>Ga0070665_100003609_pt1 | contig 16390 bp, 17 predicted proteins | sample KBSS13metaG_FD_65862 | JGI IMG/M metagenome (GOLD analysis project Ga0070665, IMG submission 65862) | Switchgrass rhizosphere microbial communities from Kellogg Biological Station, Michigan, USA - KBS S1-3 metaG | ecosystem: Host-associated > Plants > Roots > Rhizosphere > Soil ... | reverse complement strand
GTTCGGGTCGCCGCGCGTCGACGCGACTGCACGCAATGGCAGGTCGAACACTGGTCCGCTGACCGAATCACTCTCGACCACAAGAACATCCGCGTGCTCGGCCGACGCCCGCTCGGCGAGTTGCTCGGCGGAGTAGATCCGCAGCGGCGTCTGGTCGATCCACGGGTCGTAGACGACGTCGGCCAGCTCGCGCAGCTTCTCGAAACCCGGCCCGCGCAAAGGAGCTGTCACGAGGGCCCGAAGTCGCGTCACGAATGATCATGCTGGCGTACGGTGACCCGGGTGTCAGCAAAAGCGGTCACAATCGGCATCGACATCGGCACGACCGCCGTCAAAGCCGTGGCCGCCGACGGGGACGGCCGGGTGGTCGCCAGGACACGAATTCCCCATCAACTCCGGGTGCCCGCTCCCGATTGTCTCGAGCACGATGCCGATGAGGCGTGGCGGCGCGGGCCGTTGGCCGCACTCGAGCAGCTGGCCAGACCGGGCGCCGCCGCCGTTGCCGTCACGGCGATGGTGCCCTCGCTGACCGCAGTCGACGACCTCGGCAGGCCGCTGACGCCCGGCCTGCTGTACGGCGACAGCCGGGGCAGGGGAGCCGCGTTGGGCGACGCGTCGATGTTCTCGGGCGAGACCACCAGATTCCTGCGCTGGACGGCGCGAGAGGCACCCAATGCCAAGGGGTACTGGCCGGCAAGTGCGGTCGCGAACCATGCGTTGGCCGGTGAGGCAGTCGTCGACAACGCCACCGCGAGCACGGCCTACCCGTTGTTCGACGGCACCGGCTGGAACGGGGAAGGTTGCGCGAAGTGCGGGGCGACGGCCGACCGCATGCCGAAAGTCGCGCCGACGGGCGCCGCGATCGGGCACCTGCGCGGCGGTGACGCTGTGCTGGCCGCGGGTTCGGTCGACGCGCTGTGCGAGCAACTGGTCGCAGGCGCTGATCGGGATGGCGATGTCGTCGTGCTCTGCGGCACCACCCTGATCGTGTGGATCACCATGCCCGAATACCGTGAGGTGCCAGGGCTGTGGACGGTGCCGCACTCGCGGCCGGGCAAGTTTCAGATCGGCGGGCCGAGTAACGCCGGCGGCCTGTTCCTCAGTTGGGTGGATCGGCTTGTGGCCGATGATGATTCGACGGTCGATCCCGGGCGGGTGCCGATATGGTCGCCGTATGTGCGGGGCGAGCGGGCGCCGTATCACGACCCGGATCGTCGGGCGGCGCTCGACGGGTTGAACCTGATGCACGGCGGAGCAGCAGTGCGCCGCGCGGGCTACGAGGCGTCGGGTTTCGTTGTGCGTCAACTGATCGAGTTGAGCGGGGCACCCGCCACGCGGATCGTGACCACCGGGGGAGGCACGCGAGTCCAACCGTGGATGCAGGCGATCGCCGACGCCACCGGCCTACCCGTCGAGGTGTCCGCCGTCCCGGAGGGTGCGGCCCTTGGCGCGGCCTTCATCGGAAGAGTGGCTGCGGGCCTGGAGACCTCGATCACGGACGCGGCCCGGTGGGCATCGACGGAATACGTAGTCGAACCGGATCCGCTGTGGTCTAACGCGATGCAGGACCGCTACGTCCGGTTCCGCGAACTGGGTGGACCATGAAACGTGCTCGATGAAGCGCGGTCCCTAGCGCTTCACCGCCGCGACGTAACTGAGGTTGGAGAAGAACCCGATGGTCTCGTTGTCCGGGAACTCGAATCCGTTGGCGGCGTATGACTCCCGCATGGTCTTTGCCTTCACGTCCCAGCCGCGGACTGTCAGGTATTCGATCACGTGGCTGCGCTCGCCGTGGTAGATGAGGTCGCCCATCTCGATATCGCTGCCGTACTTCTTCATCCGCTCTCTGATCTGCTGTGCGCGCTCATCGGCGAACATGCTGACATCCGGGATGTGCTCGGTTGCGACCCGACTGCCCGGCGCGCTGAGCTCGTTGATCCGGTCGAACAACAGGTCCTGCGCCTCGGGTGGAAGGTAGATCAGCAGGCCCTCGGCGATCCAAGCGGTAGGCTGGGCTGGGTCGAAGCCGTTGTCCAGCAGCGCTTTCGGCCAGTCGTTGCGCAGATCGATCGCGATGGTTACGCGGTTCGCTTTGGGCTTGGCGTCCAGCCCTGCCAGCGTATTCGTTTTGAAGTCGATGACCTCAGGCTGGTCGAGTTCGTAGACAGTCGTGCCGTCAGGCCAGTCCAATCGATAAGCCCGCGCATCCAGGCCGGCGGCAAGGATCACTGCCTGGCGCACACCGACGTCGGTCGGGTCGGTGAACAGCTTGTCGAACCAGCGGGTGCGCACCGCCATGCCTTCGGCCGCCCGGCGCATGTTGAATTGCGGATCCACATCTTCGAAAACGATGTCACCCTCGAGCGCCCGGATGAAGAGGTCCAATCCGACGGCGCGCACCAGCGGCTCGGCGAACGGGTCGTCGATCAGGCCCTCTCGATTTGCGAGCGCCCGCTGCGCGGCAACCATCGTGGCTGTGGCGCCCACGCTGGACGCCAGATCCCAGGTATCACCTTCTGTACGTGGCACGTGAGTCTCCTAGTCGAGGATTGCCGAGAGATAACCGCTGTCGCCGGCGAAGGCGGTCAGCTCATCTTCGGGATACTTGAAACCATTGATTGCATAGGCTTTTCGGTTCGGCCGGATCGTGACGTCCCAGCCCTTCGAGATCAGGTACTGCTCTGCCGGGTTGCGATCGGCCGTGTAGAACAGCTCGGCGAGGTTGAGGCCGGAGCCCATGCGGCGCGACCTCTCGGAGAGCCTGTCGACCCACTCGTCAGGCGACCCCTGAATGTCCATGTGCTCGGTCGCCAGCCGGCTGCCCGGCGCGCTGAGCGCGGTGACGTTGTCGAACAACCGGTCCTGAGCGTCGGGCGGCAAGTAGATCAGCAGGCCCTCGGCAATCCACGCGGTGGGCAGCCGAGGGTCGAATCCGCTGTCCCGCAACGCCGCCGGCCAGTCATCGCGCAGATCGATGGAAACCGTCCGCCGGGTGGCCGCGGGTTGCGCGCCCAAACCTTCGAGCACACGGGACTTGAACTCGATCACTTGTGGCTGATCGACCTCGAACACCACCGCTTCCCGCGGCCACGGCAGCCGATAGGCGCGGGTGTCCAACCCCGATGCCAGAATCACCGCCTGCCGAATACCTGCGGACACGGCACCGATGAAAAAGTCATCGAAAAACCGTGTGCGTACAGCGATCTGCTCACATATCTGCTGGCGGTTGAACAGCGGATCGTCACCATACTCCAGTTCGCCGTCGGCGAACTTGTTGAGATGTTCGAGACCAACGGCCTTGACGAGCGCGTCGGCGTACGGATCGTTGATAAGCGGATTGGGCTGTTTGGACGCCAACGCGCGGGAGGCGGCCACGCCGGTTGCGGTCGCACCCACGCTGGACGCCAGATCCCAGGTGTCACCCTCGGTTCGGGCCATGAGTCTCCTACTTTCGTGTCGCTATGACCGCCAGTGAAGTACTGAGCGGCACCACGTCGTCGGTAACGGGAAATTCCCTGCCGTAGCCGGCGAACACTTCCCGTCGCGTCCGCGTCGACACCCGCCAGCCGTGTCCGGTCAGGTATTCGCCCACATGACTGCGCTCGCCGGGAATGAAGAGCTGCGACAAGTCGAGGTCGAACCCATGCTCGCGCCACTGTCCGCCCAAGCGTTTCGTCCGCTCCGCGACCGCAGCACCCGCGTCGGGGTGATATTCGGTGGCGAGTTGACTGCCCGGCGCGCTGAGCGCGGTGATGTTGTCGAACAGCCGGTCCTGCGCATCCGGCGGCAGATACGGCAACAGGCCTTCCGCGCTCCACGCGGTGGGCTGACCATCGTCAAAACCACAGGCGCGCAACGCAGCCGGCCAGTCCTCGCGCAGGTCGACGGCGACGGTGCGGCGCTGCGCGGTCGGCGTCGCACCGATTGCCGTCATCGTCGTGGTCTTGAATTCGATCACCTGCGGCTGGTCGATCTCGTAGACGACGGTGCCCGGCGCCCACGGCAACCGGTACGGCCGGGAGTCCAATCCACTGGCCAGAATCACCGCCTGTGTGATCCCGGCCGCGCCCGCGTCGACGAAGAAGTCGTCGAAAAACCGGGTGCGCACCGCGATCACGTTCGCCATCAGCCGAGGACCGTCCCCCTCGGGCAGCGGGATCTCGCCGTTCACCAGCCGGGTGAAGAAGTCGACGCCGACCGCCCGCACCAGATCCGCGGCGAACGGGTCATTGATCAACGGCTCGGGTTCGAGGCTGGCCAGCGCGCGCGCCGCGGCGACCATGGTGGCCGTCGCCCCTACGCTCGACGCCAGATCCCAACTGTCGGCATCGGATCGGGTCATCAGTGCGCTCCTTTCAGCACGCCCCTGACGTACTGCAGTTCGCCGAAGTTGCCCTCTTCCTCGACTTCGAGAGGCGGCATCCCGTAGGCGGCGAACAGCTCCGTGACGCTGTTTCGGCTCAACTGCCAGCCGTGCTCACCGAGATAGGCGGCTGCCTCGTTGCGGTCACCGAGGTAGACGAGTTCGGCGAAATCGAGGTCGAAGCCGTGGTCGCGCCACCGCGCCGAAGCGGCTTGCATGCGCTGGATCGCCTTCTCGTGATCGTCCGGGTTGATGTTCGGCACGCTTTCCACCGCCACCCAACTGCCGGGCGCGCTGAGTTCGGTGATGGTGTCCAGCAGCCGGTCCTGCGCATCGGGCGGCAGGTATCCGAGCAGGCCCTCTGCGCTCCATGCCGTCGGCTGGTTCGGGTCGAAACCCTCCTCGATGAGCGCGGCGGGCCAGTCGTAGCGCAGGTCCCTCGCGACGGTTCGCCGCTTCGCGGTCGGTTCGGAGCCAAGGTCAGCCAGCACCCGGGTCTTGAACTCGATCACCTCGGGCTGGTCGATCTCATAGACCGTCGTCCCTGCCGGCCACGCGAGCCGGTATGCACGGGAATCCAGTCCCGACGCAAGGATCACCGCTTGACGGACGCCGGCTGCCCCGGCGTCAAGAAAGAAGTCGTCGAAGAACTTGGTCCGCACCGCCATGTTGTCGGCCATCCGTTGCATGCCGACCGACTGGCTGTCGATGTCGAGGTCCTCGGGGCGCAACTCACCGGTGACGAGGCGGGTGAAGAAGTCCACGCCCACTGCCTGTACGAGCGGGTCGGCGAATGGATCGTCGATCAACGGATCCTCGGCTGCGGTGGCCATCGCGCGGGCCGCTGCCACCATGGTGGCCGTCGCCCCCACGCTCGATGCCAGATCCCACGAGTCGTTGTCCGTGCGTGCCATTCCGCAAAACCCCTTATTCCACGTATCGCTGTCGTTCAAGGCCGTTACTTAGGTGATGTAATGACCCGTCGCCGACTGTACGCTCGGATTCTGAATGCAGTCCGTGCCGCGGTTGCCCACGATGGATGCGGGGCGGAACAACCTCAACTGTTAGTCTCGTAGACTGTTTGACGCGTGACTTCGCAGGCTACGAGCCTGACAGGGGTGCGCGCAGGACTTAAACCACGACGCTGGTGAAACCAGCCCCATTCGCACGCCGGGAACTACGGGTCGGCTGCGCAGGAGGAAGAGTGCTCTCGGCTTTCATCTCTTCGCTCAGGACAGTCGACCTGAGGCGGAAGATCCTGTTCACGCTCGGCATCGTGATCCTGTACCGGGTCGGTGCATCGATACCGTCGCCGGGCGTCAACTACCCCAACGTGACGAAGTGCGTGGCGCAGGTCAGCGGCGGCGATTCGGCGCAGATTTATTCGCTGATCAACCTGTTCTCCGGCGGTGCACTGCTGCACCTGACGGTGTTCGCGGTCGGTGTAATGCCCTACATCACCGCGAGCATCATCGTGCAGCTGCTGACCGTGGTCATTCCGCGCTTCGAGCAGCTGCGCAAAGAGGGCCAGGCCGGCCAGGCCAAGATGACGCAGTACACCCGCTACCTCGCGGTCGCGCTGGCGATTCTGCAGGCCACCAGCATCGTGGCGCTGGCCGCCAACGGAGGGCTGCTGCAGGGCTGCACCCTCGACATCATCCAGGGCCAGAGCGAGGGCCTGAATATCTTCACCCTCGTCGTCATCGTGCTGGTGATGACCGCGGGCGCGGCGCTGGTGATGTGGATGGGCGAGCTGGTCACCGAGCGCGGCATCGGCAACGGCATGTCGCTGCTGATCTTCGCCGGCATCGCTGCGCGCATCCCCGTCGAGGGCAAGACCATCCTCGACAGCCGCGGTGGCCTGGTGTTCGCCCTTGTCTGTGTCGCCGCGCTGGCCATCATCGTCGGCGTGGTGTTCGTCGAGCAGGGCCAACGCCGCATCCCGGTGCAGTACGCCAAACGCATGGTCGGCAGGCGTATGTACGGCGGCACGTCGACCTATCTGCCGTTGAAGGTCAACCAGGCCGGTGTTATCCCAGTGATCTTCGCGTCGTCGCTGATCTACATCCCGCACTTGATCACTCAGCTGATCACGAGCGGAAAACCGAACGCGAGCAACGGTTGGTGGTCGCGGTTCGTCGCGAACTACCTGACCAACCCCGCCGACCCGGTGTACATCGCCATCTACTTCGGATTGATCATCTTCTTCACGTACTTCTACGTGTCGATCACGTTCAACCCCGACGAGCGTGCCGACGAGATGAAGAAGTTCGGCGGTTTCATCCCGGGCATCCGTCCCGGCAAGCCCACCGCCGACTACCTGCGTTACGTACTCAGCCGGATCACCCTTCCGGGCTCGATCTACCTGGGCGTGATCGCCGTGCTGCCGAACCTGTTCCTCCAGATCGGAAACGGCGGCGGCGTGCAGAACTTGCCGTTCGGCGGAACTGCGGTTCTGATCATGATCGGCGTCGGGTTGGATACGGTCAAACAGATCGAGAGCCAGCTGATGCAACGTAACTACGAAGGGTTCCTGAAGTGAGAGTCGTTCTACTCGGACCGCCCGGCGCGGGCAAAGGCACGCAGGCGCAGAAGCTGTCCGAGAAGCTCGGCATCCCGCAGATCTCGACCGGGGACCTGTTCCGCAAGAACATCAGCGAAGGCACCCCGCTGGGTGTCGAAGCCAAGCGCTACCTCGACGCCGGCGACCTGGTGCCGTCGGAGTTGACGAACAAGCTGGTCGAGGACCGCATCGAGCAGGCCGACGCCGCCGACGGATTCATTCTCGACGGCTACCCCCGTTCGGTGGAGCAGGCCAAGGCGCTCGACGAGATGCTGAAGAACCACAACACCAAGCTCGACGCGGTGCTGGAGTTCTCGGTCTCTGAAGAGGAGCTGTTCGCGCGCCTCAAGGGCCGTGGTCGCGCCGACGACACCGAAGAGGTCATCCACAACCGGATGCAGGTGTACCGCGACGAGACCGAACCGCTGCTGGAGTACTACAGCCACAACAACCTGCAGCGGGTCGACGCCGTCGGTGCGCTCGACGAGGTGTTCGCGCGGGCGCTTAGGGCGCTCGGTCGTTAGACGATGATCGGCCTTCCGGGGCTGCGCAACCGCAAGGTCGTCGCGCAGCGCAGCGCAGGCGAACTCGATGCGATGGCGGCGGCCGGGTCGCTGGTCGCCTCCGCGCTGCTGGCCGTCCGCCAGGCCGCTGCGCCGGGCGTTTCGACGCTGGCGCTCGACGAGATCGCCGAATCCATCATCCGCGACGGCGGCGGTGTCCCGTCGTTCCTCGGCTATCACGGCTTTCCGGCAAGCATCTGCGCATCGGTGAATGACCGTGTGGTGCATGGCATTCCGTCGGCAAGCGAAGTGCTTGCCGCCGGTGATCTGGTGTCCATCGACTGCGGCGCGATCCTCGACGGTTGGCACGGCGACTCTGCGGTCACCTTCGGCATCGGCGCGTTGATCCCTGTCGACGAAGCGCTGTCAGCAGCCACCCGTGAGTCGATGGAAGCCGGCATCGCTGCCATGGTGCCCGGCAACCGGCTCACCGACGTCTCGCATGCCATCGAGGCCGGGACGCACGCCGCGGAGGCCCGCTACGACCGAAAGTTCGGCATCGTCGCTGGGTACGGCGGGCACGGCATCGGCCGACAGATGCACATGGACCCGTTCCTCCCCAACGAGGGCTCGCCGGGGCGCGGACCGTACCTTGCGCCAGGGTCGGTGCTGGCCATCGAGCCGATGCTCACCCTCGGCACCACAAAGACCGTTGTGTTGGAGGACGAGTGGACGGTCGTCACCGCCGACGGTTCGCGCGCTGCACACTGGGAGCACACCGTGGCCGTCACGGACGACGGTCCGCGGATCCTCACCGTCTAACGCGTTCGCCCGCGCGGTGGTCACGTCGCGCGTGTAATGAACTTGAGCACCACCAACGTCGTATCTAAGACGGAGGTTGGTAGTGGACGATCCAGAAGCCGCCATGATGCGGGTGCTTTATGACGAGCATGCCGCGGCGTTGTGGCGCTATGCCCTGCGGCTCACTGGCGATCAAGCGCGTGCGGAGGATGTGGTGCAGGAGACGCTGCTTCGGGCTTGGCGCCATCCCGAGGTGACCGACGAAGTCGAGCGGTCGGCCAGGGCCTGGCTGTTCACCGTGGCGCGTAACCTCATCATCGATGAGCGCCGCAGCGCGCGGTACCGCAACGAAGCCGGCACACCCGACCTCGAGCAGGTCGCTGACCGTGCCGCACCCGACGAGGTGGACTCCGCATTGGACAGGCTGCTGCTAGGTACGGCCCTGAGCCAGCTCTCCGAGGAACATCGCGCAGTGATTCGCCGGTCCTACTACCAGGGTTGGACTACCGCACAGATCGCCAAGGATCTGTCGATTGCGGAAGGCACGGTGAAATCCCGGCTTCATTACGCCGTTCGGGCGTTGCGGCTCAATCTGCAGGAAATGGGGGTGACACGATGACACAATTCGGTTTTCCCCTAGGCGGTGATCTGATGGACGGCGATCGCTACGTGACCTGGGATGCGGCCTACGTCCTGGGTTCACTGACGAGCAGCGAACGTCGGGAGTATGAGGCCCACCTGGAGACGTGTGAGCGCTGCCGATCGGCCGTTGCCGAGATCAGCGGGGTCCCTGCGCTACTGGCGATGATGGACCTCGAAGACGTCCGTGCGCTGGATGAGGAGACGCCCGAAACCCCACCGCTTCGGCCCGAGGTGCTCGACTCGATCCTCGACAAGGTGCGGTGGCGCCGCAGACGATCGCGTTGGCTGACGTCGGCAGCGGTCGGGGTCGCCGCCGCACTGCTGGCGGTGGGTGTGGTGATCGCCATTCGCCCCGAGATCGTGGGCCTGGAGAACTACACCCCGCAGGAAACCACCCAGGCGATGGACATGGCGAAGGTGTCGGATACCCCGATCAACGCGTCGATCACGCTGACCGGATTCGGGTGGGGCACCCGCATCGACATGGCTTGCTCCTACGGCGAATGGGGCCAGGCAGGCACCATCCCTCCGCAGAACCTGGGCATGGTCGTCGTGGGCCGCGACGGCAGCCACACCGAGGTAGCTACCTGGCTTGGGTTGTCCGGCGCCACTGCTCTGCCGAGCGCCACCACTCCGATGCAGAAGGACGAAATCGCTGCAGTGCAACTGGTTTCGTCTGACAACGGAAAGGTCTTGCTCGAACGACACTTGTGATCCGGGCCACTTGGTGAACCCAACTCGGTTGCCAGTCGTGTCTCTGGTAGGGGCGGGGAGAAGCGAGTGAGAAATGGCCAGAAGGCATCGGGTTGTCGACCACATCGTCGCGTACCTGGCGACGAACGGGATCGACTATCTCTTCGGTGTCGACGGGGCCAACATCGAGGATCTCTACGACGCCGCGCATTTCCGCGATGACATCACCGCCGTCCTCGCCAAGCACGAGTTCTCCGCCGCGACCATGGCCGACGGATACAGCCGCAGCGGAGCCGGGCTTGGCGTCGTGGTCGCGACCTCGGGCGGCGGCTGCCTGAACACCGTTCCCGGGCTCGGCGAGGCGTACGCCAGCCGGGTGCCGGTGCTGGCGTTGATCGGACAACCGCCGACCACCCTTGACGGCAGAGGCTCCTTCCAGGACACCAGCGGCCGCAACGGCGCATTGAATGCCGAGGCGCTGTTCGGTGAGGTGTCGGTGTACTGCCGGCGGGTGACGCGGGCCGACGACATCCTCACCGCGCTCCCCGAAGCGATCGCGGCCGCGGCGACCGGTGGACCGGCAGTGTTGTTGCTGCCCAAGGATATTCAGCAATCCGAGGTCGGCACCAACGGCGTCGGTATCGAAACCACGACGACGCAGCCGGGCGATCCCGAGGCCATCGCAGAAGCGCTGCGGCGCGCAGGCGGGCCGGTCACGATCATCGCAGGCGAGCAGGTGGCTCGTGACGACGCGCGCGTGGAACTCGAGCAGCTGCGTGCCGTGTTGCGCGCGAGGATCGCCACGGTGCCCGATGCGAAGGACGTCGCGGGCACACCGGGCATGGGGTCGTCGTCGGCACTGGGTGTCACCGGCGTGATGGGCCATCCCGGGGTCGCGACCGCGATCGCCGACAGCGCATTGTGCCTCCTAGTGGGCACGCGCATGGGCGTGACGTCGCGTGCCGGCCTGGACGACGTGCTGGCGTCGGTTCCGGTCGTGTCGATCGGTTCGGCCTCGCCGTACGTGGCGTGCACACACGTGCACACCGACGACCTGCGTGGCTCGTTGTCGCTGCTGACGGCCGCCCTGTCGGTCGGCACGCTCGGAGTGCGGGTACCTGACGCGGTGCCGCACACCGAACTGCAACCGCCGCACGTGGACGCTCCGGGAATTCGGTATCGCGACGCGATGAAGGCCCTGGACGAGATGCTTCCCGACGGCGCGGACGTCATCGTCGACGCGGGAAACATCGGCGCGTCGGCGATTCACTATCTGCCGGTGCGGCGTGACGGCCGATTCATCGTCGCGCTCGGTATGGGTGGCATGGGATACAGCTTTGGTGCCGGCGTCGGCGTGGCATTCGGGCGCCGTCGTCGCACCGTTGTCATCGCAGGCGACGGCTCCTTCCTGATGCACGGCATGGAGATTCACACGGCGCTGCAGTACCGGCTGCCGGTGACGTTCCTGCTCTTCGACAACCATGCCCATGCGATGTGCGTGACGCGCGAACAGCTGTTCTACGACGACCTCTACAGCTACAACCGGTTTGGGCCCAGCCGATTCGGCGCAGGGCTGGCTGCGATGTTCCCCGGCCTGAACTCGGTGGACGTCGAGAACATCGATCAGTTGCCCGGCGCGCTGAGCGCCGCATTGGAAACCGATGGCCCGTCGGTCGTCAGCGTCGAGTGCTCGGCCGACGAAATCCCGCCGTTCGCAGCATTTCTCAGCACTACCGCCTCACCACCGCCCACCACAAAGGAGAACCGTCCCAATGTCGTTGCCCGCGCTTGATGACATCACCGCTCACCGGGGTACCTCGGACCCGATCGAGGATCTGGTGCGCATCGAGACCTCGCCGAGGGAAAAGGCCACGCCCGTCATCATGGAGATGATGCGGTCGGTGTACCCGCACGATCAGGTGTTCGGTGAGTTCTGCACCGTCAACAGCTATATCGAATGTCCGCCCGACGAACTGTTCGACTACATGTCCGACACCCGCTGCCTCGAGGAGTGGACGTACAGCCTGCGAGGGTTCACGCCGACCGAAGAACCCGGGCTGTGGCTGGCCTATGACCGATTGGGTTCGGAGACAAAGATATTCACCCGGACTCATGCCAACAGGGACGCTATGACCGTCGATTACCACTGCGCATGGGATCAGGGCAAGCATCTCTGGATGGTCTACCTGATGCGGATCGTCGACGCCGAGATCGTGTTCGACAAGCCGGGTTCGGTGGTGCTGTGGACCAACTGCCATCACCCGTTCTACGACCGCAACCCCTATCCGGAAGCCGCACCGCCGGAGCGGCCGGTGTGGGTCGGGGATTTCTGGGACATGTTCGGCGCAGGCCATCTGCTCGAGTTGAAGAACCTCAAGGCAATCGCCGAATACCGACACCACAACGGCCTGCCGGTGACGCCGGCCTGGATGAGATGAGCCCCGCGTGAACGAGCAGAGGCCAGTCAGTCTTGTCGATCTTTCGACGTACCTGCCCGGGGAGCCGATCAGCGCCGACTATTACGCGCAGTTCGCCGACTCCGACGACCTGCGTGACAACGTGATGTTCCGGGCGCCGAAGTTCCGCCACCACGTCGCCGAGGACGAGACCGCCATCGACATGGTGGAGCGCGCGGCGGCAGGGCTGATCGAGCGCCACGGCGCCGACACCATTGCCAACGTCGACGTGCTGATCACTCACACCCAGATGCCCGACATGCCGTTCTATGGCGGAGGTGGCGGCATGGCGCATCGCCTTGGCATGAAACCGAATTGGGTACTCGATCTGCACAACGGTGGATGTGCGGCGTTCGTCCTCGGGCTGCAGATGGCGCGGCAGTTGCTGTCGTCGGGAGCGGGGGAGACCGCGTTGATTGCGATCGCGCAGAACGCCGCAGGGCAGGCGTTCGACCAGCCGGGCGTGCGCCGCAAGGCGCAGTCGGCGGTGCCTGGCGACGGCGCGGCGGTCGGGCTGGTGAGGCTGTCGGACGAGTCGCCGATCCTCGACGTGGAATGCCGCACATACGGTGAATACGCCGGCGAGATGACCATCGTGATGGATCCGCCGCGCAAGTGGTGGCAGCCGGGACCCGGCGAGGCCTACATCGGCTTCACCGAAAGCAAGATCACCAAGGTGCTCGCACGGGGCAACCGTCAGGTGCCTGAGGTCGCGTATGCGGTGTGCGACCGAATCGGTATGCAGCCCAAGGATCTTGACCTGCTCGTGACGAACCAGCCGAACCGGGTGTTCCTGCGTAACTGGCGTGAGGCGCTAGAGCTACCGAAGGAGCGCCACGTCGACACGTTCGACGAGTGTGGCAACCTGTTCGCCGCAGGCATCCCGGTCAACCTTGACCGCGCCATCTCCGAAGGCACGGTGAAGAAGGGTGACGTAGTGATGATGGCGGCGTTCGCGCACGCCGGAGATTTCGCCGGAGCCGCCGCGGTCAAGTGGGGCGGCCGCTGATGGCCACGCTCAAGCGCGAATTGAGCGATGCGGTCGGTGCCTTGCCCAGCGCGCTGAACCCGATGGCGTTGTCGCTCAACGAAAATCCGTTTCCACCGCTGCCTGCTGTGCGTGCGGCGCTGATCGAGTCGATTGACGCGGCGAACCGGTACCCGGAGTTCCTGCCGGAGCGGTTGCGTGCGCTGATCGCGGGCCGGGTCGGCGTGCGCGACGAGCAGGTGGTGATCGGCGCCGGTGCGACGGGGGTGATCCTGCAGGTGCTGCATGCGGTCACCAGCCCTGGCGAGAAGATGGTGATGACCTACCCGACCTTCGACGGCTACCCGATCTTCGCGCAGATGGCACGGCTGGAATCGGTCACCGTAGCGCTGGACGTGCACGGACATCACGACCTGGACGCGATGGTAGAGGCGGCGGCCGACGCGAGAGTGGTCGTGGTGTGTCGGCCGCACAACCCGACGGGCACCGTCGAACCCACGGCCGAGATCGAGCGTTTCCTGCAGCGGATTCCCTCGGACACGGTGGTGCTGCTGGACGAGGCCTACGTGGAGTTCCTGTCGCCGGAGTATCGGATCGACGCGCCCGCGCTGGTCGAGCGTTATCCGAATGTCGTTGTGCTGCGGACCTTCTCGAAGGCCTACGGGCTGGCCGGTCTGCGGATCGGCTATGGGTTCTGTGCCCCTGGCCTGGCCCGCCGACTGTGGGCCATGCAGCCGCCGTTCGGAATGGGCATCACCAGCCTGGTCGCTGTTGCCGCGTCCTATGACGCGGAAAACCAGCTGCGGCAACGCATTCGGATGATCGCCGCCGAACGGCGGTACCTGCGGATGCGACTGAGGTCGATGGGTGTGTACAGCGCCGACGCGCATGCCAACTTCGTCTATCTGCCTCCGTGGCGTGAGCCGTGGCGGCAGGTGTTCGACAGCACCGAACTGCAGGTTCGCCACTACGCCGACGGCGGCGTGCGCATCACCGTCGGCAACCGGCAGTCCACTCGCGCCGTGCTGGCTGCGGTGGCGCCGGCCGCGACGCGCTGACTATCCCAGCGGACAGACCTGCTTGACCCACTCGTCGATGGTCTTGTTGTACTTGTCGTAATCGGGATCGTCGAATTGGGCACCGTTCGTGCCGACGAAGTGTTCGACCGCGTCTTTGACGTCAGCGGGCAGGTCGTACTGCTCGAACGCATCGCCTGCCTTGCGGGCGTCCTCAGCCGTGCTCGCCGTGGCCAGATCCAGGTTGGCGGCGGTCACGTCGGCGCAGGCGTGGACATCCAGCTTTTCGGCCGGCGCGGCGTCGGCGGCTGTGGTCTCCTCGGCGGTCGCTGACGTGGACGCGCTGGCCTGCGCCGACGAGCTTTTCGCGGGTGCCGGCACACTTGGTTTGCCGCTTGAGCAGCCGGACGCCAAGAGTGCGGTCGTGACGATGGTGACGAGGGCGACGCGTTGAAGCATGAAACCTCCTCGAAGCAGGGCGCAGGCGAGAACTTGCGCGAACGTTGACAAATCGCTGCGCAGCGCACCACACACCCCTTGGAAATGGATTGGAATGACGACCGGTTAGCTAGCAACGTGTTGACTGAGGTTGCGCGCGATGCGCAATTCGGTGCGGTATGAAGAGGCGTGGCTTCGCAACCCGACGAGCGTGATCCGATCGCGCTGGCGCGCGAGAATTGGCAGCGGGCCGGTTGGGGCGACGTGGCCGACGGCATGGTCGCGGTGACGTCGGTGATGCGGGCTCACCAAATCCTGCTGGCCAGGGTGGAGACGGCGTTGCGGCCGTATGACCTGAGCTTCTCCCGGTACGAGTTGCTGCGACTGCTGGCATTCAGCCGCACCGGTGCGCTGCCGATCACCAAGGCCTCCGACCGGTTGCAGGTGCACGTCACCAGCGTCACCCACGCGATCCGACGGCTGGAAGCCGACGGACTGGTCGAGCGACTACCGCATCCCACCGATGGCCGCACCACGTTGGTGCAGATCACCGACCTCGGCCGCTCGACGGTCGAGGACGCCACCGTCACGCTGAACAACGAAGTGTTCGCCGACATCGGGATGTCCGAAAACCAGTCGCGCGCGCTCGCGGATTCCATCGAGACCTTGCGCCGCACCTCAGGCGACTTCTAGTCAGACCGCGGTGATCGCCCGGATCAGCCGGTCCATGACCGCTCCGGCTTCTTCCCGTGCCCTGTCGTAATCATCGGCCCGCGCGACGTAGAGCGTCATTTCGCGCATCGCCCCGAGCATCGTCAACGCGGTCGCCTCGACTGGCTGAGACGGGATGCGCCCGGTCTCAATGGCATTGGTGAGCAGGTCGCGGACCAGACCTGTGTTGTAGCGTTCCCCGATCTCGGTCCATCGCGCCAGCCCGAGGACGGCCGGCGCATCGACCAAGGTGATGCGCTGAATCTCGGGATCGGAGCAGGCGTCGAGCCAGTAGTTCGCGCCCAGTCGCATCACCTCGACCGGGTCCGCTTCGTTGGCCGACTCCATCGCCTCGGTCAGCCGGGCAGCCACCTCACCCTCGACCCGCTCGAAGACCGCGGCGAACAACTCCGTCTTGTCCGCGAAGTGGTGATACAGCGCTCCGCGTGTCACACCCGCTGCGCGCACGATCGTCTCCAGCGCCACGTCGGCGAAACCGTGCTGGGCGAACAACGGCCGGGCCGCCGCGATCAGGGCCTCACGGGTATCCGCAGCGCGCTCAGCCTGGGTCCGGCGGGTGTCTGCCATAGCGTCCTTGTCTGTTCATACATACCGTATGTATCCTCATACATGCGGTATGTAAGTGATCACCAATCGTAGTTCGGAGTACCGATGCCCATCATCGATTTGCCCCATGGTCGCGTTCAGTATCGACTCGCAGGACCCGCGAACAGCGCTCAACCACCCGTCGTGTTCGTGCACGGACTATTGGTCAACAGCGAACTGTGGACTCTCCTAGCCGACGAACTCGCAGCGCGCGGCATTCGCTCATACGCCGTCGATCTGCCACTGGGCGCGCATTCGATCGCCATGCAGCCGGATGCGGATCTGACGCCGCGCGGGGTCGCGCGTCTGATCACCGCGTTCCTCGATGCCCTCGACCTGACCGATGTCACCCTGGTCGGCAGTGATACCGGAAGTGCGTTGTGTCAGTTCGCCATCGACACCGATGAGAGCCGTATCGGCCGGTTGGTGCTCACCAACGGTGACGCCTTCGAGCATTTCCCCCCGCCGTCGTTCGCGCCGGTCCTGAAAATCGGGCGCACCCCCGCAGGGGTCTACGCACTGATGTCGGTCATGCGGCCGACGTGGATCCGGCAGCGGATACAGAACCAAAACGTTTCCACGCCACTGGATCCCGCGCTGACTCGTCGTT
>Ga0070665_100003606_pt1 | contig 16398 bp, 15 predicted proteins | sample KBSS13metaG_FD_65862 | JGI IMG/M metagenome (GOLD analysis project Ga0070665, IMG submission 65862) | Switchgrass rhizosphere microbial communities from Kellogg Biological Station, Michigan, USA - KBS S1-3 metaG | ecosystem: Host-associated > Plants > Roots > Rhizosphere > Soil ... | reverse complement strand
AAGGCAAATGTGCGCCACGTATTCGTCGGCGGCGACACCGCCCAGATTGTGCTGGACTGGTCAATTGACGGAACAGGTCCTGACGGCAAGATCGTGCACATGCACGGCACAGCAAGCGACATCATGCGGCGCGGCGCGGATGGGTTCTGGCGGTACATTATCGACAATAATCAAGGCACGGCGGTGCGACATCCCGCCTGACGCATGTGCGCCACAGCAGCTCGCCGCCTACGTCATCGGCACCGGACGAGCCGCCGACCGTCAGAAGGTGCTCGCGTTCGTCCCTGAGCGACACACGCCCATTGATGCACGCAGCCGGCCGGCGCCATGCAGGCCGGCCGGTCGCCGAGCGCCGATAGGAGCAGGCTGCGGCATCGTGCCGTTTGCATCCGGGCTTGCCGCACGAGACGTTTCCGGCGAATACGGTGATGGCGGTGCGGAAGTCGGCGGAGGAGGCACGGTGTTTGTCGGGTGTGAGTAGTAGCGGCGCGCGGGCAGAACGGCTGGAGGTGCAGCCGTGATCCGCGCGATGATCCGACATGCTCTCGTGCTGGCAGCGGCTTGCGCCGTTGCCTTGACGCCGGTCACGTGCCTTGGCCAAAGCACAAAACCGTTGCCGGCCAAGGCAACACAGGAGCTGCCGCCCGAACTGCTCGCGCTGCTCGAACAGAAGAAGATGCCGAAATATTCGCCGATCGTTGTGCGTCTTTTCAAGGAAGAGGCGGAGCTCGAAGTCTGGAAACAGGACACGACCGGCCGTTTCCAGATCCTGAAAACCTATCCGATCTGCCGGTGGTCGGGCGATCTCGGGCCGAAATTGTACGAGGGCGACCGGCAGGCGCCGGAAGGATTTTATACAATCACACCCGAGCTGATGAATCCCAACTCCAACTACTACCTTTCGATCAACTTCGGCTACCCCAACACATTCGACAAGGCGAACAAGCGCAACGGCAGCTTCCTCATGATCCACGGCGATTGCTGGTCGGCCGGTTGCTATGCCATGACCGACGAACAGATCAGCGAGATCTATTCGCTGGCGCGCGACGCGCTCAGCGGCCGGCCGTCGTTCCAGGTCCAGGCCTATCCGTTCCGCCTGACGCCGGCGAACCTGGCGCGGCATCGAAACAGTCCGAACCTGGCCTTCTGGAAAATGCTCAAGGTCGGCAACGATCATTTCGAGACGACGCAACGCGAACCCAAGGTGGATGTGTGCAACCGCCGCTATGTATTCGATGCGCAACCGCCGGCGAATTCGCCGCACCCTCTCGTGTTCAACCCCGCCGAAAAATGTCCCCCCTTCGTCGTCAATCCGGAAATCGCGCGGCGGGCGCTGGAGAAAAGGCGCGCGGACGAGCGCGCCTACGCGCAACTGGTTGAAGAGAACGTGCCGGCCGCCCCGATCTACACCGGACTTGACGGCGGAATGCACAAGGCTTTCCTCGCAAAATTTCCGGGCAGAGTGACGCTTGCGAAAGTGATGCCGTATGCATCCTACCTCCCGCAATTGCCACCAATCCCCTGGATCGACAATGACGGCTCGTTGACGAGCAAATGGTTTGGCATTTCGTTCTCCAAACCGGTTGTGTGTGATGCGGCTCGTCCCGGCTTCTCGTCGGACCGGTGCTAGCGGCGGGGCCCGTTGTCATAACGAGAAGCAATCATGATGCGGTTCGATCTCATCGCATCATGACCTGGATGCGTGACGAATTTGAAGGCGGACGGTGACCATCCTCAGCCAAACCGGCCAGGACAGCCACCGTCGCCAACCCAGTCATTCGGACAGGGCGTCGCGGGTTATCACCCAGAGCTTTTTCGTGAAGGGACCCTTGGACGTCCAGGTGATGTGCATCCCGGACGTCAGTCCGATCACGTCACCAGCCTTGAACGAGTGCTTCTTTCCGCTCTCGGTCTCCACGACGTCCACCTCACCCTCGAGCAGCAGAATCGTCTCGTCGCCCAACGTACCGGTATAGGGCGTGACCAGCGTTCCTTTCGCGTCGACCGACGAGCCGGCGATTCCCTTGCCGGACCGCCAGACGCCGCTCATCATCGTGCCCGTGGAGCCGGACGAGCGAATGAAATACAGTTCGCCGGCGACCAGCGCTCCTTCCTTCGGCTCGGTGAAATGATATTCCAGCCATTCCTCCGGATTGTCGCTGACATGGCTGATCTTCAGTTCCTTCGGCGCAGTGGCCGTCGGCTGCGTCCCGTTCCAGATGCACCAGTATTTCTTGAACGAAGGCGCCTCTATCTCCCAATGGACCTCCAGGCCCTTCGGTGAACTGATGATCGAACCCGGACCCACCCGATACCGCTGGCCGGTCGCCGGCACCGTGAGGGTGGCTGCGCCGTCGATGACACACGCTGTTTCATCGCCGAGTGGGGATGAGTAGACGATCTTGTGCGATCCCATCCCGCGCGGCCCCGGGCGACGTCGGGCCAGTCCTCCAGAAGCCAGCGGACAACGAACCGGATACGCCTTCCGGACGAATAACGGTGATTTCGCCATGAACCTGCTTGCCAAGGCGGGGCTCCACCCATTCGAAGGGCGCCCACTGATCTGCCGGCGGACTTTGAACGCCGCCGTGCACCGCATGGCGCGGTGCTGTTGCTGTAGCCAAATTTGACCTGGTCGACATCTTTGAGCCTCCTCCTTCTGGTGTCCCTACGATTGCAAGTTGCGTTGCGGCGGACCTGCGCAGAGGCACGAGCCACTGCTTGATCTCTTTTTGCCGTCGGACTGGCCATGCAGGTCAGCCCGAAATGCATCTAACAACACACTTCGAGCTCGGCCGTAGGTCCTGCTTCGATATTTGCGATGGAGCCAGAATTGCGCTCACTGCGCCGAAACGGCAGCTGCCGTCGCAACCGGACGTACGCTCCGCTTGTGTCGATTGAATCTGAGGATCGCCGTCCGACGCGTGCCCGAGACTGAAGCCGCGCCTCTCACACTGGTCGAATCCGCCCATAAGTTAGCGCCCTGGAAGCTGCGGTCAGATTGACTGCGGAGGCCGGATGGGAAACGATGTGGAGTACTGGTAGCGCTCCCAGCTGACCTTTCGATGGGTCCAGATCCGAATCCCATTCGAGCCAAGGAGCACTGCTTGAGACCTATGACGAACAGGTCTGATACGAGAGATACTCAATGCAGTTCCTGATCAGCATTGACCGTGCCGCTGGGCTCCCCTTGCAAATCCAGATCTATGAATCGATCCGATCCCAGATCTTGAACGGGATTCTCAAAGCCGGGAAGCAGCTGCCATCCTCGCGAAGTCTCTCGGAGCAACTGGGCATCGCCCGCAACACAGTCGTGCTGGCTTACGAGCGTCTTGCTGCCGAGGACTATATCAACTCAAAAACCAAGGCCGGCATCTTCGTCAACGACAAGCTTCCAGATGCCGCTGTCCTGATTCGAACCGGTTACTCGACCGTTACATCGAAGGCACAACGAATTCGTCTTGGAAAGAATCCGGCTTTTTCCGGACGCGCACCTGTGCTTTGGACAGAACAGCGCGCGCGACCGCGGTTCGACTTTTTTGTCGGGCGCCCGCACGCCGACAGCTTTCCGACGAGCTTTTGGCGCAGCGCCACCGCGCGCCATCTGGCCTTTGCGCACGGTGTTCAAACCCAATATGGCGATCCGTGCGGGCTTGGCGCGCTACGCGAGGCAATCGCCGACCATTTGCGGACAACGCGCGGCATCGAGGCGGATGCCGATCAGGTCCTGATCACCTCGGGCATTCAAGGGGCACTCAATCTGCTGGCACGCGTCTTCGTCAACGGGACCGGGGACACCAGCGTTGCCATCGAGAATCCCTGCTATCAGGGCGCAGCCTTTTTGTTCAGCAGTTATGGCGCTCATATACACCCGGTTCGGGTGGACGATCATGGGTTGATCGTTTCTCAGCTCGAAGGGTTTGGCGGCAGTCTGATCTATGTCACGCCGTCGCATCAGTTTCCAACCGGCTGCACCATGAGCCTCGACCGCAGGCTTCGTCTGCTGAGCTGGGCCTATCAAACAGGAAGCTATGTCATCGAGGACGATTACGACAGCGACTTTCGGTACGATGGACCGCCGCTGACCGCGCTTGCCGGGCTGGATCGCCGTGGACACGTCATCTACCTGGGCACGTTTTCCAAATCGATCGGCGCTGGAATCAGGATTGGCTACGCGGTTGTTCCGCGCCATCTGCTCGAGCAGGCACGGATCGTGAAGGCTTTGCTCGATAATGGCGCCCCCTGGCTCGAACAGGCGGTGGTCGCGGATTTCCTGAAAGAAGGAGCGTTCCTTCGGCATCTTCGGCGTATCCGGCGATCGTACATGGCCGCTCGGGACGCCCTGGTTGACGCGATCGAGCATCACTTCCCGGGTGGCGTCCTTTCAGGCCGCGAATGCGGCATGCACATGATGTGGACGTTGCCCCCCAATCTGCCAGCGGCGGATGAAATACAGCGTCTCGCGCTCAGCCGTGGCGTGGGGCTCTATCCACTCTCGAAAGCGGCCGCCCACGAGTACGGTAAGGCACAATTGCGCGATCGGACGCTTGTTCTTGGCTACACGGCCTTGTCGGAAGGTGAAATCCGCGAGGCGATCGCGCGTGTTGCTGCGGCAATCAAAGACCACGCGAGCTAGCGGATCGGGTTGCCGCTGCCGCCAGCCATCGGACAACTTCGTCTCACCTTGCCCTGGACCAATTCTAAATTGCGCCGCTGGTCCAAGCCTTCCTCGAAAATCACCCCTAGCTTCCCCTCATCGTAGATCGTTGCGAGGGAGACTATCCATGGCAGTTTATCAAAGCATGCAGCGCGTGCGGTTCTCGAGTGAGGACGGCTACAAAAAATTTCAGATGGTTTTCTCCAACGTGCGCCATCACCTGAAGAAGCTTCCCGGGTTTCTGCATCTGACGTGGTGGGTGCATCCGGATGATCCACACTGGTATAACGAGGTCAGTTTCTGGACCAGCTTCGAAGCTCTGAAAGACTGGCACATGGACACGTACCACAAGCACGCAAAGGAGTGGGCTGTCCGTACCGGCGCGATCATGGAAGACATCATCGTCAACTTCGAATACAAGAACGCGCGCCTCATTCGCGTCTGCCCGGCTTGCGCCCACATCTCCGATACGCCGTTCGATGTCGCCCAGGAGCAGGCCGCCCTCGCCCAACCCTGCCCCAAATGCGGGTTCATTTTTCCGGTGATGGCGGAAACCGGAAACAGTACGGCGGTCTTCAAGGACGTCGCTCCGGTGCCAACATCCATTGCCGCGGAGTAGTCGCTCCATCCGGCGGGTCCGGAGGGCTACATCGCTCAAACGACGACCTGCCGCCTCGGCAAAGTCGCCTATTGTCGCGAACTCATCGACATGCCGCTCTGACCAAGCCAGAAGCTCCTTGCGGAACGACGCGGGAAGACCATCGACGTTCCTGACAAGGATGGCGAACGACGTTAACTGATGGAAGTCGAATTCGCCCGCCGGCTTGACGAGCTCTTCGTGCAGGAAGTCTACAACCTTGGGCGAAAGTTGCTGGCGATCGGCAATCCTCCTCAGCCAATCGACGATCTGGGGAGCGTCGTCGATGCCGCGACCGTCTTTCTGCAGCATACCGACGATGTCCTCAACAAGCCGATTGGGCAGGGGATAGGCGGCCGCGATTGCGTCGAGCGAATTTAGCCTGCTCTTGTTCGTCTGTTAGCAGGTCGCCCTGCGTTTGCAGGTCGAAGGACAGAGACTAGGCCGCCAGAACTTCTCCGATCCGCTCTCGGATCATCATGCGCTCTTCGAGCGGAGTGTCCTTGTCGAAACTGACATCATAGGCGATCATGGCCGGACGCTTCAGCACGACAATGCGGTCACCTATCTCCAAGGCTTCACTGATCGAGTGAGTGATGAACACCGCCGTTTTGCCGTTCTCCTTCACCAACCGCACGAATTCGCCGCGCAGCTTGCCGGCGGTAGATTCGTCCAGCGCAGAAAACGGCTCGTCGCAAAGCAGGAGGTCGGCGTTGGTCGCAAAGGCACGCGCAATCGATACACGCTGCCGCATGCCGCCCGACAATTGATGCGGGTAGTCGTCCTCATGGCCGCCGAGGCCGAGCTTGATCAGCCACTTTCGCGCGGTGTCCTTGCGGTCAGGCGGCGGCCTATCCAGCATCTCAAGACCGAGTTGCACGTTCTGGATCGCAGTACGCCACGGCAGGAGGCGATCGCCCTGAAACACGATGGCTATCTTGCCGCGAAAAGCGTCAAACTCGGCAAACGGGTTCTTGCCGTTCACGCGGACGGTGCCCGCGGTGGGCTCGGTCAGGCCTGCGATCATGTTGAAGATCGTCGACTTGCCGCAGCCGGTCTTTCCGAGCAGCGCCAGCATCTGTCCAGATGCGACATCGAGGTTGAGATGGTCCACAGCGCGGTAGGAGCCGGCCACCCCTTCCTTGCCGAACACCTTCGTGACATCGCCGAGGTGAATGACGCCACCGGCCGTTGCAGCTTTTTCGGCCACCAGAGTATCGGTCATATCGCACGCTCCGAAACAGCCCGATAGCGGAAGGCGGTATTCTCGATCAATGTGAGAACGCCCTGCACGATCAGCACGAAGAACACCAGTTGCAGCGTCCAGGCCAGCGCCCCCGCCATGTCGAACAGCTGCTGCTGCTGCAGCAACTGGTAGCCGACACCGCCCGTGGCGCCGACCAGTTCGGCCACCACGACCACGCGCGCGGCGTTGCCGAGATTGACCTTCCACGCCGTCAGGATATCCGGAAGGATGGCCGGCGCAATCATCACCCGAAACAGCTTCAGGCGCGTCGGACGGAAGGAAAACACCATCTCCGTGAGATCCTTCGACATTCCGCGCAGCGCGCCGATCACCTGGAAGGTGAAAGCGGGCAATGTCGTCATCACCATGATGAAGAAGATGCGAAATTCGATGCCGTGAAACCAGATGATGGCGAACACCACCCAGGATAGCGCGGGGATTCCCTGGAACAGCGTCAGGATCGGCGACAGAAACTTGTCGGCGGCTTTCGAGCGCACCATGATCAGGCCGAGTATGCCACCAATGACGAATGCGCCGGCAAGCCCGGCGAGAATGCGCAACACCGTCGCCATCACGTCCCAGAACATCGAGCCGGTCGTGAAGATATCGATGCAGCGCCAGAACACGTCGACCAACGACGGGAACAGGAAGCGCGGGAAGAAAAGCGAGGCGAACTGCCACAGCGCGATCACCACGACGAACGGGAAAGCCGACATCCAGACCTTGTTCGCCATCGCCAGCATCACGCTCGACGCGGAGGGCGGAGATGCAATCGGTTGCGCCATATCGGTCATTTCCCACCCTCATGGATTGTTGCCGGCGACGGATCCGCCGGCAGGAAGGCTATCGACTTGCCGGCCGCATAGACCGAGTTGATTTCCTTGCGAAGGTCGGACGCCCACCTGACATTCATGCCGAGGCGGTCATTGTGCCGGATCAGCGCCGCGATCGCGTTCTGGTCGTCGGCCGTCCCTTTCGGCAGAATCAGCTTGGAAGCCGCTTCCGGATTTGCCGCCACCCATTCGGCGGCCTCCTTGTAGGCAGCGAACAGCTTGGGAATGAGATTCCTGTTCTTCTCGGCCCAGGCCACATGCGCCGCGACGCCGAGATACGGGATGCTGCTGCTGCCGGTGAACTTCTTCCAGCTATCGGCAATCTTGATGTCGATGGTGCGGATCTCGGGCTTCTTCGAGATCAGCGTGGTGTAAGCCGGCTCCCATAGCTGAATTGCAGTGGCACGGTCGGCCATCGCATAACCAACAAGGCCGGGCGTCGCGGTGTTGACCACCGAGAACTTGCCGGTGTCGGCACCGAGCTGGCGCGCAAACCAGTCGAACATTACGTAGTTCGTGGTGCCCTTGGCGGCCGCGATATCCTTGCCCTGGAGATCCTTCAGCTCCTTGATGTCGGGGCGCGACGTGACAACGGCGCCCCAGAAATCGAACAGATTGAAGAGATAGGTCACCTTGACACCGCGCGCATCGGCAAGACCTACCGTCAGCAGTGCGGCGCTGCCGCCGACCTGGAACTCGCCGGAATTGAACTGCGCCGTATAAGCATCGGGCGTACGTTCCTCGAACTTGATGGCGAGCCCGTTCTTCTCATCGAGCTTCTGCGCCTTGATCACCGGCGGCAGAAATGCGCCAAGCGAAGGCGCGCCGAATACCACGATTGAAATCGATTCAGGCGCCTGTGCATATGAGGGCGATGCCGCAGCCAGCGTGGCTATGCAGGCGATGCTCGCCAACAACGTCTTCATGCCATCCCTCCCAAAATTGATTGATTTGTTAGGCCGCACCTGCGACCGGATTTTCGAATTCCTTGCGCAGCGTCGTGAAGAACTTGCCGACCAGGTGCTTGGACACGCTGGTCAGGATACGCTGGCCGACCCCCGCGACGAGGCCACCGATCTCGCCGACACCCTGGAACTTCAGCCGACAGGCATCGGGACCTTCGGGAATGATCTCGAAGGTAGCGCTGCCATTGCCGTGCCCCAGGGTGCCCGCGCCCGATACCCTGATGCTGCAGGCGTTCGGAGGGGCCTTGTCGAACAGCGAAATCTCGCCTTCGAACGAGCCGCCAACCGCAGCTACGCGTAGCTGCATTTCGACGTTGTAATTGTCCGGCGCGATCTCGGTCATCGTCTTGCAACCGGGAATACAGCGCGTCAGCACCAGCGGATCGTTCAAAGCCGACCACAATTGTTCTACGGTTGCCCGGATGGTTTCCTCACCGCCGATATCGAGCTTCATGACGCGCTCCTAGAGTCCGAACAGCTTCTGCGCGAGACCGCCATTGATGGAGGCGCGTTCCGCATCAGAGAATTTGGTATCGGCCACGATCTTCAGCGGCGAGAGATCGCCGATCGGAAACGGCATGTCCGAGCCCATCATCAATCGGTCCGCGCCGACGATGTCGGCAAGATAACGCAGCGTGCGTGGGTCCTGCACAATGGTGTCGTAGTACATCGTGGCCAGCGCGGCGTCGGGGTCGCCCAACTTCTTGTCGAGCACGTAATTGGTACGCAGACGACCCATGATGTATGGCAGCCCTGCTCCACCGATCAGCGCCAGGAACTTCATCTTCGGGAAGCGCGTGAAGTGTCCGGCATAGATCATGCGCGACACCGCGATCATCGTGTCGGTGACGCGGCCGACTGCGTTGGCCATGCCGTAATCATGAACCCGGTCGTCGCCGCTCTCGAACACCGGGTGCGGGGACACGATCGAGCCAAGCTCGTTGGCCGCTTCCCAGAACGGATCGAGCGCGGGATCGTCGAGCACCCCGCCCTTCCCCTTTGTCTGGGTACCGATCATGACGCCCTTGAAGCCGGCGGCGTGGGCTTCCCGCAGCACCTCGGCAGCGAGCTTGCCATCCTGGGTCGGCACGGTGGCCAGCGGAATAAAGCGCGGTTCGGCCTTGGCGGCCTGCCCCAGATGCTTGTTGATGAGACGCGACCAGGCGGCGCCCTCCGCGGCAGGAAGCTCATTGCCGTACATGTCGAGCCAGCCGGCGACGACCTGACGATCGATCTTCTGCTCATCCATCCACTTCAGGCGACCAGCCAGATCGCTGAGCGGCTTCGACACCGGACGCGTCGGCTTGCCGCCGGCAAAGGAAAAGCCGAGGCTCGCGCCGTCTTCGATCAGGCGGACCGACGGAAACTTCGCGGCCTGCGACTTGATATCCTCGAGCAGGCTCGGCGGAACGAGATGGGCGTGACAATCGATGATCATGGGGCGCTCTCTTTAGTTTTGTTTTGTTGTGCATCGGCGATGGCGTCGCCAATCGCGGAAATGCGGATGGGAAGCTTGTTGAATGAAATGCCAAGCGGCGAAACGGCATCGTTGATCGCGCTGGAGATCGCCGCAGGTGACCCGAGATAGCCGCTTTCGCCGGAGCCTTTTTGTCCGAATACCGTGTGCGGCGACGGTGTGCAGTGATGCACGATCTCGACTTCGGGCATCTCGTGCGACGACGGCAGCAGATAGTCCATGAAGCTCTGGGTGATCAGATGGCCCTGCTCGTCATAGACGAACTCCTCCAGCAGCGTCGCACCGAGACCGTGGGCGATGCCGCCGAGCGTCATGCCCCTGACGATATGCGGATTGATCACCACACCGCAGTCGTGACCGATCACATAGCGCTTGATTTCCGGCTTGCCGAGGTCCGGATCGATCGTCAGCAGCACCAGGTGGAACTCGAAGGAGTGACACGGATACATCTGCACGCGGCCGTTTTCCGGTAGCTTGTTGCCGGTCGGCACCTGCATGACGTGCGTGGTCTCAAGGCCGGGCTCCATATCCTGCGGAAGCAGGTGATAGTTGCGATGCGCGATGTTGACGAGTTCGGCCCAGTTCAAGGAGCGGCCGGTCTTGTCGCTTGCAGCGGAGGCAGCGAACGTCACTTCATCCTCACCGCAACCGAACTGGTGCGCGGCAATCCGTGCGAGCTTGGTCTTCAGCTTTTGCGCGGCATGGAAGGCCGCGCCACCGAGCATGATCGCCATACGGCTGCCGACAGGGGAATTCGATGGCAGGCACGCCAGCGTGTCCGGCCTGACGACGCGGATCATATCTGGGTCGATCTGCAGGACCTCGCCGATGACGGTGCCGACCAGCGTCTCGTGGCCCTGCCCTGACGACGTCGTGTGGATCGTCACAGTGACGAAACCCAAGGCATCGACATTGATGCGACAGGAATCCATCCAGGTCGTCGTGGTATTCTTCTCGTTCAACAGCGGTTCGAACGAGGAATTGCCGCCGCTCGGCTCCAGACAGGCCGCGATACCGATGCCGGCAAGCATGCCCGAAGCGCGCAACCGGTCGCGCTCCCGTTCCATGGCTTCGAAGTCGGCGTGCTTGAACACCTTCTCGACCACGGTGTGATAGTCGCCGCTGTCATAGGTGCTGCCGCTGGGAATGAGATAGGGGAACTCTTCCTTGCGGATGAAGTTGCGGCGGCGCACTTCGATGCGCGGAAGGCCGACCGCAGCCGCTACCTTGTCGATCGCGGTTTCAATGGCGTAGTTCGTCGGCGCCTGACCGAAGCCACGGACGGCTTCCTGCATCGCCTTGTTGGTGGTGACCGACTGCGCGCGGTACTGCACGCTCTCGATCTTGTACGGACCGACGATGGCGCCGATCGGCTTACCCAACTGGAATGGCGCACGCCCGGCGTAGGCGCCGGCGTTGTCGAGTGCGCGGATCTTCATCGATTTGACGATCCCGTCATCGTTGAACGCGACATCGACATCGAAGATCCGGTCCGGGCCGTGCGCATCGCCGCTGCGCATGTTCTCAAGTCGATCCTCGATGAAGCGTACCGGGCGACCGACACGACGGGCCAGATGCGCCACAAGCACGCTCTGCTTGATACCGCGCTTGACGCCATAGCTGCCGCCGACGTCAACGTCGTGATGGACGCGGACATTGTTGGCGGGAATGCGCAGTGCGCGGGCGATCTGGTCCGGATATTTGGGCATCTGGATCGAGGCCCAGACGTCAAGCATATCGCGCCACGGATCCCATGCCGCGGCCACGCCGAAGGTCTCGATCGGCACCGTCGAATTGCGTCCCCAGGTAACTCGGAAGGATAGATGCCGCGGGCTTTCGGCGAAGTGCCGGTCGACTTCGCCCCAGACGAACAGCTTGTCGAGCAGCACATTCGATCTGTGGGGTGGATGGACAGGCGGGCTGTCCGGCCTCAATGCTTCTTCCGCCTTCAGGACGAACGGCAACGGCTCATAGACCACGCGCAGCTTTTCGGTGGCGTCTTCGGCCTGGGCGCGAGTCTCCGCGACCACCGCCGCGACCCATTCACCGGCGTAGCGCGTCTGGCCCACGGCCAGCGGAAAGCGCTTCACATGCGGCGTATCGAGGCCATTCATCAGCTGGTCCGTGGCGCCTGCCAGCTCATCGCCGGTCAGCACATAGTGTACGCCCGGCATCGCCAGCGCGGCGGAAGCGTCGATCGAAACGATCTTGGCGGACGGATGCTGCGACGGCAGCACCGCGACATGCAACATGCCCTCGAGCGCGATATCGGCGACATAGCGCCCCTGCCCGGCCACGAAACGGCGGTCTTCGCGAACGCGGCGATTGCTGGAGACGAAGCGGAAGGTCGAAGGAGCGACTGTCATCGCACGATCTCCGCCGGCGCACCGGTTTTGGCCGCGTCGAGGCTCCCCTCTTTCGGCGCGTCATGCCCGCGCCTGACTTGCTCCGGCCGCAAGATGCTGGATTTCTGCAGACGGTCCGCAGCAAATTGCACCGCCTCGACGATCTGACCATAACCCGTGCAACGGCAGATATTGCCCGAAATCGCCTCGACGATTTCCTCGCGGCTCGGCGTGTGGGTGTGCTGAAGCAGCGCGTGCGCGGACAGGATCATGCCCGGCGTGCAGTAACCGCACTGCAGACCGTGGGTTTCGCAGAACGCATCCTGAATGACGCTGAGTTCGCCTGGAGCCGGCGCGAGCCCTTCGATGGTGGTGATCTCGTAGCCATCGGCCTGCGCCGCGAACATCAGGCACGAACGCACCGGTTCACCGTCGATCAGCACGGTACAGGCGCCACATACCCCGTGCTCGCAGCCGGCATGCGCACCGTTGAGCAGGAAATTCTCGCGCAACGTGTCGAGCAGCGTCTTGCGCGGCTCGACATCTGCCGTCCGGCTGATGCCGTTGACCCGAAGCTCGACTTTCATCATGCCGCTCCCTTCAGCGCGCGGGCCCCGGCTTCGGCTCTTGCCTGCTCAATAGCGCGCCTGGCAAGCGTGGTGGCGACGCGGCGGCGATAGGACGCACTGGCATGCAGGTCGCTCGACGCGTCCATATCGCTCGCGACGGCATGAACGGCTTCTGCGACGGATGCCGCGTCGAGCCTGGTGCCGAGCAGCGGCGACACATCCAACCGCAGCGCACGATCGCCGACGCCACCCACCCCGAGCGCGATATCGACACAGCGCCCGTCCTCATCGAGCGCGACCTGCGCCAGCGCCGAAGCAAACGCGAAATCGGATTTGCGGGCGCTCACTTCATAGAAGCCGACACCGATTCTCTTGTGCTGCCAGACCGGAAACTTCACGGCACTGACGCATTCGCCCGGCGCGATCGTGGTCAGCATCGGACCGATGAAGAAGTCGTCTGCCGTCATCGACGACGGGCCATCCGGCGTCGCCAGCATGATCTCGGCGCCGAGCGTGACAGCAACCAGCGGAATTTCCGCAGACGGGTCCGCATTGGCGATCGAGCCGCCGACCGTGCCGCGATTGCGCGTCGGCGGATGACCGACCCACGGCAGCACGCGCGCCAGCGCAGGCACCTGCGCATGGATGAGCGGATCCTGATCGGCAACGGCCTGTCGTGTCGTTGCGCCGACGACGAGGGCGTTCTCCTGCTGGCGAATGCCCGCAAGCTCGGGAAGGCGCATGATGTCGATCAACTTCGCCGGCCGGGCCAGACGCATCGCGAGCATGGGCACCAGAGTCTGCCCGCCCGCGATGGCGCGGGCATCTTCGTCACCAGCCAGCAGTTCGCACGCTTCGGCGAGCGATTGCGGCCTGATGTATTCGAACGGCGCCGGCTTCATGATCGTCGCTTAGCTCAACAGCAGACTGGCAGACATCGGCGACAGGACCGAGACCACCTGGTTCTTCAGCAGCGGACCATCGACCTCGCTGGCAGCCTTGGCCGCAGCCCAGTCGGCGTCGGCGCCGAATGCTGCCCAGGCTTTCTTGCGGGCATCCTCATCGGCAAAACGCGTCATGTAGGTAAACCGGCCATCTTCGGTCTGGGACTTGAAGGTGCCGATCAGCTCGATGCCGTGCCGCGGGAAGAACTTGGGTGCGACGACTTCAAGGAAGCGGCGGCGCATCGCGTCGGCCTTGCCCTCGGCGGCTTCGTACACTCGAATCTCGTAGATCAACTCTCACTCCCCCCTCAACGCCAACGGTTGGTTCAGAGCTAAGAGCCCGCCGGATCAATTGTCAAACATAAACTAACTCAATCATACCTAGCATGTACGATTGATATGATGCAATTCTTGCAATGCAGCACGTGCACCCGCCTTGGTTGGTGAAAAAATGCTGGTGGTATTCGCCAGTCTCAAACGATTGATGTGATATTGAACTCTTTTGCACTATTTTCTTATTGTACAAATAGCGAATTCACGCATCAAATATTGCATCAATCTGGATATTGTACTATTTTCGTTGCCAGCTGATCGCCCGCCGATGCGGGGCTTTGGAAAACCGAGATGACCGACTGGGTGCCTGACCTCGATCTGATCCTGGGCCCGCGCTACCTCGCCTTCGTATTCGCGCTCGATGCCGATATCGCCGCCGGCCGCGTCAAGCCCGGCATGCGGCTTTTGCCCCAGCGCGACATGGCGCAGCGCCTCGGCCTCAGCGTCGGAACGGTGTCGAAAGCCTACGCCGAGGCCGAACAGCGCGGCCTGATTTCCGGCGAGGTCGGACGCGGCACCTTCGTGCAACGCCGCCGGCCGGAACAGCGCACCGCGCTCGGCACATCGGACGCCACCATCAACCTCGCACTCAACGTGCCGCCCTATACCGGCGAGGACGACGTGATCGGATCGACGATCAGCGACATTGTCGCCACCGGCGAAATGTCGAATCTGCTCGGCTATCTGCCGCATCAAGGCCTTCGTCAGCACCGCGAAGCCATCGTCGGCTGGCTCGCAACGCTCGGGGTGACTTCCGATGCCGAGCAGATTTTCATCACGCATGGCGGCCAGCACGCGCTTTCGATCGCACTCGGCATGATCGCCAGGCCCGGCGATACCATCCTCACCGAGGCATTCACCTATTCCGGCATGCTCGCCTTGTCGGTGCAGAACTCTTATCGCCTGCAGGGCGTCGCGATCGATGGCGAGGGCCTGGTGCCGGAAAGCCTCGACCTCGCTTTCTCCGAGACGGGCGCTCGCGTGCTGTACTGCATGCCGACGCTGCAGACGCCTACCGGCGCCATCATGTCGCCGGCACGGCGGCAGGCCATTGCCGCGATCGTGCGCAAGCACGACGCCTATCTGGTGGAAGATGATGCCTACGCCTATCTGCTGACGCCACCGCTGCCGCCGATCTCCGCGCTGATCCCCGAGCGCAGTTTCTATGTCATGAGCTTCGCCAAGTGCCTGGCGCCCGGGCTGCGGATCGCAGCCATGATCGCGCCGGACTCATTCCGCGATCGCGCCATCAATGCCGTGCGCGCCACCGGCTGGATGGCCGTTCCGTTGATGGCCGAAGTGGTGGCACGGCTGATCACGAGTGGCGAGTTGGCCCGGCAGGCCCGGATGAAGCGCGACAAGGCGGCGCTGCGCAACACCATCGTTCGGCGCGTGCTGAAGGAATGGTTGCCGCCTTCTGACTCCCCACCGGGCTTTCACATCTGGTTGCCGCTGCCCGCGGGCCGCACCATGAACGCACTGGTCACCCAGGCCGCACAGGCCGGCATCACGCTGGCGCCTCCCGGCTCGTTGCAGCGCATGCCGACCGAACATTTGGGAATCCGGCTGTGCCTCGGTGCACCGGCGACCGAAGAAAACCTGGAACGCGCCTTGATCGAGATCAGGCGCATCCTGGAAATGGCTGAGGCGATCTCGTTCGTCTGAACTCACCTTACAGAAGCCGCCAGAACAAGAAGAAACCACAGGGAAGAAATATGTCGCGCCATCGCCTTGCGTTGCTTGCCGCCATTTGCCTCAGTTTCACCATCGCCGCCCAAGCGGCCGATTGGCCGACACGGCCGCTCACCATGATCAATCCATTCGCGCCGGGCGGCCCGAACGACGTCGTCGCCCGGCTGTTCGCCCAACGGATGGGGGAAATTCTCGGGCAATCCGTGATCGTCGAAAATGTCGGCGGCGCCGGCGGCATGAACGGCGCCAGCCGCGTCGCCAAGGCGGAGCCCGACGGCTACACTTTCCTGCAAGGCACCGTCGGCACCCAGGCGCAGAACCAGTCGCTCTACAAGAAGCCGGCCTACAACGCGGCGACCGACTTCGCACCGGTGACACTAGTGATCGAGGCGCCCCTGGTGCTGGTGGCGCGGCCCGATCTGCCGGTCAAGGACATGACGGAATTCGTCGCCTACGCCAAGGCGAACAAGGACAAGATGCAATTCGCTTCCGCAGGCACAGGATCGGCCATTCATCTCGGCTGCGCGCTGATGAACATGGTCACCGGGATCGATGTCACCCATGTCCCCTACAGAGGCGCGAACCCCGCGATGCAGGACCTGATGAGCGGCCGCGTCGACTATCTCTGCGACATCATCACCACTGCCAAGGCGCAGATCGACGCCGGCACGGTCAAGCCGATCGCGATCCTGTCGAAGGA
>Ga0070665_100003605_pt1 | contig 16398 bp, 13 predicted proteins | sample KBSS13metaG_FD_65862 | JGI IMG/M metagenome (GOLD analysis project Ga0070665, IMG submission 65862) | Switchgrass rhizosphere microbial communities from Kellogg Biological Station, Michigan, USA - KBS S1-3 metaG | ecosystem: Host-associated > Plants > Roots > Rhizosphere > Soil ... | reverse complement strand
ACGCCGGCGGCGTCTTCGGCGACCCCGCGCGCACGGTCGACGGGTTCGAGAAGACGTTCCAGATCAACCATCTCGCGCCGTTCCTGCTCACGATTCTGCTCATGGACACTCTTCTCGAGTCGAGTGCGACGGTGATCCAGACCTCCAGTGTCGGCGGTGAGCAGGTTCGATCCTTCGACCCGACCGACCCGAACCTCGACAAGAACTTCAGCCCGGTCCGCGCCTACGGCGCGGCGAAACTGGAGAACATCCTGTTCACGATGGAACTGCACCGCCGCTACCACCACCGAGGGCTCTCGACCGCCGCGTTCCACCCCGGGAACGTCGCCACCAACTTCGGCTCCGAGACCACGAGCAAGCTCATGAGGTTCCTCGCCACCAACCGCATCACCCGATCAATGCTGATCTCCCCCGAGAAGGGAGCGTCACAGCTCGTCTGGCTCGCCACCACCACACCCGGAACCGAATGGCGATCCGGCGACTACTACACCAACCGCAAGCCGAAGACCGCCCGATGCGCCACTCCCGACAACGCCGTGGCACTGTGGGACGAATCCGAGCGCCTGCTCAGCCTCACTCGAGGTTCCCGCGATACCAGCGTGCCTCATCCCACGCAGCTGAGCTACGGCGATGCACCGATACCTGGCGCGAACGGCGATTCTCGTGATGCGTAGGTCTGGGGTTCGACCCGCTGTTCCGCGTGCCGCGGCGAGTGCGCGGTGCGGGGGACGCCGAACCTCAGGTCGGCCGCCGAGCCCCCTGCCCGCCGTGCCGGGCGTCTCGCCGCGGGCCGACCCCACCAAGCCGGTGGTGCGGAGCGCCGTCGGACACCACCCTGTCGTGGACCGCCCGGCGACGCCGTAGCCCACCGGCCCGCCCTACTCTTCGGTCAGCACCGGTGGGTGCCGAGGAGGCGGGGGTGTCGGTGGCGGGCGCGGTCTGGCGGGTCGTGGCGTCCCTGCTCGCGACCGTGCTCGTCTCGGGCTGCGCGCTGCTCGGCGCGCCCCCCGGCGAGCGAACCTTCTACGTGAGCCCGACCGGCGACGACGCCTCCGCGGGCACCTCTCCCGGCAGCGCCTGGCGCACCCTGGAACGGGCCACCTCGGCCGTGCTGCTCCCGGGCGAGCAACTGCTGCTCGAGGGCGGCGCCCGGTTCACCGGACGGCTTCTCATCGACGGCGCTGACGCGGGAGACCCGGCCGACCCGGTGGTCGTGGGTTCTTATGGCGAGGGCCGGGCGACGGTCGAGGGAACGGACGACGCGGCGGTCGTCGTGCTCGACACATCCGGTGTCGAGGTGCGCGACCTGACCCTGGTCGGAGCTACGCCGGTCCGTCCCGGATCGGCGGGCGTACGGTTCTTCAGCGACCTGGCCGACGGGCGGGTGCTCAGCCACGTCAGCGTCTCGCGGGTCGAGGCCAGTGGCTTCGTCAATGGGATCGAGGTCGGCAGCGAGCAGGTCGGGAGCGGGTTCCGTGACGTCCGCATCGAGGACTCCGTCGTCCACGACAACCGGGACGCCGGAGTGTCCGTGTACGGACCGGAGTTCGACCCGGCCGCGCCCCGGTACGCGCACGAGGGGGTCACGGTCGCGCGGGTCACGGCGTCGGGCAACGTGGGCGATCCGGCCAACAGCAGGCGCAACACCGGCAGCGGCATCGTGCTCGGCAGCGTTCGCGGCGGGTCCGTGACCCGGTCCGTGGCCCATGACAACGGCGGCTCCGGCGGTGCGCACGAGGGGCCCGTGGGGATCTGGGCCTACGACTCCACCGGGATCGTGATCGAGCACAACCTGTCGTACCGCAACCGGACGGCCAGGCTCACCGACGGCGGCGGTTTCGGGCTCGATCAGAACACCGCCGACTCCGTGCTGCAGTACAACCTGTCCTACGACAACCACGGGCCCGGTTACCTCGTCTACACAGGACAGGAGAACGACGCCCACCACGGCAGCACCGTGCGGTTCAACGTCAGCAGCGGTGATGCCCGCCGATGGAGCGTCTACGGCGGGATAACGGTCCTGGGCCGCGTGCGGGACGTGCACGTCTACCAGAACACCGTGGTCATGGTGCCGCAGTCGGCGGACCCTTCGGCGGCGTTGCGCCTCGGTCCCGGGATCGCCGACGTGCGAGCGCAGAACAACCTTCTGGTGAGCAGGCGCGCGGGGCCGCTCGTCGTCGCGGAGTCGGACTTCCCCGCGTCCGAGGTCGCGCTCGCCGGGAACGCCTACGTCGCGGAGGGCCTGCCGTGGAGTGTCGTCTGGGGCGCCGACACCCACGGTTCGCTCGCGGGCCTGCGCGCCGGGACCGGCCAGGAGGAGGCGGCGGACGGGACCCCGACCGGCGTCGTCGGCGACCCGGAGCTACCCGGCCCCGTGCTGCGACTGAGCGCGGTGGTGCCGGACGACGCCGCGACGCTGGCGGGGTTCCTGCCGGGACCGGGGTCGCCGCTGCGGGGCGCCGGACTGGACCTGTCGGCGCTGCTCGGCGCGGGAACGCCGGTGAGCGACCCGACCGGGGTGCCGGTCCGGGTCGGCGCTCCGGACATCGGTGCGCTCCAGGCCGTTCAGCCGGGGTAGCCCACCGGGTGCTTCTGCTGGAACAGCCAGGCGTCGCGGCACATGTCGGCCACGTCGCGGCGTGCCCGCCAGCCCCACTCCCGCTCCACCCGAGCCGGGTCGGCGACGAGCCGGGCCACGTCACCCGCTCGCCGGGCGACCAGGTCGTAGGGGATCGGGCGGCCGCTGGCGGCGGCGAACGCGGAGACCAACTCCAGTACCGACGTGCCGGTACCGCTGCCCAGGTTGAGGACTCGCATCCCCGGCTCGGCACGTTCGAGGGCGAGCCGGTGCCCCTGCGCGATCTCGACGACGTGGACGTAGTCGCGCACGGCCGTCCCGTCGGGGGTCGGGTAGTCCGAGCCGAAGATCCGCAGCCGCTCCCGCCGACCCGCCGCGACCTGCATCAGATACGGCACGACGTTGTTCAGCGGGCCGCGGGGGTCCTCGCCGAGCAGCCCGCTCGGGTGCGCGCCCGCGGGGTTGAAGTACCGCAGCGCGAACGCGCGGAAACCCGGGTACCGGCGCGCCGTGTCCGCGACGACCTGCTCACACATCCATTTCGACCGCGCGTACGGGTTGGTCGGGCGGGCCTCGTCGTCCTCGGACAGGGCCTGCCCGCCGCCGTCGCCGTAGATCGAACACGACGAGGAGAAGACCAGCCGGTGGACGTCGTGTGCCACCATCGCACGCAGCAGTGCGACGGTCCCGCCGACGTTGGTGTCGTAGTACTCCAGCGGCATCTCGACCGACTCGCCCACTGCCTTGCGGGCGGCGAAGTGGATCACCGCGTCGATGCGGTGGCGGGCGAAGACCGCGTCGAGGGCGCTGCCGTCCCGGATGTCCACCCGGTGCGCGGTGAGCGAGCGACCGGACAGGGTTCGCACCGCGTCCAGGGCGGCGGGCGAGCTCGTCGAGTGGTCGTCGACGACGACGACCTCGTAGCCGTGCTCGAGCAGCTCCGCGCAGGTGTGGGAGCCGATGAACCCCGCACCCCCGGTGACCAGCACGGTCCGTACATCCGGCACAGCGTCCTCCGTCGTCGTTCAGGTGGCCAGCGTGATCTGGACGTAGAGCGGGAAGAGGGTGGCAGGCACCGCCAGCAGGCCCCACGCGACGACTCCGAGCGACAGCGGCACGGCTGCCGTCGCCAGCACCCCCCGCCACCGACCCGTCCCGGCCGCCCGCGCCGCCTCGACACCGTGCAGCACGGACACGACCGTCACGACGGTCGCGTAGGAGCACGCGCCCAGCAGGCACAGACCGACGTACCCGACGGCTCCGCTGCGCAGCTCGCCGACGAACGCGGCGGTACTCAGCCCGACCGAGATCAGGAAGTACGGCAGCACCAGCCGCGACGGCAAAGCCTCCAGCCCTGCTCGTGCCTTGGGGGTCACCCGGAACGTGATCGGAGTGGGCCGGAACCGCTGCCCGATCCCCGCGGCGACACCCCACGCGACGTAGGGCCATCGCACGAGGGCGTACAGCCAGTTCTCCCAGCTCAGCACCGGTGCGTTCCGTGGCCGGAGCAGCCCGCGCCTGCGCAGCACCAGCAACACCCCCACCAGCCACACGGACAGCAGCCACCAGCGCAGCAGGAACTCGAGGTAGTCGACCCGCACCCACTGCAGCCCGGACACGGCCGCGACGGGCGGCAGCAGCAGGCCGGCGGCCGTTGTCAGGACGAGCAGGGAGTAGAAGACGAGCGCGTAGAAGAACCGGATGCGCAGCACCCACGGCAGCCGCGACAGATGGCGCGGCACGAGGTCCAGCAGCAGGGTGGTCAGGCTCCGCGACCACTGGAACTCCTGGGTGACCATGGCGGAGAGGGTCAGCGGGCCGTCGCCGTGTGCCTCCGCGTCCAGCGCGAACACACCCTGCCAGCCTGCGGAGTTGAGCAGGAACGTCGTGGAGAAGTCCTCGGCGAGCTCGGGCCCGATGCCTCCGATCCGGGCCAGGGCTGCGGTGCGGACGGCATAGTGCGACCCGATGCACACCGGCGCCAGCCCGTCGCTGTGGCCGGCCTGGATCGCTCCGTGGAAGGCGGCCTCCCGGTGCAGGCGCCCCCGCGCCGACCACGAACCGGTCCCCTCGCCGTCGCACACGCTCGGCGCCGCCACGTAGCCGACGGCCGGATCGGCGAAGGGGCGCACCATCGCCGCGAGATAGCCCCCGGCGGGGACGTGGTCGCAGTCGAGCTGGGCGACCACGTCGTAGTGGCGGTATCCCCAGTGGTCGTAGAAGAACGCGAGGTTTCCCTCCTTGCAGCGCGTCCGCCGCGGCCACACCGGACGGTGGTAGGCCGCGACGCCGCGGCGGGTGGAGATCAGGACGCCGCGCTCCCGGCACCACCGAGCCGTCTCCGCGGTGGGCTCCTCGTCACAGAGCCAGACGTCGTAGCGGCCCGGATAGCGCTGGGCGAGCATCGCCTCCAGCGTGGTGCGGGCGAGGAGCCACGGCTCCGACGGCGCCTTCGTCACGACGAACGCGACCCGCGCCGCCGGGATCGGCACCGCCGGGTCGACCCGCCGGAGCCGGTTCGTCGTGAAGAGGAAGTAGGCGGGCAGACACGTGAGGTAGGACAGGACAGCACTGTTGACGGCGAGCCCGACCCAGCTCGTCCGGTGCTCGGGCTGTAGCCACCAGAGCCAGAACAGCACGAGGCTCACCACCCAGCCCGTCGTCAGGACGGCGACGAGCAGGCGGTCCCGGCGCGGCAGGGCCGGAACCACGAGGTCCGGCCGCAGGGTCCGCCGCGTCCTGCTCCGGTCCGGCTGGAACGTCGGACCGCTGGTGGGTGTGGCGATCACCAGCCCCCGGGAGCGTCGGCGGAGCTCGGCCGCGACACCGGTGGGCTCACGCCAGTCCCTGCGGCCCTTCCGGTGCCGCCCCGTGACGTCCGGGCGCGCAGGCGGCGAGATGTTCATCCGCGCCCCGGGTGTCAGACTGCGGGGGCGTCGAGGAGTCCCGACACCGGCTCCGCGAGCCTCTCGGCGTCGAACCAGTCGATGGTCCGACGCAACCCTTCCTCCGTGCTCACCTGTGGCGACCAGCCCAGGCGCTCTTCGGCCAGGTCGATGACGGGGCGCCTGCGGGTGGGGTCCTCGACGGGGAGCGGGAGGTGCACCACGGGCGAGCGCGACCCGGTCATCGCCAGGACGAGAGCGGCCAGCTCCCCGACCGTCCGCTCCTCGGGGTTCCCGAGGTTGACCGGCCCCGGCTCGGAGCAGTCGAGCATCGCGACGAGGCCGCGCACGAGATCGTCGACGTAGCAGAAGCTGCGGGTCTGGGCCCCGTCCCCGTAGATCGTCAGCGGTGCCCCGGCCAACGCCTGGGTGACGAAGGACGACACGACCCGCCCGTCGTGCGGGCGCATCCGGGGCCCGTAGGTGTTGAAGATCCGGACTATGCCGGCATCGACCCCGCACGTGCGTCGATACGCCGCCGACAACGCCTCGGCGAACCGCTTGGCCTCGTCGTAGACGCTGCGCGGGCCCGTCGGGTTCACGTTGCCGAAGTAGCTCTCGGTCTGGGGGTGCACGAGGGGGTCGCCGTAGACCTCGCTCGTCGAGGCGAGGACGACCCGAGCCGAGTGCCGTCGGGCCAGCTCGAGGCAGTTCTCGGTGCCCCGGCTGCCGACGGCGAGCGTCTCCAGTGGCCGCGAGTGGTAGTCGTTCGGCGACGCGGGGCTCGCGAGGTGGGCGACCGCGTCCACCGGACCGTCGACCTCGAGGGCGAGACTGACGTCGGCTTGCACGAAGGTGAACCGCGGGTTGCCGAGCAGGTGCTCGACGTTGCACAGCCGCCCGGACGACAGATTGTCGACGCAGACGACGACGTCGCCCCGCACGAGGAGCGCCTCGCACAAGTGCGAGCCCAGGAAACCCGATCCACCAGTCACGACGACTCGCATGCGCACCCCTGGGGCCCGCGGCCACCAGTAGGCCGATTGGGCTAATGTAGCGACCCACTCGGACGATGCTGACAGTCGGGTCCAGGTTCTCGTGGATACAGTGGACAGACGCGCAGGCGATCGTGCCGCCGCGGCGTCCCGGAGAGTGCTGGTCAGTCCGCCGGGGCCAGCTGTCGGCGTAAGGCCTCCGAGTCGTGGACGTTCGTCATGTGCGCGAACCGGCCGTCACGGATCCGGTAGACGGCGAGCTCCTGGATCTCGAACGAGGCTCCCGAGGGTGCCACCCCCAGCCACTCCGCGACGGGCGTTCCGGTGTTCACCAGCCGTGCGGCCAGGTGGTCTCCGTCCACGGACAGGTCCAGGATCTCCCAATGCAGGTCCGGAACGGTGTCACCGAGCTCGGTCAGCGCCGACACGATCTGGTCGGCCGTGACGGTGTCGCCGAAGTACGTGAGCTCCTTGCTGAGGAAGTCGTGAACGGCGGCGTAGTCGTGGGCGTTGAGCGTCTCGATGTAGCGCTTGTAGAAGGCGCGCAGGTCGACGTCGGTCATGGTTCCTCGTTCGTCAGTGGTCCAGCACCGTGCTGGTTCCACCAGCCTGGACCAGCTCGGCGTTATGATCCATAACGTGTCGTCCGCATTCCTTTACCGATCGTCCGGCAGCCCGGCCGTGGCGCCGTCCGATCCCGTGGCCGACACGATCAGCCTCCTGCGACCTCGGACCGAGGCCCACCCCGGTCTGCACGCCGCGGCACCGTGGGCGGTGCAGTTCGACGCCTTCGACTTCGTCGAGATCGGCTGTGCGGTTCGTGGCGCGTGCCGGCTCTCAGTGGACGGGCATGCGCCGCTGCACCTGGAGGAAGGCGACTTCTATCTCCTGAACTCGCCCGGCCCGCATGTGCTCGGCAGCTCGCCGACCGCGAGGGTCCGACCGGCCGCGGAACTGTTCGAGAACGCCTCCGACGGCGTCGCCCGGATCGGCGCCGCGGTTGACGAGGTCAACTACGTCTGTTCGGCATCCCTGTGGTTCGACGACGCCAACGCTCCACTCCTGCTGAAGGTCCTCCCCCCGCTCGTGCACGTGCCGGCCACGAATCCCCTCATCCGCCACGTCGCCTCCGTGACCGAAATGCTGGGGATCGAGGTCGAGAGCAGGGCCGTCGGACGGTCACTGGTCCTGGACCATCTCGCCCAGATCCTGTTCGTTCAGGTGCTCAGGGCCCACGTCGCACAGACCGAGCAGCCCACCGGATGGCTGGGAGCCCTCGCTCATGACGGTATCGGTGCGGCGCTGCGCGCCATGCACGCCGACGTGTCCCATCGCTGGACCCTCCGTGAGCTCGCGGCCATCAGCCATCTCTCGCGGTCCGTCTTCGCGGCCACGTTCAGGAAGAAGGTCGGCGTCGCTCCCCTGGAGTATCTGATCGAGTGGCGCATGAGCCTCGCCCGTGACGCGCTCCGCCGTGACACGATCTCCATCTCCGAACTGGCCTTCACCATCGGATACGAGTCGGAGAGCGCGTTCAGCACGGCGTTTCGCCGGGTCGTCGGCATGTCGCCGCGCCAGTTCCGCGACGACGCGCGGCGAGCCGCGGCCATGGGCTAGAGAGCGCCGCTCGGTCGCGTCAGAGGTCGAGTGCCCCGTACTGGCCGTTGGACACGGTCTCGGCCACGAGCTCGCTTCCCGGTCCGTGACCACAGGCGAGGCCGGGATCCTCGACTTCGCCGTGGCTGGGTTGCGCCGCGGGCACTGACCCGGTGCCTGCCGACTCAGGGTGCGGGGTGGAGCAGGTCGCCCAGGCCCGCCCGACGGAGGAACTCCGCCCGGATCCGGTCGCCGACCGCGAAGACCACAGCGGCGCCGTCGTCGGTCGGGTCGACGTGGACGCGGTAGGGGCGTGTGCCCTTCGCGGCGGCGACGACGTCGACGATCGCGTCCGCCACCTGGGCCACGTCGGCGTCCGCGGGCTCGAGCTCCCGCATCGTGACGGCGATCTGGTCGAGGAGGCCCGCGTAGCGGGTCTCGTACTGCTCGACGACCGCGGTGTCCGCGGGCCTGCCGCTGTGCGCGTAGTGGTTGGTGCCGCGGGTGAACGATCCCGGCACCACGATCGAGGTCTCGATCCCGAACCGGGCGAGTTCGCCGGCGTAGCTCACGGCCAGGGAGTCCATCGCGGCCTTCGCGGCGAAGTACGGGCCGAGGTAGGGCGGTGTGCCGCCGCGCGAGCTCGACGAGCTGACCCAGACCACGAGCCCGTCGCCCCGGGCCCGCATGCCGGGGAGCGCGGCGCGGTTGAGTCGCTGCGCACCCAGCACGTTGGTGTCGTAGAGCGAGGCGAACTGCTCCGGGGTGAAGGCCTCACTCGGGCCGGTGACCATGTGCCCGGCGTTGTGCACCAGGACGTCCAGCGGCCCGATCCGCTCGACGGCCGCGGCGACCGACGCCTCGGACGAGACATCCAGCTCGATCGCGTGCAGGTTCTCGGCGTAGGCCTCCGCCTCCTCGGCCGCGGCCTTGTTGCGGTCGGCGATCGCGCGCATCCCGGCGTAGACGGTGTGTCCGGCGTCGGCCAGGCGGTGGGCGGCGAGGTTGCCGATGCCGCTGGACGCGCCGCTGATCAGGATCGTGGTCATGGGTGTGCTCCTTCTGCGTGGTGAGAGAGGTCAGGCGACGCCGCCGTTGGGTGCCAGGACCTGGCCGTTGACCCAGCGCCCGTCGGGTCCGGTGAGGAAGGCGACGGCGTTCGCGATGTCCTCGGGGGTGCCGAGGCGCTCGAGCGGCGCCATCGACGCGAGGCGGGCGACGGTCTCGTCGTCCTTCCCGTCGAGGAACAGCGGAGTGGCGGTCGGGCCGGGCGCGACGGCGTTGACGGTCACGTCGCGACCACGCAGCTCCTTGGCCAGGATCAGGGTCATGGCCTCGACGGCCCCCTTGGTCGCCGCGTAGGCCGCGTAGGTGGGCAGGGCGAGCAGGACGACGGTCGAGGAGAAGGTGACGATCGCGCCGCCCCGACGGACCCGGCGGGCCGCCTGCTGGGCGACCGCGAGGGTGCCGCGGACGTTGGTGCGCAGCATCCGGTCCATCACCTCGAACTCCGCCTCGGCGAGCGGGGCGAGCCGCATGATCCCGGCGGTGTGCACCACCGCGTCGATGCCGCCGAACCGCTCCTCGGTCCGGTCGAACAGGGTGGCGACGTCGTGTTCGTCCGCCACGTCCCCGCCGACGGCCAGTGCGGTGCCGCCCGCCGCGGTGATGGCCTCGACGGTCTCCTTCGCGCGCTGCTCGTTGCCCGCGTAGTGCACGACGACCGCGTAGCCGTCGGCGGCCAGCCGCTCCGCCACGGCGCGGCCGATGCCGCCCGAGGCCCCGGTGACGATCGCGGTGCGGGTGGGGGTGCTCATGGTGTGTCTCCTCGGTCGCTGTGTACGATGCGTTCATATAATCACGATATGAACGGAGCGTCCACATGACGTCGGGTGACGTGAGCCACAGCCGTCGGGGGAGGGGGCGCAGGCCCGCCGCCGAGGTCCGGGCGGACGTGCTCGCGGCCGCCGGACGGGTGTTGCTCGAGGAGGGGATGTCGGCGTTCACGATGGAGCGGGTGGCCGCCGAGTCGGGGGCGAGCAAGGTGACGCTCTACAAGTGGTGGCCCTCGAAGGGCGCGCTCGCGCTCGACGGCTACACCCACGCCGTCTCCCACGATCTGGAGTTCCCGGACACCGGCGACCTCGCGGCGGACCTGCGCGCTCAGCTGCGCGCGTTCGTCGCGGTGCTGTGCGGCCCCGCCGGACGGGCCGTGGCCGAGCTGATCGGCCAGGCCCAGACCGATCCCGAGCTGGCGGCCGCCTACCGGGAGCGGTACTCGGGACCGCGCCGGGCCCTCGCGGTCGAGGTGCTGACCCGGGCGCGGGCCCGGGGGCAGGTCCGCGCCGACGTGGATCCCGAGGTCGTCGTCGACCAGCTGTGGGGGGCCGGCTACCACCGCCTCCTCATCCCCGACCAGCCGCTGACGGAGGAGTTCGCCGACGCGCTCGTCGAGAACGTGCTGGCCGGCATCGGGGTCCGAGCTACCGGTAGCTGAGGTGCACGGCCTTGGTCTCGGTGAAGCTCAGCAGCTCCTCCACGCACTCCTCGCGGCCGAGGCCGGAGGACTTCAGCCCGCCGAACGGGGTGCCGACGAAGTGGCGTGAGGAGCCGTTGATCCACACGTAGCCCGCCTCGACGGCCGCGGACACCCGGTGGGCCCGGCGCACGTCGTTCGTCCAGACGGCGGCGGTGAGGCCGTACTCGACGCCGTTGGCGATCTCGACCGCCTCCTCCTCGGTGTCGAACTCGATCACCGACAGCAGCGGGCCGAAGACCTCCTCCTGAGCGATCCGCATGTCGGCGGTGACCCCGGTGAACACCGTCGGGGGCACGACGAGCGCGGTGCCCTCCGCGGGTGCGCCACCGGTCACGGCGGTCGCACCCTCCGACCGGGCGATGTCCAGGTAGCGCAGGACCTTGGCGTACTGGTCCTGGGAGACGAGCGCGCCGACGTCGGTCGTCGCGTCGAGGGGGTCGCCGATCCGCAGCTCGCCGATCAGCCGGACGATCTCCGCCACCACCCGCTCGCGCAGGCTGTGGTGCACGACCAGGCGCGACGTGGAGCCGCAGGACTGGCCCGACCAGGAGAAGTTCATCCCGCGCACGGCGGCCCCCGCAACCTCGATCGGGTCCGTGTCCGGGAAGGCGATCAGGGCGTTCTTGCCGCCGAGCTCCAGGCTGACGTCCTTGATCCCGGTCTGCGCGGCGGCCTCCTGGATCCGCTGCCCGGTCGGGGCGGAGCCGATGAACGCGATCCGGCGTACGGCCGGGTGTCGGACGATCGCCTCGCCGGTCGCCGGGCCCACCCCGGTCAGGATCGACACCACGCCGGGCGGCACGAGGTCGGCGATCAGCTCGCCGAGCCGGAGCGCGGACAGCGGAGCCTGGTGCGGGGGCTTGAGCAGCACGCAGTTCCCCGCGACCAGCGGAGCGGCGATCTTGCCCGCCGCGAACATGATCGGGTGGTTGTACGGCACGATCCGGGCGACGACGCCGATCGGCTGTAGCGTCGTGTAGTGCACGGCGCCCGCGGAGGCCGGGATGGTCTGACCGGTCAGGGCGTGCGCGGAGTCGGCGAAGTAGTCCAGCATCGCGGCGCCGGAGACGGCGTCGGCGCGGGAGAGCCGGATGATGTTGCCGCCGTCGAGGGTGTCCAGGGCGCCGAGCTCGTCGGCGTGGGCGCGGACCCGGTTCGCGATCTCGCGCACGATCGCCACCCGCTCGGCCAGGGGAGTGGCGGCCCAGGCCGGGAAGGCCTCGCGAGCAGCCTGCACGGCGGCGTCGACGTCCTCGGCCGCGGCGTCCGGCACCGCGGCGATGATCTCGCCGGTCACCGGCGAGGGATCGTCGAAGGTCGCGCCCGAGCGGGCGGGGACCAGATCGCCGCCGATCAGCAGGCGCCAGTCGTGCTTGCGGGTCCCCGCGGTCAGGTCGTGAGCGGTGACGTCGTGCGCGGTCGCGGTGGTCATGTCGGGTCCTCCTGGAGTCCGGCCGTGCGCAGCAGGTACTGCCAGCCGGCGTCGATCTGGGTGGGGTTCCAGCACTCGGTGCGTTTGGCCGCGCACTCGGCGGCGTCGGACCAGCCGCGCAGCTCGCCCGCGGCCATCGCGGTGAGCTGGGTCCGGCAGGCCCGGTCGAGCAGGACGGCGTGCATCACGGCCTCGGCGACGCTCTCGCCGACGGCCACGACACCGTGCCGGGGGAGCAGCACCGCGCGGGCGTCTCCGAGGGCCTCGGCCACCGCCGCGCCGAGGTCGGTGGTCCGGATCAGTCCGCCGGTGCCGCGGAACCGCGGGACGTCGGGTTCGCTGAACAGGACGCCGTCGTGGTCGAGGGCGCGCAGCGGGGTCTCCAGGGCGGCGAAGGCGGTGGCCGCCCGCGGATGCGTGTGGACGACGGCGCCGACATCCGGTCGGGCCCGCAGGATCTCGGTGTGGATCGGGTACTCGACGTGCCGGCGCCCGATGCCGTCGAGGACGTCGCCCTCGGGGGAGACCAGCACGACCCGGTCCTCGGTGACCTCCTCGAATCCCCAGCCCGAGGCCTTGGTCCAGACCCCTTTGCCCTCGGGGTCCCGCAGTGCCGCGTGTCCCCAGACCAGGTCGCCCTGGCCCGCGGCCGCGAGCGCGCGGTGCGCCCGGACCACGTCCGCTGCCGGGGAGCTCACGACGCGAGCTCCGCGGTGGCCGTCGTCCCCGCCGACCGGGCGCGGCGACCCTGCGCCACCAGGACCACCATCATGGCGGCCGCGACCAGCGCGCTCGCCGCGAAGGCCAGGAACACCGCGCGCGGGCCGAGTCCGCCCGCGAGGATCGCGCCGCCCAGCGCGGGTGCGACGACCGCCCCGGCGCGGCCGGTGCCGTTGGCCCAGCCGACGGCCGAGGCCCGCATCCGGGTCGGGTAGGAGTCCGCCACCGACGCCAGGATCAGGGTGAGCGCGGTCTGTGCGGCCGCGCCGATCAGCGTGACCGTCGCGAGCAGGACGCCGGTGTGCTGCGGGCCCGCCGCGCAGACCAGGATCCCGGCCGCCGTGAGCACCCCGCAGACCGCGGCGACCTGGCGCAGTCCCCAGCGCTCGGCGACGAGCACGAGGACCAACGACCCGACGACCGCGCCGCCGTTGAGGCACAACGAGAACCCGAGTGCCGAGCCCAGCGGGTAGTCCATCTCGCGCATCAGCGTGGTCAGCCAGGTGTTGAGCCCGTACCAGGTCAGCAGGTTGGCGAAGGTCGCCACGGCGAACAGTGTGGTCAGCAGCGCGCGGTGTTCCCGGAACAGCGCGGCGAAGGCCGAGATCGCCGACGGCCTCGCCTCGGCGCGGTCGCCGGTGAACCCCGCGGACTCGGGCAGCCGGAGCAGCGACAGCACCAGGATCACGAGCGAGATCCCGCCGCCGATGAGGAACATCAGCCGCCAGCCGTGGTCGGCGAGCAGCGCGATCCCAAGGAGTGAGGCGACCGTCCCGCCGATCGGGATTCCCGCCATCAGGATGGTGACGACCAGCCCGGTCCGGCTCCCCGGCGCGTACTCCTTGGCCAGGGCGACCGCGGCGGGGATGACCGCACCCATGCCGAGTCCCGCGAGCAGCCGGGCGGCGCCCAGCTGCCAGGGGGCCTGCGCCAGCGCGCAGGCGACCGTCCAGACGGTGAACCAGGCGACCGCGGCGTTGACGAAGTGCCTGCGCCCGACCCGGTCGCAGAGCGGCCCGCCGACCAGGGCGCCGACCAGCATGCCCAGGTAGACGAGGCTGCCGATCGAGCCCGCGCTCGCGCTGGTGAGTCCCCAGTCGGGCTCGGTGAGCAGCTTGGGCAGCAGTGCCCCGTAGACGATCAGGTCGTAGCCCTCGGCCACGACGATCAGCGCGCCCAGCGCCACGACCTGCCACGAGCCGGTGGTGCGGACCGTTGGTCCTGACATCTCGAACCCCTCTCCGGTGAGTGCGACCGACGGTACTGTCCCTGTATTCGAGACACAAGTCCTTGTTTGTAGGACACATCCTGCTATCGTCGTCCCCACGACAGCGAGACCGGACGGAGGTGGCCCGTGGTGACGTCCACGAGGACAGACGTGGTGGTGGTCGGGGCGGGTCCCGTCGGGATGACGGCCGCGGCCCTGCTGGCGGCACGCGATGTGTCCGTCGCGGTGGTGGAGCGCAACCCGACGACCAGCGACGCACCCAAGGCGATCAGCATCGACGACGAGGCGTTGCGCACCTTCCAGACCGCGGGCCTGGCCGCGCGGCTGGAGCGGATCATCGTGCCGGGCACCGGAACCCGCTACTACGACGCGCGCGGCCGGGCGGTCTTCCAGGCCCGCTCCGGCTGGCCCTACCGGCTGGGGCACCCGTTCAAGAACCCGTTCGCCCAGCCCGACCTCGAGCGCGAGCTCGCCGACCACCTGCGCGGCTGCCCTGCGGTCACGCTGCGGATGGGCACCGAGGTCGCCTCGATCCGTCAGGACGCCGAGGGTGTCACGGTGGGCACGCGCAGCGGCGAGGTCGTCCGGGCGCGGTACCTGCTGGGGTGCGACGGCGGCCGGTCCACGGTGCGCGAGCAGCTCGGCGTGGGCATGACCGGCCGCAGCTTCGACGACGTCTGGCTGGTCGCGGACGTGCTCGGCGACCCACACGACGAGCGCTACGGCATGCACCACGGCGATCCCGACCGGCCGACGGTGATCGTGCCGGGACTCGACGGTCGCTGCCGCTACGAGTTCCTGCTCCGTCCCGGCGAGGGCGAGGCCGGTGACCCGCCGCCGTTCGCGCTGGTCGCCCGACTGCTGCAGCCCTATCGTCGGATCACCCCGGACCAGGTCGAGCGGTGCGTCGCCTACACCTTCCACGCCCTCGTCGCGGACGGGTTCGCGATCGGCCGGGCGTTCCTCCTCGGCGACGCGGCGCACATGATGCCGCCGTTCGCCGGACAGGGCCTGAACTCCGGGATCCGGGATGCGGCCAACCTGACCTGGAAGATCGCCGACGTCCTGGCGGGCAGGCTGGACGCCGCCGCTCCCGCCAGCTACGACGCCGAGCGGCGCCCGCACTCCGCGGCCACCGTGCGGCTCTCCGTGCGGCTCGGCCGGATCGTGATGACCACCGACCGACGGCTCGCGGAGCGTCGGGACCGGACCGTCGAGCGGATCCTCGCGACCCCCGAGGGCCGGGTCCACCTGGAGGAGATGCGCTACCGCCCGGTCCAGCGCTACGACGACGGGCTGGTCACGGCCACGGAGCCCGACGGCCCGACGGTCGGGCTGCCGTTCGGCCAACCGCGTGTGCACGACACCGGCACCGCCCGCACCCGCATGCTCGACGACGTGCTCGGCGCGGGCTGGGGACTCCTCGGCGTGGACGTCCCGGCACCCACACTGCTCGACGCTGCCGCGCAGGTCGCGGCGCTCGATCCGGTCGTCGCGCACGTCCCCGGGGACGACCGCCTCCCGCGCGGGACCGACGCCCTGCGCGTTCTGGTCGACCTCGACGGCGGGCTCGACCGGGAGACCGCCCCGTACCGCGGCCGGGTCGTGCTGCTGCGCCCCGACCGCGTCGTCGCCGCCGCCTGGCGTCCCGAGGCGGTCGCCGCCGGGCTGCACGCCGACCTGTCCACCCTCCACGTCGCCACACAGCACGTCGCCTCACAGCGCACGCGGGTGCGCCTGTCCGTGGCCGGCTGACCCACCCATCAGGAAGGAAACCCAGATGAGCACCGAGACCGCACCAACGCGGACCATCCTCACCGAGGGCCCCGTCGCGGGCACCCTCCGCCGGACCTCGACCTCCCACCTCGGGCTGCGCGTGCCCGACGTCGCCGCCGCGGTCGAGTTCTACGGCCGCATCCTGGGCCTGCGCGCGGCGGGCGAGCTCGCCGACGGCGGCGCGCGGCTGGGCTGGGGCAGCGGACACCACGTCCTCGACCTTCGCCCCGGAGCCCCGGGTGTGGACCACATCGCCTTCGAGGTCCGCGACCCCGGCGGCCTCGACGCCCTGGAGAAGCGGCTGCGCGGGGCCGGCCTCGCGGTCTCCGCGCTCGACTCGGACCTGCTGGACGAGTCCGTGCCCGGGACCGCGGGGTTCGCCACCACCGACCCCGACGGGCTGGCGGTCCAGTTCCACGGCCCGGTCCGGCGCGCGGGCGAGCACGGTGCCGACACCGGCCGCCGACCGGTCAAGTACCAGCACGTCACCCTCGCCACGGACGACGTCGCCCGCAAGGTCGCCTTCTATACCGATGTCTGCGGGTTCCGGATCTCCGACCAGCTCGCCGACGGCCGGTTCTGCTGGCTGCGCAGCGACCGCGACCACCACACGCTGGCTGTCGTGAACTCCGGGTCGGACACCGGCCTG
>Ga0070665_100003603_pt1 | contig 16402 bp, 13 predicted proteins | sample KBSS13metaG_FD_65862 | JGI IMG/M metagenome (GOLD analysis project Ga0070665, IMG submission 65862) | Switchgrass rhizosphere microbial communities from Kellogg Biological Station, Michigan, USA - KBS S1-3 metaG | ecosystem: Host-associated > Plants > Roots > Rhizosphere > Soil ... | reverse complement strand
CGCAACGCCCGCGTCGAGATCGAGTGCACGCTGTACCTGGGGTAAGAGCGTCGTCGTGGCAAGCCATGCGCCACGGGTAGTCACCGAGCAGCGGCCGGTGTCCGAGCTGCGCGGCGTCGGCCCGTCGCTGGCCGAAAAGCTGGCGAAACTCGGCGTCACGCGGGTGCAGGACCTGCTGTTCGTGTTGCCCTCGCGGTACGAAGATCGCACCCAGGTTTCCGCCATCGGTTCGCTCAAGCCCGGCGTGCGCGCCGTGGTGGAAGGCGAGGTACAGCTCACCGAGGTGGCGTACCGCCGCCGCCGCCAGATGCTGAGCCGGATCACCGACGGCACGGGCTCGCTGACACTGCGTTTCTTCTATTTTTCGGGCGCGCAGCAGGCAGGCCTGGCACGCGGCACGCGCATCCGCTGCTTCGGCGAGGTGCGGCGCGGCCCGCTGGGCCTGGAGATCGTCCATCCCGAGTATCGGCGCATCGGGCCTGTCGATGACGTGGCGGCGCCGCTGGAAGAAGTCCTGACGCCTATCTACCCGACCACGGAGGGGGTGCCGCAGGGGCGTTTGCGCCATCTCATCGACCTGGCGCTGCGCGAGGCGGAGAGCGCCGGCGTGCGCGACTGGATTCCGCCCGACCTGCTCGCCAGCCACGAACTGCCGTCGCTGGCCGAGGCGTTGACGATGATGCATCGGCCGCCGCGCGACGTGCACCTCTCGGATCTCACCAGTGGCCGGCATCCGGCGCAGCGCCGGCTGGCCTTCGAGGAATTGCTCGCGCACCAGATGTCGTTGCGGTTGCTGCGCCAGGAGGTCAAGGCGGACCCGGCGCCGCCGTTGCACGACCCGGCGGCGCTGGAGCAGCGTTTCACGCGCTCGCTGCCCTTCGCGCTGACCGGCGCGCAGCAACGCGCGCTCGCGGAGGTCGACCGCGATCTCGCGGCCGACCGTCCCATGGTGCGGCTGGTGCAGGGCGATGTCGGCTGCGGCAAAACCGTGATCGCGGCCGCGGCCGCCGCCCGCGCCGTGGGCAGTGGCATGCAGGCGGCACTCATGGCGCCCACCGAACTGCTGGCCGAGCAACACGCGAAGAACTTCGAACGCTGGTTCGCGCCGCTGGGCATCCCGGTCGCGCTGCTCACCGGGTCATTGCCCGCGCGCACGCGGCGCAGCGCCGCCGAATGCGTGGCCAGTGGCGAGATCAAGCTGGTGGTCGGCACGCATGCGCTATTCCAGGAGTCGGTCGAGTTCGCCCAGCTGGGCCTGGTGATCGTCGACGAGCAACACCGCTTCGGCGTGCACCAGCGCCTCAGCCTGCGCGACAAGGGCGCGCGCGCCGGCCAGTTGCCGCACCAGTTGATCATGACCGCGACGCCGATCCCGCGGACGCTGGCGATGACGGCCTACGCCGACCTCGACGTCTCGGTGATCGACGAACTACCGCCGGGACGCACGCCGATCCGTACCAGCGTGTTTCCGCAGTCCCGGCGCAGCGAGATCGTCGAGCGGGTCCACGCCAAGATCATGTCGGGACGGCAGGCCTACTGGGTGTGCCCGCTCATCGAAGAGTCCGAAGAGCTGCGTTACCAGGCCGCGGAAGAATCCGCCGCCGCGCTTGCCGAGGCATTACCTGACGTGCGCGTGGGACTGGTACACGGACGCATGCCGCCGCGCGAGAAGGAACGCGCCATGCACGCGTTCAAGGACGGGAAGATCGGCTTGCTGGTTGCGACCACGGTCATCGAGGTGGGCGTCGATGTACCCAATGCGACGCTGATGGTCATCGAGAACGCCGAGCGCATGGGACTCGCGCAGCTGCACCAGCTGCGTGGCCGCGTGGGTCGCGGCGCGCACGAGAGCGATTGCGTACTGCTCTATGGCGATCCGCTCAGCGAAGTGGCGCGCACGCGGCTCAAGGTCATCCGCGAGACCAACGACGGGTTCGAAATCGCCCGGCGCGACCTGGAGTTGCGCGGACCCGGAGAACTGCTGGGTACCCGCCAGACCGGGCTGGCCGACATGCGGGTGGCCGACCTGGTCCGGGATGCCGACCTGCTTCCGGCAGTGCAGTCAGCCGCGGAATTCCTGCTGAAACAAGATCTTGCGGCGGTCGACGCGTTGACCCAGCGCTGGGTCGGCGGCGCCGCCCAATACGGCCGGATTGGGTGAGCTGGCGCACATAGATAAGAATCGGCGGTTGTCGGCCAAATGCGAATCATTTACATTCGCTTGGCTGCCATGGCCGTCCAGATTCTCAACGACATGCCCGACGCCGAAGTTCACCGCGGTGAACCGTTCTCGGTGTCCCTGCGTGAACTGAACGCACCCCGTGCTTCGCGGCCCCGGCTTTCCGGCCGCGCGATTTTCCTCGGCATCACCATCGCGCTGCACGTGGTGTTCGCGCTGGTGTTCATGCAGATGCAGGCGCGCAAACCGGTCGAGGAACAGGCGCCGCCCATCATGGCCTCGCTGCTCGACGAAGCACCGCCGGCCGAGCAGCCGCCGCCGAACTACACGCCGCCGCCGATGAACGTGTCGTACTCGTTGCCCACGCCGGAGCCCGTGGTGATGGAAACCGAGATCGCCACCAACGCGATCACCGCGACGCCGGTGAGCGACGCGCCAGCATCCACCGCCACGCCGCCGATGGTCGAGTCCGTCGAGTACGTGCGCGCCGCTCCGCCGGTGTATCCGAAGGAATCGCAACGCCGCCGCGAACACGGCACCGTGTTGTTGCGCGTGCTGGTGGATTCCGCAGGTCGTCCGGTGCAGATCCAGGTCGAGCGCTCCAGCGGCTTCGATCGGCTCGACGATGCGGCGCGCGATGCGGTCGCGAAATTCCTGTTCCGTCCTTACGAAGTGAACGGCATCGCACAGCCCGCGCAGGTGCTGATCCCGATCGGATTCGATCGCCGCGCTTCCTGATCCGGCCCCGGCGCGTATGATTCGCGCCAGTGTCCAACACCACTGCGACTGACTTCGATCTCGGCACGCCGAAACCCGCGAGCTGGCGGCTGACCGCGCTGCGCTACGCGCGCCGCGGGCGCGATCTCATCGAACTCGCGCGCCTGCATCGGCCCATCGGTATCTGGCTGCTCCTCTGGCCGGTGCTCTGGGCGGTCTGGATCGCCGGCGGTGCGCATCCCACGCCCAAGGTGATGGTGATCTTCGTGCTGGGCACGGTGGCCATGCGCTCCGCGGGTTGCGTGATCAACGATCTCGCCGACCGCGACTTCGACCCCTTCGTGAAACGCACGCGCGACCGGCCGATCGCCTCGCGCCGCATTGCGCCGCTCGAAGCCGTGGCCTGGTTCCTGGTGCTGATCGGCATCGCGCTGGCGCTGGTGCTGCAGCTCGACGACTCGACCATCCGCATGTCGGTGATCGGCGCGGTCCTGGCGGTCACCTATCCACTGTTCAAACGGTTCTTCCCGCTGCCGCAGTTCTACCTGGGCGTGGCCTTCAGCTGGGGCGTGCCCATGGCCTTCAACGCGCAGACCGGCGCGATTCCGCGCGTGGCCTGGATCATCTTCTTCGCCGGCATCATCTGGGCGGCCATCTACGACACGATGTACGCGATGGTGGACCGGGATGACGACCTCAAGATCGGCGTGAAATCCAGCGCCATCGTGTTCGGCGACATGGACAAGCTCATCATCGGCATGCTGCAGGCGCTGATGCTGTTCGCGCTGTATCTCGTGGGCACGAACATGGAGTTCGGCTACTGGTACAACGCGGGGCTGGTGGGTGCCGCGGTGTTCTTCGTCTACCAGCAGTGGCTGATCCGCAATCGCCAGCCAGACGCCTGCTTCAAGGCTTTCCTGAACAACCACTATGTCGGTTATTCGGTCTTCATCGGCATCCTGCTGGAGTATGCGTTCCGCATACATGCCAGCGGGACGGGCTGACGCGGCTCACAGGCGGCAACCAGCGATACGAAGGCGATCCTCGTCACCACCACATGGCGTACAGACACGCCACGATCGCGACGATCAGCAGCGCCGCTACGTTGAAGCCGCCGCCGGTCCTGAAGTCGACGTTCTTGATGTCGACGCGCATCGCGGACTCGCGCCGCGGCGTCGCCAGCGAGATCGCGACCGCGAGGACCATGCCGGCGACGAAGCACCAGCCCACGCGGTGCAGGAACGGGTAGTCAGGCAGCGTGAGCTTGAAGACCACCGCCATGACCACCGTCGCCAGCGCTGCCACCATGGCCGCGGTCGACGTCGTGCGTTCCCAGAACAGGCCGAGCAGGAAGATCACGCAGATGCCCGGCGTGACGAAGCCCGTGAAGTCCTGGATGTACTGGAACGCCTGGTCGACCTCGCCGAGGATCGGTTTCGTGATCGCGACGGCGATGATGACCGAAATGATCGCCACGACTCGTCCCACGTTGACGAGCGTGCCCTGTGGGGTCTGCGGCCTCGAGGGGCGATACAGGTCCATCGTGAAGATGGTCGCGATCGAATTGATCTTCGAGGCGGTCGAAGCAATGATCGCCGCCACCAGCGCCGCGAACACCAGGCCCTTGATGCCCACGGGCAACATCGCCATCAGGCTCGGATAAGCCTGGTCGCCCTTCGCGAGGTCGGGGACCAGCAGGATCGCCGCGATTCCCGGCACCACGATGATGAACGGCATGATCAGCTTGAGGAACGCGGCGAGCACGATGCCCTTCTGCGCCTCGTTCACGCTCTTGGCCGCGAGGCCGCGCTGGATGATGTATTGATTGAAGCCCCAGTAGCTGACGTTCATCATCCACATGCCGCCTAACAACACGGCCAGGCCCGGCAGTTCCTTGTAGTGCGGGTTTTCCGCCGACAGGATCATGTCGAACTTCTCGGGCAGTCGTTCGGTGAGCGTGTTGAAGCCGGCGAGCACGCCCGCATCGCCGCCGACCTTGTCGAGCGAAATCCAGGTGATGATGATGCCGCCCGCCACGAGCAGGGTGACCTGCACGATATCCGTGAGCGCCACGGCCTTGAGGCCGCCATAAAGCGCGTACGCCAGCGCGAACAACGCCAGCGCGGCGATCGCGGTCTGGAGCTCCACTCCGGCAATCGCATTCACCGCCAGCGCGCCGAGCCACAGGATCGAGGTGAGGTTCACGAAGATGTACAGCACCAGCCAGAAGATGGCCATGACGGTGCGCACCGCGGGGCTGTAACGCTTCTCGAGGAATTCCGGCATCGTGTAGATGCCGTTCTTGAGGAACACCGGCAGGATCCACTTGCCGACGATGATCAGCGTGAGGGCCGCCATCCACTCGTACGAGGCGATGGCCATGCCCAACACGTAGCCGGACCCCGACATGCCGACGATCTGCTCGGCCGAGATGTTGGCCGCGATCAGCGAGGTGCCAATGGCCCACCAGGGCAACGCGCGGCTCGCGAGGAAGTAATCCTGCGCGTCCTTCTGGTGTGAGCCCTTCTCGCGCGACACCCATTGAGCGAGCACGAAGATGCCAATCGCATAGATCACCAGGATGGCGATGTCGACTGTTGCCAGGTTCACGATTCCCCCAGGTTGTAACGGCGCTCGTGCGCCGGAATTCTTATTTGCTCGCGGCGCGCAGCGCTTCGACGAGGCCGCGCGCGCGCGTTTCGATCTGCGCGAGTGTATACGCGGGCGTGAACAGTTCGCTGCCAAATCCAAAGCCGTCGGCGCCTGACGCGAGCCATTCGGCGATGTCCTGCGCGCCAATTCCGCCCACCGGGAACACACGCACGTGCTTCGGCAGCACGGATTTCAGCGCCTTGAGATGTCTCGGGCCGTAAGTGGCCGCGGGAAACAACTTGAGTTCGGTGGCACCCGAGGCGATGGCGGTGAATGCTTCGGTGGCGGTAGCGATACCAGGGAATACGCGCAGATCCAGCTCCAGCGCGCGACGAATCACCGCGGGCTCGCAGTTGGGCGCAACGATGATGCGCCCACCGGCTCCGTGCACGCGGTCGACCTCCGCGGCGGTCAGCACGGTGCCCGCGCCGACGAGGCAATCCCCGTGCGCCCGCGCAAGTAGTTTGATGGTCTCGAAAGGCTCGGGAGAGTTCAGCGGAACCTCGATGGTGCGGAATCCCGCTCCCACGAGCGCCGCGCCCACCTCGGGCGCCCGCTCGGGCGTGAGTCCGCGCAGGATGGCCACCAGTTCCGTCGATGACCTGCTCATGCGTTCTCCGTCCGATCGAGTTCGCGGTAAAGATGGCCGAGCCCGGCGAAGGCGGCCGCGCCGCCATCCACGGGATGCGCCGCGTGGCCGCGAGCCGCGAGCGCGGTGACATAAGCCCGCGCGAGTTCAGCAGCGCCGATGACATGGACCGTCTCCCCCGGCCCGGCCGCATCGAACAGCGGCAATGCACCGTCGATGTCGGTGCCCACCAGCAGCCCGGACATCCACGATGCCGCGGCCTCGGGCGCCAGCTGCTGGTCGAGCCGCAGCGTTCGCGCCTGGAAAATCTTGTGCAGCACCGGGACTTCCGGGTGCCGACGCGCCTCGGCAAGGCCGCGTTCGAATCCGGCCGCGTGCATCGCCACCGGCGTCTCGCGGTCGCGCACGATCACGCTGTGGTCGCTGAGCAGCGCGAACAGCTCGCCGGTCGGCACCGTGAGGAATTCCTGCACCACGCCGTCGTACATGAGGACCCACTTGGTATGCGTGCCCGGCATGCAGATGAGTTTCTTGCCCACGTCGAGGCCGGGGGCGAGGGGGCCGCAGGTTGCGCCCAGTATTTGCGTCTCCTCGCCGCGCATCACGTCCGGCGCGCCGAGGGGATTGGTGCATTTCATTCCCGGCACGATGTACACGTTCGCGCGCGGAGACACGAGTGCATCAGCCAGCTCCTGCGTCTGCGCCGGGCAGGTGAGATAGGAGGCCTCGCGCCAGCCGAAGGCTGAACCGACCATGCCGCACAACAGCGCCGGCAGCTCACCCTGCGCGACCCGCCATTCGGAACACAGCGCATCGAAAATCTCCGCGAATTTTCCGCGGGATTCCGCCGCGCCCGGGCCTTTGCGCAATTCGAGCACCTGGCCATCCGCGTCACACAGCGCCAACCGCAGATTGCTGGTTCCCCAATCCCCGGCGATGTAGGCGGCCGGACCTGTCATGGCATGTACATCCCGCCATTCACGTGCACGATGTTGCCCGTGATGTAACCGGACAGCTCATTCGAGGCGAGGAACAGGAACGCACCCACGCAGTCTTGCGCCTCGCCGATACGACCCAGCGGCGCCGCGTTGCGCATGGCCTCGAGTCGCTCCTTCGGCGTGCGCGCATGGAATGGCGTGGCGATCGCTCCCGGCGCCACGGTGTTCACACGAATGTTCTTCTTCGCCAGGTCGCGCGCGGTGTGGCGCGTCAGGTTGTGCACGGCCGCCTTGGCGGTCGAATAGACGCTGGCGCCGGCGCCGCCGCCGTCGATACCCGCGATCGATCCCACGTTGATGATGTTTCCACCGCCACGTTTCTCGAAATGCGGTATGGCTGCCTGCGTGGCCGCCAGCACTGCACGCACATTGAGGTCGTACACGAAGTCGAACAGCGAATCATCGACATCGCCGATCGGCCGGCGTTCGCCGAGGCCACCGGCGTTGTTGATCAGCACGTCCAGGCCGCCGAGTACGCCGGCCGCTTCATCCACCACGCCTCGCGCCGCGCCGCGTTGGGACAGGTCGGCACGTATCAATGCCGGCTCGTCGCCATCGCGCGCCAGTTCGCCCGCCAGCGCGCGGGCTTCCTCTTCATGGGAATTGAAATGCAGCGCCAGCCGGCAGCGCTGCGCGGCGAATGCTCGCGCCAGCGCGGCGCCGATACCGGTGCTGGCACCGGTGATCAGCACGGCGCGGTTCTCGAGATCAGTGATGCGGGTCATGCGCGGTATGTTAACCGCGGCGAGGCTCAGATCTGGTGGGCAGCCACCGTGCGCCGCTCTCCCACCAGGAAGGCGTCGGCCACGAGCTGGAACGGCCGCCAGTCGACCTCCGAGGATCCGGCGCCGCAAAGCGCCGCGAATCGGGCGTACAGGCGCGGATATTCTCCCGCCAATCCCTCGTCCAGCATGATGGTCCGGCCCTCGATCTCGAGGCCGGCCCCTCCCCGCGAGAGCTTCAGTGGACCCGAGGTGGTTTCGAGCTCGATGTCCCAACTCTGCTCGCCCTTCTGGCGAAAATCGAAATCGGCCTGGATGTTCACGCCATCGACGGTGCGCAGCTGCAATTGCGCCGCTATCGGGGCCTGTTGGTTCGCGGGGAATTCGAGCACGGCGCGCTCGACGTTGACCTCGCTCGGCAGGATGTCGGTGAGGATCGACAAGGCATTGATGCCGGGATCGAAAACGCCGAAGCCGCCCGGCTCCCAGATCCAGCGCTGGCCGGGATGCCAGAAGTGCACGTCTTCCTTCCACACGATGCGCCCGCGCACCAACTGACGTGCGCGCAGCCAATCGCGTGTCGCATCCACGCCGGCAGCGAACCGCGAATGCCACGTCTGGAACAAAGTGCGTCCGCGCGCGGCGGCTTCATCGGCGAGCAGGGAAATCTGCCTCGTGGTGGCGGCCGGCGGCTTCTCCAGCATCACGTGCTTGCCAGCACGCAGCGCGGCCAGGGCTGCTTCGAAGTGCGCCTGTGGAGGTGTGCAGATCGATATGCAGTCCAGTCCCGGCACCTGCGCGAGCAAGGTTTCGAGATCCGGAAAGTTGCGCACCCCGTCAACGGTGGCGTTGCGGCTGGCGCAGGCCACCAGCTCGAACCGCGGGTCGGCCGCGAGCGCGGGAATGTGTTGGTCACGGGCAATCTTGCCGATGCCGACCAGGGCGATACGCAGGGGCATGCTGGAGTCTAGCCGCAGCGGCGGCTGGGCGGCCATGCCAGATAGCGGATGTCCTGTCGTGGGAAGTGACATCCGGAACGACGTCCTGCGTACCGCGCGATAGTTAGACAAAGCCCCGCCAGCAGGGTCAACCAGTCGACGGCTCCGCCGCCGCCCTTCTTGCCGCCACCGGAGGAACTGCTGCTGCCGGGTGGTGGAGTCGTGGCCGCCGGGTATCTGAAGGTGAGCGTGGCCGCGGCCGACTGGCTGACACCATCGCTGGCGGCCACCGCGGCGGTCACGTCGCCCGTGCCGGTCGCCGGCACGTAGTCGAATTGGCCCGTGGTCGCATTCAGCGTGAGGGTGCCACGCGAGGGAGGCGTGACCACGAGGTAACTCACCGGATCGCCGTCTGGATCGGTGGCCGCCAGCGTCGCGCTGCTGGTCACACCGACCGTGACGTCGCGCGCCGATCCGGCCGGTGCCGCCGGCGCCGCGTTGGTCAGCGTGAGTTGCACGGTTTGCGGCGCGGAAGCCTGCGCGCCATCGAAGGTGTCGTACGTGAAGGTGTCGGTGCCGACGAACGCGCCCGAGGGCGTGAACGACACGTCACCGTTGGCCGCGTTCACGAGGGCCAGCGTACCGTGTGCCGGCGCCGTGCCCAGGCGAACGACCCAGGGATCACCATCGGTATCGCTGCCGGCGAGATGGGCCGACTGCATGCCGCGCCAATGCAGGGACAGCGACTGCGTGCCCGTCGCGGGCAACGTGTTGGTGAGTGCCACCTGCACCACCCGCGCCGCGGAAGCGTCGGCGCCATCGAAGGAATCGTAGGAAAACGAATCGCTGCCGACGTATGCATCGGTGGGAGTGAAGCGGATGTCACCAGCCGCCGCATCGAAGACACTCAGCGCGCCGTGCGACGGCGCGGTGACGCTGCGGATCACGAGCGGATCGCCGTCGGCATCACCGGCCGCCAGCCGTGCGCTCTGGGCGCCCCGCCAGTGAAGGTTCAACGTGCCGGTGGTCGCGGTGGGCGCCGTGTTCGTCAGCGTCACCGCGATGTTGGCGGACACGGACACGGTGCCGTCGTCGACCGTGACGCCCACCGTATCGCTACCCTTCGCGATGCCATTCGCCGCGTAGCGCAACACGCCCGGAGTCGCGCCCGGCAATGACGCCAGGCCCAGGGTGGGCAGGCCGGAGATCGAGTACACCAACGGATCGTGGTCCGCATCCGTGGCGCCGAGCGTGTAGTCGGCGCTGCCACGCCAATGCACCTGGAATGCGCCCGCCGGGATTACCGGAGGATGGTTCGGCGTGCCGTCGACGAGATCGACCAGGCCGCTGCCGCCGACCAGCAGATGGTCGCGGCTGCCGAGTTTGAATTTACGCAGCGCGCCAAAGACGCCCGAGTTGGTCATGTTCAACGCCGTCCGGCTCACGACCTGGCGTGCCGAAAAATCGTAGATCAACAATTCGTTGTTGCAGATGGCCGCGGCGGTTTTGCCGCCGTGATCGAGCAAGGCATCGATGGTCATGCCGCTGCACACGGCGAACGTGTCGACGATGGCAAGAGTCTCGCCGTCGAGCAGGTCGATCAGGCCGTCGGTGCGCCCGGCGGCGACCTCTTTCTGCGTCGAACCGGTGACGTCGATGGCGGCCACGGAACGGTAGCTGCTCAGATTGCTGGTCAACTTCTGCTTGTCGCTCCAGCGAATACGCGTGACGGCCCCGTTGACCGCGAGCAGGTCCTGGCCCGGCGCGCCGATGTCGGTTGCGTAGACGCGGCTGGACGTGCTGGAGCCCGCGATGGACGTGAACCAGCGCGTGCCGTTGCGCGGGTTGATCACCGACACGCGATGGCCGGGAAAATTGGTGCCGCCGTCGATATTGCTGACCACGATCTCCGCGAGGCCATCACCATCGACATCGGCCACGTCGAGGCCGGTGAACACCGACCCCATGTCGAAGCCCCACTGGTCCTCGACCTCATGCGTGAGCCCGTCGATGACGAAGACGCGGTCGTCGATGCCCGTGACGCCGCTCAGGATGATCTCGGACTGCGGGTCGGAATCGATGTTCGCGACGCGCGCGGCCATGATGTAGAACGTGAACGTGTAGACATCGTCCCAGACGAAGCTCGCGTCGCTGCGCCACTCGAGCGCGTGGCTGGCCGCGTCGTAGACGGACACGATGCCCGAATAGCCGCCGCCGTTGCTGCTCGAGCTCGCGGCCACGATCTCCGGCTTGCCGTCATTGTCGACATCACCGACGTCGATCGCCGGAAAGGCCGCGGTCATCGCGGAGCTGGTGAACTCCAGCGTGCGCGTGGCGAAATCCAGGGCGTAGAAATTGCCGGCGGGTCCCAGCCATCCCGCGCCGACCAGCAATTCCTTCGCACCGTCACCGTCGGCGTCGAAGATGGCGAAGTCCGTGACGCCGCAGCAGAAGTTCGGGTAGTTCCAGAGTTCGGCGCCCGTGACCGCGTCCAGCACCTTCAGACCCAGGTCGGAGCTCAAGACCACCTCGGGCGTGGCGTCGCCGAACAGGTCTTGCAGGTGGTGGTGGTTCAAGCCGAACGTCGAGAGCGTCCGCTTGATCGCCGGCGTCCCGTCGAGGTCCCAGATGCGGATCACCGCGGCTCCGCCGTCGTAGTCGTGCGCGGTGAGCTCGAGATAGGCGTCGTTGTCGAGATTGCCGAGGTTCAGCTCGCCACCGAAGATGCTGCTGGCGGTGTAGATAGGCGTCATGGTCGTGCCATCGACGCGGATCACGTGACCGTTGCTGATCACGATCTCCTTGCGCGAATCGCCGGCCACGTTGCCCACGACCACGCGGCTGGCGGCCGGCTGGGAAATTTTCGGCACGCGCACCGCGAAGGTCACGGGGTCGTAGAGGATGACGCCGCTCTCGGTCAGCACCACGGCGTCCAGTGCGCCGTCGTTGTTGCCGTCCGCCAGCACCACGTCGGTGACCGCGCTGGTCCCGGTATTCAGGTCGGCGATGCGCGTGCGCGTCTGCAGGTCGAAGACTTCGATGTGGCCGTTGTCGAATCCGCTCCACACGTAGCGCGTGTTGTCGATCTCGAACAGCCGGAACACGCGCTGCACGGCATTGGTGACCTGGTCATAGCGCCACAGCAGGTTGTATTCGTGTGAGGCGGGATCGTAACCACCGATGCCCCACGGGCCGGTGTTGCCGAGGCTGGCGACGAACTCCTGCCGGCCGTCGCCATCGATGTCGACCGGGTAGATGCCGTTGTATCCCGTGATGCCGGTGAGGTTCAGGAAACGCCAGGTCTCGACGTAGTTAGGCGTGGCGGCCTGGGCCACCGGCAGCGCACAGACCAGGCCGGCCAGCAGGCCGGCGACGCGGAAGCGGATGGGATTCATGGCAATTCCATTCTTGTAGTTCTGGGGCCGATCGTCGCTGCGATCGCTGGCGGCGACCGTGGCACAGGGCAATGAAAAATGCCACGCCGAGCGCGAGCGGAAGCCTTACTTATTCTGTCGCGCGGCGCCGGACGCTGACAGGCGCCGGTCAGACCGTCTCGGTGACGCCCAATTCCCTGAGAATGGCCACGCGCAGCGCCTGGGCCTCGGGGCTCGATACCCGCCGCGGATGCGGCAGCGTGACATCGAAGGATGCCTGGATGCGCGCCGGGCGCGGGCTCAGCACCAGGATGCGGTCCGCCAGGTGAATGGCCTCTTCCACGTCGTGCGTGATCAACATGACGGTGTGCCGCTCCTTCTGCAGGATGCGCAGCAGCTCGTTCTGCATGCGCAGGCTCATGAGCGCGTCCAGCGCCGAGAACGGCTCGTCCATGTAGAGGATCTCGGGCTTCACCACCAGGGCGCGCGCGATCTCGGCGCGCTTCAACATGCCGCCCGAGAGCTCGTGCGGGTAGTTGTTCTCGAAGCCCTTGAGACCGACCAGGTCGGCATAGTCCGCGGCCAGCTGCTCGCGCTCGGCCAGCTCTTCGGGCAGGCCGAACAACAGGTTCTGCCGCACCGTGAGCCACGGGAATACCGAGCCCTGCTGCGTGATCAGGATGCCCTTGGGGCTGGGCCCGTTGCGCACCGTGCCGTCGACCTTCACCGAGCCCGAATCCGGCAGCAGGAATCCCGCGATGATGTTCATCAGCGTGGTCTTGCCGCACCCGGAAGGACCGACGATCGCCACGAATTCGCCGTCGCCCACCTTGATGTCGAGATCCGCGATGACCTCGAGCCGGCCCTTGTCGGTGGGAAATTCCTTGTGGACGTTCTGAACGTGGATCTTGGTCTTAATGAACATAGCGCCACCGCACGTTCTTCATGCTCTCGAGCAGCCGCATGATGCCGTCCAACGCGAGACCGATGAGCCCGATGATGATCATGCCGGCGACCACCAGGTCGTACCGGTTACCGGCGTTGCGCGAGTCGATGATCATGTAGCCGAGGCCCGAGCGCAGCGCGATCATCTCGGCCGCGACCACCACCAGCCACGCGACGCCGAGCCCGATGCGCATTCCGATGATGATGTCCGGCAGCGTGGCCGGGAACACCACGTGGCGGAACAGCTTGCCGCGCGACACGCCGAAGTTTTCCGCCGCGCGCAGGTAACGCTTCTCGATGGTGTGCACGCCCGACGTGGTCTGCACGATCATCGGGAACACCGACGCGATGAAGATGAGGTAGATAGGCGAGGCGTTGCCCACGCCGAACCAGAGGATCGCCAACGGGATCCATGCGATGGGCGAGATCGGCCGCAGGATCTGGAACAGCGGGTTGAGCGTCACGAAGGCGCCGTGCACCCAGCCCATCCACAATCCGAGCGGAATCGCGAACAGCACCGCGATGCCGAAGCCGGCGCCGACGCGGAACAGCGACGCGCCGATGTGTTCCCACAACGTGCCGTCTTTCGCCAGTTCGAGCGTACCGGCGACCACCTGCCAGGGGGTCGGAAAGATCACGCTTTTCGTGAGCACCACGGTGACCCACCACAGCGCCACCACCACCGCCAGCACGATCAGCGATGGCAGTGCATTCCGGATCGTTTTCATTTCTTATGTTTCTCCCACCACTCGCGCGCGCGCCAATGGATGCGTGACCAGGGCGTGGTCGGCTCCGGTTCCACGTCGATGGTCAGTTGCCCGCTGGCATGCGCGGTACAGATGAACTGGTAGCTGGCCGCGCGTTCGAACGGCAGGCTGAAACTCTGGCCCGGCATCATGATGGTCGGGCCGAAGGTCTGCGGCACGTCGTCCAGGTTGTGGATCACCAGCACGTCGTTGAGCCCGACCGTGAGCCGGATGCGCTCCGGCAGGATTTCCACCTGGTCGCCGGCGCGGCGCCGCGCCCAGGTGCCCTTCGGGATCTCGAACACTTCTTCGTGCGAGCTCACCTGGATGGGCGCGAAACCGGCCCAGCCCAGCGCGGCGAGTGCGGCACCGAGAAGAGGTGTCGCCAGTATCCAGAACTTCCGTGTGCTCACGATCGCAGCAGGATCTTGAGGTCATGCACGAAATCATCGGCGGGATGGCCGTAGGGCATCACCGCGCGCAATCCGCCGGCGCGATCGATCATGTAGATGGATGAGGAATGCCCGAGCGTGTAGCTGCCGTCGGGCTGCGTGACCTTGTTGACCGAGATGCCGTAGCTCGTGTACGCGGCCTCGAGTTGCGCGCGCGTGCCGACTCCGCCCACGAACGTGGGATCGAAGCTGCCGAGGAATTTCTTCATCTGCGCGGCGTTGTCGCGCTCCGGATCCACGGTGACATAGGCCACCTGCACGTCCGCCGCATCGGCGCCGAGCTTCCTGCGCGCGCCCGCGAGCGTGGCCAGCGTGATCGGGCAGACCTCGCCGCAATTGCTGAAGCCGAAGGCCAGCAGCACCACCTTGCCGCGGAAGCGTGCAATCGAGAACGGCTTGCCGTCGGAGCCGACCAGCGCGACTTCCGGCGCGGGCATCACCGGGCTCAGCGTGCCCGCCTTGAACAGGTCGTCGGGCGGAGTGAGACGCGGCGGCTCGGCGGCGCCGACCAGCGTCACGCCTAACAACATTGCCACGATGAAACGCGCCGGCTTCACGTTCACAGCGCCATCATCAAAGCGGGATGGTCGCGGACCTGGCCGCCTTGACGAAACTGTCGTCGATGTAGGTTTCGTACGGAATCGGATGCTTGATCGTGCCGGCCTCGATGGACAGCTGCATCAGGTCCTCGAATTCCTCGCGGATCATGCGCAGGTCGCCGTAAGTCACGCGATCGGTCGGATTGTCCATCACGAACTGCAGGATCTTCGGATCCTGGTTGAAGAATTCCTTGCCCGAGGCGATCTGCACGGCCGTGTTGCGATTCTCATGCTTGAGATCGAGCCAGTTGCCGGCGCCCTGGATCTGGTTCACCAGGTCCTGCACCAGCGGCCGGTTTTCCTGGATGAGCTCTTCGCGCACGGTGAGGCAGCAGCAGATGTAGTTGCGCCACTCGTCGCGCGTCATGCGCAACACGCGCGCGTAGCCGGCGCGCTGCGCGGCGGCGCCGAAGGGCTCGCCCGTGCAGTAGGCGTCGACGGCGTTGGCGTACAGCGCCGCCGGCATGTCGGGCGGCGGCATTTCGATGATCTCGATGTCCTTGGGCGTCATGCTCTCGCGCGCCAGCATCTTGCGCAGGAACAGGAAGTCGACCGCGAAGCGGCTCGGGATGGCGATGCGTTTGCCGCGCAGATCCGCGAACTTCTGGTAAGCCGAATCCTCGCGCACCATGATCACGGCGCCGGAGCGATGACCGAGCGAGACGATCTTGACCGGGATCTTCTTGTCGGCGAGGTCCATGACCAGCGGCGCCAGCATGTAGCCCGCCTGGATGCGGCCCGCCATCAGCGATTCCTTGATCTCCGGCCAGCCGCTGTACTTGCTGTACTGGAAACGGAACTCGTTGCTGGCCAGGCCAGCCTTGATGGCGGCTTCCTTGCCCGTGCAGGCGACCGGCAAGGTGAGATTGCAGGTGACCGGCAGGCCGCCGACGACCAGGGGCTCGGCCTGCTGGGCGGCTTTCCCGCCGTCCGAACATCCGAACAGGCCGATCGGCAAGGCCGCGGCACCCGCGGACTGCAGGATCTGGCGTCGGGTCAACATGGCTGCGCTCGAGGCGGTCGAATAGTGATTGCGCGGCAGGGTAGCCCAGCCGGACATAGCCTGTGACTATGACTTGATTCGGCACCGCACCTACAATCGCCGCCCATGCCATTCATCACCAGCACCGAAGCGGACAAGAACACATACGACGTAATCGTGGTCGGCTCCGGCGCCGGCGGGGGCCAGACGGCCTACACGCTGACCATGGACGGCGCCCGGGTGCTGATGCTCGAGGCCGGGCGGCGTTACGACCCGGCGTCCGAGACGCCGATGATGCAGAACAACTCCGAGGCCCCGTTGCGTGGCGCCGGGTCGCCGGAAAAGCCCTTCGGCTTCTGGGACGCGACCATCGACGGCGGCTGGAACGTACCCGGCGAGCCGTACACCAGCGCATCCGACGACCCCGCGCGCCAGTTCCAGTGGTGGCGCGCGCGCATGCTGGGCGGACGCACCAATCACTGGGGCCGCATCTCGCTGCGCAACGGTCC
>Ga0070665_100003602_pt1 | contig 16403 bp, 15 predicted proteins | sample KBSS13metaG_FD_65862 | JGI IMG/M metagenome (GOLD analysis project Ga0070665, IMG submission 65862) | Switchgrass rhizosphere microbial communities from Kellogg Biological Station, Michigan, USA - KBS S1-3 metaG | ecosystem: Host-associated > Plants > Roots > Rhizosphere > Soil ... | reverse complement strand
GAGTCGGGCCGCGCTGAGTCGGGCCGCGCTGAGTCGGGCCGCGCTGAGTCGGGCCGCGCTGAGTCGGGCCGCGCTGAGTCGGGCCGCGCTGAGTCGGGCCGCGTCGAGCGGGGCCGTGCCGGGCCGGGGGCGGCCGACCTCACCCACGCCCAGTTCACCGACGCCCTGTGGGGCCCGGATGTGGCGAGTGCGGCGGAGGCGTTCGTGCGGCGGGCTGCGGAGCTGCCGCGGCCCCTCGTCGTGACCCTGCACGACGTGCCCGGCGGCGACCCCGATCCCGCGCGCGACGCCCGTCGGATCGCGGGCTACCGGCGCGTGGTCGAGGCCGCGGACCTGGTGATCGTGTCCGCGCGGCACGAGGCCGCGAAGGCCCGGAGCTTCGGGGCCGATCCGGTCGTGATCCCGCTGCCCCTGCCCGCCGTGCCCGCGGCCGGACCGCCACCGACCTGGGCGGACCGCCCCACCGTCGTGGTGCTGGGCTTCGTCTATCCCGGCAAGGGGCACGCCGAGGCGATCGCCGCGGCGGCCGCGCACCACGGGCGGCCGCGGGTGGTCGCCGCCGGGGCGGTCAGTCCCGGTCACGAGCCACTGTGGACGGAACTGGGCGCGCAGGCCGCGGCCGCGGGCGTCGAGCTGGTGCCGACCGGCCCGCTGTCCGACGCCGACCTGGTCGCCGCCGCCCGAGCCGCCACCGTCCCGGTGGCCCCGAACCGCGGGGTCAGCGCCAGCGGGTCCCTGCTGACCTGGCTCGCGTGCGGGCGGGCGCCGCTCGCGGCCCGGGGCGCGTTCGCCTGCGAGGTCGCGGCGGACCATCCCGAGCACGTGCGCCTGTACGAGCCCGGCGCGCTCGAGGACGCGGTCCTCGCTGCCCTCGGCGATCCTCGGAGCACCCACACCGCCCCGCCGCGCTGGCCGGACGTCGGCGCCCTCCACCGCGCGGCCTACCTCCGTGCGGTCGACCCCCGTGCGGCCTACCCCCGTGCTGCCTACCTCCGTGCCTCGACCGGTGTCCCGGCGTGCTGACCGACCACCCCGTCCCGCAGAACCGCTGGGACCTCCTCGAGGCGATCCCGGTGCCGTCGCCGCAGGTCAGCGTGGTGGTCTGCCACTACGACCAGCCCGCGCAGCTGGCCCGGACCCTGGCCGCCCTCGGCCGCCAGACCCTGCGACCGCACGAGATCGTGATCGCCGACGACGGCTCCCGCGAACCGCCCGGGCCTCGCCCGCTCCACCCCTCGGATCCCGCAGGCCCGATCCCGGTCCGCGTCGTCACGCAGCCCGATCTCGGGTTCCGCGCCGCCGCGGCCCGCAACCTCGGCGCCCGGCACTCCACCGGGGAGGTGCTGGTCTTCCTCGACGCGGACACCGTCCCCGAACCGGGGTTCCTCGAGGCGTTGACCCGCACCGTCGCGCGGTGCCCGGATGCGCTCGCCGTCGGGCGGCGCAGGCACGCCGACCTGAGCGAGATGCCCCTCGACGGCGACCCCGCCGCCGCGCCGGGACTGCCCGAGCCTGCCTGGCTCTCCGACGCCTACCGGGCCACCCGCAACCTCCTCGACGCCGACGGTCGCAGCTTCCGCTACGTGATCAGCGCCCTGTTCGCGGTGCGCCGCACCCTGTTCGACGACCTCGGCGGCTTCGACGAGCGCTTCGTCGGCTACGGCGGGGAGGACTGGGACCTCGGCTACCGCGCCTGGAACGTCGGTGCGGTCCTCGTCCACGAGCGCGCCGCCGTCGGCTGGCACGACGGTCCCGACTGGGCGGGCCGCGTGGAGGATCGCGCGCGAAAGGACCTGGAATCCCTGCGGCTCGCCGCCCTGGTCCCGGAACCGAGCACCCGCGGCGCCCCCCTCCCCGCCCAGCTCCCCGACGTCCTGGTCGACCTGGCCCCCACCCCGGCCCCCACCGACCCCGGCGGCTCTGCCGTGCCCGCCGGGCGCCCGGTGACCGTGGCGGCTCGGCTCGTCCACTCCCTCCTCGCCCAGACCCACCGCGACCTGCGCGTCCGCCTCCCCGGCGAGCCCGCCGAGCTGTACGCCGGGATGGTCCAGTGCGAGCCCTGGAGCGCCGACCAGTGCCGCCGGGCCCGGGCTCGTCTGGTCGTCCATCGACCGCTGCCGGCCGACACGGTCGCCCGGATGATGCAGGCCGCGACGACGCACGACCTGGGCGAGGTCGAGGCCGTCACCGCCGACGGCGAGGTGGTCGCGCTGCTGACCACGACCCGGGCGACGGGCCGGGGACGCCGGTGGGGTGTCGCGGTCGATCCGGCGTTCGGCCGGGCGGCGTTGCGCGTCGAGGCGGTGCCCCCGCGCGGCGACCTCGCAGGGTTCTTCGCCGCGTCCGCGAGGTAGGTGCCCCCGGTTTCGGCTCTCTCGCCCGCCCGCCCCGCACCCCCGCGGGTTTGAGCGGACCTCCTGCGGGGATCCGCCCCTATGACAGCCGACCCCAGTGCCGAGAGCGTTGCGAAGATCGCGTCGCTGACCAGCGACATCCCGATCGCCATGCTCACCACCGTCGACCCGGAGGGGCACCTCACCGCCCGGCCGATGGCCCAGCAGGAGACCGAGTTCGACGGGGACCTGTGGTTCTTCGTCGAGAAGGACTCGCGGACCGCCCGGAACCTGGAGCGGGCGCCCGAGGCCGGTGTGTCGTTGAGCTCCGGCAGCACCTGGGTGTCGTTGTCCGGGACCGCGTCGCTGGTCGACGACCGGGCCAAGGCCCGGCAGCTGTGGAACTCCCGCGTCGAGGCGTGGATGCCGGGCGGGGTCGACGACCCCAACCTCACCCTGATCCACTTCCACGCCGAGGCCGGCGAGTACTGGGACACCCCGGGCGGGAGGGTCGCCTCGGTGTTCAGCTTCGCGAAGGCCAAGCTCACCGGCGAGCGCTACGACGGCGGCGAGAACGAGACCGTCGACCTGGGCCGCTCGAGTGGCACCACCCCGGAGTCGAATGTACGTTCGATCCATGACTGATCGCGCAACGCAGGACGCCGCCGGGACCGCCGCCGGGACCGCCGCCGCCAAGGACCCCGACACCTGGACCACGGGCGACGAGCCCATCACCGGCGCGCAGCGCTCCTACCTCGAGACGCTGAGCACCGAGGCGGGCCGGGAGATCCCCGAGGACATCGCCGGGCTCACCAAGGCCGAGGCCTCCAAGCGGATCGACGAGCTGCAGGACGCCGCAGGCCGCGGCTGAGCGACACGCCTGCCCTCCGCCCCGACCGCTGGAGGGCACGCGGGTCACTCCCTCTCGACGTGGGCGCGCACCGCGGTGCCGTCCGCGCTGGTCCAGCCCTTGCTCGTGGCGTAGTCGACCATCTTCTGGAAGTCGGCGGGCCAGTCCGCGCCGACCCGGCCCTCGGCCATCCGGCGCACGGTCTCGAGCGGGATCATCAGGTGCTCGCCGTCCGGCAGGACCTCGCCCAGCTCGTGCTTCTCCGCGGCGACCGCGAGCCCTTCTCGGTCGAGGTCGGCCGGGGTCCGGACGGAGAAGGCCTGCACGTCTGCGGGGTCCACGAGCTCGGCGGACGTCGCGGTGATCCGGAGGTACATCGGTGGGTCTCCTTGCGGCCGTGCGGTGCGTGCCCGCTGAGTATGGACTTCGCGGCCGCCCCGTTCGTAGCGTGCCGCGCATGGCCGACGACACCAGGCACCTGATCCACTTCTTCGGCCGCGGGGGCTTCAGCCCCGGCATCGCCGATCGGGCCAAAGGCTCGTCCGTGGTCATGGAGAACGGGCGGGAGCTGCTGGACTTCACCTCCGGGCAGATGAGCGCGATCCTCGGGCACGCGCACCCGGAGATCGTCGCGACCGTGCGGGACCAGGTCGACCGGCTGGATCACCTGTTCAGCGGCATGCTCAGCCGCCCGGTCCTCGACCTCGCCCGCAGGCTCACCGAGACGGTGCCCGCGCCGCTGGAGAAGGCCCTCTTCCTGACGACGGGGGCGGAGGCCAACGAGGCCGCCCTGCGGATGGCGAAGCTCGTCACCGGCGGACACGAGATCGTGTCGTTCGCGCGGTCGTGGCACGGGATGACGGGAGGCGCGGCCGGGGCGACCTACAGCGCCGGGCGGGTCGGGTACGGGCCCGGGATCCCCGGCAACCTCGCGCTGCCCGTCCCGGACGCCTTCCGTCCGAAGATCGTCGACGCCGACGGCGCCCTGGACTGGCGCCGCCAGCTGGACCTGGGCTTCGACCTGATCGACGCGCAGTCCGTCGGCAGCCTCGCGGCCTGCCTGGTGGAGCCGATCCTGAGCTCCGGCGGGGTCGTCGACCTGCCGCCGGGGTACCTGGCCGCGCTGCGGGACAAGTGCCACGAGCGGGGCATGCTGCTGATCCTCGACGAGGCCCAGACCGGCCTGTGTCGGACCGGCGACTGGTACGCCTTCCAGCGCGACGGCGTCACGCCCGACATCCTCGTGCTGTCCAAGACCCTCGGCGCGGGCCTGCCCCTCGCGGCCGTCCTGACCAGCGCGGAGATCGAGGCGCAGGCGCACGAGCGCGGGTACCTGTTCCTCACCACGCACGCCAACGACCCGCTGCCCGCCGCCGTGGGGAACACGGTGCTGGAGGTGCTGACCCGGGACCGCCTCGACCTGCGCGCCCGCGAGCTCGGGGCCCGGCTGCGCGCGGGCCTGGACGAGCTCGCCGCGCGGCACCCCGTGATCGGCGACGTCCGCGGCCGCGGGCTGCTCGTCGGACTCGAGCTGGACGGCGGGCCAGGCGGGGACGGCCGGGACGCCGATCGGATCGGCGCCGCCGTCACCCGTCGCTGCGGCGAGCTCGGCCTGCACATGAACATCGTCCAGATCCCGGGGATGGGCGGCACCTTCCGGATCGCACCGCCGCTCACGGCCTCCGAGGCCGAGATCGACCGCGGCGTGGAGATCCTGGACACCGCGCTGGGGGAGACGACCGGCGGCTGACCGCCTCAGCCGCCCGAGCCGCCCGAGCCGGTGGAGTCCTGGGCGGCGCGGATGCCGGACCGGGCGAGCTGGACACCCTTGCGCGCGCCGGCCTCGGCCCCGCGCCGGACCCCCTCCGCGGCATTCCGCAGGGGCCGGGGCGCCGGTTCCGGCCACGGCCCGACGGGTACGAGGACCCGTTCCTCGGGCGCGAAGCCCGCGGGGTACCCGGGCGTGCGCCAGGTGCCCGCGGGCGCCTCGGGGGGCAGCCAGAACGGGTGCCAGACCCCGATCGCCAGGTCGAGGTCCTCCAGCGACGGGCGCAGCTCCGCGGTCAGCGGGGTGCGCAGGTGCTCGGCCCACAGCCGCACCCGCAGGTCCCGGACCTGCCCGCCGGTCGTGACGAGCACGCTGGTCAGCTCCGTGTCCGTGCCCCGCATCGAGCGGCTGTAGAAGTTGGCCGAGCCCACGGCGGCGAACCGGTCGTCGACGAGCATCAGCTTGGTGTGCACCGTCAGGCCCTCGATGCGGTGCATCATCACGTTGCCGCGGTCCGCCGGGTCGAGCAGGTCGATCACGCCGCGCTGGATGTCGCCGGTGACCCGGCGGCGGAACCTGTTCACACCGCCGTCGGCGGGGTCCTTGCGGCCCGAGCAGACCAGGATGACCTTCACCCCGCGGGCCGCCGCGTCTCTCAGCAGCCCGTAGAGCTGGAACCGGCGGCGCCCGCCGGGGGTCTCGTAGAAGTACTGGTCCTCGAGGTAGATGTAGCGCTGCGCGCTGCGGATGGCGGTGGCCAGGCCGTGGAAGACCTCGTGGACCCCGCGGCGGGGCAGCGTCGTCCAGTGCCTGCGGTAGAGCGTGAGCAGTGCGTCGATCTTCCAGGGCTGGTAGGACCGCAGCACCTGCACCGCGGTGCCCGGCGCCGGGTACGGCGGGGTCGGCGGTGCGGGGGAGAGGTCGCGGTCGAAGGGCTCCGGGTTCATCACCTCCCACCGCGCGGGTGGGAACCAGGTGTGGCGGCGCGGCAGCGAGGCCGCCTCGACCCAGCGGCCCCGGAACGTCTCCCAGACCCGGGCGGCCGCGGGACCGCGGAGCCGGACCGCGCCGTCGTGCCAGCCCCAGCGCTCGTCGCCGAGGGAGAGCCGGTCGTGCGGCTCGGCGTCGAAGCGGTTCGACGAGAGGTCCAGACCGCCGACGAACGCCGTCAGCTCGCCGCCGACGTGCAGCACGATCATCTTCTGGTGATGGCAGCCGATCCCGGCGCCCGACCAGTCCATGAGCACGCAACCCGCCAGCGCCGGGCGGGTGCGGAAGGCCCGCGCAGCGAAGGCGTTGGCCCGGAACGGCCCGATCCTGATCCCGGGCAGGGACCCGCTGAACACGGCTGCGGTGAGCAGGACCCGGACGGTCACCCCGGCGGCCGCCCGCTCGGCCAGCAGGTCGGCCAGCGACCGGTGCTCCGGGTCGCCGGGGGAGCGGCCGGTCAGGTCCATCTCGGCGTCGATCTGCAGCCCGGTGAGGAACACGCTGTCGCCGGGGCCCGCGCGCTCGAGCAGGTCCAGGACCTGGGCGAAGTACTCCTCGCCGTCGATCACCGGGACCCACTCGCTGTCCTCGACGAACGTCGGGCACCGGGGCGTGCCGGGCACCAGGTAGCGCCGGCTCAGCTCGTCCAACTCGTCCAACTCGGGCATTCCCTGCTCTCGTGCCTGGCCGTGACCGTATCGAGGGAGATCGCCGGGCACCCGCGACCCCCGCCCGTCGGGGAGGCAGACTGCGCGGGTGGATCACCCCTCCCCGTCGAGCGCACGGTGGTCATGGGGACCCGGGTGGAGCTGTGACGGGGGTGTCTACGGTGGTCCGGTGCCGCGGCTGATCCTGCTCCCGCGGGTCGCCTTCGACGGGGTCGAGGTCCCGGGGGACCGGCCCGCCGCGCTGCTCGCGGCGCTGGCGGCGGATCTGCCCCCGGGCTGCTCCGTGGGACGGCTGGTCGCCGAGCTGTGGCCGGACTCGCCTCCCGCGGACCCCGCCAAGGCGCTGCAGGTCGTGGTGTCCCGGGTGCGGAGCAGGCTCGGGGCCGAGGTCGTCGCGACCACCGCGACGGGCTACCGGCTCGCGCTCCCGCCCGCGGAGGTCGACGCGGCGGCGCTCGCCGGGCACGCCGGGCGCGCGGCGTCGGCGGGCGCGGCGGATCCGGAGCAGGCGTTGCGGGAGGCGGACGCGGGCCTGGCGTTGTGGCCGGGTGCGGGCGGGCCCGGCGGGTCGGGGTCGGGCGGGTCGGGCGGGGAGGAGGCGGGGCCGCTCGCCGCGCTGCGGCGGGACCGACTGCGCACCGTCGCCGCGCTGCGGAGGCTGCGGGCGCTGGCGCTCTCCCGGCTGGGGCGGGCGGTCGAGGCCCTGGGCCCGCTGGAGGACCTGGCCACCGACCGGGACGAGGAACTGCTGCTGGAGCTGCTGCGCAGCGAGGCGGCGGTGCGGGGCCCGGCCGCCGCCCTCGCCCGCTACGACGCCTACCGGCGAACCCTCGCCGACGAGCTCGGCACGGATCCGGGGGCGGCGCTGCGGGCGCAGCAGGCCGCCCTGCTGGCGGAGTCCGCGCCGGTCCGCCGCCGCGGGGTGGTCTCCGACCCCAACGCGCTGCGCGGCCGGGACGCCGACGTCGAGCGGGTGCTCGCGGCGCTGCGGACCGCCCGGGTGGTCACCGTGCTCGGGCCGGGCGGGCTGGGCAAGACCCGACTCGCGCACGCGGTGGCGGCGCGCGCCGAGCAGCGGAGGGTCCAGGTCGTGTCGCTGGCGGGGGTCCGCTCGGGGGCCGACGTGCCCGCCGCCGTCGTGGAGGCGGTCGCCTCGGGACCGCTCGCGGGGGCCGCGCCCGACCCGGTGAGCGCGGTGGCCGAGGCGCTCGGGTCCGGTCCCGCGCTGTTGGTCCTGGACAACTGCGAGCACGTGCTCGACGCCGCCGCGGACCTGGTGCACGCCCTGGTCGCGCGGACCCGGGAGCTGCGGGTACTCGCCACCTCCCGGGCGCCGCTGGACCTCTCGGCGGAGGCCGCGTACCCGCTGCCCCAGCTCGCCCCGGCGGTCACCGTGGCGCTGTTCTGTGAGCGGGCCCGGGCGGCGCGGCCCGACGTCGACCTGCCCGAGGCCGAGGTCGAGGCGCTCTGCGCCCGGCTGGACGGGCTGCCGCTGGCCGTAGAGCTCGCGGCGGCGCGGGTCCGGGTGCTCACGGTCCCGGACATCCTGCGCAGGCTCGACGACCGGTTCGCCCTCCTCCGTGGCGCGGGCCGCGACCGACCCGCGCGGCACCGCACGCTGGAGGCGGTCGTCGAGTGGAGCTGGAACCTGCTGGACGAGGAGGCCCGCGCGGCGATGCGGCTGCTCTCCGCGCTGCCCGGCGGGTTCTCCGCGGACACCGCGGCCGAGGTGCTCGACGGCGACCCGGTCGACCTGCTGGAGGCGCTGGTCGCCCAGTCCCTGCTCCGCCCGCCCGACCCGTCCGGCCGGTTCCGGATGCTGGAGACCGTCCGCGAGTTCGCCGCCGCCCGCCGGGTCCCCGCGGACCGGGTGGACGAGCGGCTGGCGGCCTGGGGGCTGCGGGCGGGCCTGGCCCTGTTCGACGGGCCCTTCGGTCCGGAGCCCCGACCCGCCCTCGACCGGATCCGGGCGGAGCAGGAGAACCTGGTGCACGTGCTGCGCCTGGTCCGCGACCGCCGCGACCGGCACGCGCTCGCCGCGGTCGCCGCGTGTCTGGGAGCACTGTGGACGGTGGAGTCCAGCGCGCACCGGCTGCTCACGCTGGGGGAGGAGATCCTGCCCGCGCTGTCCCGGCACCGCCCCACCGGCGGCCCCGACCGCGCGGCGCAGCGCCAGGCCGTCGTGCTGTACGCGGCCACGGCGGTGCTCGTGCAGCCGATGGCCGCGGTCCGGCCCCTGGTCGTGCTGCGCAGGCTGGCGTCCCGGGGGACCGGGACCAGCCCGGTCGACGCGCTGGTGGAGGTGGTGGGCGCCCTGCCGGACGTGTCCCGGCTCCTGGCGCTGTCCCGGGACCCCCGGCCGCTGGTCGCGGTGCTCGCGCTCGGCGTCGTCGGGTACGTCCGCGAGGGGCAGGGCGACCTCGCCGGGGCCTACGCCGCCGCGAGCGAGATGGCCGTCCGGGGCGGCACCCCGCCGCCCTGGCTGCGGATCCTCGTGCACGGCAGGCTCGCCGAGCTGAGCCTGCAGCTCGAGCGGCACGCCGAGGCCCTGGTCCACATGCGGGCGGCGGACGACGCGCTGGCCGCGTTGGGCGTCGTCGGGGACCCGGTGGGGGTGCGGCTGGGCATCGTCCTCGCGCAGGTCGGGCTCGGCGCCACCGGCGAGGCCGAGCGGACCCTCGCCACGGTGCCGACACCGACCGACACGTCCGACGCGCTGGCCTTCGACCTGGCCGCCCGGGCCGAGCTGGCCCTGGCCAAGGGCGAGATCGACGCCGGGCTCGCGCTGTGGCGCCGGGCGAGCGCCGCGCTGTCGGTGGAGGAGACCCCCGACTGGCTGCTGCCCTACGCGTGGGCGCTGCGGGCCGTCGTCGTCGTCGCGCACGTGCGCCACGGCCGCGTCGCCGAGGTGGCCGACCTCGCCGACTCCCTGCCGCCCGCGCTCGGCCCCCTGCTCGACGGCGGCGTGCCGGACCCCTTCTGCGGGACCCTGCTGGTCGCGATCGGGCTGGCCGAGCTGGAGCGGGGCCGCCCGACCCGTGGGGCCTGGCTGGTCGCCGTCGCCGAGCGGTTCCACTACCAGCGCGAGTACCAGCCGACGATGGCGAGCGCGGCGATCCGCGCCCGGGTGGTGGACGCGGCCGGGCCCGCGTACGCCGAGGCGACGGCGGAGTACGCGGGCCTGGACCGGGAGGACCTGCGGGCCGAGGCCCGCGCGCTCGCCGCGGCGTACCGGGAGGCCTACCGGGACCGGGTGTAGAGCCGCCGCGACCGCAGGTACCCGTAGCCGATCACCAGGACGCACCAGCCGATCGCCAGGCCCGCGTCGGCCGCGCCGGGCACGCCCCCGGTGAGCAGCGCCCGCAGGGTCTCCATGATCGGGGTGAAGGGCTGGTACTCGGCGAACCACCGCAGCACCGTGGGCATGGACTCGGTGGGCACGAACCCGGAGCCCAGGAACGGCAGCAGCATCAGGACCATCGGGGCGTTGCTGGCCGTCTCGACCGACTTCGCCCCGAGCCCCAGCGCCATGGACAGCCAGGTCACGGCCAGCACCACGAGCAGGAGCAGGCCGACGGCGCCGAGCCACCCCAGGGGGCCTGCGTCGGGCCGGTAGCCCAGCGCCAGCGCGACCCCGAGCACCACCAGCAGCGCGGCGAAGTTCTGGATCACGGCGCCGAACGCGTGCCCGCTCAGCACCGACGGCTGGTGGATCGCCATCGTCCGGAACCGGGCGATGATGCCCTCGGTCATGTCCATGGCCACGCCGATGGCCGTGCCCTGGCCGCTGGAGGCCACCGTGAGCAGCAGGAACCCGGGCACCACATAGGCGAGGTAGTCCGACCGCCCGCCGCCGGGGACCAGACCGGCACCGAGGGTGCCGCCGAGGACGTAGACGAACAGCAGCAGGAAGACGACGGGGATGCCGACCAGCATGATCGTCAGGGACGGGTAGCGGAGCAGCCTGCGGACCCCGCGGCCCAGCATCGTGCGGGTGTCGGCGAGCACGGCGGGCCTGTCGGGCCTGTCGGGCGTGGTCAGCACGGTCATGCCGGGACCTCCTGTCCGGTCAGTGCGAGGAAGACGTCGTCGAGATCGGGGGTGTGCAGGGTCAGGTCGGCGATCGCGAGCCCGGCCGCGTCGGCCCGGTCGAGGACCGCCCGCAGCGCGGTGACGTCGCCGCCGCCGGGCACGTCGAGCGCGAGGGTGTCGGGGTCGGCGGTCGCGGTCGGGAACACCGCGCCGGCCCGGGCCAGGTCGTCGGCCGTGGCGACCCGGATCCGGACGTGCCCGCCCGGGACCCGGCGCTTGAGCTCGTCGGCGGTGCCCTCGGCGACGATCCGGCCGCCGTCGAGCACCCCGATCCGGTCGGCGAGCTGGTCGGCCTCCTCGAGGTACTGCGTGGTCAGCAGGATCGTGACGCCCCGGGCCACCAGCTCCCGGATGATCGCCCACAGTGCGCGGCGGCTGCGCGGGTCCAGGCCGGTCGTCGGCTCGTCGAGGAAGATCACCTGCGGGTCGCCGACCAGCGTCATCGCCAGGTCGAGGCGGCGCCGCATGCCGCCGGAGTAGGTGGTGGCGGGCCGGTCGGCGGCCTCGGTGAGGTCCAGCCGCGCCAGCAGGTCGGCGCACCGTTCGGCCCCCTCGGTCCGGTCCAGGTGGTGCAGGGCGGCCATCAGCCGCATGTTCTCGGTGCCGGTGAGCAGGCCGTCGACCGCCGACACCTGGCCGGTCACGCCGATGGCGGCGCGGACCGCCCCGGCCTCGGCGACGACGTCGTGCCCCAGCACCCGCACGTCGCCCGCGTCCGGCCGCAGCAGCGTCGACAGGATGTGGACGACCGTGGTCTTGCCGGCCCCGTTGGGGCCGAGCAGCGCGTACACGGTGCCGCGGGGCACCGTCAGGTCGATGCCGGCGAGGACCTCGTGCTCCCCGTAGGCCCGCCGCAGCCCGGCCACCGCGATCGCGGTCTGGCGTTCCATCTCGCTCCCCTCCGTGCGGCGCCCGCCGCAACGAGGTGAAGACTCCGGCCCGCCGGTTTCACCGGCCCTTCACCGACCTTCACGGGGCACTAGGCTCGCGGCGTGACCGGGGAGGCCGTCGCCTGGCGTCGGAGATCGACGCCGACCGTCGCGGCCGTGCTCGTGGGCGTCGCCGCGGTGGTGGTCGTCGTGGTGCTGCGGGCCTCCGGGGACGACTCGTTCCCCTCCGACCCGCTCGGCTGCCTCGCGCTCGCCGCCGCGGCCGCCGCCGTCGCGATGGCCCGGGACCGCCTCCTCGCCGCGGACGACCGGCGGACCGCCGCCTACGCCGGGCTGCTGGCCGGGTCGCTGCTGCTCTACCTCGTCGCGGGGCTGTGGGCCGTCGCCACCTGGCCCTCCGCGGCCACCGGCACGGTCGCCGTCCTGGTCTGGAACGTCGCCTGGGTGCCGCCGCTGCTGCTGGTGCAGCTGTGCGCGTCGTCCGCGGTCCGGTCGCGTGCGGGGCGGCCGTGGACCCACCCGGTGGTCACCGGCGTCGTCGGGCTCGCGGTCCTCGCCGCGCTGCTGCTGGCGGAGCCCGCCGATCCCTTCACCGGCGTCCCTGCGGTCGCGCCCGAGGCCTGGCGCAGCGCGCTGGCCCCGGTCGGCGAGGTGGCGACGCTGCTCGGGATCGCCGCCCTGCTCGTGCTGCCGGTGGTGCTCTGGCGCGCCGCCCTGACCTCGGCCGGGCCTGCGCGCGCCCGGATCGGCGTCGCCGCGGCAGGCGCCACGACGGCGCCGCTGACCATCGCCTTCTGCCTGCTGCTCGCCGTGGCGCGCGACCCCGGCACCGTGGAGCCCGAGCTCGGGTCGGTCGCGTTCATGATTGCCGTGGCCGGGGGTTCCGCGGTGGGGGCGGGGTGCGCGGTGCTCGCCGCCCGCAGCGCGCTCGGGCCGCGGCACGTCGTGACCGTGCTGCGCGGCGCCGGTCTGGCCGCCGGACTGCTCGTGGTGCTCGGCGTCGGGACGCTGGTCGCCGCGCCCGGGTCCGGGCTGGGTGCCACGGCGGTCGCGGTCGTCGTCGCGGCGGTGACGCTGGCGGTCGCCGCCCTGGCGTGGACCGGCAGCGGGAGGCTCGCCCGAGCCCTGAGCCCGGAGGAGCCGCCCGCCCCGCCGCCCGCGGCACCCGCTGCCCCCGAGCAGTCCGACCTGTCGGAGCTGACTCCGCGGGAGAACGAGGTCCTCGCGCTCCTCGCCGAGGGGGCGAGCAACGCGGGCATCGCCGCGCAGCTGGTGGTCTCCGAACGCACCGTCGACGCCCACCTCCGCGCGGTCTTCACCAAGCTGGGTCTGGAGCGGGACTCCGAGGTCAACCGCCGGGTCCGCGCGGCCCGGATCTGGGTGGACAACCGATCTAGGTGAAAGGGCCGATGTGCGCTCCGGCCCTGGTCGGGTCCCCTGGAGGGACCAACGACCCCGGAGGATCCCCGTGCTGTCCGCTCCCGCCCCCACCACCGTCTCCCCGGTCGCCGTCCACCGGTGGCGCGCCCTGGTCGCCCTCTACGCGATCCTGCTGACCGCGCTCGTCGGACGCGTGGTCTTCACGGCCTGGGAGCCCCCGTTCGACGGCACGATCCGCTACGACGAGATCCGCCCGATCGTCGACGCGTACTGGCCGATGAACCTCTACCTGGGCGGCCCCGCCTACCTCGTCGGCTTCGTGGCGACGGCCGTGTTCGTGGTGTTCCTCGCGCGCGGCCGGACCGCGGTCGTCACGCTCGTCGGGGCGGCGCTCATCGGACTCGGCGGGACGGTGTTCGCGCTGGTGATCACCGCGGAGACCCTGCCCTTCGCCTACGCCGCGGACCCGGCGGTGCTGCCCGAGGCCGAGGGCCGCGCCCTGTTCGACGTGCTCAACGCCCACCTGGGCCTGCTGCTCCCGGCCCTCGTCGGCGGGATGGCGGCCGTCGCGTTCGGGGTGCTGCTGGTGCTGGTGGCCGCGGGGATCAGCCGGGCCCTGCCGCGCTGGTTCGTCGTGGTGGGCCTGGTCTACCTGGTGGTCTTCGTCGTGCTGCCGCCGGATCCGCCGCGCCCGGTCGCGATGGCGATGTACCTCGTCGAGGTCGCCTTCCTCGCAGGTCTGGGGTGGTTCGGCCGCCGGGCGGCCCGGGCCGAATGATCCTCCGGACGGATCACGCGGTGGCGGGGTCGTGCGCTCTAGCCTGCGGGTTCGCCGCAGAGTGGGGACAGGAGACCGTGACCGCAGCACCTCGGATCGCCGACACCGCCCTCGGGCCCGTCGAGTACGCAGTCGTCGGGACCGGGAGGCCGGTCGTCGTGGTGCACGGCAGCCCCGGTGGGATCGACGCCGCCGAGCTGATGGCGGGCTTCCTGCCGCCGCACGAGATCGCCGCCGTCCTGGTCTCGCGGCCCGGCTACCTGGGGACCCCGTTGGGAGGGCGGCGCACGATCGACGAGCAGGCGGACCTGCTCGCCGCCCTGCTCGACGTCCTCGACCTCGACGGGGCGGGCGTCCTCTCCTGGTCCGGGGGCGGGCCCGCCGGCTACCGGCTGGCCGTGCGGCACCCGGAGCGGGTGGCCGCGCTGGTCGCGTTCGCCGCGGTCAGCCAGGCCTACGAGGCGCGCCGCGAGGATCCGGTGACCCGGTTCCTGTTCACCACCGGCGTCGGGCAGTGGCTGATGGGGCAGGTCGCGGATCGCGCGCCGAGGCAGTACGTCTCCGGGGCCCTGTCGTCCGAGGGGGACCTCACGAAGGAGCAGCTTGCGGCCAAGGTGGACGAGGTCATGTCCGACCCGGTGAAACGGGACTTCGTGCTCGCGCTCGGTCCCACCGCGGGGCGGCTGCGGGACCGTCGGGAGGGCTACGCGAACGACCTCGCGCAGTTCGCGGCGATCGGGTCGCTCGAGCTCGAGCGGATCACCGCGCCCACCCTGGTGGTGCAGGGCGCCGCGGACAGCGACCTGCCGCCCGCCCACAGCACCTTCGCCGCCGCGACCATCCCGGACGCGGAGCTGTTGACCCTGGACACCGGCACCCACCTGGCGCTCTACACCCACCCGGACTCCGCCGCGGCCCAGGCCCGGGTGGTCGACCATCTGCTCGGCCGCGGCACATCGGCAGGCGGGTAGGCGACGGTCCGAGTGGCCGCGGGCAGGCTGGGTAACCCCTGACCATGACCACCCTCGATGCCCGCAAGCTGCTCGGCCACGACGTCCTCGGAGTCGGCGGGGAGGCGCTCGGCACCGTCGACTCGGTGCTGGCCGAGGACTCGTCGGGGACCCCGGAGTGGGTGGTGCTCACCCGCGCCGGCTCCCGGACGGCCCCGTTGCCGCTGGTCGACGCCGTGCTCGACGGCGGGGCGCTGCACGTCCCGCACACCCTGGAGGCGCTGCGGACCGCTCCGCACGCCGCCGCGGAGTCGCTGACCCCCGCCTCCCGCTCGGAGCTGCTCGAGCACTACGGCGTCGGCGGGATGGCGGACCCGGAGACCCGGCCCGCGGGCCGCGACGGCCACCTCGAGGAGGACCGGCCGGAGCGCGACGAGGTCGCCGCCGGGGCCGACGGCGGCGTCGCCACCCCCGACGGGGTGCCGGGTGTGCGTGCGAACGGCTGAACGGGGTACTCGAAGGCCATGACCATGATCGGAGGCACGGGATGACCGACCGCCCGGACGACCCGCACGATCTCGAGGGGACCGTCGACCGCCTGGAGGAGAAGGTCCTCGGGCACCGGGTCGACCAGGTCTGCGACGAGGACGAGGGCCCCGAGGCGTCCGACGCGCAGACCGTCGAGCCCGGGGACGGCGGGGACCCCGACACCGGAGCCGGTGCCGAGCCCGCCTGAGAACCCCCGACCCGAGTCCACTGACGAAAGGAGATCCATGACCGAGGTGACCGCGAAGTCGGGCCTGTTGTCGAAGACCAGGCTGCACGTGGAGGACACCGGGGGCCCCGGCCGTCCCGTGGTGTTGATCCACGGCTGGCCGTTGTCCGGTGAATCGTGGTCCGACCAGGTCGCGGACCTGCAGGCCGCGGGTCTGCGCGTGATCCGGTACGACCGGCGCGGCTTCGGCCGCAGCGACACCCCGAAGAAGGGCTTCGACTACGACACCCTCTCCGACGACCTGGCGGCGGTGATCGACGAGCTCGACCTGCACGACGTGTCGCTCGTCGGCTTCTCGATGGGCGGCGGCGAGGTCGCGCGCTACGTCTCCCGGCACGGCCAGGACCGGCTGCACAGCGTGGTGTTCGCGGCCGCGGTGCCGCCGTACATGGCGCAGAACGACGACAACCCCGAGGGCCCGCTCACCCCGGAGCTCGCCGAGGGGTTCGAGAAGGGCGTCACCACCGACCGCGAGGCGTTCTTCGACCAGTTCACGACCATGTTCTTCTCCGCGGGCGACCGGCTCGTCGTGACCGAGGAGCAGCGCCAGGAGGCGCTGGCGCTGACCCGCCTGGCCGACCAGGCCGCGGTGCTGGGCTGCATGGAGGCCTTCGGCACCACGGACTTCCGCGACGACCTGCCCGCCGTCACGGTGCCGACGTTGGTCATCCACGGCGACGCGGACGGCATCGTGCCGTTCGAGGGGTCCGGCAAGCGCACGCACGCGGCGATCCCGCACTCCGAGCTGGTGCTCGTCGAGGGCGGCCCGCACGGGCTCAACGTGAGCCACGCCGCCGAGTTCAACCGGGCGCTGGTGCAGTTCCTGTCCCGCTAGCCCCACCCCCATCCGCACGAACGGCACTCTCGCTCATACCTAGTGAGCGAGAGTGCCGTTCGTGCAATGGTCAGTGGCGCAGACCGGCCTGCTT
>Ga0070665_100003601_pt1 | contig 16406 bp, 10 predicted proteins | sample KBSS13metaG_FD_65862 | JGI IMG/M metagenome (GOLD analysis project Ga0070665, IMG submission 65862) | Switchgrass rhizosphere microbial communities from Kellogg Biological Station, Michigan, USA - KBS S1-3 metaG | ecosystem: Host-associated > Plants > Roots > Rhizosphere > Soil ... | reverse complement strand
GCGGGCCCTTCGATGGCGTCCCGCTGAACCGCGTCCCGGAAGCGATTCTCATCGCCGGCGTTCTGCCCGCGCTCTGGTACTTTCACCCGCGATTCCTGCGCGCGTCGCGTGCTCGCGTGTGCATTCTCCTGCTGATCGTGTGGAAGATCTGCTCGGCGCTGTTGTTCGTCCAGGATGGCTGGTGCGTCCGCTTCGAACCGGCGCGTCCGTTCGCGAAGGACGCTGCCGGGGCGCCGCATGCGTGGGACATGCGCGCCGATTGGCGCTCGCCCGATCCGGCATGCTCGGCCATCATGACGCAGTCGTACCGCGATCTGCCCGACTTCCCTGCCTGGTTTTTCAACCTCCCGCCGCCCAGCGAAAGCTGGCCGATTCCGGCGGACCGCCCTCCGGGCGCAACCGTCGCCATGCGCGTCCACGGATTCCTCGAGACGCGGTCGCCGGGCGTGCTGCAGTTCGACACGGGACCGGACGTTGCCGCGCTGGTGAGCGTGGACGGCGTCGCGCTCCGAGGGCCGTCACCAATCGCCAGCGGCGTGCACTTCGTCTCGATCGACGCGTCGCTCACCGGCGATCGATGGGCGCTCGTGCCGCGATGGAACGGCCAGGATATCTGGTCGCACGCGACGACGACCGTCAGGCGACCGACATCCATTGATCTCGCGGCACGGCCTTGGATCGGCTGGATCCCGACTGGCATCGTCGTCGCCTTGTTTGGGTTCTGGCTGGCATCAGCGCTGGCCGAGATCGGCGGCGGCATGGTGCTCACGTGGACGATCGCGGCATCGATCGCGGTCGCCTGGCTCGTTCAAACCGATCGTGTCTGGCTCGCGCGATGGACGATAGCGGCGCTCGGCGCCGCCGTTTTCGTGCCGGTGCCGGCCAGACTTCGCACGCTGCGCGGCGCCTTCGCGATGGTCGGGGTTCCCTGGATCACGTTCGTCCTGGCCTGCAGCGCGTCGGCGATTGGACGGTTCGTGCTTTACGACGTGGGACACGACTACTGGATGTACCAGCGGTTCGCGTACCGCATCGTGATGCAGGGCTACTGGCTCGAGGGTGGCTCGATTCTGTTCTATTTCCAGCCTTTCTATCGCTGGATCGTCGGATTCCTGCACGTGGTCTTCGGCGACTCGAGCGCGGGCGAATGGTATTGGGATGGAGCCTGCCTGCTGGCCGGGGCGCTATTGAGCTTTCGCATCGTCCGCGCGTTCGCCGGTTTTCGGTGGGGACTCGTGGCCGCAGCGACGACGCTCGGCGTCTTCGTGCTGGGGACCGCTCAATATCTCATCGGCCAGGGCCTCAGTGAGATTTCGTCCGCGGGATTGTTGAGCATGGCGGCGTTGTCGGCAATTGGCAGCCGTCATCGACGCGCGGCCATGGCGATCGCCGCGGGAACGCTCGCGACCCTGGCGTTCTACACGCGGCTCAACAATCTCATCATGGCCGCGGGCGTCGCGCTATTCGCACTGCCGCTGGATGTTCCGGTCCGTGCCCTTATCAAACCGTCGGCGTGGTGGCGGCGCCTGGCCTGGCGAACCGCCGTCATTGTTCCCGGCATCATCAGTCTCGGCCTTGTGGGCTTCGCGTGGAGAACGTGGCACTACACGGGCGTTTTCAGCGTGTTCTACGGCACTCAGCGGTACATCGTCGCCATCTGGCAGCCGGGCGCGTCGATCGGCGTGTCGCTGCAGCGTCTGATTCACAGCGTGATGATGGTGCTGACCGTGAACGATCCGCCGCGCCTTGATGTCTACTCACTGCCGATCCTCGCGGGCGCCATCGTTGCGGTTCTCGCCCTTGCCGGCACACCCGCTCTGCGCGATCTGCCGGCCGCGGCGGTGCTGTTCTTTTTCGCCTCCATCGCCGGCGCGTTCGTCGCGGCCGGTTGGACGTACACCGGCCGATTCTCCATTCATGTGATGCCGATCACCTGTGCGATCGCGGTCTGCGGAGTCGCACGGCTGGTGCAGGGCCATCGCGCCGCACACGTCTGGCAGCGGCCCGCAGTGAGGACGAGGAACAGCGCCGTGAGTGAGAGCCTGCACAAGTAAAATACCCGCCGTGAGCGTCCGGCGAGATCAGCTGGCGTGGAGTGTCGCGGCCGGACTGTGTCTGGCCGCGTTTTACACGATCACGCCGCTCACACTCTGCGTTCTCGTCGTTGGGGCCATCATCCTCCCGAAATTTCGCCGGGGGCTGCCCGAAGGCGAAACGCAGTGGCTGACAGCCATCGTCGTTCTGGCCCTCGCCGTTCATGTCCTGTCGATAGGCGGCCAGTTCGTGCGCAATCTGCCGTACCACGACGAGTTGTTCGTGGGCGCAACAACCGGTGACGAGGCCTACACAATGTCGCGCGCGCTGCGGGCGCGAGAGATCCTCCGTGGTTCGACAACCAGCTTGTACGATTTCTTCGTCGCCTTCGATGACTACGGCCGCAACAGTTACGTTACCGCGGCAACCGTCATCCAGGTCGTGTTCGGACCGACGCCGTACTCGCTCCGCCTTCTCAACACGCTCCTGTTCACGATCGGCGCTCTGCTGCTGTTCCGCCTGAGCCGCCGTGCCTTCGGCGGCGGACCTGCCATTTTCGGCCTGACTGTGGTGCTCTTCTGGCCGTCGCTCTTTGCCTGGTCGATCTCGCTGCTGAAAGAGTCGCTGTACTTTCTTTTGAGCGCCGGCATCGTCTGTGCGACGGTCGCACTCTGTCGAGCGGCACGCTGGCGAACGCGCGTCCTGGCATTGGTCGGCGGTGTTGCGGCCGCCCTGCTGGTTCAAGGCATTCGGCCCGACGCATTGTTGCTGGCCGGCGCCGGCCTCGCTACAGGGTTCGCGGCGTACTTCCTGTTCGCATCGAAGCGATCTCTTGCGGTTGGAACATTGATCGCCGTTCTGCTCGCGGCGATCGCTGCGTCGAGACCCGGGCTGGACAGTCGCCTGCTTGGGGCGCTCGAAAGCATGGCCAAGACGCACACCGGCCATGTGTTCACCATCGGCCATGACTACAAGCTCCTTGATGCCGGCTTCTACGTGAACCCGCAAACGCCGGCCGCGTCGACGTTGACGCTCACCGGAGACGAAGCCGCACGATACGTCCTGCGCGCGCTGGGAAGCTTCGTCGTCGTGCCAGTGCCCTGGCGTCTCCAGTCCGCGCGAGAACTGGTGTATCTCCCTGAGCAGGTGGCCTGGTACGTCCTCGTGCTGCTTCTGCCGGTCGGCCTGGTTGCGGGTTGTCGACGCGACCGGCTCGCGACCTGTATGCTCCTAGGCTACGTGGCGCCGACCGCCGCCGCGCTGGCGCTGACGAACGGCAACGTCGGCACCTTGCTCCGCCTGCGAGGCCTCGTCGTTCCCTTTCTCGCCTGGGTGAGCGCGGCAGGGTTCTACGCGGTGATTGACACTCTCGGGCAGAAGAACACTATGACGCTGATCGACCGTGACGGCCGGCTGTTCGGTCGTGTCAACCTCTTCGACGCCGCAATAGCAGGACTGACGCTCCTTCTCATTCCGATCGCGTACGGCACCTTCCTGCTGTTCCGAGCTCCGACTCCTCACATCTCGTCGGTCGCGCGTGTGCCGATCACGCAGGAGGAACGGCGCATCGCGGGCGGAAACCGCCTGACGGCGAAGTTGAAGGTACGCGGGAGCGGATTGCGCCCGATGCTGCAGGCTTCAATCGGCAACACGCGATCGCTGGGCTTCATTTTCGAGAACCCCAACTCGGCGGACGTGATGGTCGGCGTGGTTCCGCCAGGCACTCACGACTTCATCCTTCTTGACGGCGTTCAGGAGGTTGCGCGGCTGCCGAAGTCGGTGACCATCGAGTCGTCGGCTCCCGTGCGTATCGCGGGGGTTGGGGTACTCCAGCATCTGGACAAGGCGACGGCCGAGTCTCTCGCTCCTGGAGGGCTTGGACCGGAGCAGGCCTCGATCGTCAAGCTCGGGCCGGTGCGTGAGGGGCCGGCCGGCCTGTGGCAACGCTCGGCCGAGGTCCTCCTTTCGTGCGATCCCGATACGAGTGACGAAAGCTGCACGGTTGGAGGAGTTTCCGTCGCCACGACGCCACGGCCGGTTGTCAGGCTCATGAATCCGTCGGGTACGGTGATGTCACTCTCCTTGAGCGACGTCCTGCCAGCAACGGCGCCAATCATTTCGAACGCGCGGGTGCGTGTCGCTGCGGCGGCCGAAGTCCTGAGAATGGTCACTGTGGGCGACCGTGACGACAGCCTCGACGATCGCGCGGCGGTCGTTGTCGAGACCAGGCACCCGGGCAACCCGATGGAGCTCGACGTGACAGTGCGGCTGGGGGTCGACGCCACCGGCGATGGATGGCGTTATCGCGGACGCACAATCAAGGCAGGCGCACCGTTCACCCTGACGACAGAACGGTACGTGGTCGCAGGCACGGTACTGGAGATCAATGCCGCGCGCGAAGGCGCGTCGAAATGAATCAGGCCATAGACCCTGCCTCGTTCCAGCGCGCCGACGCTGTGGTGGCAGACAGTCGCCTGATACGCCTCGCTGAGGGGATCTGGCTCCGATCGATGGCGATCGCCCGCGGCTCGCACGCGGTCGCTGCGATGCGCCGACGAGCCGAGGCCTTTGAGCGCATGTCGACGGGCGGGAAAGAACAATGTGTGTTTGTCGCCGCTGCAACGGCGGTCGTAGGACATGTCCTCGTGGCGTGGGTCCTGCCGAGCGCGGCCAGACCAAATGTGGGGCTCACCACGTTGGTGCTGATCGCGTTGTTCATCGCGGCCGTGGCTGGCGTTGTTCGACGCCGTTGACTGACGTCGGTCCCTTGACGGACGGCGCAGTCGAGATCGCCGCGGGAATCAGATGAGCGCGCCGTAGCCGAGCAGCGCGTTTTCGAGCCAGAGCATCCAGCGCGCCGCCCAGCGGGTCGCGGCCGCAGCGCCTCGCGGCGACATGGTCAGGCTGTTGTTCGTCTGATTGATGTCGAGCAGCAGCTTCCGATCCGGATCGACGGTCGCTGATTGCGCACGCGATGCGCTTCGGTACTCGAAGACTTTGCGCTCGTCACGACCATCCCACGTATCGATCGCGCGCTCGCCGTCCGCAAAGACGACGGCCATCGTGATGCCGCGGCCACTCTCGTACGGCCCCACACGCGGGGCGCTGGCGCCGCTGAACACGCCGTCGCCCAGCCGTGACACCACGACTCTGGTGGCGAAGCGACCCTCCGCATTCGAAACGCTCGAAAAGTCGGTGACGGCATAGTCGAACGTCGCGGCGCCGCCGAAGGCCTGGTGGAGCAGCCATGAAAGGTCCTGTCCGCTCGAGGCGGACGCGACACCGGCAAAGCTCTCCAATGTCGGCGGCTGAGTGTGGGAGGCCCGGGCAAACGCCGCAAGCACGCCGTCGAACACGGGAGTGCCCAGCCAGTGCTCGACCGTGCTGAGCGTCAAGACTGTCTTGCCGGCCAGACTCTTCTCATCGTTGGCCGTTGATGGCGTGGACGGGCTCACCCCAGGACGCGCGCGATAGGCGGACACCGGATCGCCGTCGGTTTCCGGCATCAGCCGGATGCGGACGAATCGCGGGATCAACGCGCCGAAGTATCGCAATTCGAGCATGGCGTAGCCGGGCTGAAGATTCTGCCCCTGGAACACCGGGACAACGGCGCGACGGGCGGTATATTCGATCAGGCCCTGGACAAACCACGTTGGGAGACGGGAGATGTCGACGGCCTCGGCCCATCGCGCGCTCGCAACCGCGCGCGCGGCGGCCAACTCGGGCGTCATCGATGTGCCAGACGACCACCACGGCGTGCGCTCGAGCAGATATGCAGAGGGCTCGGCAATCGGCGCCCCATGCCACGGCGGATCCAGCACCGTGATCGACTGGCGCGACGGCAGGCCAAGCCACGAAGTGGTCGTCGCCAGCGCCGCGATCGCACCCCGCACATACCGTGGCCCGTCCCGGCGATGTTCGGCCTGTATGCGCGCGCGGACCTCAACACGCACTCCGTCCGGCCGCTCGAACGTTCCAAGCGCGTCGATCGGTCCGCCGTGGGTACCGGCGCACGAGATCGCGCACATGGCGACCATCCATACGGCGAAGATGTGCCGCGTTGGTAGAATGGCGGTGGGTGTCTGATTCGACCCGTCGCGGCATCGATCGGCGCGCATTCCTGCGAACCACCGCCGGAGCCCTCGCGCTCTCATTTTCTGCTCCACGCGCGAGTTCGTTCGCTGCGCCGCCGGAGGCCGGATCCACGCTGTACAACGGCATCCGCCTCGCGCAGCCGTGGCCGCCCCGCTACCAGGGGGTCTCGCCGACACCGCTGACGCCTCCATACCTCGTCGATCGCCCCGAGGTGGTACCGATCGACCTGGGCCGTCAACTGTTCGTCGACGATTTTCTCATCGAACAGACGAGCCTGACGCGCACATTTCACCGAGCCGAATACTATCCGCACAATCCGGTCGTGTGGCCCTCGACGGCGTGGGAGAAATACGACGAGTACGCCGAGCGCACGAAGACGCGCTCGAATCCCGCGGCGATGCCGTTCAGCGACGGCGTGTTCTACGACCCCGACGATCGGCTGTTCAAGATGTGGTACATGGGCGGGTATTCGCAGAATACCTGCTACGCAACGTCGACCGATGGCATCTCGTGGAACAAGCCGTCGCTCGACGTCGTCGCCGGGACGAACATCGTCGCCAAGGGTCCCCGCGATTCGTCGACCGTCTGGATGGACCTCGACGCGAGCGATCGATCGCGCCGTTACAAGATGGCCCGATGGTACGACCACTACATGGAGCTGCTGTCGTCGGCTGACGGCATTCATTGGCACGCCATGGGCCGCACCGGGCTCACGGGAGACCGCACCACATTTTTCTACAATCCGTTCCGGCGCGTCTGGGTCTATAGCCTTCGAGGGGAATCCGACCTCGGCGGGATCACCCGTCACCGGAAATACTGGGAGACGACGGATCTGTTCACACATGTCGACTGGCGCAAGGATGAACCGGTCGTCTGGACAGCCGCCGACTCCGAGGATCCGAGAAGGCCCGAATACAACGTCCCCACGGAGCTCTACAACCTCGACTGCGTCGCTTATGAGAGCGTGCTGCTCGGCCTGTTCACGATATTCCGAGGAGAGCGCGCGGACCGGGAAAAACCGAATGACGTCTGCATCGGGTTCAGCCGCGATGGATTTCATTTCGATCGGACGAACCGCCGACCCTTCCTGGAAGTAGACGACCAGGTCGGCAACTGGAACTGGTGCAACGTTCAATCGGCAGGCGGTTGCTGCCTGGTGGTGAACGATCGGCTTCATTTCTACGTAAGCGGACGGAAGGGCGTTCCTGGCACATCGGACCCGGGCATCTGCAGCACCGGCCTCGCGACCCTGAGGCGCGACGGGTTCGCCTCGATGGACCATACCGCCAGCCAGCCGCGGGTCGAGCGCGTCGGCGCTGCGGCGCCAGGCACGTTGACCACCCGGCCGGTGCGTTTTTCCGGTAACTACCTGTTCGTCAACGTGGACTTCGAAGCGGCGGGCGGGGAGCTGCGAGTCGAGCTCCTCGATCGAAACGGCCGGACACTCGAGCCGTTTTCTGCGGCGTCATGCGAGCCGATCCGATCCGGCCAGACGCGCGCGCGCGTGAGCTGGGAACGCAGCGCCGATCTGGCGGCGGCCTCTGGCAGCGACGTGCGCTTTCGTTTTCATCTCACTCACGGGAGTCTGTACGCCTTCTGGGTCAGCGCGACGCGCGACGGCCACAGCGCAGGCTATGTCGGTGCGGGAGGACCGGAATTCCGCGGTGTGCTGGACGACGGGCGCCCGATGGGAACGCGCTCCGCACGATCGTGATCCGGCGAGCGCGGGGGCGTTGCTGGTGCCGCCACCGGATCGCCTGCCAAGTCCTGGGACTAGACGGACCTCAGGTGGCGGCTTGGCGTGGAGCGCTTCTCGTCGCTCGGTGCATCGACGTCGACGAGCGACTCGAACGAGACGCGCAACCGGGACAACTGGACGTTGTGCCGATTGCAGAGCACTTCCAGGTTGTTCATTCGCTCGGGCAGCAGTGTTTGAGCACTGATCACGACCGCGTCGACTGAAGCGGCATGGACGAGCACGGTCAGCGCGGAGTAGCCACCCAGCACGGGATAGCCCATCACACGGATGCCCGCCTTTCGCGGGTCGTCGTCGATGAAACCTGAGATGCGCACGTCACCGCCGCCGCCCACGATCTCCCGGAGCACCAGTCCGGCGGCGTCGCCGGCGCCGTAGATCACGACGCGGCGGCCCGACTGACGCTGCCGCTGCATGAATTCGCCGACAAGGCGGAACGAGGCACGCGACAACGACACCGCGATCATCAGCAGCACGCCGTAGATGGCGAACACCGTGCGCGAGTAGGCAAAGAAACGAAACCCACCGAGGATGACGAGCAGCGAGAGCACGACCCCGCCAAACACGCCGCGGGCCACGACGAGCGTGTCCATCAGGCCGAAGTGCCGCCATACGCCGCGGTACACGCCGACTACGAAAAAGGCCACCATCTGCGCCCCGACGACGACCGGCAGCGATCGCGTGAACATCTCGAAGTTCACCTTGAACTCTTCCGGATTCTCGAAGCGCATCCGGTAGGCCGCGTAGTAGCACATCAGGACGAGGCAGCAATCGAGTACCACCTCGGCCACACGCCGCTTGTACATGAACTCGACGACGATGGGTGTGAATGCGCCCGGCTCCTTTTTGACGTCTGCTTCGTCGTATACGCGAATGCCCGCGAGGTAGGAGACGAACAGGACCATGCCGATGAGGAATGCAGAGGCGACCAGGGGCACGGACCATCTCTGGCCGAAGTTGCCGACACCAATGCCCAGCACGCCGCCGACGGTGGCCAGCACCCACAGTACCGTCACCGCGCGGCGCTCTGACAACCCGATCGCGACGAGGCGATGCGATGAGTGGTCGCGTCCACCCTGGTCGGCGCGCCGGCCCGACACGAAACGTGAAACGGTCACCAGCGCGGTATCGAGAATCGGGATCAGGAGCACCAGAACCGGGCCCGCTACAATCGAGAGCACGTCGGTGCGGCCGGGCGTCTGATGGCTGCTGCTCAACGTCACCGCAGCAAAGCTGAACCCGAGCAACAGGCTGCCGCTGTCTCCCATGAAGATCGAGGCGGGATGGATGTTGTACACGAGGAAGCCGCCGGTTGCCCCGAGGAGGATCGCGAGGTAGCGCACTTCGAAAAACGCACGCGTACCGCTCGCCCCTGGCAGCAGATCGATGAGAAGTGCGGCGCCGACCACCATCGCGATCCCGCCGCACAGGCCGTCCATGTTGTCGATCAGGTTGAACGCGTTGGTCAGCCCGACGATCCAGATGAGCGTCACGAGCCAGTCCAACATCACGGAGTCGACCCAGTTGAGCCGGTAGTCGAAGGACAGCAGCACCGAGGCGAGTGCGATTTGCGCGACCAGCTTCGTTGACGGCTTGAGCGACAGCACGTCGTCGACGAACCCGGTCGCGAACATCAGCCCGGCGGTGATGATGAGGACCGGAACGGCTGAAAACAGGCCGAAGATCGCGGCGCACGAGAACAGCGACGTCGCCATGGCCACGCCGCCGAATAGCGCGACCGGTTTCTTGTGCCAGCGGTCGGCGCGCGGGGTGGCGACTCGTCCGAGGCGGACCGAAATCATCCGCGCCAACGGCACGAGCGCGAGCGACAGCGCCAGAGCCAGCGCAAATGGCGCGCCGATCGTCCTGATCATTGGTTGGAGCTCAATACTACCAACGGGGTCATGACCCGGCAAGGCGGCATTTGATCAGCGCGTAGACAGCGTCGATGCCATCTGTCCAGCGAATCTTCTTGCCCTCGTCAATGCGGCGAGGATTGTAGCGAACCGGCACCTCGACAATACGGCGGCCGGCCAGGAGGAATTTCGCGGTCAGCTCCGGCTCGAAGTCGAAGCCGACACATCGAAGGCGGACGCCCTCGAGCGACTCGCGACGGAACACCTTGTAGGCCGTTTCCATGTCGGTGAGCCTGGCCCTGAACAGCAGGTTCGTGAGAGAAGTCAGCAGCTGGTTGCCGATGCGCGCGCGCAACGACACGCGCGAGCTCGGCGTGAGAAATCGCGAGCCATAGACGACGTCCGAGCGCCCGGCCAGCAGCGGCTCGAGCAGCCCGCTGTACTCCTCGGGATCGAGCTCGAGATCGGCGTCCTGAATCAGGATGATGTCGCCGGTCGCATATTTCAACCCGACGCGCACCGCTGCGCCCTTGCCGACGTTGATCGGGTTGTCGTACACGCGGATGCGCGGATCGGTGACCCAGTCGCTGGCTTCGATCGCCCTCGCGGTTCCGTCGCTCGACCCGTCGTTGGCGATGATGATCTCTTTCTCGATGTCGCCGATGTCGACAGCGCGCACGCGATCGACAACTTGACTGATGGTCTGCGCTTCGTTGTAGACCGGGATGATAACTGTGAGCTTCACCGCTATGATGCTCTGAGATGCGGGAGTCGTGCACACGCACGGCCGGAAACCGGGTGATCGTCGGCGCGGCGTGCGTCGCGTCGCTCGGTCTCGGGCTGTTCTTTATTTTTGTCTGGAGTCCGCAGCCCTGGGGCTGGGAGGGCTTCGATCACTATCACGAGCTGGCGCTGGAAGTCGCACGGGGCCGCCCTTTTCCGACGATGGAAGTGCCGTGGGGCTACGCGTATTTCCTGGCTTTTTTCTACCGGCTGTTCGGCGATCATCCGTGGGTCCCGCTCGTCGTGCAGGCAGTGTTGAACGCGGCGATACCCGCGCTGGTATTCCGCTTCGCGACAGCCCGCGTCGATCGCTCGACCGCAATCGTTGCCGCGGTGCTGACCGGACTCTTCTCGTTCAACACGGTATACGCCTCGACCCAATCGTCCGACGCCGTGTGTACCTGCCTGTTCATGGTGGCCATCGTCGCCTTCGACACGGCAAGGAATCGCGAATCCGCTCGATGGTTCGCCTTCGTTGGCCTGGTGACGGGCATCGTTCCGCAGTTTAGACCGAACCTGATTCTCCTGCCGCCGCTTCTCGGAGCCTTCGCGGTGTGGGAACACCCGACTGCGCGCCGCGCCGCCCGGGTCGCCCTGCTGCTGCTGTGCGCTGCCGGCGCGCTGCTGCCGTGGACGGTGCGCAACTATCGACTCACCGGTCTGTTGCTGCCAACGAGCGTCCACGGCGGCGTACAACTCTGGTACGGCACGCTCCAAACGGGCCCGTACCTTCAGAGTCGGGCCTACAACCCGCGCACGCTGTTCGAAGCCCCGGCGTTCGAGTACACCAGCCTGGAAACCGTGCCGATCATCGTCGAGGCGCAGGTCAATTGCACGGAAGAGCCGCTCGTCGACGTCGCGCTGGAGTACTGGTCTGACTTCGCCTCGAATGTCGTGCGTGTGACGGCGGTCCGCACCGAAGGCCGCCATTACACGTTCGAGATTCCGGCCTCGTCGCGTGATGCGGCCTTCTACTACTACTTCGTCACCACATGGGCGGGGCCGGAGGGACGCACGGTCCGCACGACACCGACGGACGGTGCGCGTGCGCCATTCGTCTACTTCGTCAGCGGACGCCATCTCGAGGACCTCGATCTCCACGGCGATTTGCTCGACGTGTTCGACGTCGTGCGCTTCATGCGGCACGCCGCCTGGAACGAACCGCTTCCGCTCGCCGAACGACTCCGTGTTGCCGGAGCCACGGACGCGCAAACCGCGGTCGCGATCCTGATGCGCCCGTACTTCCAGGACGAAGCCGGTGAGATTGTCAGGGTTGACTACAACGCTGAACGGGCGCGCCTGACCTTCACGGACGGCTCTACGCTGGACGTGCCCCGGCGCTGGTCGGGACTGCTGACCGACGTGGCGATCACGGAAGGCGCTGCCTCGACGCTGATGACGTCGCGGATCTCCCTGCGCAGCCTGGCATCGTCGGGCCGTCAGCGATCGCAGACGGCGTCGGCCTGTACCCAGGTTGGAGATATCGCGGTGAACCAGGTGTTCTACCGCAAAGAGCCGCAGATGATGCGGCGGTACCTGGCCCTTGCCCTCGACAACATCCGGCGCGATCCGGCCGGCTTCGTCCGCGCGTCGGCTTATCGGGCGGTGCGGCTGTTCGTGATCCAGGGCACGTCGGACCGGTTGACGACGCAACAGTTCCACCAGAGCGGCAGGGCGTATCTCGCCGGCGAGGCGGTCTCGGTTGGCTTCCTCGGCCTGTTCGGCCTCGGGGCGATCGTCGCGTGGCGGCGCCGACTCCAACTCGGGCTGCCGCTGCTGCTCGTGGTGTACATCCCGGCGACGCTTGCGCCGGTGCTGACCAACATGCGGTACACCGTGACGGTCCAACCGCTGATGTTCATGTTCGTGGCGATTGCGATCACTGCGATCCGGCGCTCTGCGGGCGAGCCTCCTGCACGGCCGGTGCCCGCTGCAGGATGATCGCAGAGCGCGCACCGGCGATGTCGTTGATGGATGCCTCGACGGTGCATTTCTCCGGTCCCAGCAGCGCCGGTATGCGGGGATCGTTTGGATAGAGGACCAGCAGACTTCCCGGCGTGACGCTCCGGACGTCGAGATTAGCCGCGGCAAAAAGGCTCGTGCGCTGAAGCAGGTCCGGCCGCTGATGCTTGACGAGATAGAACCGCCATCGCGCGGCAACGTCGTCCAGGTCCTCGCTGAGATAGATCGGCGCCCCGGATTTCGAACTGGCGGCGATCAGATGCTCGGCGACACCGCGGAAATTGACCGGGTCGAACCAGTACGCGGACCGGATCCGATAGTCGTTGAAATAGTCCTGACAAAAGTAGGCGAACTGGACGGGCACGGTGAGCAGCAGGAACACGCCGGCCAGGCGGACCGCACGAAGCTGATGCCGCAACAAGAAGACGGCGCCGAGCGTGGCGATCAACGTCGCGAAGGGCAGGACAACAAGCTCCCGCTGGATCGCGTAGCGTTCTCCCAGGAGCGTCGCGGGCACCGGTGCGACGGCAAGTCCTCCCAGGACGATGATGCCCATGGCGCTGGACTTTCGGCGCCAGCACTCTTTCAGCCCGCAGATCAGGAACGCGCTGAGGGGCAACAGAAAGACGCCCACCTTGCGCGTCGCCATTGTGAGATTCGAGCCGCCTGCGAAAAACAGGTAGGCGGGGTTGAAGTAGTCCCAATAGACGGAGACGCGTGCGAACAAATCGTTGCGCGCGAAAGCGGCCTTCAGCCCCTGAAGCATCGACAGGTGGCGCGCGTCGTACACGTTGTAGCGACCGATCGTGTCTCGCCACATCTCCGGGTGAAACCCGAGCCATACCGCCGCGACCAGCACCGGACAGACGAACCCCAGCGTGGCAGCGATAATCTGCGGCGCCGCGTTGGCGGCCGCTCGACGCTGCGCAATCCACGTCAACAGCAGAAGCAGCGGCATCGTGACCCACGAGGCGATATAGCTGTAGAACCCGACACCCAGGATGGCCCCTGCCGCGAATGCCAGCCAGCGGCTGCCGGTTTGAAGCGACGCCGTCAGGCACCACAACCATGCGAGCGCAAACGGGACGGGCCAGACGTAGTCGAGCGCCTGGCGACTGAAGATCATGTGAGCAGGCGAGAACGCCAGCAGGAGCGCGGCCAGGATGGCCGGCCGCCGGTCACCGAGCACGCGGCAGGCCGCTCCATAGATCAGAAAGACATCGAGGATGCCAATGACGACGGACGGCATGCGCGCGGACTGCTCGGTGAACGGTGCGATCCGGAATCCGACAGCCATCGCGTAGAACAGCAGCGGCTGATACCACCTCGCGCCACCGTCGCCGGACGCCAGGGTCTCCGGCATGTGAAAGAAAAGCGGCAGGCGATTCCCCGCGAGATCGCGGCCGGTCGTGGCGAGTGACCAGGCGCCGGTCGCGAAGCGCGCCTCGTCGCCGCCGATGTAGGCGGGAGCGGTTCCCAGCGCGTGGAAGTACACCACCGACGTCGCCAACAGCACCACGATGATCGGCCATCGCGTGTTCACTCTCGTCAAGAGTGCCGTGAACTCGCCGACCGCTCTTGTCGTTCGGCGGAATTCGTCCCGAACGGCCGGGCCAGCAGCCATTTGACGCCGTACGTCGCCACGACAGCCGCGAACGGAGTGAGGAACAGGATTCGCCGCGGCGTGGGAGCCTCGGCCGTGAGCGACGCCGCGAACGGCGCGGCGAGAAAGCCACCGAGCGCGACGCGCGCAAACACGGTGTCCTTGCACGACATGATCTGGTACAAGCCGGCCGGGAGGAGCACGGCCATCGGAAACAGGAGCACCCGGCCGGTCAAAAAGAGAAAGGCCGGATTGAAATAGTCGTAGTACACCTCCGAGCGCGCGGTCAACCCGATCCAACTCGCCATCTCGCGTAGACCCTGCCGCAAATTGAACCGGTCTGCATCGTAGAGATGGAAGGTGGTCACCGTGTGATGCAATGCGTCTGGATGACGGGCAAGAAAGACCGCGAAAGGAATCAGCGCAACGGCAAAGGCCGCAACCATCACACCGAGCCGCCGCGCCGAGAGCGCGCGTGCGTGGACCGCGGCGCCAATCGTAATCAGGAGGAAGAGGGGCATCATCACGACGGACGCGTACGACGTATAAATCGCCGCTCCGAGACAGGCTCCCGCGACGGCAGGCCAGGCAGCAGATCCATCGGATTGCGCACGCGAAACGGCCAAGAGCCAGCCGGTGATGAACGGCAAGACAATGAGCGACGCGGGCTCGCTCCGAGCTTGCATCCACAACAGCGGTGTCAGGAGGAAGAGCGTCGCCGCGACGAAGCCGGCCGATCGCCCGGACGAGAGTATCCCGCTGGCCGCCAAGGCGATCGTTCCGGCGGCAACGGCGATCGCCACGACAGCGACGGGGTTCATCCGGCGGCCAAAGGCTCGCGAGGTGGGCGTGGTGAAATCGGTGCGGGCAGGAGTAGAGGCGGCCGCTCTTCGTCAGCCGGACGGGTCAACGGGCTGTGCCAGCAATGACGGGAGGACGGAATCGCGCAGGAAGTCGAACAGCACATCGGCTTTGACGGCGTTCGAGTTGCCGAGCGAGTGGCCGGCGGCGTTCGGCATCTGGGACGGGCGCATATGAAGGAATGCGTCGAACGAGCTCACCGCCGGCGTGCCGTCAGCGAGGATCTTCAGGTAAAACGCGTCGACCGCCTTCGACCCGCCGTCATAGAAGAGATCGGTGGCATCGGTGTCGTGACAGATCGGCGGCGCGTCGTTCGCAAAAAAGACGACGTGATACCGGCCGTCTCTGGCCAGACGCTGAAAACCCCGCACCGCTTCGAGCCACGCCGGAAAGCCCGGATCGCGCTCGATGGCTGGAACCGTGTCCGGATTCGGTGTCATGCCATACACGCAGTTGACTTGGCGTACCTCGTCGTCTGTGAGCCGCTCGTACGCCGTCAGCCGCTGTTCCGGTGCGGCGGTCGCGTCGACGTTCGCCAGCAGTGCTTCCTCGGTGCCGAGATGTTCCAGCCGCCGCCGATCGTCGACGGATCCCGACTGCTTCCAGGCCAGGGTCAAATAGATCCGCTTGTACAGCTCGAACGAGTACAGGTGGCGACGCACGACTGACAGGACACGAACCGCGGCCTTGCGGATGATGCCCGGCGACGCGACGGGCCGGTTCCCTATGAGGTCGTTGTCGAAGAACCCGACGACGACCAGATCCGGGCGGAATCGATCGCCGACCTCGAGCAGGTGCGCAAGCTCCTGACTCGTGTTGTAGCCCGGCACCCCGGCGTTCCAGACCTGCCAGTCGACCGACGGCCGCCAGGCTTTGAGCCGCTGCTCGAGGAGATAGGGATAGGTGTGCTCGTAGACGGATCCGTGCCCGAACGTGACGGAGTCTCCGAGAACGAGAATGCGGAAGGTATTCGCGTGCTTCGCCAGATCGTACTCGCGAGGGTCACGCAGTTCGAGCCGGTTGACGTGCACCGGCACACCGGCAAACCATCCGTCGTACCCGGCGGCAAGACGCTGACCGCGGACGGCATCCGAGAGGAAGAACCCAGGCGTCCCCTTTCGAGGATCCCACGACACGCGCACCCACAGCTCGACGAGGAGCGCGGCGGCGAGGATCGCGATGCCAAGCGCGGGAACGCTGATCGTGATCAGCCGGCCCCAGCGGCCTCTGGTTAGAGCCACCCGCGCCGCCAGTAGCCGAGAATCGCCACGTATTCCTGAAGGATGCCGCGGACCTGATCGAACGTCGCGCCCCGTCCATGATCGTAAAACTGACTCTGCGGCACGGGCGCCGGGATCACATCGATGTCCGGCGCCTGCTTCCGCCAGACGAGGACCGCTCGCCGCATGTGATACGGCGAACTGACCAGCAGAATACGCCGCCACCGGTGATCTCG
>Ga0070665_100003600_pt1 | contig 16407 bp, 12 predicted proteins | sample KBSS13metaG_FD_65862 | JGI IMG/M metagenome (GOLD analysis project Ga0070665, IMG submission 65862) | Switchgrass rhizosphere microbial communities from Kellogg Biological Station, Michigan, USA - KBS S1-3 metaG | ecosystem: Host-associated > Plants > Roots > Rhizosphere > Soil ... | reverse complement strand
CGCCAAGGAGCGGCCGGGCGCGTTCAAGGTGGCCACGAAGGCCGGTCGACGGCTCAATCCGCACACGGCCGCGGGGTACAACCGAAAGAACATCGAGCAGTTCATCGACCGCAGCCTGACGAATCTGCAGACCGATTGCCTCGATCTCGTGCAACTGCACTGCCCGCCTACGGCCGCTTACTACAACCCGGAATTGTTCGACGGCTTGGCCGCGATCAGCAAATCCGGCAAGGTGCGGCACTGGGGCGTAAGCGTGGAGAAGGTGGAAGAGGCGCTCAAGGCAATCGAGTACGACGTGGTGTGCACGGTGCAGATCATCTTCAACCTGTTCCGCCATCGGCCGACGGAATTGTTTTTTGAACAGGCAAAGAAGCGGAACATCGGCATCCTCGCCCGCGTGCCGCTTGCGAGCGGCCTGCTGACCGGCAAGATGTCGCTCGAGTCGACGTTCGCGAAGGATGATCACCGCAACTTCAACCGACTCGGCGAAGCGTTCGACGCGGGTGAAACGTTCAGCGGCCTAGGCGGGGATCTGCCGAACGCGTTCGCGGCCGTGGATGAGTTGAAGGCGCAGGTGCCGGCGGGCGTTTCGATGACGCAGTTCGCGCTGCGATGGATTTTGATGTTTGACGCGGTGACGTGCGCGATCCCCGGCGCCAAATCCCCGGAGCAGGCGGACGCCAACGCCGCTGCCGCCGATCTGCCGGCGCTGACGGCGCATCAGATGCACGCCATCCGCGCGGTGTATGACCGGCGCATCAGGCCGCTGGTGCATCACCGGTGGTAATTCCGTGGGAGGGCAACCTGCGCATGCGTTGGAAGTCATAAACGCCTTCCGGGCTTGCCGCTAAAGCGGCAAGCCCGGTCGATCTTCGGAAGCTGTCGTAAGTCACTTGCGCCGCTTTTGCGCACTCGGGCGCGACACGCGCAAATTGCAAAATCCGGAAAAATAATCGCGATTATTCGCAGGCCGTGCGGTATTTATGCATTGGCGGTGCGCGGCCGACGCGCCAAACGCGCACTGCCGCCAGGGGTTATAGATGAGGGTCCTTGCGCCTGCATCGATCGTTGCGCGTTGTTTGGCGTGGCGGTCGCTCTTTGAAAAGTGAATAGTCCGTGAAAGGGCCCGATGGGGCGGACCTGGACCCGTCCCTTTTCCGTCCCTTTTCCGTCCCTAAACGACCCTAAACGTCCCTTGACGGACCTACGGTTTTCCGGCCAACGCTCGGCCCGGCCGAGGCTTATGTGGCCGGGACGACGGCCGAGTGATTTTCTGCCGTAGGGTGGGGTTCATCCCCACCATCAAATAAATGACGGTGGGGATGAACCCCACCCTACAGGACCGACTGGATCGGCCGGTGTCAGCGCACCTTTAGTGCGCGATTTGCGCACCTAGGCGCACCTTTTCACACCTTGGCGCACCCAGCGAAAAATCAAGAATCCCCGGCCCGGCCAGCAGTTACGTGGCCGAGCCGGTTGATTCGATGATTTTTCTGATTGGCGTCGGTTACTTCTTCAGTTCTTCAAACGAGCCCACCACCGGAAGCTTGCCGACCAGCGGCTTGGCGTAGTCGATGAACGCCTGCGTGATGTTGTTGCCGTTGCTGATGTAGCTGGCGTCGAGGTGCTTGGTGTCCTTGGCCACGTTCTTAATGCTGGTGAACGTGTGCTCGATCGCGTACGTGCTTCCCGGCTTGCGGATCATGGCGACGGAGCCTTCAAGCTTGGTCGGATCGGCAGAGTATTGAACCGCGAGCTTGGCCACTTCGCGGGCTTCCTTCGCGTCGACTTCGCTCACGATGCCGGCGAACGACCGCTGCAGGTAGCCGAAGGTGTCGGCCCGCACGCGCAGCTTCTTGCCGCCGGGGTTGTTCAGCTTCTTGGTAACCAGTGCGGCGAAGAAATCGCCGAGTGCGCCAGTGCCGGAAAGCTGGATGTTGCCGTGGCTGTCTTTTTCGATGTTCTCGCTCATCTTCTCGGCCCAGGTCTTGCCGTCAGGCGTGCCGACGCCTTCGCTCATCGCGATCAGGCATCGGCCCTTCTTGCTGTAGACCTTGTCGACGTCGGCGAGGAATTTTTCTTCGCTGAGCGGCGCTTCAGGCACGTAGATGAGGTGCGGGCCGTCTTCAGCGTGCTGACGAGCCAGAACCGATGCGGCGGTGAGAAATCCGGCGTGGCGGCCCATGATGATGTCGACCTTAATGCCCGGGAGCGACGCGTTGTCGTAGTTGTCGCCCATCATCGCGCTGGCGACGAACTTGGCGGCCGAGCCGAACCCGGGTGTGTGGTCGTGCACGCGGAGGTCGTTGTCGATGGTTTTCGGAATGTGGAACACATGCAGCTCGTGACCATCGGCGGCGGCCAGCTCCTGCACGATACGGGCGGCGTCGGCGCTGTCGTTCCCGCCGATGTAGAAGAAGTAGCGCACGTTGTTCTGCTTGAAGTTCAGCATGATCTTCTTGCAGTACTCGGCGTCGGGCTTGTCGCGCGTGCTGCCGAGGGCGCTGCTGGGGGTCATGGCGATGCGTTCGAGCAATTCGGTCGGGGCCGATTTCAGGTCGATGTAGTCATTGGCAACAATCCCACGCACGCCATGGCGGCAGCCGAGGAGTTTGTCGATGTGGCCGTGCTTTTTGGCTTCTTCGATGACGCCGACGAGCGACTGGTTGATGACCGAAGTAGGACCGCCGGACTGACCGACGACTGCGTTACCTTTGATGGGCGATGCCATGTGTTAACCTCTTGTAAAAATTGAAGGCAGAATGATAGGGGATCAGCCGGTGCCGTCAACGATTGGGAATGGCACGGCATTACCTTCGCCGGTTTAAGGCCGGTTGAGATGTGATCGCATTCGTAAGGTGGCCTACTTGCTTGAAACCGCGAGCGGACCGCAGTGGGCGGCCACGATGGTGATGATCGGGGCGTCGGCTGCTTCGTGTTTTTCGCCGGTGACGGTGGCTTCATTGCCGGCCGTGTCTTTGATTTTGCCTTCGACGTTTAGACGCTGATTTAGCTTGCCGGTCGTCCCGTCGACGACGGCGATGATTTCCCACTTGCCGTCGTCGTCATTGTCGCCGAGCGATCGGCCGATCTTGGTCTGGATCTCATTGATTGCCGCGGCGACGGCAGGGTCGTACTTCGCGGCGATCGGCACGCCGTTGAGCGTGGTGGCGAACGGAAAGTCGCCGGGGCCGAAGCGGTAGCCCATGAGGTTGTCGGTGGTGATGGCGATGTACTTGCCCTTGAAGTCAGCGGCGTTGCTGGGGTCGAATCCGGTGGCGATCGTGTAACGGGCCTTCAAGTCGGGCCAATTGGTGGACGCCTTTTCGGTCATCGCCTTGTAGTACGCGGCGGCGGCAACTTCGGCGGCCTTGCCCTGATTTTCGAATTTATTGATCAGCGCGAATGCGCGGCCGTCGAGCGATTCAAACTTGGGAGAGCCTTCGACGTTGTTCTTGAGCGAATCTTCGAACCGTTTGAGCGTGTCTACTTTGTCCTGGTCGAGCGTCTGCTTCTCGGCGTCGGCCAGCAATGCGTCGGCAAATTTTTCCATCTTGCCGCGGGCGACGTCGCGGTCGGCGGTGATCTTGGCGAGCATCGCCTGCAATTCGGGGGCCGTATGAAGCTTCTTGAACTCTTCGTCTTCGTCGCGGTTCTTCAGCCAGTAGTTCGATCGGCTGATGAACTGCCGCGTCTTGGGGGCTTTGAGGGCGCTCATCGACTCGCTGGATTCCTTGCTGTACTCGGCAAAGGTGGGGCCGGTGGTTTCTGCTTCCCAGCCGTTCCAGTCGTCTTTGTACGAGTTCCAGTCGCGCTGCAGGCGCTCGACCTTTTCCTTCACCTGGTCGGCCAACGCGAGCTTCATGTATTCAGTGCCGATCTGCTCAACGCGGGCGGAAAAACCCTTGCCCGGTTCAGTCTCGACAGAAAGTTGCGCGACGGTTCGGCGAACGTCCTCGAGCTTGCGATCCATATCGGAAATGGCCGAGTCTTTGTCACCCGGCGTCTCTGGCTTAAGGATTTTCGGCTTAGCTTCGGCCCAGGCGGCTTCGAATTCCTTCACCGAAGTCTCCACCTGCTCCTTCTTGGCGGCCAGGACTTTGCGGTCGTTGAGTTTTTTGAAAGTAGAGAATTTCTTCTGGGCCGCGGTGAGATCGGCGCCGAGCGCGGCGGCTGCGTCGGGGTTGTTAGCCAGGTCGTTAAATCGCTGCTCAACGCCCGTCCACGTCACGAGATTACCGATCGATCCTTCGGCCTCGGTCATGATAAGTCCGAGTTCGCGCGTGTACTTGATTTTGTTGTCGGCAATCGTGCTGGCGGCGATTTGCGCCTTCACTTCCGCGATGGACGCGGAGACCGCTGTCTTCGCCGCGGCCGGCGCGTCTTCCAACTCGGCCTCGGCTAGTTCGAGCTTGGATTTGGCGTCGTTGTAACTTTTCATCTCCAGTTCGTGCTTGGCTTCCTCGACGTACTTCTTCGCGGCCTCCACATCGGCCTTTGCAATTGAACAGGTGGCAAAAGAAAGCGCGACAGCAACGCCGAGGGCACGAGTTCGAAGACGCATGATTCCTCCTACAACAAGAGATGAAGCGGCCGGCATGAGCCGGTCATCGCTATGTGCGAGTGTATTGGGCTGAAAGTTGAAAGGTCAATTTACAAAAAAGGCCGACGGAATATTCCGTCGGCCTCGGCGTGATTGCTTTGTAGAAAACTTGTCGTTTAGCGATGCGACTTCACGTCTTTGGCGGCTTGTCGCACGTTGGCGTCTTCAGAGTCGTTGATCGACACCGCGAGCAGCACCGACGACACCTCGGCCGTGCGGAATTCGCCGAGCGCCTTCACCGCTGCGCTGCGGACCGGGTGGAGGAAGAACGCGTTTCGATTGGCGACGATGTTAAGCAGCGGCTGCACGGCGCGCTTGTCGGCGATCGAGCCGAGTGCGAGCGTGGCTTGCTCACTGATCTCCGCCATCGGGTCGCTGGTGGCGGCGATGAGGACTTCCACCGCGCGGGGATCTTTCAACTGTCCCAGGCTGGTGGCGGCGGCGGCGCGAACGACGGGGTGATAAAAGCCGTTTGCGTTCACCAGCACTTCAATCAGCGGCTCGACCGCGGCAAAGCTGCCGGACTGGCCGAGCGTGATCGCGGCGTCGCGGGCTTCGTCTGCGCCGGGAACGCGCAGCTTGGCGATGAGCGCCTCAACGTCGATCACCTGCCGCAGCACCACCTCCATCGTCGGCTCGGAGGCGAGAGCCATCAACCGATTGGACGGCGAAATCATCGGTACGGCGGCTGTGGATTTACGAGGGAGAAAGATCGAGCGAACCAATTGGGGCAGGCGGGAAAGTGGTTTCTGTTTCATCGCGGCATCCTTGCGCTGTGGGGAGGGACTGGGTCGAACATCGGCCCGCATCCTTGCGCGGATAAAATATCAAACGAGTGTCGACGGAACAAGCGGCGGTTTTCATTTTCTGCCGCGGTCGGCCAACAGTCGGCGAAGCAGTTTGATCTGCCCGGCGTGATACAGGTCGTGGGCTGCAGCGCCTTGGATGAGCCAGATCACTTTCGGGGTCAACTGGTCGTGCGAAAGCTTGGCGACGTGGGCCCGGAGTTGCTCGTGGAGCGAGCGAAGGACCGCCTGGTCTGCCTTCCAGGCCTTGGGCGTTAATTTGTCTGGCGGCGTCAGCCAGTTTTCGGCGGGGCGGGGAAAGTCGTGGGCTATGTCGAGATAGGTCATCGCCCGGTGCTTCCAGTACGCCGCATGCATGAGTTGCTGCCAGATGCACTTGCGGCGACCGACCGTTCGCAGGGCCGCCTCAGGCGTAATGCCGCGTATAGATCCGATCAGGTTTGGGCCGTGCCAACTCTTGCGATGAAAGGCCTGATCGAGCTCGCCAACGAGGATGTTTTGGAGACTCATTCTCATGACTGCATTATCGCAAAGATTCGCGAACTTCCGAGAGGGACAAAACGTTTAATTGGTAGGATACGCAAGATTCACAAAGGATCAGCCGGAGGCACAATGGTACATGCAAGCCTGACGGAAACTTCGAAGCACGCAATGCGTGCAACGGTCTGTCCCTCCTGCGAGAAGCGGCCGACGGGGAGCGAGACGTGGACGCCTAATGAGCCGCGCCCGTGCGAAGGCGAATGTCCGATCTTTCAATCGATCAACCGGCTGCTGGGTATTGCCAAGTCGGTGGATATCGATCCGCCGGGCGCGAGCGAAAAGGCGCTGACGGCAGTGGTTTGCACGAAGTGCGCGATCAGCGCTTCGCCCGGCGAATACTGCCCGGATCGGCTGGCGTGTTCATGCCCGCTGTTCTGCCACACGACGCGCGTGCTCGACGTGCTCGAGAAGCTCGTCCGCCATCCGCCGAAGGAAACGCTGCACGCGTAGCGCGTCTTGGCGTTATTTTGCTCGGTCCAATCGCGCTTCTCAATGATTCCACGTCGGCTCTGGTCGACGTGAAACATTGGTGCTACGATTCGCTCGATGTCCAAATCAAAGACCCTCCCCGAGTCGATCGGGCGGCTCGTTGCTGCGCGGCCGCTGGTTGAGCTTGCGCGCACACTGGGCGAGCAGGGCGTCGCCACGGCTTCAGGATTGTGGGGCAGCAGCACGGCGGCCGCGGTGGCGGCGATCCGGAAGGAACTAAAACGTCCCATCCTGCTGATCTGCGGCCACCTGGACGAAGCAGACGATTTAGCCGACGACATCGAGCTGTTCCTCGGCACGCGGCCGAGCATTCTGCCGGCGGTGGAGCTGGCGGGGTCGCTGGGGCGGATGAGCGAGGAGCAGGTGAGCAACCGCCTGCGAATGCTCTCCAAGTACGCGGCGGGGGATTTCTCGCCCGGGCTGCTGGTGGCGCCGATCCAGGCGCTGATGCAGTCGGTGCCGAGCCCGAACCAGTTCGCGCATCTCATGCGCACGGTCAAACCGGGACTGACACTTGAACCCGAAAAACTCATCGTCTGGCTGAGCGACCACGGCTACAACCGGCTGGAACAGGTGGAAGTCCCCGGCGACTTCGCCGTGCGCGGCGGCATCATCGACGTCTACCTCCCCGGCAACTACGACAACTCCGACGGTACTGAAGGCGGCACGGTCGGACTGCCGGTTCGCATCGATTTCTTCGACGATCAGGTCGAATCCGTTCGCCGGTTTGCGATCGACTCGCTCGGCTCACAGGAAAAGCTCGACAGCGTGCAGCTTATCGACCTGAAGGGCGCCATGCCCGCAGCGGGCGAGTCAGTGTCGCTCTTTTCGTACCTGCCGAAGGACACGGTGGTGATGCTTTGGGCGCCGCTGGAAATCGCCGAGCAGGCCAAGAGCTACCTCGACCGATTACCGGAGGTGAAGGGGGTTTATCCACTCAAATCGGTCCTGAGCCTCGCCGAGCCGTTTGCGCGGCTGGAGATGAGCCAGTTCGACCAGGGTACGACGAGCATGCCGAGCTTCGTCGGCGGCAAGGCCGTCACGAGCGTGAAGCTGCCGGTGCTTTCGCTGCAGAAGTTTGAGACGGAGCCGAAAAAGGCGATCGCCGAGCTGGCCGAGATGGTGCAGACGCACGACGTCGTCGTCTTCTGCGAGAACGAAGGGGAACATAAGCGGTTTCTGGAGTTGCTCGAGCAGTCGCACGCGGGGTTATCTAAAAACATTCAGACGCCGATCGGGTATCTGCACCGCGGATTCGTATGGAATGAGCCGGAGGACTCGAAGAAGAAACCGATCGCGCTGCTCGGGCACCATGAACTCTTCCACCGATATGAGCAGCGTCGACGCGTCGGCAAGCAGATCGCGACTCGGGCCGTCGATTCTTTCCTCGATCTGAAAGTCGGTGACTACGTCGTTCACGTGGCCCACGGCATCGCCAAGTTCACCGGCATGCAGACGATCGCGAAGGACGGGCACAACGAGGAATACCTCACGCTGCGGTTCGCCGAGAACGCGACGCTGCACGTGCCGGCCAGCCGGATCAACCTGATCCAGAAATACATCGGCGGCTTCACGGGCCATCCGCAACTGTCGCGGCTTGGCAGCGGCAACTGGGAAAAGCAGAAGGCGAAGGTCGCCGAAGCCGTGATGGACATGGCGTCGGAGCTGATCGAGGTGCAGGCGGCCCGGGCGGCGGAGCTGGGCACGCCGTTTCCGCCGGATACGGAATGGCAGCGGGAGTTTGAAGAGGAGTTTCCGTACGAACCGACGGAAGATCAGGTCACGGGCGCAGAAGAAATCAAAGCCGACATGCAGCGACCGCGGCCGATGGATCGGCTGCTGTGCGGCGACGTCGGGTACGGAAAAACCGAGTTGGCCATGCGGGCGGCGTTCAAAGCGGTCGAGTACGGCAAGCAGGTGGCGGTGCTCGTGCCGACGACGGTGCTGGCGGAGCAGCATTTTCGCTCGTTCTCCGAGCGCATGCGCAGCTATCCGTTCAAGGTCGACTCGATCTCGCGTTACAAATCGAGCAAGGAACAGAAAGAGACCGTTCAGAAGCTGGCCAAGGGTGAAATCGACATCCTCATCGGCACGCACCGGCTGATCAGCAAAGACGTGAAGTTCCACGACCTCGGTCTCGTCGTGATCGATGAAGAGCAGCGCTTCGGCGTGACGCACAAAGAGCGGCTGAAGCAGATGCGCAAGACCGTCGACGTGCTGACGATGTCGGCCACGCCGATCCCGCGAACGCTGCACATGTCGATGCTCGGCCTGCGCGATATTTCGTCGCTCACTACCGCTCCGCAGGATCGGCGATCGATCGTGACGGAAGTGATGGCGTTCGATCGCGAGCGAGTGAAGCTCGCGATCCTGCGCGAGCTGCAGCGCGAGGGGCAGGTCTATTTCGTCCACAACCGTGTGCACAACATCATCGAGATGGCCGACGACATTCAAAAACTCGTCCCCGACGCGCGGATCATCATCGGCCACGGCCAGATGGCGGACGGCGAGATGGAAGACGCGATGCTGAAGTTCATCCGCCACGAGGCGGACATTCTGGTGTGCACGACGATCATCGAATCGGGACTCGATATACCGAATGCCAACACGATGATCATCAACGCCGCGGATCGGTTCGGGCTGAGCGAGTTGCACCAGTTGCGCGGCCGCGTCGGGCGGTCGAAGAATCGCGCCTACTGCTACCTGCTGCTGCCGGCGGATCGGCCGATTACGCCGGTGGCTTCGAAGCGGCTGAAGGCGATCGAGGAATACTCGCACCTGGGTGCTGGATTCAAAATCGCCATGCGTGACCTGGAAATCCGCGGGGCCGGTAACATCCTCGGCCCCGAGCAGAGCGGGCATATTTCCACCGTCGGCTACGAGATGTACTGCCAGTTGCTGGAAGAAGCGACGCGGCAACTCAAGAACGAACCCAAGGCCGCGCGGCCCGAGGCGCACGTCGACATCGGCTTGAGCGCGTTCATCCCGAAGACGTATATCGCCGCGGATCGGCAGCGGATGGAACTGTACCGCCGCCTCACGCGCTGCGCGAGCATCGAAATGCTCGGCGGCCTGGAGCAGGACATGCGTGACGCGTTCGGCGAGCCGCCGCGGCAGGTCGTGCTGCTGCTGGCGCTGACCGAAGTGCGGCTGCTCAGCCAGATGTACGGCATCGAAAGCGTGATAAAAAAAGATCCCGACGTGGTGCTGACCGTGGCCGACGCGGCCCGGGCGCAGCAGGCGCTCACGGGTGCGCCGGGTACGCTGCGCGTCATCGACGGCAAGACGGTGTACCTCCGCATGCCGGCCACGTTCATGGAACCTGAGACGATGCTGATGGTGTTGAAGAACCTGATGCGCGGGGCGCACGATCGTGAGTTGAAAGGGATTCCCGCAGTCGATCCGGCCGAAGCGAAGGCGAAGCTGGTGGCAGCGGCGAAAGTTCCGAAGCCGGCGCCTCCGCAAAAGGGTTTGGCGCCCGAGAAGCCGGCCGCGCCGGTGAAGTCGCCGGTGCCGCATACGATCATCAAACCGTCGCCGGTGAACGCGTCGAGTAAAGAGATGGAGAAACTCGTATCGCTGCGCGATCAGGGCATTCTCACCGAAGCGGAATACCTCGCGGCGATGGGCCGGCTGGCGAAGAGCAAGCGGTAGGCACCGGCTCCCTCGCCCCGGAGGGAAGAGGGTTGGAGTGAGGGGGAGCTTTCCTCTTCAAAAAGCGTGAACGTTGCGACCACTTTGCGTCGCAGTTTGTTGAGCAAACCAAGCCGTGCAACTTGGATCGGTTCACCCTCATCCTAACCTTCTCCCTGAGGGAGAAGGGACCAAAGGATTTAATCCGCCGTTTTTCCCATCCATCGTAACAATGCGTCCGTGATCGGATGATCCGCCTGCAACATCGACAGCGCCGGCCCGGCGATCGTCGGTGACGCGATCAGTTTCGCCGCTGCCCGGCAGGCGAAGCGGCGGGCGTTCCACAGGGTGCGGTATCGCTCGCGCAGCACGGCGGGATCGAATCGTCCGCTCATGATCGCCTCCACGGCGAGTTCCGCACTGCGGAGTGCAAGGCCGATCCCTTCGCCGCCGATCGGTTCAATCGCAGCGGCGGCGTTGCCGACGGGGATGACATTTTTTGGCCAGTTGCTGATCACGCCGAAGCGCGGCAGCGGCGACGTGTGCCAGTCGCTGCATCGCTGAGCGTTTCGCATTCGATGCGCGAACGCGGGATTCTCGGCGGTGATGTCGGCGAATAGCTGGTCGAGCCGGCCACGGGCGGCGCGCAGGCGTGTGGCGGGGACGGAGAAGGAGCTGTTCCACTTGCCGTCTTCGACCTCAGACAGTCCGCCGTAATGGCCGGTCACGCCAAAGAGTTCAATCGCGTTGGCGGGCGCTTCTACACCGGTGAAATGCGCCTTCAGGCCGAAGTCGCCCGTCATTGCCGGGCGGCCGGTGGGGAGATTGGATTTGCCGTCCGCGACAATCGCGAAATCTGCTGAGATCTCTCGCAAGTGTTGGTCGTCGATAGATCGAACGGTCGCCGTTACGCCGGTCGACGAAGGTCGGAGTGATTCACACCGCGCGGGCTGGAGGATCGTCACACCGGCGTTTGCGGCAGTGTCGAGCAGCAAGGCGTCGAGCGTTCGACGCGAGATGCCGAGCATCGGCCGCTGCAAGGTCAACTCAACATGCTCGCCGGTGGGGGCGTGGAAGAGCGATCGCGTCAGCGGGATCGCCCCGCGACGGCGGACGGGTTCGATCAGGTCGTGACGGGAAAGCACGTCAATTCCCAGCGCGCTCAGGCACTCGCCGCACACTTTGTCTCGGGGGAATCTCGCTTGTTCGACGAGCGTGACGCGCAGGCCACGTTGGGCCAGCAGCATGGCCGCCATGCTTCCCGCCGGTCCGCCGCCGATGACGAGGCAGGTGGTTGGCATGATGAGGAGTGGTCAGTGAATGGGCCGGGCGTAGTACGTCGTGATGGTGTCGCCGTTTCGGTCGATTGTGACCAGCGACCAACCTTGTTGGCTGAGCAGCCGCGTAAGCGCCCAGTCGGCGGCTAAGTCTTCGTCTTTTCCGCCGAGACGTTTGACCAGATCCTGGACTGACTTTTCCGTGATCTTGTCGGCTGGGTGCGAAAACTCTGTCCACGTGGCCGAGCGGCGCATTTGAGCGCCGCCGTTGAACTCGTAAAGAATTGCGTATTCCAACGGCGGCGACTGTGACTGGGACGAAGACTGCGGCACGCAGCCGGTGGAGAAAGAAAGTAGCAACAGCGCGAGAGTAGTGCTCAGGCATTGAAAGAAAGGCTTCACCGCACTCACGCGACCGCCGGCTCGCTGGCGCGCTTGCGGAGGCCGTCCATCGACTCTCGCACTTCCTGGGCGATCTTGCTGTTCGGGAAGTCGTGCATGATCTGGTCGCCGATGCGGATTGCCTCGGCCCAATGGTGGTCCTGCACGGCCAGGCTGAACTGCGTGCGGAGCTGGTTGATCTTTTCCTTGAAGACGCCGCGCACACTTTCTTCCAGCGTCTCGGCCTCTTGCGGGGTGAGGTAGATGTCGAGCTTGCGGAGGATGGCGATGCTGCCGTCCACGTCATGCCGCGCGACGGCGTCGTTCCAGTTGCCGATGAGGATCTGCTTGTGGGCGTTCTTGCGGGCTTCGATCTCGGCCGGCAGCTTGGCGACTTGCTCGGCGCCGGGGAATTGCTTGACGAGATTCTGTGCTTCAGCCATCGCCGCGGGCCACTGCTCGGTCTGGGCGTAACGGTCGATGATCTTAACGGACTCGGCCACCACCTTGCCGATGGCTTCAAACTTGCCGGCCTTGATCTGATCGCGGAGGCGGTCGGCCTCAGCCTTGTAGCCGAACGAGCGTTCGATGTCGTCGGCCAGCACGTAGGCGGCGTCGTAGTCGCCGCGCATGATTTCTTCGCTGATGGCTCGGCGGAGGGCGTCGCGGTCTTTTTCGCGGAAGGCAACGGCCTTAGCACGGTCGCTGAGCAACTGCTGTTCGCTGATGAGGTTTAGCATGACCAGTACTTGGTCCATGCGGTCGCTGACCGGCTTGATCAGGTGTTCAGTGCGGGCCTTTCGGTCGGCCTGTTCGGAAGTAAGGATGCTCGCGATCGGCCAAACGATGAGCACCGCCACCACGCTCACGCCACCGGCCGCAAAGAGGGCGAACCCGCCGCCGCGCGCGATGACGACGATGCCGGCCACGAAGAGCGCAATCGCGATCAACAGAGCCAACGGATAGACCAGGGATGCAGGGCTTGATTCAGGGGGTTTTTGAGAGTCCATGATTGCCTCGTCACTAATGGATGCAAACCAGGTTGAAATGTCCGCGTTCGAGTTTACGAAAAACGGCCAATCCGTGTCAAAACAAATGATTTCAGACGCACGAGTCGTAGGCCTAAACCACTATTCGATGTGTCCACCCGACATTGTAGGCGGCTATTTGAGCTTGAGCGAGACGCCTTCCTGTTCCCACTGCTCGAGCAGCCGGTGCAGGTCCTTGGCACTCACGCTTAACTGGTCGCTGGTTTCCAGGAGATTCTGGTACAGCTTCGGGTCGTTGATTAGCTTGGAGATGGTGCCGTCGCCTTTATCGATCTTGTTGACGATCGACTGGACGTGGTCGAGCGTAGCGGCCACCTGGGTGAGGCGGTCGCTCACGCTTTGAGACAGCTCATCGATGTGCTTCTGCGTCTTGTCGATGGTCGCCTTGGCTTCGTTGATCACACCCGTGGCGTCGTCCGACATTTTAGGCAGCCGGTCAGTGAACTTCTCAGCATTGGTGGCGACGGTGTTGGCCTTCTCGGCGGCGGCGCGGAACTCGGCGACGGTTTTCTTCAGGTCGTCCCGCAGTTTTTCGTCGCCTATGAGGGCCTGGACGGAATCGATCAGCGTGCCGGCCTTGTTGATTTGCTTGCTCAAGTCGGCAGCGAGGTTGGCCTCGCGGAATTGCTGGCTGGTTTTGCGAAGTTCCGTCGCAAGATCGCTGAATTCGCGAGGGAGTACGTCCAATCCGATGTAGCGCGTGGGAATGGGTTGATTCTTCTGCAACTGGCCGGTGGGGGCTTCGCCGTTCTTCAGTTCAAGGTTAATGCCGGTACTGCCGCCGAGAAAATTGGTGAGGCGGATCAGCGCTTCGACATTGCCAGGCAACATCGGATGAGTTTCAACCTCGGCGGTAATCTCCACCTGCGTGTTGTCGTCGGCCAACTGGATTTTGATGACCTTGCCGACGTTTACCCCGCGATAGTAAATCGGCGAGCCTTCGGCCACGCCATCAGCGCGGCCGGTGGAAAGCTTGATCGGAATGCTCGGCTTGGCGAACGGCGCAACCACGTCGCCGCCGAATTTCAGGATCATCCAGACGAGGACCAACAGTCCTCCGAGGACTGTCGCACCGACCATCACGTTACGGCGGTATGGAGACATAGGCGGCGATTGTCGATTGCACCGGACGATTTGCAAGGCTTAGTGCCGTGCGTTTAGACTAATTGCGTTATCGGACTTTCATGCGAACTCTTGTCGTGACACATCGTAGGCGCTCGATTCTGTCCCGGTGGCTGGCCGGGATGTTTTGTCTTGGCATCGCCGTTTTTTCATTCGCCGGCACCGGGCCGAACGCTGCTCCGCCGCCGGGGTTTAAGAATTACGACACGCGGTACTACGTCATCCAGACCGATCTCACCGGCGACGACGTCCGCGAAACCGCAGTCCGCATGACCAAGATGGCCGAGGAGTATCACGCCCGAACCATCGATTTTTCTGGCGTCATCAGTCAGCGATTGCCGTTCATGTTGTTCACGCGGAAGCAAGACTATTACGCCGCGGGCGGAATGCCCAAGTCGGCGGGGGTGTTTGACGGCTCGAAGCTGATGGCCATCGCTGGCGACAATCTAACCGGCCGAACCTGGCACGTCGTTCAGCACGAGGGGTTCCACCAGTTCGCCCACGCGGTCATTCGCGGCGATCTGCCGATCTGGGTGAACGAGGGGCTTGCCGAGTATTTCGGCGAGGCCGTCTTCACGGGTGACAGCTTTATCGTCGGCGTCATTCCCCATTCGCGCATGATGCGGATCAAGGCCGAGATGAAGGAGGCGGGCGCGTTCATGCGCGTTAGCCGCATGATGTCGCTCAGCCACGAGGACTGGAATTCGCAAATGACGATCAACAACTACGACCAGGCCTGGTCGATGGTGCATTTCCTCGCACACGGCGAAGACGGCAAGTACCAAAAGGCGTTTTCCGGCTACATGCGCGACATCGGCCGCGGCGTACAAAGCCAGAAGGCGTGGCAGCAGAACTTCGGCGACGCCGACGGTTTTGAAGAGCGATGGCGCGACTTCTGGACCAAGCTGCCGGCCAATCCCACGCTGAATCTTTATCTCCGGGCCGACGTCGCCACGCTCACCAGCTTTTTGGCGCGGGCGACGGCGCAGAAGCAGTCGTTCGACACGTTTAAGGAATTTGCCGACGCCATCAGCGCCAAGGAGATCAAGCAGAACGATGCCGATTGGATCCCGCCGGCGCTCTCGGTCGACGCGATCGCGCTGACGAGAAAGATCGGCAAGTGGTCACTGGAAAAGGTGGTCAAGCAACCGGTGGTCGCCATGGAACTCGACGACGGCACGCGATTCACCGGCAGCTTCCAACTTCGAGGCAGTCGAGTGGATCGGGTGATGGTGGACATCGACGACACGAAAGTCGCATTAGCAAAGGCAGACGAATCGCTCGCCGCCGGCAAGAAAGACGTGGCCCGGCAGCTCGTGCAAGACGCAATGCGGAAGAATCCGAAATCGCCGTACTACGAGCAGGCCAGGAAATTTCTTGTGGATAACAAATGAGCGAAAGAGGCTAGGGCCGGCCGTGGATCTGGTTCAGCTCTTCTTCACTGGCTTCGCCTTCAACAAATCGACGGACGACGGGGTTCGACTCTTCCTGGATCTGCTTCGGCGTGCCGTCGAAGACGATTTTGCCGTCATCCAGCATCACAATGCGGTCTGCGATTTTGAAGGCGCTCTGCATGTCGTGTGTCACGGTGATGCTCGTCACATTCAGGCTTTTTTGCAGTTTAACAATTAGTTCGTTGATCACGTCCGAGCGGATCGGGTCGAGGCCAGTCGTCGGCTCGTCGTACAGAATCACGCGCGGCCCGAGTGCGATCGCCCGGGCCAATGCCACGCGCTTTCGCTGCCCGCCGGAGAGTTGGCCGGGCATTTTTTTGCCCACGTCTGGCAGTCCCACCATCCGCAGTTTCTGCCTTACGATATCGTCGATTTCCTCAGACGATTTGGTTGTGTGTTCACGGAGCGGGAATCCCACGTTGTCAGCCACCGTGAGTGAATCGAACAGCGCGCCCATTTGAAACAGGAAACCAAACTGCTGGCGAATGGGCACGAGATCACGCTGGCGCAGCGTATCAATGCGCTGGCCGTCGAAATAGACTTCGCCCTCGTCAGGCTTGAGCAGGCCGACGATGTGCTTCAGCAACACGCTCTTACCCGTGCCGCTGGCGCCAATGACGACGAGGCTGTGGCCTTCCTCGATAGAGAGCGTGAGGTTGCGCAGCACCACCAGGCGGTCGAACGCTTTACTGACATTTCGAAGTTCGATGAGGGGCATGGCAGTGCGCGATTAAGCGAAAAGGCTGCGCTGGCCGAACAGCGCCTCGTACATCTGTTGCAGGAATTTCGCGAAGATCAGGTTCTCCGCGATGATGGCCAGGAAGCTGAGCACGAAGCTTTCGGTGCAGGCCTTGCCGACGCCGCTCGCGCCGCTGCCGCAGGTGAAACCCTTGTAGCAGCTGATCAGGCCGATCGTTCCGCCGAAGAAGACGCTCTTGAAAATGCCTTCCATGATCTGCCATGTCTCCACGCCGCGCGCGGAATATTGCCAGTAGGGGGCCGACGGCACGTGCAGGAACTGGATCGAAACGAACCACCCGCCGATCACGCCGA
>Ga0070665_100003598_pt1 | contig 16408 bp, 10 predicted proteins | sample KBSS13metaG_FD_65862 | JGI IMG/M metagenome (GOLD analysis project Ga0070665, IMG submission 65862) | Switchgrass rhizosphere microbial communities from Kellogg Biological Station, Michigan, USA - KBS S1-3 metaG | ecosystem: Host-associated > Plants > Roots > Rhizosphere > Soil ... | reverse complement strand
ACGGTCGAGCCCGAGCGTCTTCTGGATCTTCGCGAGCGGATTCAACCCGCCACCACCCCCGGTGAGTTGGGCGAGCGCCGCGCCGATCTGCACCACCTGCAGGGCCGTGAGCTGTGAGGCGCTCTCACCGAACAGCAGGCGCGCCATGATCTCATCCTGCGGCAGGTCGGGCGTGCTGCTGAGCTCGATTTTGGGTTGATCGGCCAGCCCGGTAATCTTGACGGTGGCGGTGACGTCCAGCACCTGGGTTTGCGCGACGAAATCCAACGTCGGATCGATCTTCCTCTTCAGGCCTTCGCCATTGAACGTCACCGTCCCCTGGGTGAAGGTCAGTTGACTGCTCCCCAGGGTGAAAGTCCCGCGCTGCAGGTCGAAACTCCCGCCAACAACGGGTGCGTCGGTGTTGCCGCGAATGCGGATCTCGCCGCCGAGCTCCGCGTCCAAACCGCGACCTTTCACCAGGATCTGGCGCGGGGCGTCCACCGTGATGTTGAGTGCGATGATGAGGGGTTTTTCAGGCTTTGGGGGCGGCGCCTCGCCCGGCCGCCGGACGTCCAGCACGGCAACATCCGGAGGAAAGCCGCTCGGGACTTCGATGTTGGCGCGATTCACCCGTACCTTCCCGGTAACATCGAGTTTTTCACGGGCGGTGCCGCTCAACTGCATGTCGGCGTCGACGTTGGCCGTAATGATGTTGCTGGCGATGGGCTGCGCGTCTTTGGCGGTCAGCTTCAGGTCAACCGGGATATGGGGCTGCAGAACACCGATGGTGCCCGTAATGGAGACATTGCCGGGCGCTGCCCGGGCGGTGAGTTTTTCGACCTGGAGCGTCCCATGGCTGCCTGCGAACTCGCCGGTGATGTCGGTCAGGTTGATGCCCTGGGTATAGTCGCGCACGCTGCCGTTGGCGAGACGTACGGTGCCGCCGATCTCGGGCGTTGCGGCCGAGCCGGTCACCGTCGTGTCGATCATGAGCGCACCGGCGACGTGCTTGCCGCTAGCTTCCATGAGGGGGTTGATGAGACCCACGTCGAGGTGCCCGGTGAATTTAAGGTCCAGTGCTCCATCGGCCGCCAGTGGAGCGTGACCTTTCAGAGTCAGGTTGGAGGTGCTGCCGGCTTTCAGGTTGGCATCGACCAACGCGGTGTTTTCCATCAGTTGGGCATCCGCGCGCAGGTCGGCGGCAGGCAGGCCAAGCGCCGCGTCGTTCGCAGAGCGCATGCCGAGCGCTTCCAGGTGGAGTTTGCCCGTCGGTGCGGCAGTGCTGCCCTGGATCTGTGCGTCGGCCTGAATGGTGCCGCTCGCCAGGAGCTTAGGCACGAATGCGTTGATCAGGTCGGGTTTGAGTTGCCTGAGCGAAGCCTGCAAGTTCAACTCCGGCGAGACGCGCCCGTCGATTTCCAGCACGGCCTCCTGGGCTCCCAGTTTGAGCTGGCGGACGCCCAGGCCGTCGGCGAAGGATATCGTGGTCGGTGCGAGGAGTTTTGCCGTCTGTCCGTGGTACTTCGCTTCCAGGCCCATGACCTGCAGCTCGTGTCCCGTCATGTTGAGCACCGACATCGAGGATACGCTCGCCGGTTCTCCGCCGATGGCGGGGGACTGCGCGTCGAGCTGGACATTCAGGGCATCCAGTGTGCCGGTGGCGGCGAGCTTGGCATCGGCTGTGACGCCGCCCGTTACGATGTTGTGAGCCTCGAGATCGATCTGCGCGCGTGACTTGCCCGGTCCGGGCGTCAAGGTCACATTGCCCGCCACGCTGCCCTGCAACGTGCTGCCCAGCAGTCGGTTCAGATCGGCGAGTTGGTCCATGCGGAGCCTGAGCGTGCCGCGAGCCCGCGATACGTCGGCCCCGCTCGCGACTTCACCTTCAACGTGTGCGCTCTTCCAATCGGCGTGACGGACGATGGCGTGTATCACGTCACGGTCGCCTCGCTGGAGTTCGACATTGAGCTGAAGAGGTGCCCCGTCGAGATCCCCATGAGCCTCCACTGTGCCACGTGGAGTTTTGGGCAGCCCGTCCGCACGCACGGAGGCCGACACAGTCCCCGTGGGAGATCCGTGTATTGATAGGGTTGATGTCAGGTCCGCCGTGGTACTCAGAGAGTTGCTGGGTCCGCTGACCTTGCCCGATGCCTGCAGGGTTCCGGTGACCGCTGGGGAAATTCTGGTCAGATCGGACAGGCCGACATCGAGGCGCAGATCCAGGTCCTGGGTAGCTGAGCGGGCCACACTGCCGCTCGCGGCGAGAGTGACGGCGCGGCCATTGAGCTGGAGCTTGTCCACCTTGATTTTCGTGTCGGTCAGCTCACCCGCAAGCTGTAGCCGCGCTTCACTCCCTCGAACCAAACCTGCCCAGGCCGCCGTACCGCCATCGATGTTGGCATTGAGATCCGCGGTGAGGTGAGTTGCCTGGCTGTCGTGGGCGACGTGGGCCTTCAGTGTCGCGCTACCCTTTACCTTTTGGTCGGCGAATGCGGCGAAGGGCGCAACGTCGGGCAAGCGCAGATCGAGCTGCGCACTCAGGTCACCGGCGGTGATCGCGTGAGCCTGTAGAGCGAACAGTCTATGAGTGGCTGTGAGATCGACGGGCCGTTTCGCGTCGCTCAGGTGTGCTGTCGCGTCGAGCGACAGCGGGGCGTCCTCGAACAGCTTCGGTTGGGGTCCCGGGATCACCAGGCCCGTCAGCACCGCGCGAGCCCGCAACAACCCGTTGCTCGCTTGCAGCTTCGCGTCGAGCTCTGCCAACCGGGTGTCGCCTGGCATCTGCAGTTGTTTGATCTGAAGGTGACCGTCGGCGGCCGGCGCCTTCACCGAGCCGTGCCAGCGGCCCTGCAGATCGATGCTTTGCCAAGCGAGGCCGGGTCGCAGAGTCATCGCCGCAGCGGTCAACGTGTAATCGAGGTCGGCCGACAGGTCGTTGAGATTCAACGTGCCGTTTGTGCGGCCGTGCAGAGCTCCCGCGTCGAGGGTGAGTTGGATTTTCTCGGCGGTGCGCGGCCCGCTCAATTGTGCCTCGACCAGGAGATCGCCCAGGCCGGGTACCTGGAGCAGATTCTCCAACGGCCCGTTGGCGGGCTCCTGCAGCTTCACGGTCGCATCCATCCGGTCGTCATTGAAGCGCAGTTGCACGGCGTAGTTGCCGATTCCGCCGGTGCGTCGTGCCGTAATGCTGGCGAGCGCGTCCCGGAGCGACCTCCAGTGGGCGCTGCCGTTGACGACCAGGGACGCGGGAGCGCCCGCAAGAGGCGCTCCCAACTCCAGCGTGTCGATGGTGAGATGGGCGAGGTCCGAGCGCGGGAAGGAAAATTCGCTGCTCGGTTTGTTGTCAGGTTTGCTGACCGGGGCACGCTCGATATGGAGCCGACCGACGTGCAGGGTATCGACCTCCACGTGACGGGCCAACAGGGCCCACGGTGACCAGCGTAACGAGATGTGCTCGGCGACCAGCCACACACCCTGGTCGTCGCTGAGTTGCAGCCTGTCGAGATCGAGCGCGGCCGGGAACGAGCCATTGATTCCGGCGAGTTGAACGTGACCCTCGGTGAGGCGGCTCGTTGTCCGGACTATGAGCGCGCGTCCGCTGTCCGTGTTGCCGATGATGAGGACGGCGATCACCAGGAGCACCAACAGCGCCAGCAGCGAGCCGAGTGTCCACGCGGTGATTTTCAGTGCACGAGGCATCAGAACGCCTGTCCCAGTCCGATGTAGATCTCGAACGGGTCGTCGATGTAATTGTGGGGCGGCTCCTCGCTCTTGCGCCGATTGATCGGTAGCGCGACATCGAGTCGGATCGGGCCGATGGGTGTGTAGTACCGCACTCCGGCGCCAGCACCGAATTGCAGCTTCGCATCCAGTGGATTGACGTTCTGGCTCACCTGGCCGGCGTCCATGAATACGGCGAAGCCGAAGCTGCGGCCGACGCGCTGGCGAAACTCGAGTGTTCCGGCATTGACGGCGGTTCCACCGATCGGGTTACCGTCTTTGAAGGTTGGGCCGACGAACTGGTACTTGTAACCACGGACCGTGCCACTGCCGCCGGCGTAGAAACGTTGGTCGGGTGGCAGGCTGAACTGGCCCGCGCCCTGGGCCAGGCCGCCCAGGGCGCGCAGCGCTATGACACTACGGCCTGGATCGGGATTCAACCTCAGGTCGTGCAGGTCCAGGTAGAACGCAATGCTCGCCTGGGTGATGAAGAATTTCGCGTTCTGCGTGCCGATCGACAAAGTGGGAGCTTCGCTCAAGGAGGCGCGAATGCCGTGCGTGGCATCCTCGATCGGGGAATCGAGGCCGGTGGTGTTGTAGGTAATACTCAAAGGTAGCGCCAGCAGCTCGTAGTGAGAGGTGAGCAGCGCTTTGGTGAATACCCTGCAACTCGTTGCCGTGCACACGGGCGGAGTATCGGCGAATTGCTCGTCGTACTTTGGATCCAGTTCCGGGGGGCAGCCGGCCGTCGGGCAGGGCTTGTCGTAATTGTGCTCCTGCTCGATGCGCTCGACTTCTGCAGTGACGCCCGCACTCACACTCCAGATACTCGAGAGCTTGCGCGTGAGGGTTGCACCGAAAGTGATCGCCTTCTGATTGTAAGCCTCCAGCGACTGGTTCAGCGCCTGCACAGCGAGTTGCAAAGTCTGGTCACGGTGGCCGAACTCGGGCAACAGGTACTTCGCGCCGACGTCGTAACCGATACCTGTGGCGACGGTGCCGCCGAGGTTGAGTACGTTGGCGTTGAGAATGAGTTGGTCGGCCTTGCCACTCATGTCCCGATGCGTCCAGGTAACACCGGCGCTGCCGCCGAGGTCGGTCGAGTAGGCCGCGTTGAGGCTCACGGCATGCAGCAGGCGTTCGCGCACTCTGAACGTGATGGGAACCTGGCCCTCGCTGTCGGGCGCGTTCCCCATTTGCACAGTGACGGAAGTGAAGACGCCGAGTGCGAGGAGGTCTTTGCGGGCCCGCTCCACCTTGCTTGCACCATAGAGCTCACCCTGGTGGACGAGGAGCCGCTGGCGCACGAAGGATTCCCGCATGCGCTTCAAGCCCCGGAAACGGATGGCGCCGATCTGGACCTTGGCTCCGATGGTGACGTGGAAGCTGACATCGAGCACCCGGTCGACGGGGATCTCCTGGGCGACCGGCGGATCGACCTTGGCGAAGGCGTAGCCCTCGTCTTCCAACGCCGTCTGCAGGCGCTCGCCCGCGGCGAGGACTTCGGCGGCCACCGCCGGTGCGCCGGACTTGAGCTCGAAGGCACTGCGCATGCCGGGCGGGATGTCTCCTTCGATCTCGACCTGGCGCAGGTGGTACAAGGGGCCGATGCTGAAAGCGATCTTGATGCGGGCATCGTCGCCCTTCACCTTGTTGCTCAACTGGTCGCCGAGGGTCGGGTCGTCGATCGGCAGACCGTCGATGGTGATGGCAACATAGCTCTGGTAGTAGCCGTAGCTTTCCAACACGGTCTTGAGGCGACCCAGGTCGCTGCGGGCGCGGCCGATGAGGCCGAAGGGGCCGACGGGCGCGGACGAGCGCAGGGTGATCAGGTCGGAAGTCGCCTTGAGCGTGGCATTCATGTCGCTGTCGCCGGTGGACGCCATGTCGACTTTGTAGGGTTGCGGGTCGGCGGCGTGGCCCGGGCGCACCGCCAGGCATACGCCCAGCAAGACGATGAGCCAGGCGAACAGGCCGCGGCGCAGGGCACCGGAAATACCGCTCAGTTGCGCGTCAGCGCTGTGCCTCGCACTACCATTTCTTGGTAATGTCGGCACCCGTTGGGGGTTCCTGTTCCAGAAGGTCACGGCTATTGAGCAGTACCGCGGTCGATGTCGTTTACGTGCATGGTTTGTGGATGTCCGGTGGCGAGTCTCTTTTTCTACGCCGCCGGCTTGCGAATGAGTTCGGTCTGCAAGTACACCCGTTCCGCTACTCGGCTGCCCACTCCACCATGACGAAGATTACCGCACGGCTGCAAAGCTTCGTGGAGTCATTGGAGGCGCCGCGCGTTCATTTCGTCGGCCACAGTCTCGGTGGCCTGGTGATTTATCGCTTTCTCGAGCGCTTTCCGCAGCAGCCTCCGGGTCGCGCGGTGTTCCTCGGGACCCCCAGTGTCGCAAGCCGCGCAGCCGAGCAGGCCGCCCAGTTCCGTCTCGTCGCAAGCCTCATGGGGCAGCCCGTCGCGGATGAGCTTTTGCAGCCGCAGGAGCGGCGCTGGGTCGCGGACGATCGGCCACTGGGTGTGATCGCTGGCACACAGCCGATCGGCGTCGGCCAGTTCCTGGCCCAGTTCGAGGAGGATTCCGACGGGACTGTCGCTGTCAGCGAGACGCGTCTGCCCGGGGCGACAGACCACCTCGTGCTGCCCGTGAGCCATCTCGGTTTGCTGGTCTCCGCGCGCGTGGCGCGCGAGACGGGGTTGTTCTTGCAGCAAGGACGGTTCTCACCCGACCACCCTAATTAGAAGGGCGCCGCTTTTCGAGCAGCTTGCGCAGCTTGTACAACGCATCGAGCGCGGCCCTGGGGGACAGGTCGTCGGGATCGAGCGCTTCCAGCGCGGTGCGAATCTCGTCAGCCACGGGTGGTTGCGGCTCGACGAGCCGAGCTGCCGGCGCTCTCGTTGGCGGGGGTGCCGCAAACAGCGTCATCTGCGCGGTGCCATTGCCTACAGCTGCCTGGTCTCGCTGCGCTTCCAATGCCTCCAGGTACTGACGCGCCTGTCCGATGACATCGCGCGGCACGCCCGCGAGTTGTGCGACCTGCAGGCCGTAGCTGCGGCTCGCCGGACCTTCCTTTACAGCGTGCAGAAACACGATTCCATCACCGTGCTCTGTTGCATCGAGGTGGACGTTCATACAACCCTCCACCTCGCTGGCGAGTGTGGTCAGCTCGAAGTAGTGCGTCGCGAACAACGTGAAGGACTTCAAGCGCGTGGCGATGTGGCGTGCGATTGCCCAGGCGAGTGACAGGCCGTCGAACGTGCTGGTGCCACGCCCGATCTCATCCATGAGGATCAGGCTGCGCGGCGTCGCGTTGTGCAGGATGTTGGCCGCCTCCGTCATTTCAACCATGAAGGTGGAGCGGCCGCCGGCAAGATCGTCCGCGGCGCCGATCCGCGTGAAAATACGATCGAGAGGTCCCAGCGTCACCCTGTCGGCCGGTACATAACTGCCGATGTGGGCGAGCAGCGCGATCAGGGCCGCCTGCCGCATGTAGGTCGACTTACCGCCCATGTTGGGACCGGTAATGATGAGCATGTTGCGGCCTGCATCGAGGCGCAGGTCGTTGGGTACGAACGGCGCGTCCGAAAAGCGCTCGACGACCGGGTGGCGCCCAGCCTCGATACTCAGGCGAGGTTCGCTCACGAGTTGCGGTTGCGTCCACTCGAGCGAGCACGCGCGCTCGGTCAGCGCGGCGATGGCATCGAGCATGGAGAGCGCGCCGGCGGTGGACTGCATGGGGCCGAGCCGGTCGATGAGCTGTGTCAGGATCTGCTCGTAGATTTCCTTCTCGCGCGCCAGCGCGCGATCCCTGGCACTCAACACCTTATCCTCGAAACCTTTGAGCTCCGGAGTGATGAAGCGTTCGGCGGACTTGACGGTCTGGCGGCGGATGTAATCCTTCGGGACGCGCTCGGCATCCTTACGCGTGATCTCGATGAAAAAACCCTGCACCCGGTTGAATCCGAGCTTCAGCCCCTGGATGCCGGTTCGCTCGCGCTCACGGCGCTCCAGCTCGAGGAGGAATTCGTCGGTGTGCGTGGAGATCCGGCGCAACTCGTCGAGATCGGCATCATAGCCGTCCGCCACCACGCCGCCGTCGCGGACGAACGTGGAGGGCTCGGTTGCGATCGCCCGCGCCAGCAACTCGACCACATCGCCGTGCTCGCTGACTTTGTCGCGGAGCTGCTGCAAGAGAGGTGAGTCGATCGTCTGCAGTACCGCTCTGAGTCCGGGCAACATCCCGAGCGAGGTGCGCAGTTGTGTCAGATCGCGGGGCCGGGCGGAGCGCAGTGCGATGCGCGAGAGAATGCGCTCGATGTCGCCAATGCCGTGCAGGTGTTGGCGCACCTCTTCGAAGCGGCGGCCGTCGCTCAGCGCGGCGAGTGCCTGGTAACGCGATCGCAACACCGATTGGTCCGTCAACGGACGATTGAGCCACCGACGCAGCTCGCGCGAGCCCATGGCGGTTACACACTTGTCGATCAGCGCGAAGACCGTGGCGTCTTCCTTGCCCGAGAGGCTTACATCCAACTCGAGGTTGCGCCGGGTCGCGGCATCGATGATCAGGGCGTCGCTGCGCTCCTCGACGTGCAGGCTGCGGATGTGCGGTACCGCGGCTTTCTGCGTGTCGCGAACGTACTGTAGGAGCGCTCCCGCTGCACAGATGGCGAGCGGCAACTCGTCGGCGCCGAAGCCTTTCAGGTCGAGTGTGCCCATCTGGTCAGTGAGCAGGCGCGAGGCGCTGGCGAGCTCGAAGTACCACGGGGGCCGGGTCTTGACCGCCGTGCCGTTGCGCCCGACCTCCTCGCTCATCGAGCCCTCGGAAACCAACAGCTCCGCGGGCTTCAGTCGTTCGATCTCTGCCGCGAGCGCCAGACGTCCTTCGGACTGCGATACAGTGAAGCGGCCCGCGGCGAGATCCAGCCACGCGAGCCCAAAACGTTCGCCGTCGCGGGCTATTGCTGCCAGCAAGGTCTCCTGGCGTTCCTCGAGTAACGCCTCGTCCGTCACCGTACCTGGTGTGATGATGCGCACCACCTGCCGTTCCACCGGGCCCTTGGACTTCGCCGGGTCACCCAGTTGCTCGCAGATGGCGACGCTCTCGCCTTTGCGCACGAGCTTCGCCAGGTAGCCTTCGACACTGTGGAACGGCACACCGGCCATGGGGATCGGCTGCCCGGCCGAGGAGCCTCGCGCCGTTAGCGTGATGTCGAGTAGCGCCGCCGCGCGGCGAGCGTCATCAAAGAACAGCTCGTAGAAATCGCCCATCCGGTAGAAGAGCAGGACGTCCGGATGTTGACCCTTGATGCGCAGATACTGCTGCATCATCGGCGTGTGCTGCGAGAGAGATGCGTCGTTCATGGCGCCGAAGGCTACAACATCTGGGCGAGCGGGTGCTGCCCTGGAGCCTGGCTGAGTGATCAGCGCCGTAGCGAGGGCGACCCCCAGCGAGCAGGTTTCGGCGATCGTTTACCGCCGCATAGCGGGTACTATGTAAGGGAAACGATCGCCGAAAGATGCCGCTGGGGGGCGGCCGCAGTAGGCGATGATCACTCAGCCAGGCTCCGGTAGCCTTGGGATATGGACGAAAAAGAGCTGTTCGCCTTGTCCGAGCGCGTCGGACAGAAATTGAAAGCCGCGGGCCGGCGCCTCGCGACGGCTGAATCCTGCACGGGCGGCTGGGTCGCCAAGGCGTGCACGGATGTTGCCGGCAGCTCGCAATGGCTCGAGTGTGGGTTCGTGACCTATTCGAATGCGGCGAAGGTGCGCGACCTTGGCGTCTCTGAGCAAACGCTCTCGAGTCACGGTGCGGTGAGCGAGGCTACTGTGCGGGAAATGGCTGCCGGTGCCCTGCGGGTTGCGGGCGTCGATGTCGCCGTGGCGATCAGCGGCATTGCGGGTCCGGATGGTGGGACGCCCGGCAAGCCTGTCGGGACGGTCTGGTTTGCCGTCGCCTCACGGCACGGGACCGAAATCGTCATCACCACGGCGGCCCAATTGTTTCCGGGGGACCGCGAGCTCATCCGCCGCCGCTCGGTCGCGCAGGCGCTGCAGATGGTCCTGGCCGCGGTTTAGCGTCCAGACTCTGGCAATGTGCGCCGAGCCTGTCGAACCAACTCGCCGCCTGTTTTTCGCGCTCTGGCCGGATGACGCGACGCGCGCGACGCTGGCCCACGCGACACACAAGGCGGTGCGAAGTTGTGGGGGACGTCCGGTGGCGGCGCACAATCTGCACGCGACGTTGTTGTTTCTGGGCTCAGTCGCGCGGTCGCGTATGCCCGAGGTCATGGCGATTGCCGCGCGCGCGGCCGCGGAGTCGGGTGCTGTTGACTCATCGCCGCCGGGGTTTGTCTTCGACCGGGTGGAGTTCTGGAAAAAAGCGCACGTGCTGGTTGCAACGCCGCGTATTGCAGGCGGTCGCGGTGATGTCGTGGCCGGCGCTCTCGTCGAGGTGTTGCAGCGGGAGACGATCAATGCCGGCTTCGCGCCGGATCCCAAGCCATTCCGCCCGCATGTCACCTTGGCTCGCAAGGTGGCCTTCCTGAAGACTTCGCTGACGATGCAGCCGGTGCCGTGGTCGTTCGCGGACTTCGCCCTGGTTGCAAGTCAGACCGACGCGGACGGGCCGGTGTACACCGTCCTCGCATCGTACCCTCTGGCGCCGGGCGACCGCGTGCCGCCGGGTTGAGCCATCCCGCTATTTGTTGGGAGTGTTGCCGCTCGGGCGCTGCACGTCGTTGAGGAAGTCCTGGCTGCTGCGTTTTGTCGCGGCGGCCTGTTCGGCGGTGATACAGACGCGGTGCGTGAAGCGGGTGCCGAGCTCGGCCTCGCTGCGGCAGAAGTGCTTGTCGGTCCCGCGCATTTCCAGCTTGTAGCCCTGCGCGAGCAGATCCTTCTCGGCGGGCGTCAGGTCGGGCGTCTTGGACTTCGCGGCCGCGGTCGTGGTCGCTGCAGCCCCGGTGGGCGAACCGGGAGTTGCCTGGGCGGTCGGCGTTGTCTGACCCGTGGTCGTCGCCTGGCTCGACGGCGCCGACTGGGCACTGCCCGGCCTGGCGTCGTGGGGCGTCGGGGTGGAAGAGGTGGGCGTCGAAGCTCCGGATGCAGGAGCCGCGGTTTCCGCCGCGGGCCCGGCGGGGGCGGTCGCTCCGCCCGGGGCGGGATCATTCGCCAGAGCCGGCGCGAGAGCACCCAGGCTGAGGCAGGTCAACAAACCAACAACCAGACGCACGGCGGGTTCCTCCCTGCGCATACTATGGCGCCACTATACCAAAAGTGGCTCTTGCTGCGGCCGGGCCTGCCCAGACCAGGATGGCGGTCGGGACTGAAGGTGTTTTGCAATATCAAGCCTTTCCGCGCGGATGTATCCGTAGCGCGCGAAGTCAGGGCGCGGCGCGGAGCAGCGCGACGCCACGAAGTTATACAGTGCCATCAATTGATGCTCACTGGATATGCGGAGAAACACCGAAAATAACATCGAAACTCGCGTGCGACGAGCGTCACGCTCACGATTTCTTGTGAGATAATGAGTGCCTGCAAACCACCTCCTCTCCACAGACACTGACGGGAATTCACGAGATGGAAGAGAACCGCAAAAAGGCGCTGGTCGCCGCACTGGGTCAGATCGAAAAGCAATTCGGCAAAGGCTCTGTGATGCGCCTCGGCGATGCGGTTGCCTCGTACGATGTGGAAGCCGTTTCCACCGGCTCGCTCGGTCTCGACATCGCGCTCGGTATCGGCGGCTTGCCGCGCGGGCGAGTAGTCGAAATTTATGGACCGGAATCGTCTGGTAAAACCACGCTTACCCTGCAGGTGATCGCCGAAGTACAGCGTAGCGGCGGGACCGCGGCGTTCGTCGATGCGGAGCATGCGCTCGATCCCTCCTACGCCGAAAAGCTCGGTGTGAACATCAATGATCTGCTCGTCTCGCAGCCCGACACAGGAGAGCAGGCGCTCGAGATCACCGACATGCTCGTGCGATCGAGCGCCGTCGATGTCGTGGTCGTCGACTCCGTCGCCGCCCTGACGCCGAAAGCGGAGATCGAGGGCGAGATGGGCGAGATGCAGGTCGGCTTGCAGGCACGCCTCATGTCGCAGGCGCTGCGCAAGCTCACCGGCAACATCAAGCGCTCGAACACCATCGTCATCTTCATCAACCAGATCCGTATGAAGATCGGCGTGATGTTTGGTAGTCCCGAGACCACCACCGGCGGTAACGCCCTGAAGTTCTATGCCTCGGTCCGTCTCGACATCCGCCGCATCGGCGCGATCAAGAACGGTGAGGAAGTCACCGGTAACATGACGCGCGTGAAGGTCGTGAAGAACAAGGTGGCGCCGCCGTTCCGCGAGGCTGAGTTCGAGATCATGTACGGCCAGGGCATTTCCCGCGAAGGGGAGATCATTGAGCTCGCCAGCGCCCAGGGCATCATCGACAAGTCCGGCGCCTGGTATTCGTACAAGGGCAATCGCATCGGGCAGGGCAAGGACAATGTCCGGGTCTTCCTGCAAAGCAACAAAGAAGTGGCCCGCGAGATCGAGGACCAGGTGCGGGCCAAGCTGTTGCCGCCCAAGCAGCAGCCGCGCAATGGGGACCAGGCGAACATCGCCTGAATGAAGCTGCGGCGGCCATGGTGCGCGGTCGCGCGCCGGGACCCCGGCCTCCTGGCGCCTACGAAGGCTGACTAGCGGCGGAGCAAGCCGTGCCTGGCGCCGCCGCCTGCTGTGCGGGCGGCTCCATCGCCACCAGGCCTCCGCGTGACGAACCGACTATGGGCACGTTCAGGCGCCGGCGCGCTGGCGATCCTGCCAAAGCTGAAGCTAAGGCCCGGGACCCCGATGCGGCCCGGGCGGCCGCAATTGCGCAGCTGGCGCGGCGGGATTTTGCTAGCGGCGAGCTGCGCCTGAAGCTCGAATCCCACGGCTACGATAAAGCCCTCGTCGCGGCCCTCATCGCCGAGCTCACCGAAGAACGCGTCCTGGATGACGCCCGTTACGCGGAACATTATGTCGCCTACCATGCCGAGAGAGGGCATGGTCCCCTGAGGATTGCCGCCGATCTGCGTTCCTTGGGGGTCGCCGACACGCTGGTCGATGCGGCGCTCGCGACCGGGCCTGACTGGCGGACGCTGGCGCGTGAGGTCCGGATGCGCAAATTCGGTGCGGAGCCCCCGGAAGACTGGACCGAAAAGACGCGCCAAGCTCGCTTTTTGCAGTATCGTGGCTTTTCATCGGATCATATCCGGGCGGCCACTGGCGCCGATTTCGACGCGGATTCATAAACTTGAGCAAAGCTTCGTTTTCGAAGGCTGCGGACGTCCGCACCGCCTTCCTGGAATTCTTTCGCGAGCACGGCCACACGGTGGTTCCGTCGAGCCCGCTCGTGCCCGGCAACGACCCGACCCTGCTGTTCACGAACGCGGGAATGGTGCAGTTCAAGGATGTCTTTCTGGGCAAAGACAAGCGCGACTACGTGCGCGCCACCTCGAGCCAGCGCTGCGTCCGCGCCGGAGGTAAGCACAACGATCTGGAGAACGTGGGCTACACCGCCCGCCATCACACGTTCTTCGAAATGCTCGGCAACTTCTCGTTCGGGGACTATTTCAAGCGCGATGCCATCCGCTTCGCCTGGGATTTTCTGACCCACAAGCTGGGACTCGATCCGAAGCGGTTGTGGGTTACCGTCTACCAGGATGACGACGAGGCCGCGCGGATCTGGCTCGAAGAGGTGGGCGTTCCCAAGGAACGCTTCACCCGCATGGGAGAGAAATCCAACTTCTGGGCGATGGGCGATACCGGTCCGTGCGGACCGTGTAGCGAGATCTTCTACGACCATGGCGCGCAGATCCCCGGAGGGCCGCCCGGCTCACCGGACGAGGATGGCGATCGGTACGTCGAGATCTGGAACCTGGTGTTCATGCAATACGACCGCTCGGCCGACGGCAAGCTCACGCCGTTGCCGAAGCCTTCGGTCGACACGGGCATGGGTCTGGAGCGTATCGCCGCTGTCATGCAGGGCGCGCATTCCAACTACGATATCGATCTCTTCGAGAATCTCATCCGCGCGGCGGCCGACCTCGCCAAGACGACCGATCTGGCTTCAAGCTCGCTGCGCGTTATCGCGGACCACATTCGTGCATGCTCGTTTCTAGTGGTCGACGGTGTGTTGCCCTCGAATGAGGGGCGTGGCTACGTGCTCCGCCGCATCATCCGTCGCGCCATTCGTCATGGCTATAAGTTGGGAATCCAAGAGGCGTTCTTTTATAAGCTCGTGCCGGTGCTCGAGCGCGAGATGGGCGCTGCCTATCCCGAGCTCACGCGCGGGCGCGCGCACGTCGAGCGCGTGTTGAAGCAGGAAGAAGAGCGGTTCGCGGAAACGCTGGCCAACGGTATGTCGTTGCTCGAGGAGGCCATCAAGGCCCGCAAGGGCGACGTCATCGATGGTCAGACGGTTTTCAAGCTTTATGACACCTACGGCTTCCCGGCGGACCTGACGGCCGACATCGCTCGCGAGCGTGGGCTTTCCATCGACCAGGTCGGGTTCGATGTGGCGATGGAGGAGCAGCGCAAGCGCTCGCAGGATGCCAGCAAGTTCGGTGTTGATCTGCGGGGAACGGCGACCATCGATGCGCGCACCCTGTTTCAGGGCTACGAAGGTCTCGAGGCACAAGGGCGTGTCGTTGCCTTGCTGAAGGGTGGCGCGCCCGTTGACTCGCTCGGCGAGTCGGACGAGGGCGAGGTCATTCTCGATCGCACGCCTTTCTACGCGGAATCCGGCGGGCAGGTGGGCGATACCGGTGTCCTGGTTGGCGTTGGTGCTTCGAAGCCCGCGCGCGAGGGGAAGTCCGCTTCCAACGGGAGCGCGTCGCTGACGTTGGTGCCCCCGGCCGGTGCTCCGGTGCGCTTTGTCGTGACCGACACGCAGAAGCGTGGCGCCGCGCATTCGCACATTGGTCGCCTGGCGGAGGGCTCTATCAAGGTGGGCGATACTTTGAACGCCGAGGTGGATGGCGCGCGGCGGCGCTCGACTGCGCTGAACCATAGTGCCACGCACCTGTTGCACGCGGCTTTGCGCCAGGTGCTCGGCACCCACGTGCAGCAAAAAGGCTCCCTCGTGGCTCCCGACCGCCTGCGCTTCGACTTCTCGCATTTCGAGCCGATCACGCCTACCGAGTTGCGTGAGATCGAGCGGCTGGTGAATGCGCAGATCCGTCTCAACACTGAGGCGGAGACCCGGGTCATGGACTACGAAGGTGCCGTGGCTGCGGGTGCGATGGCGTTGTTCGGTGAGAAGTACGAAAAGGACGTCCGGGTCCTGCGCATCGGTGACTTCTCGATGGAACTCTGTGGCGGCACACACGTTGGCCGCTCTGGCGACATCGGGTTCTTCAAGATCACGAGCGAAAGCGGTGTGGCGGCCGGTGTCCGCCGTATAGAGGCCATCACCGGCGAGGCGGCAGTCGAGTACGTCGAGCAGAACGACGCCCTGTTGAAAGATGTTGCCGGTATGTTGCGCGGCTCTCGCGAGGATCTGCGGGACAAGGTGCGTGACGCGCTCGAGCGTGTGCGCCAGATGGAAAAGGAGGTTCGCGCCCTGAAGGATAGGTTGGCCTCCGGCCAGGGAGTCGACCTTGCCTCTGGTGCTGTTGAAGTGCAGGGCGTCAAGGTTGTCGCGACCAAGGTAGATGGAGCGGATGCCGGCGCGTTGCGCAACGCCGTGGACCAACTCAAAGACAAGCTGAAATCGGCGGTCGTGGTGCTCGCCTCCGTTGAGAACCCCTCCAAGGTGGTGCTCGTCGCCGGAGTGACCTCGGACCAGACCGGACGGGTGAAGGCCGGTGAGCTGGTTGGTGCGATTGCCGCACAAATCGGCGGTCGCGGCGGTGGCCGACCTGACTTCGCACAGGCGGGCGGGAGCAATCCGGCGGCGCTCGATGCTGCGTTAGCCTCAGTCCACGAGATGGTCCGGGCCAAACTGGCCTGACCCAGGACCCCGCGCGGGCTGGCGATGGGCCATCGCCAGCTCCGTCGGCGCCGACGGTTGACCCTATAGTTTACCCCGCAACGCACCCGAAAAATTTCAGGGTTTCCCTGGTTTGGTTCCCGGGGGCGAGTCCGTAAATTCGATCGATATCCTTCGGCTCGCCATTCCGGGCGCCGCAAAAACCCAAGGAGGAAAAAGAATGCTCATATTGACGAGACGGGTGGGTGAGACCGTGATGATCGGCAACGACGTCACCGTCACCATCCTGGGGGTGAAAGGTAACCAGGTGCGTGTCGGTATCAACGCGCCGAAGAATGTTGCCGTCCACCGGGAAGAAATCTACGAGCGCATCAGGCGCGAACAGCAGGGCGATTCACAGGGCGAGCCCCGCAGCGCGTCCGCCGAGTACGCTTCCGTCTGATTTCCCTACCGCATCGGCTCGCGCGAGTTTCCCTAGCCCGCGCAGCCGACGTCGCCCCGCGCGCCCCCTTGCGGGACGCTCGCTTCCCTTCCAGGTCCGTAGCGCTTTCCCTTTTCGAGCCCGCCTCGTATCATTACGCGCTCGCCACGAGGGCTACGTGGCTCATCCAGCTTATAAGTTATTGATAAGCCGGCCTTAATAGCCCGCGGACGGAGAGATGGCCGAGTGGTCGAAGGCGCACCCCTGCTAAGGGTGTAAGGGTCAAAAGCCCTTCGAGGGTTCGAATCCCTCTCTCTCCGCCAG
>Ga0070665_100003595_pt1 | contig 16416 bp, 16 predicted proteins | sample KBSS13metaG_FD_65862 | JGI IMG/M metagenome (GOLD analysis project Ga0070665, IMG submission 65862) | Switchgrass rhizosphere microbial communities from Kellogg Biological Station, Michigan, USA - KBS S1-3 metaG | ecosystem: Host-associated > Plants > Roots > Rhizosphere > Soil ... | reverse complement strand
GCCAACGAAACCTACACGCGCGGCATCCGCCACTTTCTCGAAGACGAGATGGGGCTGCCGTGCAACTTCGCGATCTCGCGCCGCGCCGGCGAAAAAACCGACAACGGCGAGACCCGACGGCTGGTCCACGAGAAGACGCCGCTGGTGCTGTACGGCAGCTACAACGAACGCATCTACCTGGCCGAAGCCGGCGGCGGAATGATGAAAACGACCTTCATCCCCGCGTCGTTCCCGCTGCCGATCATCCGGCGCCACACCGGCACGCCCTTCATGGGCTACGCGGGCGCAACGTACCTCATCCAGGAGTTTTGCAACGCGCTGTTCGATGCGCTGTTCCACATCCTGCCGCTGGGTACCGAGCTCGACCGGGTCGATCCGACACCTGCGCGCCTGGAGGCCGAGGCCGACAGCCCGTGGGACGACGACGCGCAACAACTGCTGGCCGAGTTCGTCGAGAACGAGCCGGTGCTGGTGCAGATTTCAGCGGCCAAGCGGCTGCGCGACCGCGCCGAGCGTGACGCCAAGCGCGCCGGCGAAGCCCGCATCACCGCAACGCGCGTGGCACAGGCGCGCGACGCGCTCAAGCAGGGAGCGCCTGCATGACGTCGATGGTCATCGCCCTGGCATGCGCAACGCCATCGAGGAACCTGACGGGCCCCGGGGGCCCGTCGAAGAAGTTGCTGAGGCTTCGGCCACTGCAATCCCCGCCGCGGGGGAACTGCGCGGTAGTGGCCACGAGGCCGTTCTGGAGAAAACACCATGGGTCCAAGTAGAGAGGGCTCCCTGTCCGGGTTAACCGAGCAGGAAGCCAAAGAGTTTCACGGCATATTCATGACGAGCTTCATCATCTTCACGCTGATCGCCATCGTCGCCCACTTCCTGGCGTGGCAATGGCGACCGTGGCTTCCCGGCCCCGGGGGCTACGCGACCAGCTTGAACGACGCCAAAGATGCCTTGATGGCAGCGGTGTCCATTGGCTTCAACGCCTAGAGGAGACCTGCTATGTGGCGCATCTGGATGCTGTTCGATCCACGCAGGACGTTGATCGCCCTGTTCACATTCCTGTTCGTTCTGGCGCTGGTGATTCATTTCATCCTGCTCAGCACCGACAGGTTCAACTGGCTGGAAGGTCCGCGCAAAAGCGCGCCGGTCGCCGCTCAGATGGCACCGATGCCTGCGCCTGCAACGGCGCCGGCGGGCAAGTAGCCGGACGCAAGTCCACCGGCAGTCGGGGCGCGGATCGTTGGGTCCGCCTCTGACTGCAATGAATGCAATGGCAAGGAACGGCCGAGGTCGGTCGTGTCCTGACTTGGGGATTGATCATGGCCATGCTGAGTTTCGAGCGGAAGTACCGTGTGCGCGGCGGAACGCTGACCGGGGGCGACCTGTTCGACTTCTGGGTCGGGCCGTTCTACGTGGGCTTCTTCGGTGTCACCACCGTGTTCTTCTCGCTGGTGGGCACGCTGCTCATCGTGTGGGGGGCCTCGCAGGGGCCGACCTGGAACCTCTGGCAGATCAACATCGCGCCGCCCGACCTGAAGTACGGGCTGCGCATGGCACCGCTGATGGAAGGCGGGCTGTGGCAACTGATCACCGTGTGTGCCACCGGTGCCTTCGTGTCGTGGGCGCTCAGGCAGGTCGAGATCTGCCGGAAGCTGGGCATGGGTTACCACGTGCCCTTTGCCTTTTCGTTTGCCATCCTGGCCTACGTCACGCTCGTGATCGTCCGGCCGGTGCTGATGGGCGCCTGGGGCCACGGCTTTCCCTACGGGATCATGAGTCACCTCGATTGGGTGTCCAACACCGGCTACCAGTACCTGCACTTTCACTACAACCCGGCCCACATGCTGGCCGTGAGTTTCTTCTTTGCCACCGTGCTGGCGCTGTCGCTGCACGGCGCGCTGATCCTGTCGGCCACCAACCCCGGCGCGGGCGAAACGGTCAAGACCGCCGAGCACGAGAACACCTTCTTTCGCGACACGATCGGCTACTCGATCGGCACGCTGGGCATCCATCGGCTGGGACTTTTCCTGGCCTTGTCCGCCGCCTTCTGGAGCGCCGTCTGCATCGTGATCAGCGGACCGTTCTGGACCCGTGGGTGGCCCGAGTGGTGGAGCTGGTGGCTCAACTTGCCGATCTGGCGCTGAGCCAACCCCACCGACAGACGAGGAGACGCAATGGCCGAATACCAGAACATCTTTACGCGCGTGCAGGTGATGGCGCCTTCCTATGCCGGCGTGCCGCTCGAACGCGGCAACAAGGAGCGCGAGGGGCCACCGATTCACGTGCACTGGCTGGGCAAGCTCGGCGATGCGCAGATCGGGCCGATCTACCTGGGCTGGTTCGGGCTGGCCTCGCTGATCTGCGGCTTCATCGCCTTCGAGATCGTCGGGCTGAACATGCTGGCCTCGGTCAACTGGGACCCGGTGCAGTTCGTGCGGCAGTTGCCCTGGCTGGCGCTCGAGCCGCCATCGCCGGCTTACGGGCTGCACATACCGCCATTGCACGAAGGCGGCTGGTGGTTGATGGCGGGCTTCTTCATGACGTCGTCGGTGCTGCTGTGGTGCGCGCGGATGTACCGCCGCGCCCGTGCCCTGGGCATGGGCACGCACGTGGCGTGGGCCTTCCTGTCGGCCATCTGGCTGATGCTGGTGCTGGGCTTCATCCGCCCGATCCTGATGGGCAGCTGGGGCGAGGCGGTGCCATTCGGCATCTTCCCGCACCTGGACTGGACGGCGGCCTTCTCCATCCGCTACGGCAACCTGTTCTACAACCCGTTCCACATGCTGTCGATCGCGTTCCTGTACGGCTCGACGCTGCTGTTCGCGATGCACGGTGCCACCATCCTGGCGGTCAGCCGGTTCGGCGGCGAGCGCGAGATCGAGCAGATCGTCGATCGCGGCACGGCCTCGGAGCGTGCCGCGCTGTTCTGGCGCTGGTGCATGGGCTTCAACGCAACGATGGAATCGATCCATCGCTGGGCCTGGTGGTTCGCCGTGCTGTGCCCGCTGGTCGGTGGCATCGGCATCCTGCTGACCGGCACGGTGGTCGACAACTGGTACCTGTGGGCCGTGAAGCACCACGTGGCGCCGGTGTACCCCGCCGTTTTTGCGCCGCTGGGCGACCCATCGCTGCTGCAGGGAGTCAAGCCATGACCACGTTGTTCGGATCGGCCTGCCGGATCGCGGCCCTGGGCCTGTTGGCGTTGCTGGCTGCCTGCGAACGGCCACCGGTCGACGCGGTGCAGCGCGGCTACCGTGGCACCGGCATGGACCAGATCTACAACCCGCGAACGCTTCAAACGCAGGCTGCGAAAAACGCCTTGCCGCCCGACACGCCCCCGGCGCCGGCGGTGGGCCCAACCGCCGGCCAGGTGTTCCAGAACGTCAAGGTGCTCAACGACTTGAGCGTGGGCGAGTTCAGCCGGCTGATGGTGTCGATCACCGCGTGGGTCGCGCCCGAGCAGGGCTGCACCTACTGCCACGTCGGCAACAACCTGGCCTCGGACGACATCTACACCAAGGTGGTGGCGCGGCGCATGCTGCAGATGACGCAGCACATCAACGCCGACTGGAAGAACCACGTCGCCGACACCGGCGTCACCTGCTACACCTGCCACCGCGGCCAACCGGTGCCCGACAGGGTGTGGACCACCGCGCCCTCGCAGACGCGCCTGGTCGGCATGGCCGGCAACAAGGCCGGGCAGAACGCGCCGGCAAGCAGCGTCGCCATGGCGTCGTTGCCGTATGACCCGTTCACGCCGTTCCTTTCCCAGGGCAACAACATCCGCGTGGTCGGCGGCGAGGCGCTGCAGAACGGCAACCGGGTGTCGATCAAGCAGACCGAATGGACCTACGGGTTGATGATGCACATGTCCGATTCGCTGGGCGTGAACTGCACCTACTGCCACAACACGCGGTCGTTCGCCGATTGGGAGACCAGCACGCCGCAACGCACCACGGCCTGGTATGGCATCCGCATGGCGCGCGACCTCAACAACCAGTACATCGATCCGCTGCGTCCGGTGTTTCCGGCCACGCGGCTGGGCGTCGGTGGCGACGCGCCGAAGATCAACTGCGCGACCTGCCACCAGGGCGCGTTCAAACCGATGTACGGCGCCAGCATGCTGCCGAACCATCCCGAGCTGGCCAAGGTGCGCGCGGTCGTCGGCGCCGCGCCGCCGGCGGGTGCCGCGGCCGCTCCGGCATCGCCTGCCGCGGTGGCCGGCGCGGCCTCGGGAACGAGTGCCGAGGTGCTGTTCGCAGTCGGCTCGCCGGCGCTGTCGGGCGAGGCCACGCGCGCGCTCGACACAGTGGTGCAGGCCCTCAAGGCCGACGCCACGGCGAAGGTCACGTTGTCGGGCTACCACTCGGCCAGCGGCGATCCGGCGCAGAACGAGGAGCTGGCCAAGCAGCGCGCCTTCGCCGTGCGCGACGCCCTGAAGGCCGCCGGCATTGCGGAAGACCGCATCGTGCTGGCCAAGCCGCAGGTGGCCGAAGCCAACGTGGCCGGTGAAGATCCAAGGGCGCGCCGCGTCGAGGTCGCCGTCATGAAATAGCCAGGGCTCGGGTGCATCGGCCATGGCTCTTTATGATGAAGAGCCCTGGTTCGTGGAGAGCGGCTTGAAGCCCAGCCTGTCACCGTTGCTGCCGGACGCCCTCAAGCGCGAGACCGCCGCGCTGCATGCGCAGGTCGAACGCAGCGCCTTCATGGGCCTGCTGTTGCGCGGACAGATGTCGCGGCGCGGCTACCTGCTGTTGCTGCGCAGTCTTCATGCCATTTACGCGGCGCTCGAACCGGCGCTGGCGCGACACGTCGACGATGCCTTGCTCGGGCCGCTGTATTTCCCGGCGCTGCTGCGCGAGCCGTCGCTGCGCAGCGATCTCGACACGCTGCATGGCGCAGGCTGGCGCGAGGCATTGGCCGTGCAGCCGACGGCCATTCGTTACGCCGAGCACCTCCAGAAACTGGACGATGCGCAGCCGCAACTGCTGGTCGCGCACAGCTATGTCCGCTATCTGGGCGACCTCAGCGGCGGGCAGTTGCTGGCGCGCATCGTGCGCGACACGCTGGCCCTGCCGGCCGGTGCCGGAACGGCCTTCTACGAGTTCGGAAGCGCCATCGAGACAGCGCAACGGCGGCAGGCCTATCGCGAGGGGCTGGACGGGCTGACACCCGATCCGGCCACAACGCGCGCCATCGTCGCGGAGGCGGTGCTCGCCTTCGAACTGCACGGGCAGTTGTTCGACGAACTGGCAGGCGCCATCAACCGCTGAAGGCCTTGACGCGGCCGTACAGCGCGGTGGCGCGGCGGGTCGATGCTTCGAGTTCTTCGAGCAGGGGCACGATGGTGACGCCGGTGTTGCCGTCGGCGATGTCCATGGCGGCCAGGCTGGCGTTCGACAGGATGGCGCCGATCACGTCCGCCGGCTCGCCGCGGCCGGCCTCGCGTGTGTGGCGCGATTCGTCCTGCACCGCCTCGGACAGCGATTGCTCCAGGTGGCGCCGCGCTTCTTCGGCGCGCCGGCTTTCCGTGAGGTCGGTGAAGATCATGAAAAAGCCCAGGATCGATCCGTCGCGCGCCGGCACGGGCTCGGCACGCAGCTGCGTCAGCACGCTGGCGCCGTCACCCAGGTCGAGCGCCAGTTCGCCGCGCCAGGCACTGCGATCGTGGGCCACGGCCTCGAGAATTTCACGCACGCGCTGCGGTTGCGCAAACAGCGCGGCGGTTTCGCCTAGCGGCGCATCGTCGAGCGGTTTCCCCACGAGCTTCAGGAAGGCCTGGTTGGCGAACAACGCGCGGCCGCCGGCACCGGCGATCAGCACCGGCTCGGCCGAGCTGGACACGGTGTCGCGAATCTGCGCCAGCTGGTGTTCGGCGATCAGCAGGCGCACCGCATTGACCTGCACGATGATGTCGATCAGGGCGGCGCCGAACGCGCGCGCCAAGGCGATCTCTGCCACCGACCAGGGCAAGGCCGTACCGCGCACCATCTCCGACCAGGCGGCAAACGAGCGCCTGGGCGAGAGCTTCATGGGGTCGTTGTCGACCACCGGCTTGGAGGGATCGCCGGCCCACGTGACCGTGAGCAACTGCTCCTTGCGAAACCACATCAGGTAGTCGGGCCGCATGGTCGAGAGGCGGACCGCGACCACCCCGCTGGCCCGCGGCGTGAGCGAGTCGAGCGCGGGGTTGCTGCGCTCGACCGAGTTGCAACTGAACAGCTCGTCACCGGTCGGCTGGGTCTGGATCCAGAGCAGCAGTTCGCGCAGCTCGGCGGCATCGGGTGTCTCGCCGGCGGTCAGCACCTCGCCCTCGTAGAACAACGCGGCGCCGGTGGCGTCGAGCGGCTGCAACAAGGTGCGCGGATTGCGGAACAGCGCAACGCGCCAGTCGCCCTCGGTGGAGGTGGCCTCGACCAGCCGCTGCTCGAGCCGGCGCACCTGGATGGCGACCTGGGCATGCGCGTAGTTCTCGATCGCGGCAATGCGGGTCGACGTGACCTCGGCCAGCATGTCGGTGGCCGCGCGCACACCCAGGCGCACGTTGCGCGCCGCGTAGTGATGGCAGGCGATCAGGCCCCACAGGCGGCCTTCGCGCACCAGCGACACCACCAGCGTGGCCGTCACGCCCATGTTCTTCAGGTACTGCAGATGCAGCGGCGACATGCTGCGCAAATAGCAGCTGGACATGTCGAGCTCTTGGTCGCCGCCCGGCAGGCGCTGCGGGACCAGCGGCGAGGCTTCGTAGTTGACATCGACCAGCACGCGCAGCCGCGTGCGCAGGTACAGCTCGCGCGCCCGCTGTGGAATGTCGGTGGCCGGGTAGTGATGGCCCAGCAGCGAATCCAGCCGTGGATTGCGCGCCTCGGCAATGATCTTGCCGTGGCCATCGGGGTCGAAGCGGTAGACCATCACGCGGTCGTAGCCCAGCATCTCGCGGCAGCTCTTGACCACGGCATCGGCCAGGCTGCCGATGGTCGACGTGTTGCTGATGCGGCGCACGGTTTCACCCAGCAGTTCGAGCAGCCGCCGACCCGGGAGGTCGACCGTTTCGATGCCGGTGTCGATGCCCACCGGTTCGATCTCCACCAGCAGCACGTCGCCGTCGATGCGGTGCAGCGTGCCTTCGAACTCCACCAGTTGCCCGCGCACCTGCAGCCGGCAGCGCAGGGCTTCGGGGTCGGCCAGCGTGGCTTGCGACGCCAGCCGGCGAACGCAGCGCTCGATGTCGCCGCCCAGCACGTCGACCGGCCGCTCGAGCAAGCCCTGCGCCGCGACACCGAGCAGGCGTTCGGCGCTGGCGCTGGTCTGCACGATGCGCAGCTCGGGCCCGTGCAGTCCGAGCAGAACGCCATGCGGCTGCACCGAGCCGGCCAGATGGATCAGCTCGCGTTCGCAGTTGGTGAGATCGGCCTGGCCGAAGGCGGGGCCGTCGTTCACGTTGGCCCCTGGTCGGGGGCACCGTCATTGCCGGTGCCGTCGCGGCGGGCTTGCAGTTCTTGCGCAGCAATGCCGAGCAGGTGGGCGGCTTCGACGATGTCGTCGCCCGAGCGTGCCAGTGCCACGTCGATCAGGTGGCGCTCGGTCAGGGCGGCGGCATCGCGCAGCAGCGTGGCCAGCGGCACGTGGCCCACGCGGCCCGCGAGCCGCTGGATCGCCAGGTTCAGTTCGTAGGGCGAGCGATCTTCCTGCTGCGGCGTCGCGCTGCGGCGGATCGTGAAACCGATGCACTCCTGGTCGCCTTCGGTCAGCAGCGCGGCGGTCACCTCGACCTTGGTGATGCGCGCATTGGCCACCTTGATCCACGAGCTGATGCCGCGTGCCAGACCATCCCTGCGCACCTGCGGCAGCAGCGTGGCGAGCGGCCGGTCGGCGTGCATGCCGAGCCAGTCCATGATGGGCAGGCCCTTGACCTCGGCCTCGTCGTTCAGATGCACCAGGCTGAGGAAGGCGGGGTTGGCCAGCAGCACGCGGCCGCTCGAATCGGTGACGACCACGCCGTCGCTGCTGCCGTCGACCAGCCTGGCCAGCGTGTTGTTGAGCGCTGCGCTCAGGTCGGGGGCGTCGACCGCCCGAACGCGCACCAGCAGGCGCATGGTGTCGTCGGCGCGAAACGGCGTGGCGGCCACGCTGGTCAGCGCCACCTTGCCGACCAGGCGCGCGCGAATCTCGCCGCTTTGCCCGGAAGCGCGCGCGGTGGTCAGAAGGTGCTCGACGGCGGCGCGCGAGCGCTCTTCGAAACCGTCGACTGCCGGCCGGCCGACCAGTTGCTCGCCCGCCATGTCGAACATCTGCGCGGCGGCCTGGTTGCCTTCCAGGATCTTGAACGTGTGGCCATCGACCACCAGCACCGCATCGGTGGCCACCTGGAACAGCAGGCGATAGCGGGTTTCGGCCTGGCGCGCGCGCCAGTAGCCGCGCTCCATCTCCTGCTGCGAGTCGAGAAAGCGCTGCTGGATGGCCACGATCGCGCGCAGGTCGCGGCCGGTTGCCAGCACCGGGCCGTCGGGCCCGAAGCGAACCGCCGAGTAGGCCACCGGCACGTTGGCGCCGGCCGGCAGCGGATGGTTCACCTCGCGGCGCCGCGCAATGCCGGTGGTCGTGACTTCTTCGAGCAGGTGCTCGATCTTGGCCCGCGTGTCGTGGCTGACGGTGTCGGCCCATTTGCGCCCGACCCAGTCTTTGGCCAGCGGCGCCATGGGCTCGCCGGCGCCCTGCGCAACGTTGCGGATCACGCCCGATGCGTCCATGACCAGCGCGATGTCGCCCGACAGCGAGACGAAGGTCTTGGCCAGGTCGGACGCCCACGCCGCCAGGGGCGTGAGGTCCGGGAGATCGCCGGCACGTTGGCTCAAGAAGCGTCCTTGGTTGAGTCCGGGGGAGATGCGCAGGTCATTCTAGGCACGGATGCCGCGCCTTCGCATGCTCACAAACGCTTGGGCGCAGGGCCTTGCGCCGGGGTGACCGCACGCGAACGCAGTCCCCAGTTCCACAGGTTTTCCGACGGCAGCGGCAACACCAGGAACCAGTGCTCCAGGATGGCCAGCGACAGCAGCGTGCCGGCAAACGTGAGCGCCGTCGCCTGGAATGCACTCACGCTCTCGGCCATGGCGCCCTGCCAGACCAGCACCGCCAGCCAGGTCGATACCGCGACGGACACCGGAAACAGCGAGTTCATGCTGCGCCGCCGGAAGTACGTTTGCAGGTACTTCAGGTGGGCCGGCAGAAAGGCCTCGTTGAGGTTTCGCACGCCCAGAAAAACGTTGAGCTTGGCGCTTTGCCGCATCACCCACAGGATGGCAAAGGTGAACAGGCCCGTGTGGTTGCTGCCGTCGTAGGCGAGCAGCACCACCAGCACGCCCAGCACGAGCAGCGCCAACTCATGGTGCAGCAGGGTCTGGAGCGCATAGCCTGCGCGTCGCCAGCCCTGCGCGCCGGCGGGGCAGGGTGTGCGTCGGGGGCCGGTGACGTACCCCAACAGGAATGCCACTTCCTGCCAGGCCCAGACCATGATCGCGCAGGTGAAGGCCAGGTAAGCGCCCGACACGCGCGTGTCGTTGCGGGTGGCGTACAGGCCGACCAGCGCCAGCACCAGCAGCACCGTGCTGGCGCCCATGGTCCAGCCGAAGGTCCATCGCGGCAGCCCGTTGAGGTACAGGATGACGCCCGTGCTGAACCACCACACGAACAGCGTGTAGAGGATCGGCAGCAGGTACTGCGACATCGCAGTGCGCTACCAGCTGGGCACCATGCGGGCGTCGGCCGGCAGCGCATTGGGCTGCGTGCGCAACAGGTACAGGCGCGCGAAGCTTACCGCGCCGGCCAGCCCCAGGCCGACGCGTTGCAGCGCACCGCCGATGCCGCCACGCGCCTTTGCCGCTTCGGTCGCGACGCTGATGCGCCGCAGTTTTTCGAGCCCTTCGCGGAACGCCGGCGCATCGAGGTCGAGCGTCATCGGAAACACCTGCCGCGTGATCGCCGAGGTGATGCGGAACACTTCGAAGTCGTAGGCGGTCGGGTCGAGTCCCATCGCGGCGTGCATCTCGGGGCGCTGGTGGTCGCGCACGTACATGGTGGCAAACACCGCCAGCACGAAGAAGCGGATCCACAGCGTGTTGACGCCGCGCAGCAGCTTCGGGTTGGCGCGCAACAGCAATGCAAACGCCTCGCCGTGCCTGAACTCGTCGTTGCACCAGCGTTCGAACCACTTGAAGATCGGATGAAAGCACAGCTCCGGGTGGCGCTCCACCTGGCGGTAGATGGCGATGTAGCGTGCATAGCCGATCTTCTCGGACAGGTAGGTGGCGTAGAAGATGAACTTGGGCCGGAAGTAGGTGTACTTCTTGGCCCGCGCCAGCAACCCGAGGTCGACCCCGATGCCGAAATCCTTGAGCCACTGGTTGATGAAGCCGGCATGCCGGCTTTCGTCGCGCGCCATGTAGCCGAACAGCTCTTTCATGTCGGGGTTGGTCACGCGCTTTCTGATCTCGGCATAGAGCACGCAACCGGAGAACTCCGAGGTGATCGAGCTGATGAGGAAGTCCGAAAACTCCTTGTAGAGCGGCGCGGGCAGTTGCGAGTAGTTGCCCGCCATGTCGGCCGGGCGCTGGAAGTGGTCGGTGTTGTTGTCGGCCCCGAACTCGGCCATCAGCGCATCCCATTGCGGACGGATCGCCTCCACGTCGATGCGGTCCATCGCCTTGAAATCGGTGGTGTAGAAGCGCGGCGTCAGCAGGGTGTCCTTGAGCGCCGTTTCGGTGGAAACGTTCGGAACGTTCGTTGCGAGCGTGGTCATGAGAGTCCTTCCGGTGAGGGCCGCGGCGGCTATCGGGCGGGCGGCGATTCGCGCATCAGGCCGGCGAACACGGCCGCGTTGCTCGGTCCGAACGAGCCGAGGTCGACCCGGCGCCCGGTGGCGGGGTCTTCGAGCGTGAGCTTGCCGTCGGCACGGCCGGTCATGCGAAACGGAATCTCCGGGCCGATGCCGCGCCGATGGCGCTCACGCGCCAGGCCGCGCATGGTGCCGCGCAGGAAGCCATTGGTTTCGGGCGCCACCTGATGCACCACCCGGCCGCTGCCCGCATCGAGCACCACGATGCCGCCATCGGGCCGGTCTTCGAAGCGGAACTCGCGCACGCTCACCGCGGGCGCATCGGCGACATGGGCCACTCCGATCCCGGTCATGCGCACGAAGGCCACGCCGATCAGCGCCACGGCGAGCAGCGCGCCGAGCGCGGCCAGCATGCTGCGCGGCACGGCATCACGCGAGGCGAGGGTTGCGTTGGTCATGGTTGGCGGACCTCTCAGGTGGCCAGTGCGTCCGGCGCGGGGCTGCGCTTGCGATCGCGGTCGCGGTCGCGGTCGCGTTTGCCCGGCGCTTCGGCCACGTCCAGCACGGCCGGGCGCGCCATGCCGGCCGACTCGGCCAGCGCCTGGGCCAGCACGGTCGCCACCGCCTGCACGTCGCCCAGGCCGCGCAGCATCGGCTGGGTGCGCTTGATCTTCCAGGGGCGCACGTGCGGCCACAGGTGGACGTAGGCAATGCGGTCGGGGCCGTTCAGCGCCAGCGCGATGTCGCCGCTGCCGTCGGCGTTGGCGTGCACCGAGGCGGCCTCGATCGCGCGGAAGGGCAGGTTGAAGGTGATCGTCAGCACGATCCCGACGCGCATCACCACGCGCCGGTCGGTGATGGTGTAGACGCTGGTGCGCGCGCTCAGCCAGGCCAGCAGGGCCGTGGTGGCGAGCGCCAGCACGGCCAGGGGCGCGAGCCACGCGATCGACACCAGCGCATCCGTTGCATGGCCGCCGCCCGCCATCGTGTTGGCACCGCGCCAGATCAGCAGCACCGCAAAGTAGATCGCCAGGCCGCGGATGTGCATGGCGCCGCGGGCCAGCGGCTTCCATTCGGGCGAGCCTTGCCAAAGCAGGCGTTCGCGCGCCGGCAGACGCTCGGGCAGGCCATAGGCCGGCTCGAAGTCGTGGTCGTCGCTCGCGCTCACAGCAGCGGCTCCTGGCGCTGCGGCGTGGCATACAGCGTGCCGCCGCCGTAGTAGGCAACGATGCGGTCTTCTTCGAGCAGCGTCACCAGGTCGGGATCACGCAGGCCGGGGACGTGGGCGAACTGTGATCCGAGGATCGAGCGCACGCGCACGCGCTGCCGGTCGATCCTGGCGAAGTTCATGGGCAGCAGCACGCTGCGCGACCCGGCCGCGCCGTCGGCATCGACCTCGACTTCCAGGTAGCGGAACAGCATCTCGGCGCGGTCGACCCACAGGTCGGTCACCACGCCGCCGATCACGCCATCGGCCCCGACGACCGGCAGGCCGATCGGATCGGGGTCATTGCCGGCCACGCCGAAGCCGGGGCCAGCGGCGCGCAGCGGCACGATGCGCGCATCGCCATCGACCGTGGTGTCGACCAGGTCGGCGCGTTGCGCCCATGCGCCCGGCCCGACGCCGTCGAGCATCGGGTTGCCGGTGGGCTCGAGCGGCGCGCCCTGGAAGGCGCCGAGCGGCTCGGCCGCCAGCTCGCGCTCCTCGCGCAGGGCGTTGGGCACGCTGACGGTGCGGCCGTCGCGCAGCAGAAAGGTTTTGGGCGAGGGCACCGCCGGAAAGCCCTGCACGTCGACATGGCCCGACCGATCGTTCTCCAGCGGGTAGCCCTCGCGTTTGTTCTCGCGGTGCAGGTAGTAGATGAGGCCCGCGAAGAAGGCCCAGAACACGTACAGCGCGATCTGCGCGACGTCGATATACCCTGTGATGGATCCGGTTCCCATGCTGCTCTCCAGGTAGGTGAGGGTGAAGGTTTTGTTGTCGTTGTCGTGTGGCTGTTTTCAGCCCGGAAACTCGGCCAGCCCGAACCCGTTGGCGCGCCCGGACCGCGATGGCGTGTCGGACCTGCGGCGCTTGCGCACCAGTGGCCCGAGCGCCATCAGGGTGCAAAACAGCAGCACGATCTCGAGGTAGTAAACGAAGCTGTAGCCGATCGAAGGCCCGGTCACGGCCGGGCCGAGGGCGCCGCTGGCCGCCAGCCACGACACGCCGTCGCGCAGCGCGCCGCCCAGGCCGATCGCCAGGCCGGTGGTCGAGGCCTGCACCGCGCCCCAGGCACCCAGGGCCAGTCCGCTTTCGACGCCGATGTCCAGGTTCATGGCGGCCGTGAGCGTCGCCACCGAGAACAGCCCGCCGCCGAAGCCGATCAGCGCCGCGCCCATGCGGAACATCAGCGGCGAGCCCAGCGGGTCGGCAAAGATCACGCCCGCGAACGCCACGATGCCGACCAGCGCGCCCAGGGCCGCGAGCCGGTGCTCGTCGCCGCCATGGTGGAACCAGCGCGCCGCCAGCACGAAGGCGGCCAGCGCGCCGAACGCCATCATGGCCGTGAGCGTGGTGGTCGAGGCCACCGCCATCTTCATGATCTGGCCGCCATACGGCTCGAGCAGGATGTCCTGCATGCTGAACGCCGCGCTGCCCAGGCCGACGGTGACCAGCAGGCGCGTGGTGCGTCCGTTGCCGACGAAGCGGCGCCACGAGGTGCGGAAAGCCGGCCGCGGCTGGCCCGGTTGCGTGGCGGTGCGGTCGGGGTTGCGCGCCTCCTGCTTCCACAGCGCGATCAGGTTCAGGATCATCGTGAGCAGCGCTGCGCCTTGCACCACCTGGATCAGCTTGATCTGCTTGAAGTCGGCCAGCAACGCGCCGAAGCCGAGCGCGCTGACCATCGTGCCCAGGAGCAGCATCACGTACAGCAGCGCCACCACGCGCGGCCGGTTCTCGGGCGTGGCCAGGTCGGTGGCCAGGGCCAGCCCGGCGGTCTGCGTGGTGTGCAGGCCGGCGCCGACCAGCAGGAACGCCAGCGCTGCGCCGATGTGGCCGTACACCGCCGGGCCGTTCGAATCGCCCGACAGCACGATCAGCGCAAACGGCATGATCGCCAGCCCGCCGAACTGCAGCAGCGTGCCCATCCAGATGTAGGGCACGCGCTTCCAGCCGAGCGCCGAGCGGTGGTTGTCCGATCTGAAACCGAGCAGGGCGCGAAACGGCGCAAACACCAGCGGCAGCGCGACCATCGTCGAGACCAGCCAGGCCGGCACGTTCAGCTCGACGATCATCACGCGGTTGAGCGTGCCGTTGAGCAGTGCCACGGCCATGCCGACCGACACCTGGAACAGCGACAACCGCAGCAGCCGGCCGATCGGCAACTCGCGCGTCGCCACGTCGGCGAACGGCAGGAAGCGCAGTGCCACCATGCCCCAGCGCCGGGCCAGCGAGTTGTTGACGCGAACCACCGGGTTCATCTTTTCACCAGCTCCAGCGCTTGCGATGTGTAGAAGCCGCTGGCCACGCGCTCGGTGCGGCCGGGTTGCCATTGGGCCAGCAACGGTTCGGCGGCGAGCTGGCGATACAGCGCCTTCTCGGCCACCGGCTCGATCCATGGTGCGCGGTTGCCGCGCGGGAACAGCCGGCCGACCGCGCGCATCGCCACCAGCGCGGGGTTGCTGGGCGCGAAGGTCAGCAGGATGGCGCTCTCGGTGCGCTGCGCCAGCCCGGCGAGCACGCGCACCGCGTCGTGCGTGCGGTAGTGGATCAGCGAGTCCATGCCAACGATGAAATCGAAGTGGCCCAGCGCCGGATCGAGCATGTCGCCGGCGCGAAAGTCGATGCGACCGGAGCCGGTGCCCGCGAGCAGCTCGCGCGGCTGGCGCTCGCGCGCCAGGTCGACCAGCGTCGGCGACAGGTCGATCGCCAGCACTTGCGCGCCACGCATCGCGGCCTCCACCGCCAGCGCGCCGGTGCCGCAGCCGGCATCGAGCACGCGTGCGCCGTGCAGGTCACGCGGCAGCCACGACAGCAGCGTCGCGCGCATGCGTTCTCGCCCCGCGCGCACGCTGGTGCGAATGCGCCCGACCGGCGCGTCGGAGGTCAGCCGGGCCCAGGCCTGGACCGCCGTGCGGTCGAAGTAGGTCTGGATCTCGGCGCGTCGCTCGAGGTAGCTCACGTGGACCATGGCGATCAGTCGAATCCGAGCAGGTCGAAGATGTCACGGTCTTTCATGGCGACCGCGTGCAGGGGTTCCGCGCCCAGCCACAGCGCGGCGGCCAGGCGCATGTATTCGTTTTGCACCGCCTCGAGCTCGGGCGAGTACTCCATCTCGAACAGCGTCGACTTCTTCAGGCGGCTGCGGCGGATCACGTCGAGATCGGGAAAGTGCGCCATCAGCTTCAGGCCGATTTGCGCATTGAACTTGTCGATCTGGTCGGTGTCGGTGCTGCGGTTGGCGATCACGCCGCCCAGCCGCACGTTGTAGTTCTTGGCCTTGGCGCCGATCGCCTGCACGATGCGGTTCATCGCGAAGATCGAATCGAAATCGTTGGCCGTGACGATCAGCGCGCGGTCGGCATGCTGCAACGGCGCGGCAAAGCCACCGCACACCACGTCGCCCAGCACGTCGAAGATCACCACGTCGGTTTCCTCGAGCAGGTGGTGCTCCTTGAGCAGCTTGACGGTCTGCCCGACCACGTAGCCGCCGCAACCGGTGCCCGCCGGTGGGCCCCCGGCCTCGACGCACATCACGCCGTTGTAGCCGGGGAACACGAAGTCCTCGACGCGCAGTTCCTCGGCATGGAAGTCGACCGTCTCCAGCACGTCGATGACGGTCGGCATGAGCTTCTTGGTGAGCGTGAAGGTCGAGTCGTGCTTGGGGTCGCAGCCGATCTGCAGCACGCGCTTGCCGAGCTTGGAGAACGCCACCGACAGGTTGCTCGACGTGGTGCTTTTGCCGATACCGCCCTTGCCGTAGATGGCGAAGACCTTGGCATTGCCGATCTTCAGGTCGGGGTCGAGCTGCACCTGAACGCTGCCCTCGCCGTCGCTGCGCGGTGAGCCTGGCAGGGGCCGCGGGCCAGGTCGCTTGATGTCTGGAAACGGAACGGTGACGGTGCTCATGTGGTGGCCTTTGCAGTTTCCGATCCGGTGTTCACGGTGTTCATACGGGCGCCATGTCGTACACGCCTTCGAGGCGGTCTTCCAGTTCGTCGCCGGCGCGGCGCAACGCGGCCAGCATGGCGGCGTCGGGTTTCCAGAACTGGCGGTCCGAGGCTTCCAGCAGCCGGCTGGCGACCCGCGCCGAGGCCGTGGGGTTGAGCTTCGACAGTCGCTCGCGCATGGCAGGGTCGAGCACGAAGGTTTCGCTCAGTTGCTGATAGACCCAGGGCTGCACCTGGCTGGTGGTGGCCGACCAGCCCATGGTGTTGGTCACGTGCACCTCGATCTGGCGCACGCCCTCGTAGCCGTGCGCGAGCATGCCCTCGTACCACTTGGGGTTGAGCATGCGGGTGCGGCTTTCCAGCGCCACCTGCTCGCTCAGCGTGCGCACCGTGCCGCCGCCGTCAGCGTCTCGCGTCTGGTCGCCGATGTA
>Ga0070665_100003593_pt1 | contig 16420 bp, 18 predicted proteins | sample KBSS13metaG_FD_65862 | JGI IMG/M metagenome (GOLD analysis project Ga0070665, IMG submission 65862) | Switchgrass rhizosphere microbial communities from Kellogg Biological Station, Michigan, USA - KBS S1-3 metaG | ecosystem: Host-associated > Plants > Roots > Rhizosphere > Soil ... | reverse complement strand
GCGACCGTCCACGCCACGCGCAACAGCGCGATGATGACCACGATCGCTGCGCGGCTGAGCCCCGAAGACATCCGCAACCTGGCTTCCTACCTGCAGGGCCTGCGCTAACTACCCTGCCCGGAGTTCGCACCCGATGAACCGTGGCATCGTCATAGGCAGCGTGCTCGCGGTGGCCGCCCTGGCCGCCACGTTCTCGATTCGCGCCTGCGCGGCCAACCCCGGCACCGCGGCCGGCGCGGCCGTGAGCCCCGCCTCCATGAACCAATGGCAGGCGGGACTCAACTACACGGTGCTCGGTTATCCGCTGCCGCCGTCGCTGCCGAAGGGCAAGGTCGAGGTCAACGAGGTCTTCTGGTACGGCTGCAGCCACTGCTACCACCTCGATCCGTATCTCGAGAGCTGGAAGAAGGACAAGCCCGCGTTCGTGGAATTCGTGCGCATCCCGGTGATCTGGGGCCCCATCCAGCGCCAGCACGCGAAGTTGTTCTACACGCTGCAAAAGCTGGGGCGTGACGACCTGCACACCAAGGTGTTCGACGCGATTCACCAGGGCGGCAAGGTGCTCGCGGCGCAGACCGACGAGCAGGCGCGCGCACTTCAGCTCGCGTTCTTCAAGGAACAGGGCATCAGCGAACAGCAGTTCAACGACGCCTATGACTCGGCCGAGGTCGCAACCAACGTGGACCGCGCCGAACGGCTCACCGCGCGCTACGAAGTCGCCAGCGTCCCCACGATGGTCGTGCAGGGCGCGTACTCGACCAGCGTGACGCAGGCGGGCGACGAGAAGAAGCTGCTGACGCTCATCAACGATCTCGCGGCCCGCGAGCAGCGCCGCTAGCGCACACGCATTACCGATGCTGAGCGCCTTCGTCCCGCAGCCCCAAGGACTGGCGCGATTCGAGTTACGCGCAGGCGCCGCCATCCCCGGCGAGGCCATCTGGCTCGACCTGCTCGAGCCCACGCCCGGCGAAGAAAAACAGGTCGAGAGTTTTCTCTCGATCGACGTGCCGACGCGCGACGAAATGCGCGAGATCGAAGCCTCGAACCGCCTCTACGAAGAAGACGGCGCGTTGTACATGACCGCCACGGTGGTCACGAAGCTCGATTCCGACCTGCCCGAGAGCACGCAGATCACCTTCATCGTGTCGACGCACAAGCTGGTCACGAACCGCTACGTGGACCCGCTGCCGTTCCGCCGCTTCATCGCCTATGCGGAACGCCATCCCAACTCCTGCAACTCGCCGCCCGCGGTGCTGGCCGGTCTGGTCGAGGCCATCGTCAACCGCGTCGCCGACGTCATCGAGCGCGTGGCCACGGACCTGGACGGCGCCTCGGTCGAAGTGTTCAGCGCCTCGCGGCGCAAGCGGGGTGCGTTCCGGGATTTCCGCAAGACATTGGAGCGCCTCGGGCAGAACGGCGAACTCATCTCCAAGGCACGCGAGAGCCTGGTCAGCCTCGGGCGCCTGCTGACCTTCGTGCAGCAGAGCACCGCGGTGCCCATGTCGGACGAGGTCCGCGGACGATTCCGCACCCTGTCGCGCGACGTGCTGGCCATGAGCGACCACGCCTCGTTCCTCGGGACCAAGGTGTCATTCATCCTCGACGCCACCCTGGGCCTCATCAACATCGACCAGAACAATATCCTCAAGATCTTCTCGGTCGTGACCGTGTTCCTGCTGCCGCCCTCGGTCATCGGCGCCGTTTTCGGCATGAATTTCTCGAAAATGCCCTGGCTGCACGACACCTGGGGCTTCTGGGCGGCCATGGGCCTGATGCTGATCTCCTCGATCGGGCCCTGGTTCTTCTTCAAGCGGAAAGGCTGGCTCTAAACCGCTAGAATCCCGGCCCCGTGCGCCCGTAGCTCAGCTGGATAGAGTGGCAGCCTCCGAAGCTGCAGGTCGTTGGTTCGAATCCAATCGGGCGCGCCAGTTTTTTGATGGCCAATTCTTCAGATGGATATACTTCGCGCCCATGAGCAAACAGGACTCGCATTTCTTCAATAATTTCAGTCTCGTTCTCGGCATTCTGTTTGCCGTGACCCTCGGCCTTTTCGCCTTCGCGCGCCACGTCGGCGCCACCCGCCAGGCGGCCCAGGTCACCACCGATCCGCGCTACGTGGAAAGCGTGGCGGAGCGCCTCAAGCCGGTCGCGCGCGTCGCGGTCGCCGGCCAGGACAACTCGGCGCTCAAGATCGAGAGCACCGCCGCCGCCCTGCCGGCCGCGGCCGTTCCGAAGGATGGCACCGAGGCGTACGAGACCGCGTGCAAGGCCTGTCATGGTGCCGGCATCGCCGGCGCGCCCAAGGTCGGAGACAAGGGTGCATGGGGACCGCGCATCGCCCAGGGCAAGGACACGCTCTACAACCACGCGCTGCATGGCTTCAACGGCAAGACCGGTGTGATGCCCGCCAAGGGCGGTCGCGCGGATTGGCCGGACGATCTGATCAAGCAGGCCGTCGACCATATCGTCGAGCTGAACAAGTAATCGTCTGAACAAGCAATGATAGAGAAAGGGCCCCGCGGGGCCCTTTCTCTTTTCCAGCCCCCACCAGCCCTGCGACCCGACTCGTCTAACTTCCCGCGCGCGGCGCTGAAACACTTCAGCCCATGTCACGTCGCAGTTGCAACGCGGCGGCCAGTTGCTCCGCGGCAATGCGCGCGGGCGCAACGTCGGACTGCAGATCGGCGAGCGTGCGCGCCACGCGCAACACGCGATGCACGCCGCGCGCCGTCAGTCCCAGCCTGCCGCGCGCCTGCGCCAGCAGTCTTTTCCCGTCGCGGTCGAGCGCGCAGAACTCGCGCAATTCCGCGACCGACAAGTCCGCGTTGAGTTTCCCGCGATGCGATTGCTGCAACACGCGAGTCGCGCGCACCTGCGCCGCGGCTTCCCGGCTGGTTGCGCAATCCGCAGCAGCCGGCGCGTCATCGAAGAGTTCCTCGCTGCTCGGTGCCTGCACCGCGATGCGCAGGTCGATTCGATCCAGCAACGGGCCGGATATGCGCGCGCGGTAGCGCGCGATTTCCGGCGGCGCACAACGGCAATTGGCCGAGGGCTCACCCAGGTATCCGCACGGGCAGGGATTCATCGCGGCCACGAGCTGGAAGCGCGCGGGATACTCCACCTGTAACGACGCGCGGGAAATCGCCACCACGCCTGATTCCATCGGCTCGCGCAATGACTCGAGCACCGCCCGGTTGAATTCGGGCAATTCGTCGAGGAACAACACGCCGCGATGCGCGAGGCTGATCTCGCCGGGACGTCCGCGCGCACCGCCGCCGATGATGGCGGTGGCGGACGCCGTGTGATGTGGCGAACGAAAAGGCCGCTGCCCGTATTGCCGGGTCGAGAATCCGAGGCCGCTCACCGATGCGATGGCGGCGACGTCCAGCGCTTCGGATTCGTCGAGCCCCGGCAACAATCCAGGCAGTCGCTGCGCCAGCATGCTCTTGCCGGCGCCAGGCGGACCCATCAGCAGCAGGCTGTGGCCACCGGCGGCCGCGACGATGAGTGCGTGTTTCGCGGACCGCTGGCCGCGCACGTCAGCGAGGTCCAGTGCCGAATCACGGGGCGCTTCCGCATGGAGAGGTGTCGCGCTGGCGTCTTCGCCAGGTCCCGACGCCGGCAGCGCGCACACGTCCAACAGAGTGGCCGCGCCGCGCGCCCGTGCCGACGCGGCAATACGCGCCTCGGGCAGGTTTGCCGCCGGCACCACGACACGCCGGCCCTCACGCGATGCGTGCGCCGCCACCAGCAGCGCGCCTCGGACAGGCTTGAGCTCACCAGTCAGGCCCAGCTCGCCGTAGAACTCGGTGACTTGCAGCCATTCATCCGGCAAGGCCGCCTGCCCGGACGCGAGCACGATACCCAGCGCGATCGGCAGGTCGTATCGACAACCGTCCTTGGGAAGATCGGCCGGCGAAAGATTCACGGTGATACGGCCGGCGGGCCACTCGAAGCCGGAATTCGCCAGGGCGGCGCGCACGCGATCCTTGCTCTCTTTGACCGCCGTGGCGGGCAGCCCGACGATGGAGAACTGCGGCAGCCCGCTGCCGAGATGTACTTCCACTTCGACGCGCGGAGCCGACAGGCCCAGCTGCGCACGGCTCGCGACTCGCGCGACGCTCATGACCCCTCCCCGTCCCTGGGTTGGTTATGTAGGGTGTGCTAGCGGCCGGCCGACCCCGAAATCCGGGCCTCCAGTTCCGCGACGCGCTTTTCCAGTTCTTCGAGCCGCGCCCGCGTGCGTTCCAGCACCTTGCGCTGCGCGTCGAATTCGTCGCGCCCGGCGAGATCCAGCTTGCCAAGATTGGCGCGCAGCACGGCGCGGAAGTTGTTCTCCAGGTCCTCGCGCAAACCGGAAGCACCGGATGCGAGCCCCGGGGGCAGCCCTTGCATCAGGCTGCGGAGCAGTTCTTCGACCCTGGGCATATCCACCGGCGCTTCTCCTAACAAACTGCGGGCATTCTGCCCTCTTTTGATGCGCCGACCTCAGCCGCGCGCCAATTTTGGGCGCCCTCCACGACCGCTAAGCCTTCCGCGCCGCAACGAGCCCCCTCTCGGTTGACTCGCGGGCTGGCATGGAACCTGCACTTCGATCACAGGCCCTGAGCGTGGTGGCAGAGGGAGCATACGCGGGCCCGAAGGGCCCGATCCATCGGATAACGATGCCAAAGCGATGAAAATGATCACTGCAATCATCCGACCCTGGAAGCTCGACGACCTGCAAATGGCCGTCGCGCGCCTCGGCGTGCAGGGGATCACCGTCACCGAGGTCACCGGTTACGGCCGCCAGCGCGGCCACGCCGAGCACTACCGCGGCTCGGAATACCAGGTGGAGTTCGTGCCCAAGCTGCGCGTCGAGATCGTGCTCGACGACGCTTCCTCCGAGTCCGTCGTCGAGGCCATCACCAATGTCTGTCGCACCGGGAAAACCGGCGACGGCAAGATTTTCCTGGCGCCAGTCGGTGAAGCCGTGCGAATCCGCACGCGCGAATCCGGCGCGGCGGCAGCCTGAGATGTCGTTGAGGAGTTGTTACATGCATCAAGATAAGAAGAGAACGAAGGGTGGCAGCCTGCTGCGCAGTCTCGGCGCGGCGGCGTTGTTGATGTTGCCGGCGTTGGTGTTTGCGCAGGATGCGCCGCCGCCGCCTAACAAGGGCGACGTGTCATGGCTCATGACGAGCACCGTGCTGGTCATCCTCATGACCATCCCCGGACTGGCGCTGTTCTATGGCGGCATGGTCCGCAGCAAGAACGTGTTGTCGCTGCTCATGCAGGTGATGATCATCTTCTGCGTGGGCGTGCTGATGTTCGCCATCTTCGGTTACAGCGTGGCGTTCAGCGAAGGCAGCAACCAGTTCTTCGGTGGCTTCAGCAAGGTATTCCTGAAGGGAATGACCGGCGACTCGCTCACCGGAACCTTCAGCAAGGCGACCAACATCCCCGAGCTCGGGTTCTTCTGCTTCCAGGCGACGTTCGCCGCGATCACCCCGGCGCTGATCGTCGGTGCGTTCGCCGAACGCATCAAGTTCAGCGCACTGCTGGTGTTCATCATCATCTGGTTGACCTTCGCGTACTACCCGATCGCGCACATGGTGTGGTTCTGGGCAGGTCCGGATGCGTACACCACGGCCGAAGCCGCGGCGGGGCTCTCCGCGCACAACGGCTTCCTGTTCGAGAAGGGCGCCCTCGACTTCGCGGGCGGCACGGTGGTGCACATCAACGCCGGCATCGCGGGTCTCGTGGGCTGCGTGCTGATCGGCAAACGCGTCGGCTACGGCCAGACCGCGCTGCCGCCGCACAACCTGCCCTACGTCATGATCGGTTCGGCATTGCTGTGGGTGGGCTGGTTCGGCTTCAACGTCGGTTCCAACCTCGAAGCGAACGGCTTCGCCACGCTGGTGTTCACCAACACCCTGCTGGCCACGGCCGCCGCGACGCTGGCCTGGATGCTCGGTGAATGGATCATCAAGGGTTCGCCCACGATGCTGGGTGCCGCCTCCGGTGCCGTCGCGGGTCTCGTGGCCATCACTCCGGCCTGCGGCTGGGTGGGCACCATGGGCTCGATCGCCATCGGCGCGATCGCCGCGCTGATCTGCCTCTGGGCGGTGTCCGGCCTCAAGAAGATGCTGGGGTACGACGACTCGCTCGACGTGTTCGGCGTGCACTGCATCGGCGGTATCGTCGGCGCCGTCCTCACGGGCGTGTTCAACTCGCCCGCGCTGGGTGGCACGGACGTGTACGACTACGTGGCGAACGCGTATCCGAGCGCGGCCGACTACAGCATCGCCAAGCACGTGATCTCGCAGCTCTGGGGCGTGGGCACGACGCTGGTCTGGTCGGGCCTGGTCTCGCTGGTGGCGTTCAAGATCGTGGATCTCACGATCGGACTGCGGGTCACCGAGGAACAGGAACGCGAGGGTCTCGACACCGTGTCGCACGGCGAGCGCGCCTACAACGGCTGATCTCGATGCCGCTGGCGGCGGGGACCGGCCCAACCGGCCCCGCCGTCAGCACCTTCCTACAGAGGCCCACACGGGGTTACCCCGGTGGGCCTTTGCTTTGGGCCCTGTTTCGGCCGATTCAGGCGTGGAACGGGTCTTGTCTGTGATGGAGGTCAAGGGTTCTCATAGGCACTCCCTGCGATAATCCGGGCACCGGAGGAAGCGTATGCGTCACTCGACAATCCTGGCCGTCATCGTCGGCGTCCTGACCTGCACGGCTGTGCAGGCCGGCGACGTCTATAAGTACACCGACGCCAACGGCAACACGATGTACACGGACCGGCCCATGCCGGGTGCCATCCGGGTGTCAGCCGGAGTCCAGCGTCCCACCGAGGTCAGCGAGCGCAACTACGCCGCGCAGCAGTCGTCCAACAACCAGCAGCTCGCGGCCAGCAACCAGAGACTCGCGCAGGGCCAGGCCGACTCGCGTGCCGCCGCGCAGGTTGCCAAGGATCTCGAGGCCACGCGTGCCGCGCGTTGCAAGCAGGCGCGCGACAACTACACCACCACCATCAATTCGCGCCGCCTGTACACCACGGACAAGGATGGCAATCGCGCCTACCTGTCCGATTCGCAGATCGCCGCCGAGCGCATCGAAGCGCAGAAGTCGGTCGAAGCCATTTGCGGTCCGCAGGGTTAGTAGCCCGACACTTCGATTCCGCGAACGCCGCCCCCATCCGGGGCGGCGTTTTCATTTACGTCGCGGGCACCTGATAATCCCGCGCCTATGCAACGTGTCGGATTTGCCGGTCTCGGCGCCATGGGTGCTCCCATGGCGAGGAATCTCCACAAGGCGGGGTTGCTGACCGCCGTCTGGAATCGCAGCGCCGACAAGGCCCGGTCACTGGCCGCCGAGCTCGGCGTCGCCGCCCCGGCTTCCCTCGAGGAATTCGCGCGTCTCGTCGACGTCGCGGTGGTCTGCGTCTCCGCCGACGCCGACGTCCGCTCCGTCGTCGAGCGCCTGGCACCGGGCCTCGCACGCGGCGCGCTGGTCATCGATTGCTCCACGGTGAGCGCCGACACCGCGCGCTGGGCGGCGAAGCTCCTCGGCGAGCGCGGCGTGGAATTCATCGACGCGCCGGTGAGCGGTGGCGTCGAAGGCGCCAGGAACGGCGCGCTGGCGATCATGTGCGGCGGCGAACGCGCGGCCTTCGATGCCGCTCGTCCGGTGCTGGGTGCCATGGGCAAGACCATCGAGCATTTCGGCCCGAGTGGCTCGGGCCAGGCCACCAAGGCCACCAACCAGATCATGTGCGCCGGCATCATCCGCGCTTGCGCCGAGGCCATGGCTTTTGCCGGCGCGCACAACCTGCCGCTGGATCGCGTGGTGAGCACGCTCGGCGCCGGCGCCGGCTCGAGTTGGTACTTCGTGCACCGCGCACCGAACATGGTCCGCGAGGCATACCCCGCCGGCTTCCGCGTGAAGCTGCATGCCAAGGACTTGGCGATCTGCCACGACATGGCGGCGCGTTTCGGCGTCGAGCTGCCCGTGGTCGAATCCATGCTGGCCGAATACGCGCAGTTGATCGAGCAGGGTTACGGCGACGAGGACATCTCGGCCACGCACCGCCTGAAGCAGGCGTTGTTCAAGGCGCAGTCGGGTTCATGAGCGCGCGCGAGCCCGCCGCCACCAGCGTCGAGCCGATCCGGCAGCTCTATCTACCCGACTTCTGCCGCGCCCAGGCGGCGCTGGCCGTGGTGATCATCTGCGAACTCACGGCGCTGGTGCTGGCGCTGGCGCGCAACGAGATGGCGCTGGGCTTCTGGCCGGACCTGGCGCGTACCTCGATGTTCCTGCTGTGGATCGGGCTGTGCGGCGCCGCCACGTTGTGCGTATTGCGCGCGTACCTGAACCGCCAGTCGATCCGCAAGGGATCGGCCATCGTGCTGGCGCTCACGGCCGTGCTGGTCATCATCATCTCGTCGGCGGCCTACTGGGTCGGCACGCGCGGCGGCTGGATCGATCAGCCTGGATTGACGAGCAATCACTGGACCTTCGTGGTGCGCAACGTGTTCATCGCGCTGGTGGTCACGGCGCTGGCGCTGCGATATTTCTACATCACCCACGAGTGGCGCCACAACGTGGAGCTGCAGGCCAAGGCACGCGTGCACGCGCTGCAAGCGCGCATCCGTCCGCACTTCCTGTTCAACAGCATGAACACCATCGCGGCGCTGACGCGCAGCAACCCGGCGCGCGCCGAGGAAGCCGTGCAGGATCTGGCGGACCTGTTCCGCGCGAACCTCAGCGAGAAACGCAACCAGATCCCGCTGTCCGACGAGATCGACGTGGCGCGCACCTACCAGCGCATGGAACAACTGCGCCTGGGCGACCGGCTGCGCGTCGAGTGGAAGATCGACTCGCTGCCGCGCGAAGCGCTGGTGCCAGGACTCACGCTGCAGCCGCTGCTGGAGAACGCGATCTACCACGGCATCGAGCCTCGCCAGGACGGCGGCGTGGTCACGGTGGTAGGCGAGTTCAACAAGGGCATGATCACGATTGTCGTCCGCAATCCCTTGCCGGCCGCCAATCTGACCATGCGCGACGGCAACCGGCTGGCGCTGGCCAACATCAAGGAGCGCATGGACCTCATGTACGGCGAACGCGCCACCGTGAAGGCCGGGCGTTTCGACGAGGAATACATCGTCACGTTGCGCTTCCCGTTTCAGCAGGTCACATGAGCTTCCGGGTACTCATCGTCGACGACGAGCCGCCGGCGCGCGAGCGGTTGCGCTCGATGCTCAAGGAGTTCGAGGGCTTCGAAGTCACCGACGAGGCCGAGAACGGCCGCCGGGCGCTCGAGATCTGCGACCGGCAGCAGCCCGACATCGTGCTGCTCGACGTGCGCATGCCGGGCATCGACGGCCTGGAAGTCGCCCGCCAGCTCGCCACCCTGCCCGAGCCGCCGGCGGTGATCTTCATCACCGCCTTCGACGAATACGCGCTGCAGGCCTTCGAGTCCGAGGCCATCGCCTATCTATTGAAGCCCATCCGCGCCGAGAAACTGCGCGCCGCGCTCAACAAGGCCGGCCGGCTCTCGCGGCCGCAACTGCAGCAGGTGGCCAGCGCCGCGCGCGAGAGCCCGCAGCGCACGCACATCGGCGTGCGCGGCCGCGACGGCCTCAGGCTGATCCCGATCGAGGAAGTGCTCTGCTTCCAGGCCGACCAGAAGTACACCACCGTCAGGCACAAGGGCGGCGAGGACCTGATCGAGGACTCGCTCAAGACGCTGGAAGAGGAATTCGCAGCGACCTTCGTGCGCATCCATCGCAACGCGCTGGTGAACACGAAATACCTCGAACGAATCGCGCGTGATGCCAGCGGCCAGCACTTCGTGCACCTGCGCGGCCTCCCGGACGCGCTGGAAGTCAGCCGGCGCATGGCCGGCGATCTCAAGGATCGGTTCAGGATCTAGAACGCGCAGAGCTCCGAGCACGCCGGGTTCTTCAGTGCCTTCTCGATCCGTGCACGCGCGGCCTTGAAGTCGCTCGGAGTGCTCGACTCGCTTTGCTTCACGACTTCGAGCAGCTGTGCTCGCTGCGCCAGCGACAAGACTGAAACCAGCGCCGGCGAGGCGTCGGCGATGGCGTTCGTCACCGCGCCTCGATAGCCGACGCTGAAGTTGGCATCCCCCATGTTCTGCAGCATGCCGGTCAGCATCTGCGCGTAGCCGTTGCGCATTTTCGCCAGGCCGTCACGACGCGCCGGGGTCATCTGGTCAGGTGGCAACGCGCGGATGAATTCCTCGAGCAACGGCATCTGCAACTCCATGCAGTGGATGTGGAACGGCTGCAATGTAGTCAGCTCCTCCTGGAATTCGATCGCGTTGCGCTGAATCATCGGGACCAGGTTCCGGACTTTGTCCTCCTGTGACCAATTCGGATCCATGCGGGATTTCACGCCGAAGAAGAGCAGGCTCACATCGTTCTTGTTGGCCATTTCGGACAGGTCCATGAGAACCGGCATGTCGTCACGCGTGAATCTTCTCGCGCGCAGGAATCGCTTCTCGTCGGACATCACGGCCACCAGCCGCGTGAACTCCGGCGTGCGCAGGTCCTTGGGCTGGCCGCTGTCTCCCGCCGAAAGCATCGCCATGAAGCGCCCATGCGCCTCCCGATATGGCTGTATGTCGAAGGCGTCGGCGGCAATCGCCAACTGCGCGAACAGAGTCAACGCCAGAATCCGGATCAGAGTTGCCATGGGTTTCCTTCCGGCTCGAATCAGCGCGGCCGATCGAACGGTCCCGCCAGCCACAATCGCACGCCGATCGCGAGACCGCTGTCGAGCCACGCACGCAGGTTGCCGCCGTCCGCGAGTGCTTCGAGGTCGAGCTCGGCCCCGTGCACATCGATGATCGCCAGCCTCTCGAGATCGCCGGCGGCATTGCGCAAGTCGGCGAACTGCCCGGGCCGCGCCGCGAGCGCGCCGTCCAGCAGCCTGGCGCGCACGCGTATCCCGCCCAGCGGCAAGGGATCGAGCAATACCAACTCGGCCTCGGAGAACACCGTCGGGCGCAGGGATGCTCGCCGCGATTCGATGGACAGATCGCTGCGCGGCCGCGCCTGGCACAGCAGCACCTCGCCGCGCGCGGCTTCGCTGGCGACGATGCCCGGCGGCAGCTTGTCATCGGGATAGGCGATCTCGCCGGACAGCAGCCGCGCCTTGCAGGTGGCGCAGCGTCCGGCGCGACAGCTATGTGGCAGCGGGATTCCCGCGGCCAGGGCCGCCGCGAGTACGTTCTCGCCGGCGGACACGACCAGGTCGTGCCCGCCGGGCTCGATGTGAACGCGGAAGCGCGGACCCTCGGTCAGGCGGCGGCGTCCTTCTTCTTGCCGAACAGCTTGCTGATGAACCCGCCGATGGCCACGAGGCCGACGAGGATCACCTTCTTGAAAGCCAGCAGCAGCGCGCCCAGCTTGGCGAACAGGCCGAGCTTGGCCGCGACGCCACCGGCGATCAGCGCGCCGAGACCGTACTCGGCCAGCTTGTCGGTCTTCGAGTTGAATTCGGCGTAGCGATAACCCTGGTTGAACTCGGCCACCTCGATCAGCGGCTTCATGTCCGAGCGGATCTGCGTGAGCTGGCCGATCGACGCGACGGCGTTCATCGACAACACGCCTTCGCGGCCGAGCACGCGCACGTCGTAGTTCAGCGTGTTGGCGGACGCGCCTTCGAACTTGAGCTCCTTGGCCCAGTAGAGTTTCTTGGCGCCCGCGTCGTAGTGCGGCTTCTCGGCCCAGCCGATGAGGTGCACGGCGTCGTAACCGGCTTCCTTGCGCGCCTTGTTGTTGTCCTCGGTGCCTTCCTTCATGTCCTTGAGCATGTCGTCGTAGTCGATGTCCTTGGCGTCGGAGTCATCGATATGCCCGTCTTCTTCATAGGTGACGATGACCGCCCAGCCCTCGGCCGTCAGCGGGTCCACCTCGTTCGGGATGATGGCGCCCTGCGTGTCGTTGCCGGGTTCGTTGCCCCAGGCCACCAGCAGCTTTTCGGTTTCCGCGGGATCGAGGTAGCGGTAGTTGCCGGCCAGGTGCAGCGTCGCCACCTTGTTAGGCAGCGTGATGTTGCCGGTCTGGTAGTTGAAGGCCGGACCCGACGGGGCGGATTCTTCGGCGAGGGCCGGCAGGCCGAGACCGAACAACGCGAACAGTGCGAGACTCGTAGTCGTTATAGTCGTGGCTCTCATCGTCAACCTCCCAGTTGAGACGCCGAAACGCTAGCACAAGCCGAGGGCCGCCAATGTTCGAGAACCCCACAAAACCCGAAATCGAGGCTTTTCTCCGCCGGATCCGCACCGTCGCTGTACTGGGTCTATCCGCCACGCCCGGCAAACCCAGCTACCACGTGGCCGAAGAGTTGCAGAAGTTCGGCTACCGGATCGTGCCGGTGAATCCCGCCGCCCAGGAAATCCTCGGCGAGAAATCCTGGCCGTTCCTCGAGGCGGCGATCAACGGCGCGGGCCCCATCGACGTGGTCGATGTGTTCCGCCGCCCCGAGCACGTGGCGGCCATCGTCGACGAAGCGATCCGGCTCGAGGTGCCGGCGCTGTGGCTGCAGGAAGGGGTCATCGACGAAGTCGCGGCGCAGAGGGCCCGCGACGCGGGCATCTTCACCGTCATGGACCGCTGCATGTTCAAGATGCGCCGGGCCATGGGCGCCTGAGGACTCAACGCGGCCTGACTACCTCGAGCGGCACCAGCCGCACCGGGCCCAGCAGCCCCGACGGCGCCACCTGCCAGCCCGACGCATCGAAGGGCTTGTAGCGCAGGTTGACCAGGTTGATCTCCTTCATCACCTTCCAGTCGACCTTGCGCAGGTCGAGATCGCGGATGCGATTGGCCGGCAGGTTGGTGACCTCGATCTCCAGCACGTTGCCCTTCGTCCGCAACGCGGGCAACCGCAGCGCGAACGGCAGGCTCCACGCGTGCCCCACCTCGCGGCCATTCAGCGAAACGCGCGCGGCTTCGCGCACGTCGCCCAGGTCCAGCAGCCACGCGTCGGCGCGTTTTACCGGCGCGTCGAACTCGATGCGATAGCGAGCGGTGCCGGAGAATGCCTGCAACGACGGGTCCTCGAATTCGGTCCAGCTTCGCAGGGCGCTCGTGCGCAGCGGCGACGGCAACGCCGGCCCGCCGCGCAGGAACTCCACTTGCCATTCGCCGCTGAGTGCCGTCCCCTCGCCGGTGGGCACGATGTATTGCCACGCGGGCGTTCCCCGCGCCTGCTTGCCGCGATACGTCCGCAGCAACAGGGACTCGCCGCTGGCGAGTTGCAGGTAGACGCGCGCCTGGCCGCCCTCACCCGCGCGCAGCGCGGCCAGTCCCGTGCGTCCCGACAGCGGGTCCATGACCAGCGCCGACTCCGCGCGGGTGGCGAGTTGCAGCCAGCCGTTGAAGTCGTTCGCGCCATGGTTCACGAAGAAGTAGTCGTGGCCATCGTCGCGCGCGCGGCGCGTGTAGTTCAGGACCCGGCCGGCCTGCTCGGGCGCGAGGCCCCATGCTTTCAGCGCGCCGATGACGTCGGGACGCGCCACGCGCGCGGCCCAGGAAGGATCCGCCAGCGTCCGCGTGAGCTCCGCGCGGCGTGACTCGAGATTCCCGAGGCCTGGCACGTCTTCGGGCAGGGCCTCGAACAGCGTGCGCGCCTGGAGCGCGGACAGGTGCGCCAATGTGTCCAGCGACATGCGCCGCACGCGTGGAATCACCAGCGCACGATAGCGGCCGCCCGGCGCCACCACCATGCCACCTTCCACGCGCAGCTGCGCGATCTGCGCATCGGAGATGAAATCGAAACTGTAGCCCGCGTTCATCAGCTGGAAGGCGACGCGCGCCGTCGCGGACTCGGTCAGCCACTGGTTCTCGTGCACGCCGAGCTGGCGCATCAGCCCTTCGGCATTGTCGGCGACGTCGTCGAAAGACCAGTAGAGCAGCACGTCGTTGTCCGGCCGGCCCGCTTGCAGCACCGACTGCACGCGTGACACATAGCCGTTCATGGCCGCGTAGTCCTGCCACAGCGGATTATTCGGATTGAGCTGCGTCGAGGCGTAGAAGAGCCAGCCCGGCCAGGCGGCATCGGCCGGCGTGTAACTGGCGCCGTGATAGAAGATGTGATTGATCCCGGCGGTGAACAGCCGGTCGAGCTGCGGCTTCGCCGCCCAGGGCGCCTCGCGGAAATTCTCGCGCAGCCAGGTGAGCGTCTCGCTCGAGGCCAGCGGCTTGCCGGCGACATGCGCCGCCGAGGAGGCGAAGCGCGCGATCAGGTTCTGCGAGGGATCGGGATCCGGGTTCACGTCGTCCGGCGCCGCGCGCAGGCCGGGAATTGGCAGCGGCGTCATTCCATACGATTCGGTCTCGGGAATGTCCGCGGCCGCGTACAGGTCCAGCAGATTGCCCGGCGCGCCATGCGCCTGGTTGCGCGCCTTGAACCCCTGCGCGTGCGACCACCCCACCCACGCGTTCACGTAGTCCAGGTGCATCTTCGCGAGCGTGCGGCGGTAGTCGCCCTTGAGACGCGCGAGCTTGTCCGCGTCCAGTGGTTTGTCGCCCGCGAGCTCGTGCGCGTAGTCCTGGATGTCGTAGCCGTTGAGCTTCAGGAATTCCTGCGGCAGCGTCGGCGACCAGCCGGCGTTGTAGTACTCGAAGGAGTCGTGGAACTGGCCGCGCAGGCTGCCGGCCGGCAACGGCTGCAGCGCCTGCGTGAATCTCGACAGGTAGCGGTCGAGTGCACCCGTGGAATACGGATCGAGCACCAGGCCTTCGCCGCCCGGCGCCGCGCGTTTCACTTTCATCGCGGTGGGCTTGCCGATGAGCCTGCCGTCGACCAGCGCCAGCGTGCTCGAGCCCTGCGCCGCGCTGACCTCGGGTCCGCCAAAGGGCCAGCCCGTGCCCGTGGCCATGTCCACGCCGAGACCCAGGCGCCGCGATTCGGCTGCGGTGAAGGCCAGCAATTCCGTCCATCGCGGCGAGAGGTACTCGACGTCGCGGTTTTCACCGCCGCGCGCGCCATAGATAGGCGTGATCTCCACGCCACCCAGGCCGGCGGCGGAGAACTCGCGCAACTGCGCGGCGAGGTGCTCGCGTTCGACGGCGCTGCCCGGCCACCACCAGCGGGTCCAGGGCTTCGCCGTTTGCGTGACTTCGGGCCACGCGGAGGTCGCGGGTTCGGCGCCGTGCGCCACGGCCCATGCCATTGTCATGGCCATCAGCACGGCCACGAGCCACTTCAACTTCATCCCGCCGTGACCTCCACGCGATTGCCCTCCGGGTCCAGCACCACGCACTCGTAGTAGCCATCACCGGTGCGTCGCGGACCGTCGAGCACCGACACACCGTCCGCCTCGAAGCGTGCCGCCAGCGCATCCACGGCGGCTTCGTCGCCGATCGCGATGGCCACGTGCGCGAATCCCAACGCCTCACCCGTGCCGCGCGTGCCCACGTCGGTGCGCGCCATGACTTCGAGGCGCGCGCCCGAGGCAAATGCGAGGAAGCGTGACTGGAAACCCTTGCGCGGATTCTCGTAGCGGTCGCCGACGCGCGCGTCGAAGTAGCGCGCGTAGAAGCCGGCTACGAGGTCGACGTCGCGCACCCACAGTGCCACGTGTTCGAGGCGTGCGTTCATAAGGGACAGAGCAGCACGTCGTCGGTCTGCGGATCGCTGCCGACCACGAACACCTGACTACCCACCTTGCCGAAGCCGTGCTTGCGGTAGAAAGCCTGGGCGCGGGCATTGCGCTGCCAGACGCCGAGCCACACCGAGGTGGCGCCCCGGCGCCGTGCGCGATGCTTGGCGGTCTCCATGAGATTCGCGGCTACGCCCTGTCCGTGCCACGCCTTGTCGACGTAGAAGCGCCACAGTTCGATGCTGCCCTGCTCCGGCACGCCGGCGGATCGCTTGCCGGCACGCAATTGCGCGAAGCCGGCCCAGCTGCCGTCGGGACTGACGACAATCAGAGTTTCGATGTCGGGATCGCGGATCTCGGCCAGCTGCTTCTGCGCGCTGAACGCGGAGTCCAGGTGGCTCTGCATGTCCTCGGGCGTGTTATCCGCCGCGAATGACTCGAAGAAAGTGCGCGCGCCGAACTCGGCGAGCTGGGTGGCGTCGGCATCGGTGGCGTTCCTGATCACGCGCCCAGTATCTCGCAGGCGGCGGGAGGGCAACCACTACCGGAATCGTGAGGTATTCTTCCGGCCATGCAGCTCGACTTCACCAAGATGCACGGCCTCGGCAACGATTTCATCGTGTTCGATGCGCCGCGCGACGGGAAGCTGCCCACTGCCGCGCAGTGGCGCGCGCTGTCCGCCCGCCACACCGGCATCGGCTTCGACCAGGCGCTGGTGCTCGAGCCGCCGCGCCGCGCGGGCACGCAGGCTTACTACCGCATCTTCAATGCCGACGGCGGCGAGGTGGAGCAATGCGGCAA
>Ga0070665_100003592_pt1 | contig 16420 bp, 15 predicted proteins | sample KBSS13metaG_FD_65862 | JGI IMG/M metagenome (GOLD analysis project Ga0070665, IMG submission 65862) | Switchgrass rhizosphere microbial communities from Kellogg Biological Station, Michigan, USA - KBS S1-3 metaG | ecosystem: Host-associated > Plants > Roots > Rhizosphere > Soil ... | reverse complement strand
GCGGTTCGCTCCACCGCAGGCGATCCGGGGGTGGAGGCCCGAGCGGCCGTGTCCGGGGCTGCTTCGTCCCCGCCGACCGAGCGGAGCCGGTCCGCACCGCCCGAGCCCTCACCGGCTGAGCCGGCTGAGCCTGCTGAGCCGGCAGTGGCCGGACCTGAGCCTGCGGTGGCCGGACCTGAGCCGGCAGTGGCCGGACCCGAGCCGGGCGTGGCCGGACCCGGGCCGGGCGTGCCGTCGCCACCAGTACCCCCGGCCGCCAGCGCACCGACCGAACCCGCCGCAGGCGAATCCTCGTCGGCAGGCTCCTCGACGACCGCGTCCGACCCCGTCGCGTCCGCCGGGCTCGAGGCGGTCGGGGCACCCACTGCCGGGCCCCCGAACACCTGGCCCAGCGCGAGCAGCGGGCCGAGTCGCCTGGGGGCGGGGTCGGACCCGGCCGTTTCGATCTCGTCGGCCTCGTCGGCCTGGTCGGGCCCGATCGGGCCGCCGCCCTCCACAGGCGGGCGGGTCCGCGCTGAGAGGTCGGGGACCAGGAAGGGGGCACCGGACGCGTCGTACTGCAGGACGGGCGCCGTCAGGGCGGGGAGTACGTCGGCCACGAGGGACGTCACCGCCTCGTGGTCCGACGACACGGGGGTCTCCCGGCCGTCGACCCACAGCCGTCGGCCGAGGTCCAGCCCGACCGTCAACGGGTCGTCGACGAGGACGGCCTCCCGGCCGTCCGGCGCGGTGCGGCCCCGGAAGACGTAGAGGCCGGGCTCGGTGAGGCGGAGTGAGCGGGCGCCGAGGAACGCGCCCGTCCCGGCGGGGGCGGAGCTCTCGGGCGCGGCCACCGCGACCGGGTCGGCCGTGAAGGTGACCGTCACGGCGGCGTCGTCGGCGGTGTACTCGTGCAGGGCGTCGAGAGCGGCGGTCAGCTCGGGGCCGACCGACAGGGTCCGGAGGTCCGCCGGAGCGTCGGGTGGCAGGTCGGCCAGCTCCGTGACGAGCCGGCCGAGCACCGACTCGGCGCGGACGGCCACGGGCCCGGCCGCCGGGTGCGCGGCGGCGACGGCCCGCACGGCGGCGACGGTCCGGTCCACGTCCCAGGCGTCGACGAGGGCGGCCCCGGAGTCCCCCAGCCATCGGCCGCGGAGCGCGGGCGCGGCGGTCGACGGCTCGGGGAGCTCGAGCACGCCGCCGAGCTCGGGGACCCGCGGCAGCACGGCGACGGCGAGCGACCGGTCCGCGTCGGTCAGGTCGACCGCGACGGTCGGCTCGCCGAGGCCGGTGGGCGTCGTCACGGCGGCCAGGACCGACGCCCCGACGGCCGCCGCCACCAGCAGCCCCACGGCCGCGAGGCGGGCGCGGCGCGGGCCCCTCGGCTTCTCGGGTGGGTCGGACTCGGACATCGTTTCTCCTGCGGACGGCTCGGCGCGAAGCGGAACCAGCTCACCGCGGCCATGTCACGGATTTCTGTGCAGACGTGACCGCCGGATGAAATGGACCTCTCGCAGGCGCGGACCGGCCGAGAGAACGGAGGAGGACCCACGGGTCGGCGTGGCCCATTCGAGGAAGGTGCCGGCCCCTCGTCTCCGGGCGCGGGCGCCGGGTGGCAGCCTGGCGCCCGTGGTGGACGAGCTCAACCCGGCCGAGCGGCTGGCCAACCGCCTCCGCGCGACGCTGAAGCGGGACGCGAAGCGGCTGCTGGCCGCGGGCCCGCCGACGCTGCCGATGCTGATGGTGGGGCCGCAGGTGCCGGACGACGCCCGCGTGCAGGAGGTCCTCGACCTCTGCATGCGCGTCGGGGAGGTGCAGCTCTCCAGCGGCGAGAGCGTGGCCGTGGTGACCGACCTGATGCTGCGGCTGGCCGAGGCGTGCGGGCTCCCGGCGGTGGACGTCGACATCACGTTCACCTCGATCACCATCTGCTGCCACCGCGGCAACGCCGCGGCCCCGGTCACGTCGATGCGCCTGGTCAAGTACAAGACGCTCGACCTCACGCGGCTGGCCAACGTCGACCACGTCGTCGACCGGCTGGAGTCCGGGCGACTGAGCCTGCGGGCCGCCGCCGTGGCCCTCGACGAGGCCATCGGCTCCCGGCACCCCTACCCCCGGTGGGCGGCGACCGCGGGCTGGGGCCTGCTGGCGGGCGCGATCGCCGTGCTCCTGGGCGGCGGGCCGGTCACCGCGGTCACCGCCTTCTTCGTGACGGGCGCGATCGACCGGATCGGCAGGCTGCTGAACCGCTGGGGGCTGCCCGCGTTCTTCCAGCAGGTCATGGGCGGCCTGCTGGCCACGACGGTGACCATCGGGCTGTTCGCGGCGGGGCTGTTCCCACCGGGCACCCGGCCGTCGCTCGTCGTCGCGGCGAGCATCACCGTGCTCTTGTCCGGGCTGTCCGTCGTCGGCACGGTGCAGGACGCGATCTCCGGCTACTACGTGACGGCGGCGGGCCGGGTCGCCGAGGTCGCGTTGCTGTCCGCGGGTCTGCTGACCGGGGTCGTGCTCGGCCTGAAGTTCGGGTTCGCGGTGGGCATCGCGCTCGACGTCGCGGGGTCGGTGTCGGTGAGCGTCGGGCGGTTCAGCCTGTCGCTGCTGCTCGGTGCGGTCGCGGCGGCCGGGTACGCGCTGGCCGGGTACGCCCCGCTGCGGTCACTGGTCGTGGCCGCGGGGGCCGGTGCGCTCGGCTGGGGGGTGTTCAGCGCGCTCAACGAGTTCACCGGGTTCGGCCCGGTCGCGGCGACGGGGGTCGCGGCGATCGTCGTCGGGGCGGGGGCAGGTCTGCTGCGCCGGACCGCGCAGGTGCCCTCCCTCGTCGTCACCCTGGCCGGCATCACCCCGCTGCTGCCCGGGTACACGGCCTACCGCGGCTTCTACCAGCTCGCCGTCGAGGGGCTGTCCGAAGGGCTCGTGACGGTCACGCTCGCCCTGGCGACGGGCCTGGCGCTCGCCGCGGGCGTGACGTTCGGGGAGTTCCTCGGGCGCCCGCGGCGCCGAGCGGCCGACGTCACTGCGGACGATTCAGAACCCGCGAACCTCCCGGGAGGTCAGTAGGGTTCCCGGCAGTACGACAGGAGGACCACGTGGCCCGCAAGAAGCTTCCCCCGCCGGAGTTCCTGGTCGTCGCGAACCGGCTCCCGGTCGACCTCGAGAAGCTGCCGGACGGCAGCAGGCGCTGGAAGCGCAGCCCCGGCGGGCTGGTCACCGCACTGGAGCCGATGCTGCGCTCCCGCGACGGCGCCTGGATCGGCTGGCCCGGCGTCCCGGACGCCGACGTCGACCCGCTGGTCGAGGACGGCCTGCAGCTGCACCCGGTCACCCTCTCGGCGACCGAGGTCGCGGACTACTACGAGGGCTTCTCCAACGGCACCCTCTGGCCGCTCTACCACGACGTCGTCGCGCCGCCCGCCTTCCACCGGCACTGGTGGCAGGCCTACGTCACGGTCAACCAGCGCTTCGCCGACTACACCGCGAAGGTCGCCGCCGAGGGCGCGACGGTCTGGATCCAGGACTACCAGCTGCAGCTGATGCCCGGGATGCTCCGGGAGCTGCGGCCGGACCTCAAGATCGGCTTCTTCCTGCACATCCCGTTCCCGCCCACCGAGCTGTTCATGCAGCTGCCGTGGCGCTCCCGGATCGTGGAGGGGCTGTTGGGCGCGGACGTGATCGGCTTCCACACCGCGGGCGGCGTGCGGAACTTCCGCTGGCTCGCGACCCGGCTGGTAGGCGCGGGCACGGTGCGGAACAAGGTCAACGAGGTGACCGTCGGGCGGCGGACCGTGAAGCTCGGCGCCTTCCCGATCTCGATCGACTCCCGGCACCTCGACGAGCTCGCCCAGACCGACGCGGTGAAGAAGCGCGCCGCGCAGATCCGCGAGGACCTCGGGAACCCGAAGAAGATCATCCTGGGGGTGGACCGGCTGGACTACACCAAGGGCATCGACGTCCGGCTGCGCGCCTTCCACGAGCTGCTGGAGGAGGACCGGGTCTCGGTCGAGGACGCGGTGATGATCCAGCTCGCCACGCCGAGCCGGGAGCGGGTCGAGCACTACCAGAAGATGCGGGACGACATCGAGCTCGCCGTCGGTCGGATGAACGGCGAGTACGCGCACGTCGGACATCCCGCGGTGCACTATCTGCACCAGTCCCTGCCGCGGGACGAGCTGGCCGCGTTCTTCCTGGCCTCGGACGTCATGCTCGTGACACCGCTGCGGGACGGGATGAACCTCGTCGCCAAGGAGTACGTCGCCTGTCGACACGACCTCGGCGGCGTGCTCGTGCTGAGCGAGTTCGCGGGCGCCGCGGCCGAGCTGACCAGCGCGCTGCTGGTGAACCCGCACGACACCGACGGCGTCAAGGAGACGCTCTACCAGGCGTTGACCATGGAACCGCAGGAGAGCCGCAAGCGGATGCGCACGCTGCGCAAGCAGGTCCTCTCCCACGACGTCGACCGGTGGGCCCGGTCCTTCCTGCGGGCGTTGGGGCTGGACACATGAGCCTGGTCGACAGCCTGGTCGACGCCGTGACCGCCCTACCGAGCCCGCTGCTGATCGCCCTGGACTTCGACGGCGTGCTCTCCCCGATCGTGCCCGTGCCCTCGGAGGCGCGGCCGCTGCCCCGGACCGCGGAGGCCGTGCGCGCACTGGCGTCGGCGCCGGACACCACGGTCGTGATGGTGTCCGGGCGCGGGCTCGCGGATCTCGCGGCCGTGTCGGGCTTCGTCGAGCCGGTGCGGATGGTCGGCAGCCACGGGGGCGAGTTCGGCCCGGGTCTCGCGGACGGGGACGCCTCGCTGCTCACGGCCGAGCAGCAGGGGCTCAAGGAGAAGCTCACGCAGGCGCTCACCGACCTGGTCGACGGCGCCGCGGGGGTGGCTCTCGAGGACAAGCCCGCCGGCGTGGCGGTGCACGTGCGCAACGCCGAGCCGGAGGTGGGCGAGCGCGTGCTCGCCGCCGTCCGCGAAGGCCCCGTGACCTGGGCGGGCGTCGACTCGATCGAGGGCAAGGCCGTCATCGACCTGGCCGTCCTGCAGGCCACCAAGGGCACGGCGGTGGAGGCGCTCCGCGAGCGGCTGGGTGCGGCGGCGGTGCTCTTCGCGGGCGACGACACCACGGACGAGACCGTGTTCCGGAGCCTGCGCCCCGGCGACGTCGGGATCAAGGTCGGTGAGGGGGACACCGCCGCCAGCCACCGCGTCGCCGACCCGGCGGAGCTGGCCGACGTGCTCGCCGCCCTCGCCCGGGCGCGGCTACCAGCCTGAGAAGAACTCCTCGCGGCGCTTCGCGGGCCCGCTGGTCGCGGCCACGATCAGCTCGGTGGGCAGCACGACCTGCTTCGGGGTGTTCCGCTCGCCGCGGTCCAGCAGCAGCTCGCCCGCGACCTGTCCCTTGCGCCGCACGGGCTGCCGCACGGTCGTGAGGCCGAGCCGGTCCGCCTCCGGGACGCCGTCGAACCCGGTGATCGTGAGCCTGCCGGGGACGTCGACGTCCCTCTCGGCGGCGTACTGCAGGGCCCCGATGGCCAGCACGTCCGAGGTGCAGACGATCGCCGTGACCTCGGGATGGGTGGCGAGCAGCTCGGCCGCGGCCGACGCCCCCGCCTCCGGGCTGTGCTCGTACCGCTCGACGACGGGCACCTGGCTCCAGTCGACGCCGACGGCCGTCAGCGCGTCCCGCAGCCCGCCGATCCGCTCGCGCTGCACGGGGTAGGTGGACTCCTCCTGACGGCCGATGCTCGCGAGCCCGTCGTGACGGGTCGTGCCAAGCCGCATGCAGACCACGCCGATCCGGCGGTGCCCGAGATCGGCCAGGTGGTCCCCCAGGGCCCGCATGCCCTGCCGGTCGTCCACGCTCACCCGGTCGACGCCCTCGACGCCCACCGGCTGGTCGCACACCACCGTCGGCACCGGCCGTTCGAGGACGGCGCGGAAGTGCGGGTCGTCCTCGCTGACGGAGTAGACGACGAACCCGTCCACCCCGGCCTGGTGCACGGCCGCGACGTCCGCGTGCTCGGAGCTGACCGGGACCAGCAGCAGCCCCTGGCCTGCGCGTTCGCAGGCGAGCGCGAGACCCTCCAGGAAGCCGGTGGCCACCGGGTCGCGGAAGGCGTAGGACAGCGCCTCGGTGAGCAGCAGGCCGACCGCGCCCGCGCGCCGGGTGCGCAGCGAGCGGGCCACCGGGTCCGGGCCGGGGTAGCCGAGGCGGCGGGCGGCCTCGAGGACCTTCTCCCGCAGCGGGGCGGAGAGCTGGTCCGGGCGGTTGTAGGCGTTCGACACGGTGGTGCGGGACACGCCCAGCTCCGCGGCGAGCGACGCCAGCGTCGCGGGCCGTCTGACGTGGGGTGGGCCGCTCATTCGCAGAAAGGTAGCCGTCCGTGGTGGGCGGCGGGTACCCCACCCGCTAGAGTGAACTGACAACGGTTTTCAATAAAACCATGCGCACAGCCTGATAGGACCTTCATGTCGCTCCGCCTGCCCACCGCCCTGCTCGCCGGCGCCGCCCTGCTGACCCTCGCGGCGTGCGGCTCCGAGGCCGCGCCACCCGCGGCCGAGGGGGGCCGCCCGACCGTCGTCGCCTCGACCGACGTCTACGGCAGCATCGCCACCGCAGTCGGCGGGAACCTCGTCGACGTCCGGTCGATCATCGACTCGCCCGCGGCGGACCCGCACGAGTACGAGGCCACGCCGACCGACGCCGCGGCCGTCGCGCAGGCGACGATCGTGCTGACCAACGGCGGCGGCTACGACGACTTCGCCACCAGGCTCGTGGAGTCCGCGGGCACGAACCCGACGGTGATCGACGCCGTCGCGCTGTCCGGGCTGGACACCGCGCAGGAGGAGGGCCACTCCGAGGGCGACGGCCACGACCACGGCGAGTTCAACGAGCACGTCTGGTACGACCTCGGGACCGTCCGCAAGGTCGCCGACCGGCTCGCCGCGGACCTCGGCGCCGCCGATGCGGCCAACGCGGCCACCTACACCGCGAACGCCCAGGCCTTCGGCACCGAGCTGGACACCCTGCAGCAGAGGATCGACGCGCTCAAGGCCGCCCACCAGGGCGACCGGATCGCCGTGACCGAGCCCGTGCCGCTCTACCTGACCGACGCGGCCGGGCTGCAGAACGTCACACCCGAGGCCTTCTCCGAGGCCGTCGAGGAGGGCAACGACCCGGCGGCCGCCGTGCTCGCCGAGGCGCTGCAGGTCGTGCCGACCGCCCGAGCGGTGGTCGCGAACGCGCAGACCGAGAGCGCGTCGACCCAGGAGGTCGAGAAGGCCGCCGCCGCGGCGAACGTGCCCGTGCTGAGCTTCACCGAGACCCTGCCCGACGGCGTCGACTCCTACGTGGGCTGGCAGTCCACGCAGCTCGATGCCCTGGCCGGAGCCCTCGATCGGACGGCATGAGGTGCGCCGGAGCCCTGAACCGCGCTGCACAAGCCCGGCGTGAACAATGAGGCCATGACCCCTGCCGTCTCGCTGCGCGGCGCCGGGGTCCGGTTCGGGCAGCGGGTGCTGTGGGAGGGCCTGGACCTCGACGTCCGGCCCGGTGAGTTCCTCGCCGTGCTCGGTCCGAACGGATCCGGCAAGACCACCCTCCTGCGCGTGCTGCTGGGCCTGCAGCCGCTCGCCGGGGGCGAGGTGCTGATCGACGGACACCCCGCCCAGCGCGGCGGCGGGGGCATCGGGTACGTCCCGCAGCAGAAGGCACTGCCCGAGGACATGCCGCTGCGCGCGGCCGACCTCGTCGGGCTGGGGCTCGACGGGCACCGCTGGGGCCTGGGTCTCGGCGGCCGCGCGGAGCGGCGCAGGCGGGTCGCCGCGGCGTTGGAGGCCGTGGGCGCGACCCGGTACGCGGACGAGCCCGTCGGACGGCTGTCGGGTGGCGAGCAGCAGCGGCTGCGGGTCGCGCAGGCGCTGGTCGGCGACCCGCGCGTGCTGCTGTGCGACGAGCCGCTGCTCTCGCTCGACCTGGCCAACCAGCGCGTGGTCAGCGCCCTGATCGACGCGCGCAGGCGCACGGCGGACACCGCCGTGGTGTTCGTGACGCACGAGATCAACCCGATCCTCCCGCTCGTCGACCGGGTCCTCTACCTCGTCGACGGCCGGTTCCGGATCGGCACCCCGGACGAGGTCATGACCTCCGCGACGCTGTCCGAGCTGTACCGCACGGACGTCGAGGTGCTGCGGGTGCGGGACCGGCTCGTCGTCGTCGGGGTGGAGGAGCAGCACGCCCACCACGAGGCCCTGACGTGAGCGCCTTGATCTCGTTCGACGGCCTCGGCGAGCTGCTCGGGCTGCCCTTCGTCCAGAACGCCTTCCTCGCCGCCGCCCTGCTCGGGCTGGTCGCCGGGGCACTGGCGCCGCTGATCGTCGCGCGGGGGATGGGGTTCGCGGTGCACGGCACCGCCGAGCTCGCGTTCACCGGCGGGGCGGCCGCGCTGCTGGCCGGGATCTCGGTCAGCGTCGGGGCGGTCGTCGGCGCGGTGATCGCGGGCCTGGTGTTCGGGCTGCTGGGGCTGCGCCAACGCGAGCGGGACTCCGTGATCGGCGTCGTGCTGGCGTTCGGGCTGGGCCTCGGGGTGCTCCTGCTCGCGCTCTACGACGGGCGCGCCTCCAACAAGTTCGGCCTGCTCACCGGGTCGATCGTGTCCGTGGACAGCGGGAACATCGCCGTTCTCGTCGGAGTGACGATCGTGGTGCTGGCGGTACTCGCGGTGATCTACCGGCCGCTGCTGTTCGCCAGCGCGGACCCGGACGTCGCCGTCGCCCGCGGGGTGCCCGTCCGAGCCCTCTCCCCGCTGTTCGCCGTCCTCGTCGCCCTGACGACGGCGTTGGCCGTCCCGATCGTCGGCGCGATCCTCGTGCTGTCCGTGACGATCATCCCGGGGGCCGCGGCGGCCAGGGTCACCGCGAGCCCGCTCAAGGCGACGCTGCTCGCGGTGGCGATCGCCGAGGTCTCGCTGCTCGGCGGCACCCTGTTGTCGCTGGCCCCGGGCCTGCCGATCTCCGGGTACGTCGCGACCCTGGCGTTCGTCGCCTACCTGCTCTGCCGCGTCGTCGGCCGCAGCCGGGGCCGGGTCCGCACCGCGTAGGCGACGGAGCGGACGCGACGATCTAGCCGAGCCGACGGCGGCGGGCCACCTCGGCCAGCACCACGCCCGTCGCCACGGAGGCGTTCAGGGACTCGACCGGGCCCGCCATCGGGATGGAGACGATCACGTCGCAGGTCTCGCGGACCAGGCGCGACAGGCCCTTGCCCTCGGACCCGGCGACGATCACCAGGGGGTCGGTGGCCAGGTCGAACTCGTCCAGCGAGACGTCTCCGTCGGCGTCCAGCCCCGCGACCATCAGGCCGGTCTGGGCGTACTCGCGCAGGGTGCGGGTGAGGTTGGTGGCCCGGGCGACCGGCAGCCGCGCTGCGGTGCCCGCCGAGGTCCGCCAGGCGACGGCGGTCATGCCTGCGGAGCGGCGCTGCGGCACCAGGACCCCGTGTCCGCCGAAGGCGCTCGCCGACCGCACGACCGCACCCAGGTTGCGGGGATCGGTCACACCGTCGAGCGCGACGACCAGGGCCGGGGTGCCGGAGTCCGACGCGGCCTCCAACAGCTCGTCCGGGTGGGCGTACTCGTAGGGCGGGATCTGCAGGGCGATGCCCTGGTGCAGCGCGCCGCCGGAGATCCGGTCCAGCTCGTTGCGCTCGACCTCGAGGATCGGCAGCCCCATGTCGGCGGCGAGGTGCACCGACTCGGCGACCCGCTCGTCCGCGGTGGCCCCGATCGCCACCCGCAGCGACATCGCCGGGACCCCGGCGCGCAGGCACTCGACGACCGGGTTGCGGCCCAGCACCGTCTCGGGACCCTCCCCGTCCTGCGGCCTGCGCCCGCCGCCGCGCTTGCCTGCGACCCGGTCCTTCGCCGCCGCCCGACGCGCGGCCGGGTGTCCCTTGCGCTCGCTCGCCCGCGGCGTGGGGCCCTTGCCCTCCAGCCCGCGTCGGCGCTGGCCGCCGGAACCGACGACCGCGCCCTTCTTCGTACCGTCCTTGCGCACCGCACCGCGGCGTTTGGAGTTGCCGGCCATGATCCTTAAGTCTCTAATTGTTCTTGAGTGTCCACGTGGGACCGTCGGCGCCGTCCTCGACGCTGATCCCCGCGGCCAACAGACGGTCGCGCACCGCGTCCGCCTCGGCGAAGTCCTTCGCCTTGCGCGCCGCCTGGCGGCGCTCCAACAGCTCCTCGACCAGCGCGGTCAGCGCGCCCAGCGCCGCCTCGTCGCCTGCCGAGGACGTGCGCCACTGCGCGTCGAGCGGGTCGACGCCCAGCACCCCGGTCATCGCCCGCACGGCCTCGGCCGCGGCCAGCGCGGCCTTGTGGTCGCCCTTGTCGAGGGCCGCGTTGCCCTCCCGCACCGTGGTGTGGACGACGGCGAGCCCGCCCGGCGTGCCCAGGTCGTCGTCCAGCGCGGCGGCGAACTCGGCGGGCACCCGGTCCGCGACGGCGGGCGACCCGACCCGCTCGCCCACCCGGTGCACGAACGACTCGATCCGCCGGTAGGCCGCGACGGCCTCCGACAGCGCCGCGTCCGAGTACTCGATCGCGGAGCGGTAGTGCGGGCCGACCAGGTAGTACCGCAGCTCGACGCCGCGGACCCGCTGCAGCAGCGCGTCGATCGACAGGGTGTTCCCCAGCGACTTCGACATCTTCTCGCCGCCCATGGTCACCCAGGCGTTGTGCAGCCAGTACCGCGCGAACGGGTCCCCGGCCGCCTGCGACTGGGCCCGCTCGTTCTCGTGGTGCGGGAACACCAGGTCGAGGCCGCCACCGTGCAGGTCGAACTCCGGGCCCAGGTACGTGGTGGCCATCGCCGAGCACTCGAGGTGCCAGCCGGGCCTGCCCTCGCCCCACGGGGTGGGCCAGGCGGGCTCGCCGGGCTTCGCCGACTTCCACAGCGTGAAGTCCAGCGAGTCCCGCTTGCCGGGCAGCTCGCCCTCGCCCTGCGCGACGTCGTCCACCTTCTGCCCGGACAGCTGCCCGTAGCCCGGGAAGGTGCGCACGGCGAAGTAGACGTCCCCGCCCGCGGCGTAGGCGTGCCCGCCCTCGATCAGCCGCTCGATGTAGGTGACCATCTGCGTGACGTGCCCGGTCGCCCGCGGCTCCAGCGACGCGGGCAGGCAGCCCAGCGCCGAGTACGCCGCCGAGAACGCCCGCTCGTGCGTGGCCGCCCACTCCCACCAGGGACGATCCGCCTCGGCGGCCTTGCGCAGGATCTTGTCGTCGATGTCCGTGACGTTCCGGACGAGCGTGACGTCGTACCCCGAACGGCCCATCCAGCGCCGCAGCACGTCGTAGTTCAGCGAGCTCCGGACGTGCCCGATGTGGGGCAGGCCCTGCACCGTGGCGCCACAGACGTACATCGACACGGCTCCGGTCCGCAGCGGGACGAAGTCACGCTGCTTCCTGGTCAGGGTGTCGAAGAGTCGGACGCTCACCGGCCCCAGGGTACGGACCTGCAGGTCCGGGGGATGCACTAGGGCCGGATCACATTCCTTCAAGCCGTCCGGCGGTATCCCCGGCACGCTGGACGGCATGGCAGGCATCGAGCAGCTCTACCCCCGTCTCGCGGTCCGCGACGCCGACGCCGCGATCGCCTTCTACCGCGACGCCCTGGGCGCCGACCTCGTCGAGCGGTACGCGGCCCCGGACGGCACGGTCGTCCACGCCCTCCTGCGCGCCGGGCCCGCGACCTGGGCGGTCAAGGAGGCCGACGAGTACGACCCGGGAGACTCCGCCGTCCTCGCGCTCTACGTCGACGACGCCGACGCCGTCGGGGCGGCCCTGGAGAAGGCGGGCGCCACCGTCCGCTTCCCCATCGCCGACCAGCCCTACGGCGAACGCGGCGGCCGCTTCACCGACCCCTTCGGCCACCAGTGGATGGTCGCGCAACGCACCGAGGACCTGACCCCCGAGGAGATCCAGCAACGCACCCACCAGATGTTCGACTCACCGAGCTGAGCGAACGAGTTTGAGCGAACGGCACTCTCGCGCCATAGGTTTGAGCGAAAGTGCCGTTCGTTCAGTCGGCCCGGAGGATCAGGGCGGTCGCGATCGCGGCTATGCCCTCGGCTCTGCCCGTCAGGCCCAGGCCGTCCGTGGTCGTGCCGCTGACGCTCACCGGGGCCTGCAGGACCTCGCCCAGGACCTTCTGGGCCTCGTCCCGCCTGGTGCCGATCTTGGGGTGGTTGCCGATCACCTGGACGGCGGCGTTGCCGACCCGCCAGCCCTCCGCGGTGAGCAGCCGGTGCACCTCGGCCAGCAGCGCGACCCCGCTGGCGCCGGACCACTCCGGGCGGCCGGTGCCGAACACCGCGCCGAGGTCGCCCAGACCGGCGGCGGAGAGCAGGGCGTCGCACAGGGCGTGGCAGGCGACGTCGCCGTCCGAGTGTCCGGAGCAGCCGTCGACGCCCTCCCACCAGAGCCCGGCGATCCAGCACGGTCGCCCGGCCTCGATCGGGTGCACGTCCGTGCCGATGCCCGTCCTCACGACCCCTCCAGCAACAGTTCGGCGATCCGCAGGTCCCAGGGCGTGGTCACCTTGAACGCCGCGGGGTCCCCCGGGATCGTGACGACCTTCTCCCCGATCCGCTCGACGAGCCCGGCGTCGTCCGTGGCGACCGCGTCCACACCGGACGCCGCGTAGGCGGCGCGCAGCAGGTCGAGGGTGAACCCCTGAGGGGTCTGCACCGCCCGCAGCTCGGAGCGGTCCACCGTGGACTCCACGGTCGCCCCGACGACGCGTTTCACCGTGTCCGCCAACGGGAGCGCGGGCACCACCGCGGGGCTCCCCGCACGCACGGCCGCGACCACCGCGGCGATCAACGCGGGCGGGGTCAGGGGGCGTGCGGCGTCGTGCACCAAGACGATGTCCGGTGGACCGTCACCCGACGAGGTCCTCGGTCGTTGCGTCACATCATGGGGACGGCAGAGCAGGTCGAGCGCGCGGCGGACCGTCGCCGTGCGCTCCGCGCCGCCCACGAGCACGGTGACCGGCCTGCCGGCCAGCAGCTCCCGCGCCCGCTCGAGCAGCGCTTCGGGCACGGCGACGAGCACCTCGTCGACCGCGCCCGACTGCAGCAGTCCGTCGACCGCGCGCACCACGATGGGTACGCCGGCCAGCGGGACGAACGCCTTCGGAGCACCCGCACCGAGGCGGGTCCCCGAACCGGCGGCCGGGACGACCGCCGCGACGCTCACGCGTTGGTGGTGGCCAGCACCTCGTCGAGCAGGGCCTCGGCCCGCTCCTCGTCGGTGCCCTCGGCCAGCGCCAGCTCGCTGACCAGGATCTGCCGCGCCTTGGCGAGCATGCGCTTCTCGCCCGCCGACAGCCCGCGGTCCTTCTCGCGGCGCCAGAGGTCACGCACGACCTCGGCGACCTTGTTCACGTCGCCCGACGCCAACTTCTCGAGGTTCGCCTTGTACCGGCGGGACCAGTTGGTGGGCTCCTCGGTGTGCGGGGTGCGCAGCACCTCGAACACCTTGTCCAACCCCTCCTGGCCCACGACGTCGCGAACGCCCACGACCTCTGCGTTCTCGGCGGGAACGCGCACCGTCAGGTCACCCTGGGCGACCTTGAGGACGAGGTACTTGCGCTCCTCGCCCTTGATGGTCCGGGTCTCGATCGCCTCGATGAGCGCAGCACCGTGGTGCGGGTAGACGACGGTCTCTCCGACCTTGAAAACCATGTGTCCTCTGGCCCCTTTCGCTGCACCCAGGTTAACACGCCCGCACCGTCCCCCGTCGGCCGGGCGGGCGCATCGTCGCAGGTCACGGGGTTGACATCTGGCGAAAAACATGCCGGGGCCGGTGTTCGGACACACACGGGTGTGACGGATGCGCACCGTGTGCACGAACCGCCCACGGCTCCGACTAGGCTGCTCGCGCAAGTGCAGGCTTCCAGGAAGGACACCGCACCGTGAGCCGCGCGTCCACCACCCAGCGCCCCTCCGCGCGACTCCTCCGCGTTCTCGGCGCCGCCTGCGCCGTGGTCGTCGCGGGGGTCGCCCTCGCCGGTTGCGGCGCCGGGCAGCAGGCGCAGACCGCCCAGCAGGTCGCCGCCGTCGCGGGCGCCAGCGCCACCGCGGGCGACATCGCCGTGCGCAACGCCGAGATCGCCTACCCCGACGGGTTGTCCCCCGAGGCCGCGATCTACCGCAGCGGCGGCACCGCCCCCGTCCTCCTGACGATCGTGAACGAGGGCGCGCAGACCGACCGGCTGCTGTCGGCGACCAGCCCCGCGGGCGGCACCGTCACGCTGACCGGGGAACAGACCCTCGCTCCCGCGCTGGCGCTGGTCTCCGGCCCCCAGGACGACGTGGCCGCCCTCCCGGGCGCCAAGCAGCTCACCATCGAGATCTCCGGCCTGCGTGAGGACATCCTCTCCGGCCGCACGTACCCGCTGGTGCTGAACTTCCAGAACGCGGGCAGGCTCGAGGTCGGGCTGCCGGTCGCGAGCCCCACCGCGCCGCGGGTCGACGAGGTGTCCGAGGGCGAGGGCGGCGGGCACTGAGCCCTCGACCGCGCACCCGCACCGCCTACACCTGCGCGGAGTGCGGGCACCGCACGGCGCAGTGGGTCGGGCGGTGCCCCCAGTGCCAGGCCTGGGGCAGCCTGACCGAGCAGGCCGAGATCCGCGCCGTCGTCGCGCCCCGCACGGTCGCCGCGGGCGCGCCGAGCACCCCGGCCAGGCCGATCTCCGAGGTCGAGCTGGACTCGGCGCGGGCCCGGCCGTCGGGGGTCGACGAGCTGGACCGCGTCCTCGGTGGCGGCCTCGTCCCGGGCGCGGTGGTCCTGCTCGCCGGTGAGCCGGGTGTCGGCAAGTCGACGCTGCTGCTGGAGGTGGCCGCGAAGGCGGCCGCCCAGCGGACCGTCCTGTACGTGACGGGCGAGGAGTCCGCGGGTCAGGTCCGGCTGCGCGCCGAGCGCACCGGCGCCCTGCACGACCGGCTCTACCTGGCGGCCGAGTCGGACCTGTCGTCCATCCTCGGGCACGTCGACGCGCTGCGGCCCGAGCTGCTGATCGTCGACTCCGTGCAGACCATGACCTCCCCCGAGGTCGACGGCACGGCCGGTGGGGTCACCCAGACCCGCGCCGTGACCGTCGCGCTGACCGCGCTGGCCAAGGAGCGTGGCCTGCCCGTGCTGCTGGTCGGGCACGTGACCAAGGACGGCAGCATCGCGGGCCCGCGGGTCCTGGAGCACCTGGTCGACGTCGTGCTCGCCTTCGAAGGCGACAAGCACTCGACGCTGCGCATGGTGCGCGGGGTGAAGAACCGCTTCGGCCCCGCGGACGAGGTGGGCTGCTTCGAGCTGCGGGACACCGGGATCGTCGGGCTGGCGGACCCGTCGGGGCTGTTCCTGGCGCGGTTCGGCGCCACCCAGGCCTCCGCGGTGTCCGGTACCGCGGTCACCGTGGTGATGGACGGGCGCAGGCCGCTGCTGGCCGAGGTGCAGGCGCTGGTGGCCAACTCGTCCATGCCCACCCCGCGGCGGGCCGTGAGCGGCCTGGACAGCTCCCGGGTGGCGATGCTGCTGGCGATCCTGGAGCGCCGCGGCGGGATCCGGCTTCAGGACTCCGAGGTCTACACCGCGACCGTCGGGGGCATGAAGGTCACCGAGCCCGCCGCGGACCTCGCGCTGGCCATGGCGGTCGCGAGCGCGAAGAGCGACGTCGCGCTGCCGCCGGACCTGATCGTGCTCGGCGAGCTGGGCCTGGCGGGCGAGGTGCGCCGCGTCTCCGGCGTCGGACGGCGGCTGGCCGAGGCCGCCCGCCTCGGCTTCACCCACGCCCTGGTCCCCCCGGACAGCGACGCGGGCGCGACGGGCATGCGGATCACCGAGGTCTCCGACGTGACCCAGGTCCTGAAGCGCATCACCCGCCCGAGGTGACCCTCATCTCGGCACGAGGGTGAAGGGGGTCGGGCCGCTGATCCGGTCCGCGACCCTCGTCAGGAGGGTGTACTCGCCCGCGGGCAGCCTCGTGCGGGCGGCGGTGCAGCCCGGGTTCGACGACAGCCCGGACCAGGTGACGGCGAACGCCACCGGCTGGCCGGGGACCAGCGTCCGAAGGTCCTGTGTGGACGGGTTGACGCAGTCGTTGCTGGACCACAACCGGTTCTGGATCGGCCTGTCCCACACCACGATCTCCTGCAGCGCCCCGTCGAGGTCGCGCACGCACGCCTGCGGGGAGACGTTCACCACGACCAGCCGCAGCTCGGGCCGGTCCCCCACGGTGTGCTGTGGCGCGTCGATCTCCGCCCCGACGGAGATCATGTCGTTGGTGCACACCGGCGGCCCGGTGGCCGGCGCCTGCTCGGTCGGCGGGACGGGCACGGCCGCGCGCGGGGTGTCGTCCGGGCGCTTCGACTCGTCGGTGGTCTCGGGGGCGCCCTCC
>Ga0070665_100003591_pt1 | contig 16425 bp, 12 predicted proteins | sample KBSS13metaG_FD_65862 | JGI IMG/M metagenome (GOLD analysis project Ga0070665, IMG submission 65862) | Switchgrass rhizosphere microbial communities from Kellogg Biological Station, Michigan, USA - KBS S1-3 metaG | ecosystem: Host-associated > Plants > Roots > Rhizosphere > Soil ... | reverse complement strand
AGGCCGACGCGCTCAGTAACCTCGGCGGTGATACCGAGGCAGACCTGATGGAACCGCCTAGCCAGATGAGCAGGCACCCGATGCCGCTCCGGAACAGTGACTCTCGCCTTTTCCATTCGCTGATTATGACCGAGTAAGATTAATTAGTAAATTAATGTTGTGTATCGTCAGCATCGTCGGGCAAGGGGGGGAAGTCGGCCTGGCTGGTGCTGTGTGGGCGTGAGCGACGCCCCTGAGCAGGCCGGCGTGGCGAAAATGGGCGCGACCGTCAATGCCGCCACCATCAAGACATGACCAAGCGGCTCGACCGCAACCAGGCGATTTCCGATGCCGTCGACAGGCTCACGAGCCAGCGGGCCAGGCAAATCGTAAAAGTGATAGTGCTCCCGCTGCCCGACCGCCTCCTGCAGCCGTGCCTACGCCCAGCCGATAGGCCAGATGCCGGCGACGACCGTGACCTCGCCGCATGGGAAGCGGAAACCTGGCAGCACGGCCATGACTGCGCCGACCAGATTGAGGGCTGGCGCGAATGGTGAACGACGCGGTCGGCGAGTTAGATACGCGGATTGGCCTGAGTTATCGCTCGATTTGTGATTGGGCCGAACGAACGGCCGATCACCAGGCGTGATTGTGTGAGGACGTGCCGCGGGCGCCGTAAGTAGCCGGCTCGGCAGGCATCGCGCCACGCCCTCCCTGGAGCAGCCGTTGCGATTCAAGCAGCTGCCCGGCCGCCAGTATGATGGGTGGCCCCGATGGGCTCCGAACGGGTTCGCCGTCATCCCCATCGCCACGCTCGATCCGCCTCAGCGTGCGGCGTCTCCCGTGGCCCCGTGCGTGTGAGTCCGGGTCCCCAATGGTGGCCGCACGCAGCCGGCTGCGCGGCGCGAACTGCGGTCGTTCAGGCCGCCACATCAAATGTGTGCAGTCGTCTAGGAGATCAGTACTCCCAAAACGACGGCACGAAGCGAAAGGCGTTGCCGGCGACCGCCACTCGGCCGAGGGAAGGGAACGGCAGGTGGCAGGCCATCAGCGGCTCGCGAGTCTCGGCCAATTCCTGCAACAGACGGCTTCGGACGCGAGCGGCGTCCTCAGGGTCGTGTTCAAAGGCGTTGTACCAGTCGGGGTGGTCGAAACCGGCAGGCAGTACGGCATCGCCGAGGAACGTCAGTCGATTGTCGCCGGAGGCCAAGCGCACCACGCTGTGTCCGATGGTGTGGCCGCCGGTACGACGGACGAGCACCCCTGGGGCCACCTCATATTCCGCGTCGAACAGCCGTAACTGGCTGCCGTACCCGGCCAAGAACCTCGCGGCGGCCGACCGAGCCGCATCCGGAAACCACGTCGGCATGGAGCCACTGCCGGAGAAATTGGGCGACGTCCAGAACTTGGCCTCGGCAGCAGCCGCGTGGATCGGCAAGTCCGGACGCTGCAGCTGCTCCTTCACTCCGTCGACGAGCAGCCCACCAACGTGGTCAAAGTGCATGTGGGTGAGTACCACGTCGGTAACGGAGGCAAGGTCGATGCCGGCAGCCTCCAGTCGCTGGGCCCACCGCCCGGCTCGCGCGAACTTCGGCTGCTCCTGCCCGAGACCGGAGTCGATAAGGATGGTCCGGTCACCGCTACGCACCACGATCACATTCAGTGGCCACACCATCTCGTCCGGCGGCAGGAACATGTCATCCAGCCAGCGCGCCACCTTGTTTGGGTCGGCATTGGTGGCCAAGTCTGGCGTTTTCAGCGACAGCAACCCGTCGCTCACCACCAGAACCTCAATGTCGCCCACCCGTAGCGCGTACCTCGACGGCACCGGCTCATCGCGCACCAAACTATAAGGCTGTGAAATATGTCCCAGCTGCATCGATATCTCCTTCGGTTGATCTCCTTGCCCGCGGCCGCATCCTCTTTTGCTCCGCTAGAGGCGAGACCATGATCGCTCGCGTTCTCGAGCGTCCGACACTGTGCAGCCTGCTAGGTTCGCACACTCAAAAGACAGATAAAGCTACCCTTAGAGATAGGTTTGGATTGTCGGACGAGCCTTTATCCGTCTCTATCCAGCAACAACCGCGCGGCCCGCATATCCGGAGTGCCGAACCCTTCGGTAAAGCGCTCATAGACCGGCGCCAAAACCTGCTTCGCTTCGTCATCTCGACCTTGGGCCATGCGTAGTCGCGCGAAGCTCAGGGCGACGCGCAGCTCCCAGAGCAGGGCATCTTGCCCACGAGCCATCTCGATGGCAGTTCGAAAACAGCTCTCCGCCTTGCCAGCGAGCGAGCCCCTCGGCTGACGCAGGAGGACCTCTCCCTTCATGCGCAAAAGCTCCGGCTGGTACCAAAACTGCCGCCTTTGATTTGACCACTCGATTGCGCGCTCCAATTTGACGTGAGCCTCCTCGAAGCGCTCGAGCGTAGCCAACCCTTCGGCAACACATCCCAGGAACTCGACGTAGCCGATCTGCCAACCCGTTTGTTCACAAGCTTCCAGCGTCTGCGATATCAACTCGATACCCTGAATGGCTTCGCCACGTTCGATGAGAAATCTTCCCATCCAGCAGGCGGTCATCATCTTCCATAAGCCCGCGTTCATGCGTGTTGCCCAGTCGTCCATCGTGGCAGCCGCATCCACGGCCGCGGCAAGATCACCCCTCAGGAGGGCAATGGGACATAGCGCATCGTGCACGGCCCAGCAGACAGTGATGCCGGCTTCGGAGGATTGAGCCATCTCGACGCTGGACTTCGCTTCCTCGTAGGCTTGGTCAAGGCGCCCGCGAAGGCTGAGCAGACGGGCCAATCTCACGCGCGCCAGCACCTGTCGATCGCGGCGAAATAGTGCCAGGTGACGAATCCCCTGGGGGGCGGCGTAGAAATCGACGACTCGCTGGAGATGGTCCTGCGCGTCGGTCAACTTTCCTTCATAGAACAGGGAAGTTCCTAGGACGCTGTCACCCGCCAACCTCATGGTGTCGTCACCACGCGATGCCGCTGCGACGAACTGCTGGGCTGCAGCTTGCGCTGTGCCATGGTCGCCGGAACTGTGCTCGAGCGTCCAGTTCGTGTAAAGCACGCTTGCCTGCAACTCCACGTCATCGATTCCCCTGGCGAGTTGCACCGCTTTTCTGACGGCATCTCGCGTGCGCTCAGCCGGTCCCATCGTCATCCTGAGCGCGTCTCCATAGGCGCTCCACATGCGCAATTGCGTCATCTGGCTCAACTGGACGTCCGCTAGCCCAGTTGCCAGCATGCGTTCGACACGATCGCGGCACTCACCGATAAGCGACAACGCCTGCCAGATGGGTGCAAACGCCGCGGTAAGTGCCCGGCCTACCCCGGCGTCACCGTCGAGCGAGAACGCCCAGTCGAGCGCCGCCCGGACATTATCAAGCTCGCGACTGCACCGAGACACCTCATCAAGGTTCAACCAGGTCGTTGGACTGGCCGCGATTGGCGAGACGAGATCACGAAAATATTCGGCGTGGCGTCGAGCAGCGGATCCAAGTTCATCATTCTCGACCAGTTTCTCCAGGCCATAGGCGCGCACCGCCTCCAACAGGCGCCATCGCGCCAGCGATGTCGAACTGACGCGTTCACAAAGCGACTTGGACACGAGGCTTGAAAGCGCTTCGACAATCGACAGATCTCCACGCCCCATGCCGCCCACCGCCTGAACGGCCTCGAACGTGAAGCCGGCTGGGAAGATCGCAAGGTGGCGCAGCAGGTGCTGTTCTTCCTTCGACAGGAGGCGGTAACTCCAGTCGAGCACCGCGCGCAGGGTTCGGTGCCGCGAGATCGCGGTGCGCCGCCCGCTGGCGAGCAAGGCAAAGCGATCGCGCAGGCCGGCGGCCACCTGTTCGGTCCCGACCAGGGCGGCGCGGGCCGCCGCAAACTCGATGGCGAGCGGAAGACCATCGAGGTGCCGGCAGATCTCACCAATTGAGCGGAGATCTTGAGGCTGCGGCGAGAAGCCGGTGCCCAGCGCCTGCGCCCGTGCAACGAAGAGCTCCACGGCACTGTGTCCCAGGAGGACCTCCGGTGTCTCGTGCTCGAGAGCGGGGACGTCCAGCGCTGGAACGCGATAGACGATCTCGCCCTGGACCCGCATGATCTCGCGGCTGGTCGCCACGATCGTGATGCGCGGGCAGAGGCGGATCACGGTCTCGGCCAGGGCTGCCGCCGCTTCGATCAAGTGCTCGCAATTGTCGAGTATGAGCAGAAGGTGCCTCTCGCTAATATCATACGCGAGCGACTCCGAGGTTACCTGCCCGCTCAGCCGCAGGCCCAACGCGCCGGCTACCGTCGATGGCACGAGAGCCGGGTCAGAAAGCGACGCGAGCTCCACGAACCAGGCGCCGTCCCCGAAGTCGGGTACCAAGGCGCGGACTGCCTCCAGGGCGAGGACGGTCTTCCCAATTCCACCAGCGCCGGCCAGGGTCACCGCGCGATACGCGGAAATGAGATCGCGCACACGACCGGCCGCTGCGGTCCGGCCGACAAGCTGGTCCATTATCACCGGAAGATTGGTGGGCGGGCGGTCTGCCGGCCGGGGATGGGGCCTGCGGACGGGCCCCGTCTCGTCCGCCTGCTGCGTGGTCCAACCGCCAATCAGGTGGTACCCTCGCCCATGCGACGTCCGCACCAGGTTGCGATCGGATCCGAGCACCTTGCGGACCGCGGATATGTGGACCTGGAGGATGTTGTCGCCGACGACAACGCCCGGCCAGACGCTTTGCATCAGGTCTTCCTTGGTGACGAGCCGACCTTCCGCACGGGCAAGAACCTCGATGATCTCGAAGGCACGATGGCCCAGGGCGACCGGCGTGCCACGCGAGCGAAGCTCCCGCCGGCCGAGATCGATCTCCCAGGGATAGTGGGAATAGATCAGTCCGGAAACTGGATCGGACATCCCGGAACGCACAACATCTGCATCCGGCCAGTATAGTCGAAATGCCGCCAAAGCAGGGACAATTGACTGGGCTCCGCTCGGCTAAAGTTCCGGCAGAAGTACGGGTTACGGAGATGGCCGATTCAGCAGTAATTGCGCGGCTCGCATATCCGGCGTGTTAAACCCCTCGGTGAATCGATCATAGATCGGCGCCAGACCTTGCCGCGCCTCTTCGCCTCGACCCTGCGCCATGTGCAACTGGGCGAGGCTCAGGGCGATGCGCAATTCCCACGACAAGGCGCCTTGAGCGCGGGCGCTCTCGATTGCTGCTCGAAAGCAGCTCTCTGCCTCGGCAGCGAACAGATCGGTGGACTTGCGGAGCAGGAATTCGCCCTTCAAGCGCATCAGCTCGGGCTGGTACCAAACCTCTCCGCATTGATCTGCAAGCTCAATGGCACGCTCCAGTTTGACGCCGGCCTCATCGAGACGCCCGAGTCCGGTCAGCCCTTCGACAACACAACCCAGGAATTCGACGTAGCCCATCCGCCAACCCGTCCGTTCGCAGGCCTCCAGGGTCTGCGATATCAATTCGATACCCCGAGCGGATTCGCCGCGCCCGATGAGCAGCCTTCCGGTCCAACAGGAAGCCATCATCCGCCAGAACGTGGCATTCATTCGCGCTGCCCAATCGTTCATCGCTCCAATCGCACGCTCCGCTGCTGCCAAGTCGTTCATCATGAAGGCGATTGGACACAACGCATCGTGGACGGCCCAGCACACAGTGATCCCAGCCCCCGACGCTTCAGCCAGGTCGAAGCTGGTCCGAGCCTCGGCGTACGCTCTGTCAGTGTGACCGAGAAGGCCGAACACATGTGCCAGTCTCACGCGCGCGAGCACTTGCCGGTCGCGACGAAACAGCATTGCGTGATGACCGTGTGACGGCGCGACATAGAGGTCTACGACGTTTTCGAGTCTGTCCTGCGCCTCAATCAGCTTGCCGTCGCGGAGCAGCGAGGTGCCGAGAATGCTATCGCTGGCGAATTTCATGGCGTCACCGCCTCGCGATGTGACTTCGGTGAGTTGCCGCGCTGAGACGAGAGCTGCAACCTGGTTGCCGGACATGTATTCGATCGACCACAGGCCGTAGAGAATACCTGCCTGCAGCTCGACGTCGTCGAGGCTCGCGATCAAGTCAAATTCCTTTTGCACGATTCGACGAGTCTGCTCGAACGGAGCCAACGTCATCGTAAGCGACTCCGAATAAGCCAGCCACAAGCCGAGTTCCGTCGCCATGCTCAAACGGATGTCGGAGGTCGGGCTCACGAGCATGCGTTCGACACGATCGCGGCATTCGCCAACCAGCGACAACATCTGCCAAATAGGCGCAAACGCTGCCGTCAGCATTGCGCCTATTTCAGCGTCACCGTCGGGCGAGAACGCCCAGTCGAGGGCCGCCCGGACATTGTCGAGCTCACGACCGCACCGTGCTGCATCATCGTGATTCAGGCGGCCTCTTGAATTGGCCGTGATTGGCGAGACGAGATCCCGGAAATACTCGGCGTGGCGCCGAGCGGCAGCCGAGTACTCTCCATTCTCCGTGAGCTTCTCCAGGCCATAGGCGCGTACCGTCTCCAGGAGGCGCCAACGCACCGGGGATATCGAACCGACCCGTTCGCAAAGCGACTTGGACACGACACTAGAAAGTTCCTCGATGATCGATAGGTCGCCCAGCCCCATGCCGCCCACCGCCTGAGCGGCCTCGAACGTGAAGCCGGCTGGGAAGATCGCAAGGTGGCGCAGCAGGTGCTGTTCTTCCTTCGACAGGAGCCGGTAGCTCCAGTCGAGCACCGCGCGCAGGGTCCGGTGTCGTGAGATCGCGGTGCGCCGCCCACTGGCGAGCAAGGCGAAGCGATCACGCAGGCTGGCGGCCACCTGCTCGGCTCCGACGAGGGCGACACGGGCCGCCGCAAACTCGATGGCGAGCGGAATGCCGTCGAGGTGTCGGCAGATCTCGCCGATCGAGCGGAGATCCCGAGGCTGCGGCGAGAAGCCGGTATCCAGCGCTTTCGCTCGGGCAACGAAGAGTTCCACGGCGCTATGTCCGAGGATGACCTCCGGCGTCTCGTGCTCAATGGCGGGGACATCGAGCGCCGGCACGCGATAGACGGCCTCCCCCTGGATCCGCATGATCTCGCGGCTGGTCGCCACGATGGTGGTGCGCGGGCAAAGGCGGATCGCGGTTTCGGTGAGAGTTGCCACCGTTTCGATCAGGTGTTCGCAATTGTCGAGCACGAGTAGGAGGTGTCTCTCGCCGATAGCGCGCGCGAGCGACTCCGAAGTTACCTGGCCGCCCAACCGCAGACCCAGCGCGCCGGCCACCGTCGATGGCACGAGAGCCGGGTCGGAAAGCGACGCGAGCTCGGCGAGCCAGGTGCCGTCCGCGAAGTCGGGCACCAAGGCGCGGACAGCCTCCAGGGCGAGGACAGTCTTCCCGATTCCACCAGCGCCGGCCAGGGTCACCGCACGATAAGCGGAGAGGAGGTCGCGCACACGCTGGACCGCCCCTGTCCGGCCGACGAGCTGGTCGACGATTGTGGGAAGGTTGGTGGATGGGCGGTCTTCGGGTCGGGGGTGGGGCCTGCGGATGGGGGGCCTTTCTTTCACTCCGCCCTGCTGCGTGGTCCAACCGCCGATCAGCTGGTACCCCCGACCATGCAGCGTCTTCAACAGATTGCGATCGGATCCGAGCACCTTGCGGACCGCGGATATGTGGACCTGGAGTGAATTGTCCCCGATGGCAACGCTCGGCCAAATCCGCTGCATCAAATCGGCCTTGCTGACCGGCCGACCTTCCGCGCGGGCCAGAACCTCGATGATCTCGAAGGCACGATGGCCCAGGGCCACCGGTGTGCCGTGCGAGCGAAGCTCACGCCGGCCGAGATCGATCTCCCAGTTATCCCGCGCGTAGACTTGTTTTGAAATTGGTTCCAGCATTTCGGCGTGTCGCGCTCAACGAGCGTACAACCTCCACGTTTCCGCCGAAACATAGCCGAAGCGTCGCCAAAGCCGCCACTCTCAACGGTCACGGCCATTGGCGGAGTTTACTGCGACAAGGCGACGGCCGGCCCCTTGGGGTAAGGGCCGACCGTTATTGCGGACCAGCAACGCGAGGGAGGAAACTGGCGGATCGAGCCCGCTTTTACGAGGAGAAGGAAGTTGAGTTCGATTGCATGAAAGCATGAGACGGCCCATGCGAACGGATTGGTCGTCCGGCGTGAAGGTTGCCGCTTTCGACCAGATTGATCGGCGTCGCCTTACTCCAATGATTCCCGGGTTTTTCGGCCTCCCGGCAGGCTGCTTTAAGGATTCTTAAGCTTTTGCCCAAGGACTCGCATGCCGCAGACCAATACAAGGGCTTACCCACGTTGTTGCGGATCGCTGCCAAATCCCTGGGAGGACAGCCATGGCCTTCACCAACGCACAGCACGCGAGCGGAGATCTCTTTCCGAGTTCCGGACGGCTTAGTCGCAGTCGAGTGCTCCGTCCGGACGCGACCATCAGCATGCTCGAACCGGAAATCGAGCGTCCTCTGGTCATCATCGTGGATGATGACGAGGATGTCCGGCTCGCGCTCCGAGAACTCATCTTGTCCGTTGGACTCGAAGCAGCCTGCTTCGGGTCAACCCGGGCGTTGCTGGAAGCGGCGCCGCAGAACCGACCCGGTTGTCTGATCCTAGACATCCGCATGCCGGGATTGAGCGGCCTCGCTCTCCAGGATCATCTTGCCTCGAGTGCCAGCGCAAAGCCGATCATCTTTCTGACGGCCCACGGCGACATTACGATGAGCGTTCAGGCGATGAAGGCCGGGGCTGTGGATTTCCTGACCAAGCCCGTCCGCGACCAGGCCTTGCTCGACGCCGTGGCGACCGCGATCGAAAGGGATATTGCGCGCCGTGCGGCAAAGCAAATCGCGGACGGCCACATCGCCCGGTTCGCTACGCTCACGCCGCGCGAGCGCGGGGTATTGCGGGAGGTAGTGCGCGGGCGCCACAACAAGCAGATCGCATTCGATCTGGGCATCAGTGAGGTCACGGTCAAACTTCATCGCGGCAATGCCATGCGCAAGATGCAGAGCACCTCGGTCGGCGCTGTCATACGGGCTTGGGAGGCTTTGCCAACGTCGCTGCGCGAACGATAACACGCGATAGCAAGGATCTTCGCCGTGCCTAGGCCTCCCGCAATTGCGGTCGTCGACGATGACGCGGCAATGCGGGACTCCTTGTGCGAGCTCATACAGGCGGTTTCCATGTCGTGTCGTGCCTTTGCCCGGGCAGAAGACTTCCTAGAGGTCCATGTGCCCGGACAATTCGACTGTTTGATCACTGATCTGAGGATGCCTGGCATGGGGGGACTGGAGTTGCAGCGCACAGTCAAGGCGCTGGACGCTTCATTGCCGGTGATCGTGGTCACGTCCGCCGACGATTTCGTGAGCCGGTCGCGCGCCATGGAGCAGGGAGTGTTCGCCTATTTAACCAAGCCGGTCAGCGGCGACGTCCTGCTGCGCCAGATCACGGCTGCTCTGGGGCGGCGCCACCCGTCTGGAGATACCGAAAATGGCTGACAGACTGGCACGGTTCGAGGTCACTCGGTCGGCAGAGGGAGCGGACGAGCTTGCGTCGGAAGACCGATATCAAAAGCTCATCTACCACATGCCGACACCTCTGCTGCAGATCGATACACGGCGGGCGCGAGCAATGTTCGAGCGCCTCAGGTCCGAAGGCGTCACCGATATCGCGACCTTTCTCGATGCACACCCGGAGCTGGTGGAACTCGCCAAGGACATTGTTCAAGTGACGGAGGTCAATCGCGCTGCCGTCTCGCTCTTTCGGGCTCGAAGCGCCACGGAGCTCATCAGGCCGGTGAGGTATTTCTTTGCAGTCGTGCCGGAGATGATCCAGCGCATCATGATTGCCCACTTTGAAGGACGGAGAAATTTCACTGAACAGACCAGGATCGCCACCTTCGATGGGCAGATACGCGACGTGCTTTTCGCGGTCACCTATCCGGCGCCACCCGAGCAGCTCGGCACGACCTTTGTGACGATGCTGGACGTCACTGAACGCCTGCACACGGAGGCACAGCTCCGCCAGTTGCAAACAGATCACGCTCACGCCGCCCGAATCTCCACGCTCGGTGAGTTGGCTACCTCGATCGCCCACGAGGTCAAACAACCGCTAGCCGCGATCATCATTAACGCCGAGACGAACCTGCGCTGGTTGGCGCGCGGCGATATCAACATCGACAAGGTCAAGCAGTTGACGGCCCGGATTATATCCAGCGCGAATCGCGCCAATGACATCGTGCAGCGCATCGAAAACCTGGCCGCTAGAGGTGAACCCGAGCGCACGATGCTGGATTTGAGTGAGGTCACCGAGGAAGCGCTGTTGTTCGTTCGCCACGACTTGGATGCCAACCGGATTTGCCTGTCGATTCACGCGGCTCAGTCGTTGCCCAAGACTCTCGGTGACCGGGTCCAGCTCCAGCAGGTCATCATCAATCTTCTCATGAACAGCATCCAGGCCATCTCACAAGCAGAACGGCCGGTTCGACGCATTCGCCTTTCGATCGAAACCGCCGAGGCTGGACTGCTCATCTTCTCGATCCGAGATAGTGGGCTAGGCATTGCGGATGGGGATCTCCCTCGCATCTTCGAAAGCTTCTTCACGACAAAAAAAGACGGAATGGGAATCGGTCTCACCATCTGCCAATCGATTATTGCCGCTCACGGCGGGCACATCTCGGCCGCCAACGATTATGAAGGCGGCGCTCACTTCCGGTTCGTCCTGCCGATCCAACCCTAGACCAAGGTGCAGGTTGGCCGATCGTCTGGCCAGCGCGACTCACCCCTCTGCACGATATCGTTCGGTGCCGCGAAGCGCGTATTTGAGGGTGCACGCTTCGAAGGATCGAGCTCATGACCAGCATCACGACACAGGATGGCGTCCAGATCTTCTTCAAGGACTGGGGGGCGAAGACCGCACAGCCTATCTACTTCCACCATGGCTGGCCTTTGAGCTCCGATGATTGGGATGCTCAGATGCTCTTCTTCCTCAAGAAGGGCTACCGCGTCGTGGCTCATGACCGCCGCGGTCACGGTCGGTCCAGCCAGGTGAGCGACGGTCACGACATGGATCATTACGCCGCCGATGTCGCGGCGATCGTTGAACACCTCGATCTTCACAACGCCGTCCACATTGGCCATTCGACCGGCGGCGGCGAGGCGACGCGATACGTCGCGCGCCACGGAAGGGGCCGCGTGTCTAAGCTGGTGCTGATCGCCGCCGTGGTTCCGCTGGTGCTGCAGACGGCCAACAACCCGGGCGGCCTGCCGCTCGCAGTGTTCAATGACTTGCGGGAGCAACTCACCGCCAATAGGTCGCAGTTCTATCTCGATTTCGCGAGCGGACCGTTCTACGGCTTCAACCGCCCTGGCAGCAAGCCTTCGCAGGCGGTCATCTGGAACTGGTGGCGACAGGCGATGATGGGCGGCGCCAAACCGCAATACGACAGCATCGAAGCATTCTCGGCGACCGATTTCACCGGCGACCTCAAGGGCATCGATGTGCCCACCTTCGTCATGCATGGGGACGACGACCAGATCGTTCCCGTCGCCGATTCTGCACCGCTGTCGGCCAAGCTTCTGAAACGCGGCACTCTCAAGATCTACGAACGGCTGCCCCATGGCATGTGCACGACCCACGTCGATGTCATCAATCCAGCGCTGCTCTCGTTCATCGCAGCCTGACATACCCGGCCTCGCGCCTTTCCGTCGCTTCCCCGAACCTTAACGAAAGGACCAGAACACATGCGACTCGTCATCATTGGCGCCGGCTTTGCCGGCATGTACGCGGCGCTTTCATCGGCGCGCCTGCGCGATATCAAGGGCAGTTCGGGCGAGAAGCTCGAGATTGTCCTGGTGGCACCACAGCCGACGCTGTTTGTCCGGCCCCGGCTCTACGAGTCTAACCCCGGGGGCATGACCGCGCCGCTCCAAGACGTCCTCAAGGCCATCGATGTCGTCTTCGTCCAAGGTCAGGCCGAGATGATCGATACCAAATCCCGCGATGTCGGGATCGCAATTGCCGCGGGAATGCGACAGACGCTCCGTTATGATCGGCTCGTCGTGGCAACGGGCAGTCGGCTGTTCCGCCCGAACATCCCCGGCCTTGCCGAACACGGATTCAGCGTGGACCAACTCGAGGATGCGGTCGCTCTCGACCGACATCTGCACAGCCTGGCGGAGCGGCCGGCGTCACTGGCGCGCGACACGGTGGTCGTCGCCGGCGGCGGCTTCACCGGCATCGAGGCGGCGACGGAAATGCCGGCGCGATTGCGCGCGATCCTGGGCGCCGAGGCCAAGCCGCGGGTCGTGATCGTTGAACGTGGCAAGGTGATCGCGCCCGACATGGGGCCAAATCCCCGGCCGACCATCGAGGCCGCCCTTCGAGAACTCGGTGTGGAGGTGCGGGTCGGGTCGGGTGTGGCTGCGCTCGATGCGTCCGGTGTCACGCTGACCGACGGCACGCGAATCGATAGCGCGACGGTGGTCTGGGCCGCCGGCATGCGCGCCGCGCCCTTGACGGCGCAGATCCCCGGCGAGCACGACAATCTCGGCCGGCTGATTGTCGACCGCGACTTGCGCGTATTGTCGGTTCCGGACGTCTTTGCCACCGGCGATGCCGCCAAGGCACCGAGCGACAATATCGGCAACTACGCGCTGATGTCGTGCCAGCATGCCACGCGGATGGGTGCTTTCGCCGGCAACAACGCCGCTGCGGACCTGCTCGGGGTCCCAACCATGCCCTATCACCAGGAAGTCTATGTCACCTGTCTCGACCTTGGCTCGAGCGGGGCGATCTTCACGCGGGGCTGGGACCGCAAGGTCGAGCTGGTCGGCGGCAAGGCAAAGAAGTTGAAGCAAGAGATCAACACGGAGTGGATCTATCCGCCCCGTGCCGAGCGAGCCGCTGCCCTGGCGTCGGCCGATCCGGAGCGCGTCACCGCCATGTAGGTGCGCGAAGAGCCGACGCACTGCGTAAGCGTCGTCTCCGGCATGGACCAGGAAGGGACCCGTTGTCATGAGCGAGAAGACCATGTGCGCAACAGCGTTCGCCCTGCCGCTGACGAGTTCGAACTTTCCATGCGGTACCTATCGGTTGCCGAACCAGGAGTACTACATCATCCAGTACCGGACGGATGCACGTTGGTCTGCGCCGTGGACCACGGCTCAGTCCGCATCGCCATCGCGACCATGGCCTACAAGCACCGAACCCGCGATGCAGCGGAGGGTATCAAATGCTTGACCCAGAGCCACGCGCTCCTGGCGCAGCACCCGGGAAGAGCCCCTGGCAGCGCAAACGGCTGATTGGGGCAGCAAGCGGTATTGTCCTGGTCGCTGGTCTTGCCTTTGGCGTACATGCGGTCCTGGACGGCTTGAGCACTGTTTCGACCGACGATGCGTTTGTGAACAGCCACGTAACCTTCGTGGCGGCTCGCGTGCCTGGGCAGGTTGCCCACGTCCTTGTCGATGACAACAACCGGGTACGCCGGGGCGATGTAGTCGTCGAATTGGACAAGGAGCCGTATCAGACAGCGGTTGCCGTCAAGAAGGCCGTCGTCGGCGCAGCAAGCGCGGATCTGCAGGCAGCAATTGCCACGGTTCGCGCCATCGAAGCGGACGCGAGAAGCCGGCGCTGGCGCCTGCAGCACGCGATGGAGGATGTCGACAACAGGATCGCCGAACTGCGCACGCGGATTGCCGGCGTCGACAGGAGCAGGGCTTCGCTCGTGTTGGCCGAGCTCGAATTCGAGCGCGGCAGGCAGCTGGTTGCGTCGAACAACATTCCCCGATCCGAGTTTGACCGTCGGCAAGCGGCGCTGGAGATCGCGCGCGCCGAGATCGTTCAGGCGCTGGCCGACGTGAACCAGACTCGCGTCTCCCTGGGATTGAAAGCGCTTCCACTGGAAAGCAACGAACTCGGCCAGGTGCCAATTGATCTCGATCAGACCTTTTCGGCGGTCCGCGAGGCACAGGCGGCCTTGATTCAAAGTGCGGCCCAGTTGGGTGTTCTTCACTCCTACGACCAGACGCCGAAGGAGATGCTCGAGACGTTCGAGGGGGCTGGTGCGGACGATATCGACCGCACATTCACCCGGCTGGCGGCGAGGGCACCCACGGTCAGGCAGGCCGAAGCCAGGCTCGAGGCGGCCCTGCGCGAGCTTGCCCGGGCCGAGTTGGACCTCCGCTATTGCGACGTCGTTGCCGAGATCGATGGCGTCATTACCCGAAGAAACGTCAATCCCGGTAACAACATACAAGGCGGCCAGGGCCTGATGGCCATCCGCTCGCTCAACGAAATCTGGGTCGACGCGAATTTCAAGGAGACGCAGTTGCGCGATCTGCGCATCGGTCAGCCGGTCGACCTCAACGTCGACATGTACGGCAGCCGGCAGACGTTCAAGGGTGTTATCGCCGGCTTCACCATGGGGACCGGGTCGACTCTGGCACTTCTGCCGGCGCAGAACGCCACGGGGAACTTCGTCAAGGTGGTGCAGCGCCTGCCGGTACGCATAGAGCTGGTTGGCTACGATGCCGAGAAGTACCCGTTGTTCGTCGGCACTTCGGTCGTACCGGAGGTCCATATCGACCAGCCGGCCACCGGGCCGAATGCCGGCAAATACCTCCAGGCGTACACGCCGCGATCGCAAGTCGACGCCCCGGGGGCGGGTACAGTCGGTGCAGGGCAATGACGGCTCTGGCAGCGTCGAGCCCCAGTCGTGCCACTAACCCCTGGCTCATAGCCATGATCGTGGTCGTCCCGACATTCATGGAAGTGCTCGACACCACCATCGCGATCGTGGCGCTGCGCCACATTGCAGGCGGTCTGTCGGCGACCGTCGATGACGGCGAATGGGTTCTCACCAGCTACCTTGCGGCCAACGCGATTATCCTGCCTATTACTGGCTGGCTGTCTGCGCACCTCGGTCGCCGCACATACTTCCTGCTGTCGATCGGTGTCTTTACCCTCGCTTCGGGATTGTGCGGAATAGCCACCGACCTCAACCAGCTGATCTATTTCCGCCTGCTCCAAGGCTTGGCCGGAGGCGGCCTCCAGCCCTGCAGCCAAGGCGTGCTGCTCGATGCCTTTCCTCGCGAAAAGCAGGGCGTAGCGATGACGCTGTTCGGCCTGGCGGCACTGACGGCGCCGGTTGTCGGTCCGACCCTCGGTGGCTGGATCACCGACCAATACTCCTGGCGCTGGGTGTTCCTGATCAACGTCCCAGTCGGTCTGCTCGCGCTTGCCGCCTGCTACGTCAAGCTACAGGACCCGGACTACCTCATCACGGCGCGCCTGGAACTGTGCAAGCAGCCGTTCAGGTTCGACCTGATCGGTCTGTCGCTGCTGGTGATGGTTGTCGTTTGCTGGGAGGTGGTGCTCAGCAAGGGGCAGGAATGGGACTGGCTGAGTGATCCCTTCTGGCGCGTGCAGACGCTGATGATCCTCTTCGGCGCGGGACTGATCGGGCTGATTTTCTGGGAGCTTCACCACCCCAGTCCAGTGGTCAATTTACGACCGCTCGGGGAACGCAACTTCGCCTCCTGCTGCATGATCGTCTTTTTGGCTTTTGCCGTCCTTTACGGTGCAAGCACCTCGCTGCCCGGCTTGCTGCAGTCACTGTTCGGATACGACGCCCTGAGAGCCGGATTGGTGATGTCGCCAGCGGGGGTGTCCTCTCTCCTGGCGATGCCTGCCATCGGCCTTATGCTTGGCCGAGGAACAGATGCACGCTGGTTGCTTGCAACGGGTCTGCTGCTGATGACTGCTGGGAACTACTGGATGTCTCAAATGAACCTCGACACAAGCCCAGGGCAGCTCGTTCTGCCGCGCGTCCTACTTGTGCTCGGCCTGTCGATGTGCTTCGCGCCGGCGAACGTCGCTGCCTATCTCTACATCCCGCTTGAATTGCGGGGTGCTGCCGTCGGCATACTGAGCCTCCTGCGCAATGAGGGAGGTAGCGTCGGCACGTCGATGGCGCAGACCCTGCACGAGCGGCGCGATCAGCTCCATACCCTCCGGCTCGGGGAGTATCTCGATCCCTTCAATGCGGCGGTCAATTCGTTCGTCGATCAGGTGCGTGCGCTGGCACAGCCGCAGATCGGTGATCCGGTTGCTCTACAGCAGCTAGCGTGGCAGGCGGTTGAGAATCTGCGCCAGCAACAGGCTTCCGCTCTTTCCTATTTCGACTGCTTCTGGATCTTCGCAATGGTGACGCTCGTGCTCGCTTTCGTGACGCCGCTAATGAAGCGCTCGGTTGCCGAAAAGGGCACTCACGTGGGCGGTGAATGAAATGCTGTCGAACGCCTCGCAAGCCGAGCATGAGGCTCGCAACGGGGCGACGCCCCTAAGTCAGATCGAGTGGGTGGCGCCGCTCATCGAGCCGTTCCGCGATATCGACGCTCAGGCGCTCATGCGCAGGAAATACGGTTTC
>Ga0070665_100003590_pt1 | contig 16432 bp, 17 predicted proteins | sample KBSS13metaG_FD_65862 | JGI IMG/M metagenome (GOLD analysis project Ga0070665, IMG submission 65862) | Switchgrass rhizosphere microbial communities from Kellogg Biological Station, Michigan, USA - KBS S1-3 metaG | ecosystem: Host-associated > Plants > Roots > Rhizosphere > Soil ... | reverse complement strand
GATATTTTCGGCAAGCAGAATTTCTTTTTGGAAATTCAGGACCAGGGTCTCGACATCGAGAAGGCGGTAAACCCGCAACTCGTGCGATTGTCGAAGGAAACCGGTATTCCCCTCGTCGCTACGAACGATTGCCATTATCTGCACCACGAGGATGCTCACGCGCAGGAAGTCCTCCTGTGCATCCAGACTGGCAAGACCATGGGTGACGCGAACCGCATGAAGTTCGCGACCGACCAGTTTTATTTCAAGACTGCTGCGGAGATGGCGAAGGTGTTTGGCGAGATTCCCGAGGCGATGCGGCGGACCGTGGATATCGCCGCGCGTTGCAACGTAAAGATCGAGCGGATTGCCAATCCATTCCCGGAATTCAAGGTGCCTGAAGGGCAGACCGCCAGCAGCTACTTTGAAAAGGTAGTGCGCGAAGGATTTGCAACGCGCGTTCCGTACCTGGAGCGCCTAGCAAAATCGGGCGCGCTGGCGAATCCGCTGAACGAGTACGAACGACGACTCACCAGCGAAATCCAGATGATTCAGAAGATGCGGTATGAAGGCTATTTTCTGATCGTCTGGGACTTCATCCACTACGCAAGAGCGCAGGGTGTTCCGGTAGGGCCGGGGCGCGGTTCCGCGGCTGGCAGCCTGGTGAGTTATGCACTGCGAATCACAGACGTCGATCCGTTGCAGTACAACCTGCTGTTTGAGCGCTTTCTGAATCCGGAACGCGTCTCCATGCCGGATATCGATATCGATTTCTGTATGCGAAGGCGCGGCGAGTTAATCGACTACGTAACCCAGAAGTATGGCCGCGAAAACGTCGCGCAAATCATCACCTTCGGAACAATGGCTGCGAAAGCGGCAATCAAAGATGTGGGCCGCGCGATGGAGATTCCCTACGCAGAAGTGGACCGTTTGGCAAAGATGGTGCCGACGACGCTGGGTATCGAGCTAAAAACCGCCCTGGAAGAAGCCCCGCAGCTAAAGTCAGCGGTAAACAGCGACGAAAAACTGAAGGACTTGATGAACGTGGCGCTGCGGCTGGAAGGACTTTCCCGCCATGCGTCGACGCACGCGGCGGGAGTGGTTATTTCGCCGCAGCCACTGACGGAACTCGTCCCGGTCTATAAAACGAACCGCGACGAAATCACGACGCAGTTCGACATGAACGCGTTGGAGCGCATCGGCCTGCTCAAGATGGACTTCCTCGGCCTGACCACGCTAACGGTTTTGCAAGACGCGGTGAAAATGGTCGATCAAAACCGCGGCGTTACGGTGGACATCGACAACCTCACCTTGGATGACGCAGATACTTACAAGCTATTTTCGCGCGGCGACACGACGGCCATCTTCCAGTTTGAATCGCACGGCATGCGCGACATTCTGCGCCGTTACCAGCCGACCCGCATCGAGGACCTGACTGCGCTGAACGCGCTGTACCGCCCTGGCCCGATTCAGGGCGGAATGATCGACGACTTCATCAACCGGAAGCACGGAAAAACGAAGGTCAGCTACGAACTTCCGCAACTACAGGACATTCTGCAAGAAACCTACGGTGTCATCCTTTATCAAGAGCAAGTGATGCAGATCGCCAACCGCCTCGCAAGTTTTTCCCTCGGCGAAGCGGATATTTTGCGCCGCGCCATGGGCAAGAAGAAAAAAGAAGAGATGGCGGCCCAGCGTGCGAAGTTCATGGCCGGTTGTGCGAAAAACAAGATCAACGAGAAGAAAGCCGAGAAAATCTTCAACCTGATGGAAGAATTCGCGGGATACGGTTTCAATAAGTCCCACTCCTGCGCCTACGCGCTCCTCGCTTATCAGACCGCCTACATGAAGACCCACTATCCGGTGGAATTTATAGCGGCGCTGCTGACGTCGGAAACCGGGAACGCCGAGAAGGCCGTCAAGTACATTAACGAAGCCCGCGGGATGAACATCTCCATCTTGCCGCCGGACGTAAATGAGAGCGACTTGTACTTCACACCGGTCGGCGAGTCTATCCGCTTCGGCTTGGCCGCGATCAAGAATGTTGGCGAGAACACGGCCAAAGCGATTCGTGAATCGAAGCTCAGCGGCGGCGGCTTTAAATCTCTTTACGACTTTTGCGAACGGATCGAGTCGCGCTTCCTGAATAAGCGCGTGTTTGAGAGCCTGATCAAATCCGGAGCAATGGACTCGTTGGGACCGCGTGAAGCAATGTCCGCTTCAGTCGACGACGCGATTACCGCGATCCAGCGGGCGTCGCGTAGCAGGGAATCAGGCCAGCACGGCCTATTCTTTGGCGGTGGCAATGCAGCTGAAGAACACATTTCCTTCACACTTCGCGATGCGGCTCCGTGGAGCGAAGAAGAGCGGCTCTCTAGCGAGTATGCGATGTTGGGCTTCTACGTCTCCGGCCATCCCTTGGAGAAGTATGGCTCGCGACTGACGGAATGGGGCGCTCTGCGATTAGAGGAAATCGAAGGCCAGCGTAATGGAAGGGAAGTATCGGTTGCAGCTTTGATCGTGGGTGTGCGGCCGATGCGCTCCAAAAAGGGCGCCCGCTGGGGAATCTTCACGTTACAGGACATGACCGGAGGGCAGGAGTTGCTGGCTTTTCCGGAAAGCTTCGCGAAGCATGAGCAGATTCTGAAGCCCGGAACGCCACTGCTGCTCAAAGTGCGTGTGCAAATTGAAGAAGCGGGAACACGGCTCTCGTTGCAGGAAGCTCGGCGGCTGGAAGACATCGTCGAACGCCAGGCCTCCAAGCAGGAGTTCCGGGTTCGGTTGCCCATGGCCGCGGTGAGCGATCAGATACTCGACCGGCTGGAAAAATTGTTTGCCGAGGCTCCGGGAATGAGCCAAGTTGTGTTTGAATTGGAGGCGCCGGACGGGTCGGTGTGCGTGATGCCTTCGCAGCAACGCGTAAAAGCGACGCCGGAGTTGATGGAAGCGCTAAAGCGCGTGCGGGGCGAAGCCGCTACGGCCTAGGGAGTTCATTCAGGACAAGCTCGCAGGGGAGTGCATGACCCTTAAGGAAAAGAAAAAGTCGCCACAGGAAATCGCCGAAGCGCGCCAGCGCGAATTGGAAAAGCTTGAGAAAGAAGTAGACGATCTGAAGCGGCTTACCGGCGACGAGGAGTCCGACGCGGAGCTGGAGCGCCTGCGTGCCGAAGTTTCCGAGTTGCGCCGCGAGTTTTATGCACACCTCGGGCCATGGCAGCGTGCGCAGATCGCCCGCCATCCCCAGCGACCCTACCTGATGGACTACGTTCCCTTGCTCTTTACGGATTTTGTGGAGTTGCACGGCGACCGCGCTTTCGGCGACGACAAGGCATTGATCGCAGGCCTGGCAAAATTCAAGGGACGCCCCGTTGCAGTCATCGGCCAGCAAAAGGGACGCGATACCAAACAACGTGTCGTCCGAAACTTTGGCCAACCAAAGCCCGAAGGATACCGCAAGGCGTTGCGGGTGATGCTGTTGGCCGCAAAGTTTGGCCGCCCAATTTTGACGTTTGTGGACACTCCTGGTGCCTACCCAGGCATTGACGCGGAAGAGCGTGGGCAAGGCGAAGCGATTGCGCGGAACTTGCGAGAGATGGCGCGTTTGCCTGTACCGGTCATTGTCACAGTAACTGGAGAAGGCGGCTCCGGCGGCGCACTCGCGATTGCGGTGGGTGACCGAGTCAATATCCTCGAAAATGGCTTCTACTCCGTGATTTCTCCTGAGGGATGCGCCAGCATCATCTGGCGCGATTCGGCCAAGGCCGAGACGGCTGCGGAAGCCATGAAGATCACCGCTACCGATCTGAAAGAGCTTGGGATTGTGGACGAAATTGTGAAAGAGCCGGAAGGCGGGGCGCATACCGATGTGGAAGCAGCAGCACGCCTTTTAGAAGAAGTTCTCGACCGGCAGCTCGTCGAACTGCTCAACGAACCGATGACCAGTCTGGTTTCATCGCGCTACGATAAGTTCCGCAAAATGGGACAGTTCTTCGACATGCAGTCCTGACCTGCGAAAATCGCATCGCAGAATTCATCTCGCGACATGTCTGTTTCTAGCACGGCAATACCACGGTGTAGTACCCGCCCTTTGCACATTGGAACGCGCCAAACAGGAAACTCTGTAAGCCCACAAACGCGAGCGTTAGGCTTGATTGGTATAACAAGCAAGCGGGCCGAGTTTCTTTGAATAGGGTTTGGCAAGCGAACCGGAAACCCAGGCCGTTGTTCCCAGCAATGGAGCAGCCCGCGGAAATTGGACCGTGTCATGTCGGAACCCTTTCGGCCTTATGAAAAACTCGTCGAGATCTCGATCCTGGGCAAGAAATTTCAGGTGCCTGAGCGAAATTCGCTGTTGCGCTGCTTTCAATTCTTGAGTCCGGAAACTATCCCTTATGGACGTTTTTGCTGGAATCAGGATTGCCAGTATTGCCGTGTGAGCTGCCAGCTGCCGGACGACGATGAATCCCGCGAAATGCTGGCCTGCAAATTCATTGTGATGCCCGGCATGGAAGTGAACGAACTGAGCCAGGAATTGAAGTGGTGCCTGCAGGCGAAGCTGCCGCAGGATGAAACCGTCATCCAGCCTTAAGCTCCACGTCGTTCGAAACTCAACAAAATTGCGTGCGTAGTGTGGCTGCACTAGGATAGGTGTATGCCAAGCGGAACGTTGATCTGTGACGGGTGTGGGCAAGCAGCCGACCAAGAGCACATCACTAGGCGTTTGAAGCGCTTGGAAAACTTGACCCGCTACCGCCCTATCCATGTCCAAGCGCTCTTGCTGGGCGCGATGAGCCCCCCGGCCGATACGGACTACCTGTATTCGGCAGAAGCCGAATTTCGCGGCGAAGGACTAGCGTTGCTGCAAGCACTGGGCATTGAACCAGCCGGAAGATCCGTCGAGGCTGTCCTCACGGATTTTCAGCGCCGTGGATTTCTTCTCGTGCACATCCTGGAATGCCCCGGCCAAGCGGTCGAGCTCAACACCATGCACAGCTTGCTCGAAAGAGGGCTGACGGCAACCACTGTGCGAATCCGCCGCTCGCTGAAGCCCAAGAAACTGGCGCTGATCGGCGAAGCACTCGAGGCTTATACGGAAAGGCTGACGGCAGAGTTGCCGGCCGTAGAAATCGTTCGGCCGGAAAAGGGCAGGAGCTTCCGACCGAACGAGCTCTCGGCCGGCGCCTTGGCTTCGGCGTTGAACCCTACCATGACCACTGCGTTGTGATAAATTAGCTGGAGAGATCGGGAGTACCACTTGGCGTGAAGAAGCAAGCAAAATTCGGCATCGGTGCGGGGATTATCGTCCTCTCGATGGGCTTTCTCGCGTGGCTCGGCTACGGCGAGAGCAAGACTTACTACCACACGCTGGTTGAGCTGGATTCGCTGAAAGGCTCAGCCCGCTTGGAGCGCATGCGCATTGGCGGTACGGTGCAAGCCGGAAGCATCCGCCGGAGCACGGGCCGCGTGGACTTTGTGCTCGAAGGCGAAGGCAAGTCCCTGCCGGTCAGCTACGTAGGCAGCGATCCCTTGCCGGACACCTTCGTGGACAATTCGCAGGCGCTGATCGAAGGACGCCCCGGCACAGACGGGCGGTTCATGGCCGAGCACGTCCAAGCCAAGTGCGCATCCAAGTACGAAGCAGCACCCGGAGGAAAGCCAGCTGCGGCGCCGGCCGCGACGCAACGCAGCGCGACATAGTTTGGGGGAAAGCAGAACTGAATGGATGTATTCGGATCGTTTGCGCTGGTCTTGGCGTTCGTTTGTGCTCTGTATGCTTTCGGCGGCGGAATCGCCGCGATCATCACCCGTCATCCGCTACTGATCAAGAGTGCCCGCCAATCGGGCATGGCCACCTGCGGCCTGATTTTTGTTTCCACGCTTAGCCTGGTCTACCTGTTTGTAAGCGACAACTACTCGGTTGCGTACGTTGTGTCGCATAGCAACCGCGACCTCTCGACATTCTTCAAGGTTGCCGCGTTGTGGTCCGGACAGGAAGGCTCTCTGCTCTTCTGGAGCTTCCTGCTGGCGATCTACGTTTTTTCGGTGCTTTTCGTCTATCGCAACAAAAACGGCGAACTGATGCCGTATGTCGGGGTGATTCTTGCCGGCGTCCAGCTGTTTTTCCTGACGATCAGCAATTTCGTCGCGAGCCCTTTCAAAGCGCTCGGCGTGGCGAACGCAGGCGGCGCTTTCGATTTCGTTGCACGCGCTGACGGCAGCGGATTAAATCCCGTGCTGCAGTATCCGGAAATGGTCATTCACCCGCCGAATTTGTATTCGGGCTATACGGGCTTCACCATTCCGTTTGCGTTTGCACTGGCCGCGTTGCTGGCGCGCTACCCAGGCGAAAAATGGATTCACTTGACGCGCAAGTGGACCATGATTGCGTGGTGCTTTCAGTCCATGGGCATTCTGCTGGGCGCGCACTGGGCTTACGCAGTTCTCGGCTGGGGCGGCTACTGGGGCTGGGACCCCGTTGAAAACGCCTCGTTGCTGCCGTGGCTGACTGGTACGGCGTTTCTGCATTCGGTGATGATGCAGGAAAAACGCGGCATGATGAAGGTGTGGAACGTCTGGCTGGTCTTCCTCACGTTCATGCTGTGCATTCTGGGAACTCTGCTGACGCGCAGCGGCGTGGTGAGTTCGGTTCACGCATTCGCACAGTCGAACATCGGCAACTGGTTTGTCGGTTTTCTCTGCATCGTCCTGGGCGTTTGCCTCGGCGCGTATTTCAAGAACCGCGACTACCTTAAGAGTGAAAACCAGTTGGATTCGTTGGTTTCGCGCGAGTCGGGCTTTCTGTTCAACAATCTGTTGTTTCTCGTGGCGTGCATCGCCGTCCTTTCGGGCTCATTGTTCCCGGTGTTCTCTGAATGGTTCACCGGCTCGCGAATTAGCGTGGGTGCCCCGTTCTTCAACAAAGTGAATATTCCCCTTGGCCTAATGATTCTGTTTCTGACCGGAGTCGGGCCTCTGCTGGCATGGCGCAAGACTTCGCTCGATAGTCTGCGGCGGAACTTCCAATTGCCGTCGATCATCGCCCTGTTGGCGGGAATAGTGGCGTTTGGCTTCGGCTGGCGCGAAGCTTACGCGCTCATTTGCCTGATACTTTGCGCGTTTGTGGCGTGCACCATTGTTCAGGAGTTCTATCGCGGTGCGAAAGTTGTGCGAGTCCGAACCGGGGCAGATTGGCTGACAGCGTGCGTTGATCTAACTCTCCGCAACACACGACGCTACGGCGGCTACATCGTCCATTTCGGCATGGTGATGATTTTCATCGGGCTGGCCGGCCAGGCCTTCAACAAAGAAGTCGAAAAAGAGATGCCCGTCGGCTCGACGCTAAAGGTCGGCAACTACGAACTCCTCTTGCAGAGCATGGACCAGAAGCAAGAAAAGAACTACGTCGCCGAGCGGATGATTGTCGAGGTGATGAAAGACCACAAGCCCGTAATGATGCTGTATCCGGAGCGTCGCAACTTCCCGACGAATCAAGAATCGGGAACGATGGTCGCCATCTATTCGACTCTGCGCGAAGATTTGTACGTGGTATACGCCGGAATCAATCCGGCGACCAGTCAGCCGACGATGCACGCATTCATCAATCCATTGGTGAAGTGGGTTTGGTGGGGCGGCATGGTTGTTGTGATGGGAACCATCGTGGCGCTGCTCCCCAATCGTGCCGCCGTCGTCGTTCTTTCGAAAGCCGAGGCGCCAGCTGACGCACGTGAACTGGGCGCCATGCGTCCGGCGCAAGTAGCGCTGCGTGAAGGCCATGATTAGGCCATGACTAGGATTTCGAAAATGAAAAATCGACGAGCGAAATTTGCTGGCGTGTTTCTGCTCGGCACGCTGGCGATGATGGCTCCCGGCGCGCGACTCGTCCTCGCCGATCAAAGCGATCGCGCGCACCAGGTCGGCGCCAAGCTGAAATGCATGTGTGGCGGCTGCGATCAGTCAGCGGCCAAGTGTTATCACGTGGGCGGCCAGTATTCGGGTCCGTGCGACGTGGCCAAGCAGGAGATCAAAGAGATTGAAGGGCACATCGCGAAAGGCAAAAGCGACGAGCAGATTCTTCAGGCGATGATCGCGCAGTACGGCCCTCTCGCATACGTCGAACCGCCCAAAAGCGGCTTTGGCCTCGTGGCGTGGCTCATGCCGATCTTGTTGCTGCTTGCCGGAGCTGCGCTAGTGATCGTGATTATGAAACGCTGGCGAAAGCGGGCACCGGCGACGGCAACAGCTGCTCCGGCAGCAGCCGGCGTAAATGGCGGAATTCAAGTAACACCCGAACTCCTGGCGCGCGCCCGCGAACTGGCGAAGCGCGAGACGGAGGATTAGTTTGTTCGCTTTGCTGTTCACGACATCGCAGATCGCCTCGTCGGACTGGGCTGTGCTCGGCGCGTGCGTTGCGCTCGCGGCTGCAACAGGGCTTTTCATTTTCTACATTCGGCCCGACGCATCGGACCTTGCTCCGCATCGCTCAAAGCTCGACCAGCTGCTGGAACGCCGCGACACCATCTATGACAATTTGCGTGATCTGCGGTTTGAATATCGCGCCGGAAAATATTCGGAAAGCGACTACGAAGCGATGAAAAACTCCATGGAAATGGAAGCAGCGGTCGTGCTGGCTGAAGTTGACCAGGCGACGGATTCGCTTACCAAGCGGCCGCGTGGGCCAAAACCGGCGGAGCGGGGTGCGCATTGAGAAGGGTTTGCCAGTATGCCGTGGCGATGCTCTTCATCGTTTTCGGCATTTCGCCGATCGCCCGCGCTGGAACCGTTCGCGGCACAGTGAACAACGCCACAACGGGCAAGCCAGGAGCGGGCGTGGAAGTTGTGCTCATCCAGCTGCAAGGCGGCATGACGCCAGTCGCCAACACCAAGACCGATGCCAGCGGACAATTCAGCTTTGACAATCCGGACATCGGCGCGCGGCCAATGCTGGTACGCGCCATCTACAAGGGCGTGAATTTTCACCAGCCACTGCCAGCGGGGAAGAATTCCGTCAGTGTCGACGTGTTCGAACCGACATCAGATCCCAAGACGATCTCCGTCCCGTCGCGGGTGGTGATCTTCCAGCCGAACGGCGCAAACCTAATCGTCGGCGAAGAGTATGGCGTGAAGAACGCTTCGACTCCACCACAGGCCTATTTCAGAGCCGATGGCAACTTTGAAGTATCGATCCCGGAAAATGCAGAACTGAAGCAGATTGCCGCATCAGGTCCGTCAGGCATGCCCGTGGTGCAAGCGCCGATTGATAAAGGCAAAGGTAAGTACGCGATCGCATTCGCCTTTCGGCCCGGCGAAAGCGATGTACGCCTGTCGTACGAACTGCCGTACCCCAACGACTCGGCAACCGTGAAGATTCCTACGACGTATGGCGGCGGGCGCCTTCTGGTTGTTGCTCCACCGACGGTGAAGCTGACCGGTGACGGTCTCCAGATGGCAGGGCAAGAGCAGGGAATGAATATCTACGAGCATGGACCCGTAACAGCTGGAACTACCTTGGCCGTGGCACTCTCCGGGACGGCACCTCCGCCGTCGCAAAGCGCGGGCGCCCCGGGTCGTGCGGAAAATGTGCAAGGCGGCGACGCAGGAGCGATACAGGCCATCCCAGGGCGGCTCGACACGCTGAAGTGGCCGCTGGTTGGCGGATTCTGTGTTTTGTTTGTCCTGGCCGCAATCTTCCTGGCGAGAAAACCTGTGGCCTTGGTTGTACCTCAAGAGTCGCAACCGGCTCCCGCAAGAGTGCAAACGGCGACATCGCCGGAGAAAAAGCAGCCGGGAGCGGCCACAAACGGTGATGCGCTGGCGGCGCTCGATCACACCACAGCTACGAGTCTGGATGCGTTAAAGGACCAATTGTTCCGCCTGGAGTTGCGCCACCAGGCTGGAACCATCGGCGAAGAAGAGTACACGCGCGAACGGGCCAAGGCAGAACAGGTATTGCGAGAGCTGGTCCGGGGCTGAGCCTTGCCTGCCGCACCGGAACCTCCCATCGGACTGCAAGTCGACCAAGTAGAAAAGCGCTATGGCGCCGTATATGCGCTGCGCAATCTGACGCTGAGCATTCCTGCCGGCGAGTGCGTGGCGATTGCGGGTCGCAATGGCTCCGGCAAAACGACGCTGTTGCGAGTCGCTGCGCAGCTGGTTCGACCCGGGAAAGGAACCGTGTCCTACAGCGGCAGCCCGGACAGTCATCGTCCGCGGATCGGTTTTGTCGCACACGCCACGATGGTGTACGACGAACTCACCGCGGAGGAAAATCTCCTTTTCTTTGCGAAATTGCAGGGCGTCGAAAATCCAAAGAAACGAGTTGCGGAACTTCTTGGCGAAGTGGGCCTGAAAGATCGCAAGGATTCCCTTGTGCGAACCTTCTCACGCGGTATGCGGCAGCGTGTGGCAATTGCCCGCGCATTACTGGCGCAACCATCGTTGCTATTTTTCGATGAGCCTGGCAGTGGCTTGGACGCCGAGTCTGGTGCATGGCTAACGGCGCACATCCGTAAATTGCGCGACAGTGGCTGCACGATTCTGATGAGCCTCCACGGCGAATCGGAGACTGCGAGCCTGGCGACGCGTGCGATTCGCCTGGAAGCCGGGAGCGTCATTGCCGACACACGCCGCGGCGCGATGTTCCAATCCATTTTTGCTGGAGCGGCCAGCTGAATGGCGCTGCTCTCCAATGCGGCCGTGCTCTTTGGCAAGGAAGTCCGCACCGAGTTCCGTTCGCGTGAACTACTGAGCACGACTATCGTCTTTGTTTTGATCGTAGTCGTGGTGTTCAGCTTCACCTTTGATCCGACCACAAATGAATCGCGACGGTTCGGACCGGGCTTGTTATGGATGGCATTCCTATTTGCGGCCTCGCTAATGCTGCAGCCGTGTTTCTTGCGCGAGCAGACTAACGACACCTTGAGTGCGCTGCGGCTTGCTGTACAGGATGCATTTGCGATCTTTTTAGCCAAGATCTCTGCAAACACGTTGTTTCTGCTGGTTACCGAACTCCTGATGCTTCCGGTCTTCGCCGCTCTTTTCAATGTATCGTTCGCAGCGCAGCTGCCGGGAATCCTGCTGACGTTTTTTCTCGGCAGCGTAGGCATTTCCGTTGTCGGCACCGCACTGGCGGCAATCTCGGCTCAGGCGCGCATGCGCGAACTGCTGCTGCCGCTTCTTCTGTTACCGTTGTTAACCCCGATTTTGGTCGTAAGCACGGAAGTGACCGTTCGTCTGATGCAGCCGGACCCTGCAATCGAATGGAAGGGAATCGGGCTGCTGGCCGGATTCGACGTGGTGTTTTTGACCGTGCTGTGGCTTTTCGGCGAATATCTTTTGGAGGAATAGGAGAATCGCAGAGTGCTTCGTCGCATCTTTTTTGGAGCCGTAGCTGTTGGCTTGGTCGCGTGCGCGGCCTACGCTGCGTTCTACATTGCGCCGGAAGAACGCACGATGGGCACGATCTATCGGATTTTCTATTTTCATGCACCGACGGCGTGGGCCGGTGAAACCACGTTCTTCGTCTGCTTCGTCGCGAACCTGCTCTACATCTGGAAACGCAAACCGCAATACGATTGGCTGGGTGTGACGTGCGCTGAAGTCGGCTTGGCGTGCATCACCGTCGTGCTCATCACCGGGCCGATTTGGGCCAAGCCCGTGTGGGGCATCTGGTGGACGTGGGACGCGCGGCTCACGTCGACTTTCGTGTTGTGGATCCTGTACATCTGCTATCTGCTGCTCCGCACCTTGGTCGACGAACCCGAGCGCCGCGCACTGCTAAGCGCGCTTTTCGGCGTGTTTGCGTTTATTGACGTGCCGATTGTTTTCGGCGCGATTCGCTGGTGGCGTACGCAGCATCCCGCTCCCGTGATTATGGGCGGAGCGGGTTCAGGACTCGATCCGGTGATGAAAAAAGTTTTCTTTTTCAGCGTTCTAGCGATGCATGTGTTCGCGGCATTTTTGATCGTCGAGCGGTATTTGCTGGAAAAGACCAAATACGACGTTGAACTGATGGCGCGTGAAGCGGAGGCCCGGTGAAGAACCTGAACAGCATTTTTGCGGCGTATATGATCGGCTGGGGAGTGTTTTTTGTGTTTTTCCTGAGTATTGTGAAGCGCACGAACGATCTGCGCGCGGAAGTCGAACGGCTGAAGAAAACGATTCTTAAGGATAAGTAGGTTGCACGCAGCGATGTTGCGCTGGCGGAACGCAAGATGAAGAAATGCGTCGGAATCGTGCTGTTTCAGCTCGGCGGACCGGACTCACTCGACGCCGTCGAGCCATTCCTGCGCAATCTGTTTCTTGACCCGGATATTATTCCGATGGGGCCGCTCGGTTTTCTGCGCGGACCGCTGGCGGGGTACATTGCGAAAAAGCGGTCCGTGCCGGTGCGTGGCCGCTACGCCATGATCGGCAGACGGTCTCCGATTGCGCTTCTAACCGAGCGGCAGCGCGCGAAATTGGCCGCCGCGCTTTCGCCGTATATCGAACCGGTTGTGACGACGGCGATGCGGTACTGGAAGCCGTTCACGGCTGACGCGGTCGCAGCGATCAAAACGGCTGCGCCACTCGATCATCTCGTGCTGTTGCCGCTGTATCCGCAATATTCGTACGCGACAACACTGAGCAGCCTGAAAGAATGGGAACGCGTCTACGGCAAGCCAGTAGCGGGGCCGCCAGTGCTCACCGTCGAATCGTTTCATGATCATCCGCTTTACATCCAGGCACTCGTAGAAAAAATCGGCGTCTGCCTGCGCCAGTTCCCAGACAGCTCACGGATTCATCTGCTGTTCAGTGCACACGGTATTCCGCTAAGCCTGGTAGAGAAGGGTGATCCGTACCCAAGGCACATCGCTGAGACGGTGCGGCTGGTGAATGAGCAGGGCAGCAAGCGCTATCCCAATTGGCCGCGGACACAGATTCTCTGCTACCAGAGCCGCGTCGGGCCGATGAAGTGGCTGGAGCCGCCATTCCTTGAGACGATGGAACGCCTCGCTCACGAAGGCGTAAAGGAAATGCTCGTCGTCCCCATTTCGTTTGTCACCGAGCACATCGAGACGCTACACGAAATCAACATTGACGGCCGCATAGACGCCAAGAAATTTGGCATCGAGCGCTTCCGCATGATGCCGGCGGTGGGCGATTCGCCTGCGTTTATCGCCGCGCTGAAAGACGTGGTGCTGAAAAAGCTCGGCGTCTCGGAAGAAGAGGCCCATCTGCGCGCGACGGGCTAGTGTCGCTGAGCGAGCGGCTATGGGTTATAATTCGGGTTCGGAATTCTGGCAATGAAAGCAAACTGTTATCGAGTGGTTCCGTGGGAAGCAACGAGTGTTTCCTTGCGGCCGCGGACGGCGGCTGAATGAGCACACTGCGCACGACCGAATTGACGCTGATGGGACGCGCGAATGCGTATGTAGCGCTGACCAAGCCCGACGTGTCGTTCCTCGTGGTCATCACCACTGCCGCGGGCTACTACATGGGCGCGCGCGGACCAGTGGACTGGCTGAACCTAGTGCACACGGTGTTTGGCACGATGCTGATTGCCGGTGGCACCGCGGCGCTAAATCACTACATCGAGCGCGATTCGGACCGCCACATGCGGCGGACGGCTTCGCGGCCATTGCCGAGTGGAGTGCTACAGCCTGCCGAGGCGCTGTGGTTCGGAGTGGCGCTTTCGATTGCAGGCACTGTGGATCTTTTGGTGGTTGCCGGATGGCTGGCCGCGCTGCTTGGCGTCGTCACCTGCCTTAGCTACTTGCTGGCTTATACCCCATTGAAGAAGCGGTCGGTTTGGGCGACCTTCGTTGGCGCGTTTCCTGGCGCGGTGCCGCCGATGATTGGTTGGGCCGCGTCGACTCGTCACTTGGATGGCGGCGCGTGGCTGCTGTTTCTGATTTTGTTCTTCTGGCAATTTCCGCACTTCAACGCGATCGCGTGGATGTACCGGGAAGACTATGCGCGCGCTGGGATTCGCATGTTGTCGGTAGGCGACACCGACGGCTCGCGGACCTTCCGGCAGATTCTGATTTCGTCGGCGATGCTGGTGGTCATCAGTCTGCTACCTTCGGTCCTGCGGATGGCGGGCGTGGCGTACTTTTTTGGCGCGCTGATCGCTAGCACCGCGTTGGTGCAAGTGTGCTTTTGGGCTGCGAAGAACAAAAGTAACGTGCGTGCGAAGTGGCTGATGCATGCCACGGTGCTGCATATTCCGATCCTGCTAGCGCTGATGGCTTACGACAAAATTGCGCGGTAGGCGCGAAAACCCCGTGGTCTAGAGACCGCGGCTACATGGTCCGAATTTCCAGTCCACGATGAATTTCCCTCACGCGGCGCTCAATGCAACCCTAAACGCAACCAGTGCGATTCTCCTTGCCGGCGGCTACGCGGCCATCCGCGGAGGGAAGCGTGAAGTGCACAAGCGTTTCATGATTTCCGCGTTTGTGGTGTCCTGCGCGTTCCTGGTTTCCTACCTCGTTTACCACTACCGCGTGGGCCATGTCGCGTTTCAAGGGCAGGGAATCATCCGGCCAATCTATTTCACGCTACTGATTTCGCATACGATCCTGGCCGTGGTGATTGTGCCGCTCATCCTGATCACCTTGCGACGAGCATGGCTGGAGCGTTTCGACCAACATCGCATCATTGCGCGCTGGACTCTACCGCTGTGGTTCTACGTCTCGGTAACCGGCGTGGTGGTGTATCTGATGCTCTATCAGTTCTACGCACCGCGAATCTGAACGGCTTTAACTCTCAAATAGTCACTTCGGAAGTGCGGAGATGACGGCGTCGGTGAATTGGTCGGTGGTGGCGGAGCCTCCGACGTCTTTCGTGGTGTGCTTGGCTTCGCGGTAGATCTTTTCTAGGGCGGCCTCGATGCGGCGGGCGGCGGAGCGTTCGCCTAGATGATCAAGCATTAGAATGCTGCTCAGCAACAGGGCGGTAGGATTCGCGAGGCCCTTGCCTGCGATGTCGGGCGCGGTGCCGTGGACGGCTTCAAACATGGCGCCGTGGTCGCCGATGTTGCCGCTGGGGACTACGCCGAGTCCGCCGACAAGGCCGGCGGCGAGATCGCTCATCACGTCGCCATACAAATTTGGAAGAAGCAGAACGTCGAATTGCTGCGGATCGAGAACGATCTGCATGCAGGCGTTATCCACAATCATTTCCTTGTATTCGATTTCGGGATATTTTTCGGCGACGGCGCGGATGGATCTCAAGAACAGTCCGTCGGAAAGTTTCATGATATTGGCTTTGTGGATGGCGTGAATTTTCTTGCGGCCTTCGCGCTTGGCGTACTCGAAGGCGAAACGCGCGATGCGCGTCGATGCTTTTTCCGTGATGATTTTCAGGCTCTCGACCACGCCGGGAACAACTTCGTGTTCGAGGCCAGAGTAGAGGTCTTCGGTATTCTCGCGGACGATCACTACGTCCACATTTTCAAAACGCGACTTGAGGCCGGGAAGATTGCGCACGGGACGAAGGTTGGCGTAGAGGTCGAGCGTTTTGCGCAGCGCGACATTGACGCTGGGCGCGCCTCCCGCGACTGCGGTGGCCATCGGACCTTTCAAGGCGACGCCGTTGCGGCGTACGGAATCCACGGCCGTTTGATTCAGCACTGAGCCGCCATTAGGTTTTGCAGTGCCAGCAACTTCCACGGCACGGGGATCGATTTCTTCCCAGTCGATTTGGACGCCGGCGGCTTCGAGAATGCGTCGGACGGCGCCAGAGACTTCGGGGCCGATGCCTTCGCCGGGCAGCAACGTAACTTTGTGTCGCATAGATGCATCTTATTGTATGCAAAGGAGTTCGCGTTGCGAAATGGCGGTTCGTGCGCGTTTCCAGAACCCAACTTCTACCGTGAACACGCCGACGACTTGCGATGTGCACTGAGATTTCGATTCTGCTAAAATGGAGCTGTAGGATTTTGCCGCGGAGGACACCGCGGCGGAGGCTAATTAGGTCATGATCAGTCTTACTCCGGTTGCCAGCACCAAGGTCAAGGAAATCATGAGCATGCAAAACCCTGTACCCAGCGCGCTGCGCGTGGCGGTGGTGGGTGGCGGCTGCTCGGGTTTTCAATACCACATGGCATTTGAGAACCAGACGAACGACTCCGACGAAGTGGTGGACTTCGACGGATTGAAGGTGGCCGTGGACCAGATGAGCTCGATGTATCTGGAAGGTGTGGAGATTGACTACATCGAGACGCTGGAAGGTGCCGGGTTCAAGTTCAACAACCCGAACGTAAAGAGCACCTGCGGCTGCGGCAGCTCGTTTAGCGTGTAAGGCAAAAGCAGTTCAAGAGTTCAAGGTCCACAAATCTAAGGCTCCTGAGAAGGGAATTGGTTCCGCTCAGGAGCCTTTTTCTTTTGAGCTGGCCATGCTGACTGTACTGCTGTTCCGGCGTGCATCCGAGTCAGCTTGATGCGCCGCGCAGACAGGATTCATCCGCCAGAGG
>Ga0070665_100003589_pt1 | contig 16440 bp, 9 predicted proteins | sample KBSS13metaG_FD_65862 | JGI IMG/M metagenome (GOLD analysis project Ga0070665, IMG submission 65862) | Switchgrass rhizosphere microbial communities from Kellogg Biological Station, Michigan, USA - KBS S1-3 metaG | ecosystem: Host-associated > Plants > Roots > Rhizosphere > Soil ... | reverse complement strand
CGCGGCCTGGAAAACGATCTGGTCATCGCGCCCTATGCGACGGCGCTCGCGGCCGTCATCGGCCCCGGCGTCGCATCCCAGAATTTTGCCAGGCTGACGAGCGAAGGTCTGGCAGGACGGTACGGCCTGTACGAATCCATCGACTACCGGCCGCGCAACCGCGACATCGACACTGTCTCGGACGTGTCCGAGCGGCCGCAGATTGTGCGCGCCTTCTTCGCGCACCATCAAGGGATGTCGCTCGTCGCGCTCGCCAACGTGCTGTGCGACGATGTGTTCGTCCGGCGGTTCCATGCGGATCCGCGCGTCCAAGCCAGCGAACTGCTGCTGCAGGAGCGCATTCCGCGCGAGGCCATCCTCGCCGAGCCGCGGCCGGCGGAGAGCGTCCGCGGCCTGCCGTCGACCTCGACGTACGTGTCGAGGCGGTTTCGATCGCCGCACACGGCATTTCCTCACACGCAGTTCCTGTCGAACGGCCGCTACACGGCCGCGCTCACGCATACCGGCGGGGGCTACAGCACGTGGCGAGGCCTGGCCATTACGCGGCAGCGCGAAGATCGCACCTCGGACGCGGGCTCGCACTTCATCTTCCTTCGCGATCCGTGGTCCGGGCGCGTCTGGTCGCCGACGTTCCAGCCGCTCTGTCAGGATTCGGACGGCTACGAGGTGTCCTTCGACCTCGAGAAAGCGACGTTCTTCGCGCGGGCCGGCGACTTCGAAACGCAGCTCCAGATCAGCGTGTCGTCGGAAGACGACGTCGAGGTGCGGCGGCTGTCGATTGTGAACCGTGGAGGGCAGTCGAGGGAGATCGAAGTCACGAGCTACGCGGAAATCGTGCTCGGCCACCCGCAGGACGACTTCGCGCATCCGAGCTTCGGCAAGCTGTTCATCGAAACCGAATTCGACGCGCAGAGCGCCGGCCTGCTGTTCAGCCGCCGGCCGCGACAGCCGGACGACACGTCGCCGTGGGCGTTTCACGTGCTCGGCGTCGAGGGGCGGCTGGGCGGGGCCGTGGAATGGGAAACCGACCGCGCCCGATTCCTCGGACGCAACCGCTCGCCGGCGCAGGCGATCGCCCTTGATGGAAGGCCTCTGTCGGGCGCAACGGGCGCCGTGCTGGATCCGATTGCCTCGCTGCGCGATCGCGTCCGCCTGGCTCCAGGCGCAGTCGTCCGCGTCACGTTCGCCACCGGCGTGGCGGCGGATCGCACGGCCGCGCTGACGCTGGCGCGCAAGTATCGGGATGGCAACGTCTCCTCGCGTGCGTTCTCGATGGCTTTCACGCACTCGCGCACGACGCTCTGGCACCTGGGGCTGAGCGACGACCAGGCTATGCTGTTCGACCGGCTGGCATCACGCGTGTTCGGAACCGACGCGTCGTGTACAAGCCCGGTGGACATGGCGGCGAACACGTTCGGGCAACCGAACCTCTGGGGATATGGAATCTCCGGCGACTCGCCAATCGCGCTCGTCCGGATTTCCGACACCGAGCAGCTGCCGCTCGTCCGGCAGGTGCTGATGGCCCAGGAGTACTGGCGTGTCAAAGGCCTGCAAGCGGACGTCGTCATTCTCAACGAGCATCCCATCGAGTATCTCGACGAGACGCAGGGTTTCCTGACGTCGCTCGTGCAGGAATCGCGCTGGGCCGGATGGAATCACCGGCCGGGGGGGATGTACCTCCTGCGCGTGGACGGCATGCCCGAGTCCGATCAGCGCCTGCTCGCCGCCGTCGCCCGCGTCGTCCTTCCCGGCGATCGAGGCGACCTGGAAGCGCAGCTCTCGCATCCGGCGGCGTGGGCGACGCCCGCCGACGAGATCTCCAGCAAGGACGTGCTCACGACGCCCATTCCCGCATCGGTTCCCATCGCCGTGCCAGCCCTGGTGATGGAGAACGGCATCGGCGGATTCAACGGCGACGGCGGCGGCGAGTATGTGATCGTGCTCGATGGCGATCGAGAAACGCCGCTGCCGTGGTCGAACATCCTTGCGAATCCGGAGTTCGGCACGATGGTGAGCGCGTCTGGATCGGCGTTCACATGGTCCGGGAACAGTCGCGAGAACCGCCTGACGCCCTTTGCCAACGACCCGATCGGGGATCCCACGGGCGAGGCGATCTTTCTTCGCGATGACGAGTCCGGGGCGGTGTGGGGAGCCACGCCCGCGCCGCTGCCGCGCGACAAGACGTCAGGCCGCTGGGTGATTCGCCATCAGCCGGGCGTGACGCGCTATCAGCATGCCGTCGCTGGCCTCGAGCAGGACCTCGCCGTCTGCGTCGACCCGAACGATCCGGTGAAAGTGTCCGTCCTGACACTCACGAATCGTTCGGCGGTCGCGAGACGGGTGAGTGTGTTCTGCTACGTCGAATGGTGCCTCGGCCCGCCTCGAATGGGGGAGCGGCGCTTCGTCACGACCGAGCTCTCCGAGGATGGACGAACGATCGTCGCGCGCAACGCGTACAACGCCGACTTTCACGGCCGCGTCGCGTTCCTGAGCTCGACCGGGCCGGTGGAATCGCTCACCGGCGACCGGACGGAGTTCATCGGCCGCAATCGCACGCTCGCGCGCCCCGCGGCCCTCCTGCGTCCTCGACTCGGCGGAAGAAGCGGTGCGGGACTCGACCCCTGCGGTGCGCTGCAGGTCGTCATCGAGGTCGCACCGAGCGCGTCCGCCCAGACAGCATTCGTGCTGGGGCAGGGACGTAACGCGGCGCATGCCGCCGAATTGCTGGCGCGCCATGCGTCGCCTGCCGCGGCGTCGGCGACTCTGGAAGCCGCCGTACGCACGTGGGACGATCGATTGGGCGCCATCCGCGTCCGTACCCCCGACGATTCCTTCGACCTCATCGTCAATCGCTGGCTGCCGTACCAGACATTGAGCGGACGGATCTGGGCACGGACGGGACCGTATCAGCCGGGCGGCGCGTTCGGGTTCAGGGATCAACTGCAGGACGTCCTCGCGCTCATCGACGCGTGTCCCGACGTCTGCCGCGCACACATCCTGCTGGCGGCATCCCGTCAGTTCGTCGAAGGCGACGTGCAGCACTGGTGGCATCCGCCGACCGGCCGAGGAACGCGGACGCGGTGCTCCGACGATCTGCTCTGGCTGCCGTACGCGGTGAGCGACTACGTGTCGAGGACCGGCGACGAGTCGATTCTCGAAGAGGTCGTGCCGTTTCTCGACGCGCCGCCGCTCGAGCCCGCGCAATCGGAGCGCTACGATCTGCCGCGCGTGTCGGAGGACAAGGCGTCGCTGTTCGAGCACTGTCTCCGCGCGATCGCGCATGCGAGTCACTTCGGCATTCACCGGCTGCCGCTGATGGGCTCGGGTGACTGGAACGACGGCATGAATCGCGTCGGCGCGGAAGGCCGGGGCGAGAGCGTGTGGCTGGGATGGTTCCTGGTCAGGGTGCTCGACGACTTCGCGCCGCTCTGTCAGCGGCAGGGCCGCGCAGATCTCGCCCAGCGCTTTCGCAGCGAATCGCACTGGCTCGCCGGCGTGCTGGAGCTTTCGTGGGACGGCGGTTGGTACCGGCGCGCCTACTTCGATGACGGCACGCCGCTGGGCTCGGCGCAGAACGACGAGTGCCGGATCGACTCGCTGACCCAGTCGTGGGCTGTCCTCTCTGGTGCCGGTCAGCCGGTCCGCGCTCGTCAGGCGATGGAAGCCGTACGTTCACACCTGCTCCGGCGGGACGCGCGACTGGTGCTGCTGCTGACACCGCCCTTCGATCGCACCGCGCACGATCCCGGGTACATCAAGGGATACCTGCCGGGCGTTCGCGAGAACGGCGGCCAGTACACGCACGCGGCCGCATGGACCGTGCTCGCTCTCGCACGGCTCGGGCTCGGTGATGAGGCGATGGAGATCTTCCACCTGATCAATCCGGTCAACCACACGCGATCCGCAGGCGAGGTGGAGCGCTATCGAGGCGAGCCGTACGTCATGGCCGGCGACGTCTACGCGCACCCGATGCATGTCGGACGGGCGGGGTGGACGTGGTACACGGGATCGGCCGGCTGGATGTATCAGGCCGCGATCGGGGACATTCTGGGGCTGCGCCGGGAAGGCGCGTCGTTGAGCATCAATCCCGCCATTCCGGCGATGTGGCAGGCCTACTCGGTCGAGTGGCGGGTGGGCGGTGCGTGTTATCGGATCAACGTGAGCAATCCTGACCATCGATCGTCCGGCATCGCGACGGCTTTGATGGACGGCGCGCCGGTGGATCCGAAAGCCATTCCACTCTCCGGCGACGACGGAGACCATGTCATCGAGATCGTGCTGGGCAGGGAAGATCGCGCGGCCGGCAGACGGCGTCTGGCCGCCAAGTAGGCGTGCGCCGGTACGGGAAGCGTGCGCCTTCGCACATTGCAATCTGCAGCCTGTTGCCTCATCCTAGCGGGCATCCCACCGCGGCGACGGAGAACGACGGTCGACCAGCCGGCGTTTCATCCACAGGATGAGCTATGAAGAGGAACGCGGTTTTTGCGGCGGTCGTTGCAGCGCTCTTCGCGGTCGCTCCGGCGGTCGCCTCGCCCGATTCCGCCAAAACCGTCCTTACCGTTTACTCTCAGGCTCGCGAAGCGTCCAACATCAGCTCCTTAGACGAAGGTTTGCGGAAGACACTGCAAACGTCATCGGGCGACGAGGTGTCGTACTACGCCGAGTTCATCGATCGTTCGCGCTTCCCGGGCGGGCGTCACCTGCAGGCTGTTCGCAACTACCTCGCGGACAAATACCAGGGCCGGCGGATAGACGCCCTGGTGCTCGTCGGGCAGACGGCGGCTGCCGTCGTCGAGGGGCAACCGCTTTTTTCACAAGTGCCGACGGTGTTCTACACACTCGATCAGGCATCGCTGCACGCGCCGCCGGGTGCCTACCGGCTGGTGGGATCCTTCGGTCCCGATCAGCAGCGGACGCTCGCGCTCGCGCTCACGCTGCATCCGGACACGCGTCAGGTATACGTGGTGGTGCAGACGTCACCCGAGGGCCCGCCGTTCGAGGCGAACATTCGCCGCCAGCTCGCATCGTTCGAGACGCGCGTGCCGATCCGGTATCTGTCGGAGATGCCGATGCCGGACGTGATCGCCACGCTGCAGCATGCGCCGCCGCAGTCGGTCGTCGTGTACATACGTCAGACCAGCGGTCCGGGCGACGTCCACGGCGATCCACGCGATCTGCTCGAGCAGCTCGAGCGTTCGGTTTCGCTCCCGATTTACGGCGGATTCGATACCTACCTGGGCTTCGGCGTCGTCGGCGGCTACCTCTATAGCAGTGAGGCGAACGGCGCCGCGGCAGGTGCGCTGGCCTGGCGGCTCGCGAACGGCGAGCGTCCGTCGAACACCGGCGAGAACGGAAGTCCCACGGTTCCGGTCTTCGACGCGCGACAACTGAAACGGTGGAAGATTCAGAGAAGCCAGCTTCCGCCGGGAAGCATCGTTCGATTTCAGGAGCCGACGTTCTGGGAACGCTATCGCCGATACGGCATCGCGGCTCTCGGGATCTTCGTCGTCCAGCTGATCTTCATTGCCCTGCTGCTCGTCCAGTTGCGTCGTCGTCAACGAGCTGAGCGCGGACGCATCGAGAGCGAAGCGCGGCAGAAGCTGGCAGAGAGCCGGTTTCAAATCAGCCAGGATCGGTATGCGCTTGCGACCGCGGCGGGCGGCGTCGGTGTGTTTGACTGGAATATCGAGACCGGAGACCTCTACGTCGATCCTCAAGTGCTGCGGATTCTCGGATACGCCGATGGCGAACCGGTTGACCATCAGGTGGACTGGGCGCGGCTCCTCCACCCTCAGGATCAGGAACGAACCAGGGCCTGCGTCTTCGAATGCGCGCGAGGCGTTCGGGAGAACTACGACATCGAACATCGGTTGGTCCATCGTGATGGCAGCCTCCGGTGGTTTCACACGCGCGGATCCGTGATTCCGCGGCCGGACGGCACGCCCGGCCGCGTGGTTGGCACGTCCACCGACGTGACCTACCGAAAGGACGCCGAAGAGCGGTTGCGCGTGCGCGAAGCCACGCTGCGCGAGAGCTACGCGGAGATTCAGAAGCTCGCGGGTCGACTGATAGCGGCCCAGGAGACCGAGCACAAGCGGCTGGCGCGAGAGCTCCACGACGATCTGAGTCAGAAAGTCGCGCTGCTGGCCATCGACGCGGAGCAGCTGGCGCAGGATGCCCCGGACTTCGCCGTTCGCGTCGGCCGCATCGCGCGCCGGGCCGGCGAGATTGCGAGCGACGTGCACGAGGTGTCGCACAGGCTTCACCCCTTCAAGCTCGAAGTATTGGGGCTTGTCGCGGCGGTTCAGAGCCTGTGTGCCGACGTATCGGCGCAGCACGCGTTCACGGTTGAATTCGATCACGGCCCAATCGCCGACGAGCTCTCGCCGGATGTCGTGCTGTGCATGTATCGAATCGTTCAGGAATCGCTCCGCAACGTCGTGAAGCACAGCCACGCGAAGTCGGCGTCCGTTCGCCTCGAACAGCAGGGGACCGATCTCATCCTGCGCATCGCCGATTCAGGTGTCGGATTCGTGCCGTCGACCAGGGAGCGCAGCGGCCTCGGGCTTGTAAGCATCCGCGAGCGCGTCAACTTTCTCGGCGGGCAGATGGTCATCCATTCCGCGCCGGGCGCTGGCACACGGATAGGCGTGCGCGTCCCGATCGAATCGAAGGCCGAGGCTTCGCGCGTGGCCCTGTTCAGCACGCAGATCGCTGAATCCGCGTAGACGGCGGTTTTCCACACTCCTGACACGATCTCGTCACCACGAATTCTTTATTCGCCGCGTGATTGGCGATTAGGATGCCTCTATGCCGTCACTCCCACGATTCGCAACGTTGTCTTGTCTGGTCTTGTCGGGAATTGCCGCGGTCGGTATTGCTCAACGCGCGTCCAGTTCGGCTTCGGCCTCGCCCGCCACACAAGCGGAAGTGACGGCTCGCCTGGCAGCGTCGGCGCAAGCGGTGCTCGCCACGCTCGACGAGGCCGGTCGAGCCAAGGTCCAGTTTCCCTTCGATAGCCCGCAGAAGACGAGGTGGTCGAATCTTCCGAGCCCGATGTTCCAGCGAACCGGACTGCGGCTCGCCGATGCGACCGCCGCACAGAAAACCGCCGTCATGGCGCTGCTGTCTGTCGCGCTCAGTCGCGACGGCTACCGGAAGGTGACCGAGATCATGCGCGGCGACGAGATGCTGCGGACTGGCGATACCTCCGGACCAGCACGCGGAGCGCCAAACGGCGGCGGCGCCCCTCCCGATCGCTCCGGTGCCGGCATCGCCGGCGGAGCGCGCGGACGCGGCCGCGGGATGCCGGGCGGGGGAGGGCCGGAATTCGGACAGGACCAGTACTACCTCGCCTTCGTGGGAACTCCGTCGGCGACCGCGCCCTGGATGCTGCAGTTCGGCGGCCATCATCTGGCGATCAATCTGACCTTGATGGGGAGCGAGGCGACGATGGCGCCGAGTCTTCCCGCGGCGCAGCCGGCGACCTACACCTTCGAGGGACAGACCATCCGTCCCCTGGGGCGAGAGAACGACAAGGCGTTCGGTCTGATCAACGCGCTGGACGCAAACCTGCAGCGGCAGGCGATCCTCGGCTATCGCGTCCCGGATCTCGTGCTGGGCCCGGGACAGGACGGACGATCGATTCAGCCCGAAGGGGTGAAGGCGTCGGCGTTGTCGGCGCCCCAGCAGACGATGCTCTGGGATCTCGTGCGCGAATGGACCGGCATCATGAACGATGCCTTCGCGGAACCCCGGATGGCCGAGCTCCGCTCTCATCTGAACGACACGTACTTCGCGTGGAGCGGACCGACGACGAACGGGAGCGCCGCGTATTTCCGTGTGCAGGGTCCCACGCTCGTGATCGAATATGCGCCGCAGGGCACCGTGGATCACATCCACACGATCTACCGCGATCCGACGAATGACTACGGAGCGAAGTTTGCGCGCCGGTAGGACGGCAACGCTCGCGCTCGCGGTTCTCGCGACGGTGAGCGTTGTGACTGATGTGTCGGCCCATCGGCGCGACGAGTACCTGCAGGCGGCCCGGATCAGCATCGAGCCTTCGCGGATCGAGGTCGAACTGGACCTGACGCCTGGGATCGCCGTCGCCGAATCGATCATCGCGGGGATTGATTCCGACCGCGATGGCGCTCTGTCTCCGAACGAGATGCACGACTACGTCGCACAAGTGCTGAAGGCGGTTGATCTTCGCAGCGACGGGCAGTCGCTTCGGCTCGAAGCGATCGGGTGGGATGTTCCAGACGCCGCCGCGCTGCGGCGAGGGGATGACTCGATACGACTCCGGGCGGCCGCGCCCTTGCGTTTGACCAGCGGCTCGCATCAGGTGTCGTTCAGAAATTCGTATCGTCCGGACATCAGCGTCTACATGGCGAACACCCTGGCTCCAGACAGTGACCGCATCGCCGTCGGCGCGCAGCGCCGCGACCCTGAGCAGCGCGAGCTGGTCGTCGACTACACGGTGCGATCCGAAGCGTTCGCCTCATCGAGCGCCTGGAAATTTGCCAGCATCGCCGGCCTGCTGCTCGTCACGATTCTTTGGCTTCTTCGTGTGTGGTGCAGGCCAGCGTGCCCTCGTTTTGACAGGCTCGATCCGAGGCGCGCATAATACCGTCTGTGATTTCGCATTCGGTTTTCAGCGTCGTCCAGCCGTGCCAGACCGCCCTTATCAGCGGCCTGTACATGGGTGTCACTGCCTGAAAGCCGGAAGCCAGCGTTTCTTCTAACCGCGCCCTTCCGGAAGCTCCTCCGGAAGGGCGTTTTTGTTTTCCGGGAGCTTTCGCAGGGCGGCACACGGAGTCGCCGCCATGCAACCCGCCGTCGACCTGTACGAGCTCTCGAAGTCGTTTCGCGTCCGCCGGCCGCGGAGCGGCGGCATCGGTGCACGCCTCTCCAACTTCATTGCGCCGGACGTCGAGGCGGTACCGGCCGTGGACCGGCTGTCGTTTTCGATCGCGCCCGGTGAACGCGTCGCCTTCATCGGGCCGAATGGGGCCGGCAAATCCACGACGCTGAAGCTGCTGGCGGGCATCCTCCAGCCCGACGCCGGCGAGGTGCGCGTGATGGGCCTGGTGCCGTCGCGCCAGCGGACCGAGCTCGCCTTCGCGATCGGCACGGTGTTCGGCCAACGGTCGCAGCTGTGGTACCAGCTGCCGCCCCGGGACACGTTCGAGTTGCTCGGGCGCGTCTATGAGATCGACGCGCGCGCGCACGCCCGTCGCATGGAAGCGCTGACGGCAGTGTTCGGACTCGGCGGGCTGATGTCGACGCCGGTCCGCCATCTGTCGCTGGGCGAGCGGATGCGCTGCGAAATCGCCGCGAGCCTGCTGCACTCGCCGCGCATGCTGTTTCTCGACGAGCCGACCATCGGCCTCGACGTGTCGGCCAAGGCGGCGATTCGCGAGCTGCTGCTGACGGAATCGACACGCGAAGGGATCACCCTGCTCCTGACGTCGCACGACACCGGCGACATGGAATCGGTGTGCGATCGCGTGATCGTGATCCATCGAGGCCGCCTGCTGTGGGACGACTCGATCGCGGCGCTTCGCAAGAGCTTCCTCAGCGCGAAGCGCGTCACGTTCTGGAGCGAGGCGGAGCATCTGGACGTGACGCTGCCGGGCGTCAAGGTGGTGTCGTCCGCCGCGCACAGGACGGAGCTCGAGATCGAATCGGGCGCCACACCGCTCGGACAGGTCGTGGATGCGGCGCTGCGCCAATCGTCGATCACGGACATGGTGATCGAGGACGCGCCTCTCGACGAAGTGATCCGGGCTCTCTACGCGAAAGCGGAAAGGAGATGCGCGACATGACGCTGACCTACTTGAAGAAGCATACGGCCTATGCGCGCATCGCGATGGCTCAGGGCCGTCGCGAGCGCGCGGAGCTCTATGGCCGCGTGGTGTTCTTCGCGGTGATCCTCGGCGTCTTCTCGAGCCTCTGGCGGGCTGTCGGCGAAGCCGGCCTGCCGGCCTCCGGCGATCCGAGGGCCCTCGTCTGGTATCTCGCGGCGACCGAGTGGATCATGCTCAGCGCCCCGCAGATCCATCTCGAGATCCAGGAAGCCATCCGTCGCGGCGATGTCGTCTACCGGCTGGGTCACCCGGCGTCGTACGTGATGGCGGAGTTCGCGGCCGGCCTCGGGGCGACGGCGCTCCGGATGCCGTTCCTGGGACTGACGGCGTTCGGCTGCGCCTTCGCGTTCACGCGGTGGACGCCGCCGCTCTCGGCGATCGCCTTGTTCATCCCGTTCGCGGTTCTGGCTGCCGCACTGCTGGTAGCGCTGTACCTGTGGATTGGATTGCTCGCGTTCTGGCTGCAGGACGTGTCGCCGGTGTTCTGGGTGACCCAGAAGCTGATGTTCGTGTTCGGCGGGTTGATGCTGCCGCTGGCGATGTACCCGTCGGCGATGCAGAAGGCGGCGGCCTTCACGCCGTTTCCCGTGATGCTGTTTGCGCCTGCCTCGATCGTGCTCGGCACCGGGCTCGTTCGCCCGGTCATCCTGGCGCGCGACCTCGCGCTCTGGGGCGGCGTCATGGCGTTGGTCGTCCAGTGGACGTATCGACGTGCGGCCGCCGGGTTGACAGTGAACGGTGGGTGAGTGGTTTCAAGGCAGGTATCCGATGACTCGATGGGTGAACACGCTCAGGTTTGCGCGCGCGCTCGTCACGACGAACCTCAAGGCGGCGCTGGCACTGCGCGGCGCGTTCGTCATGCAGGCGCTGTTCATGGTGCTCAACAACTTCACGTTCTTCGTGTTCTGGTGGGTGCTGATGCGGCGGACGCCGACGCTGCGAGGATGGCGCCTCGCGGACATTCAGGTGCTGTTCGGGGTCGTGGCCGCTGGTTACGGCCTCACGGTGACGCTCGCGGGCGGCGTGCGCTATCTCGGACAGGCGATCGAGGACGGCGCGCTGGACACGCTGCTCACGCAACCCAAGCCCGTGCTGCTGCACGCGCTCGGCCTGCGGCTGCAGCCGTCGGGCTTCGGCGACGTGCTGTCGGGGCTGGTGTTCATCCTCTGGTCGGGGCAGGTGTCCTGGCGGACGGCGCCGGCGGTCGCCCTGGCCATCGCGGCGAGTGCGCTGGCCTGCGCGGCCTGCGGGATCGTGTTCTTCAGCCTCGCGTTCTGGGTCGGCCGAGTGGAAACGGCCGCACGCCAGCTCTGGGAACTGCTCCTGACGTTCTCGCTATATCCGGAACCGCTCTTCGGCGGTGCCTTGCGGCTGGCGTTGTTCACGGTGCTGCCCGCCGGCTTCGTGGGCTACTTGCCGGCGAGCGTCGTGCGCGAACCATCAATTCAGAACATGTCGATGCTCGCGACGGGCGCCGTACTGTATTTCACGCTTGCGGTGCTGGTGTTCGATGCCGGGCTGCGCCGATACGCTTCAGGCAGCCGATTCACGACCTTCGGCTGATCGATTCGGACCGGGCCTGTCATATGAGACAGGCTCGGCTCTTCCTGGTTGTCCCAAGCTCCGCCATTCCTGCAGATTTCCCCAGCTGTGCTTCGCATTCGCCTTGCCGCTCACAGACGAATAACGCATGATGCGCGGCACTGCAGGAGGTCTGGATGCGAGCATTGCGCGCGTCGTTCATCATCATCAGCTTCCTGGCGACGGCCGCAGCGGCCTCAGCCCAACCTCAAATCACCACGGGCGTGATCGATGGCACGGTCGTCGACTCGAGCGGCGGCGTCCTCCCCGGCGTGGACGTCGAGGCACGCAACGTCGAGACCAACCTCGTCCGAACGGTCACGACGGATGGCTCCGGCCGATTCGCAGTCCTTCAACTGCCGGCGGGGCGATACACCGTCACGCTGAGGCTCAGCGGCTTCGCGACGGTCGTCCAGGAGAACGTTGTCGTCAGCATCGGTCAGACCCTACGGCTCACGCCGACCATGCGCGTCTCCGGCCTCGCTGAAACGGTAACGGTCAGCACGGCAACGCCAACCGTTGACACATCGCTCGTCACGGCCGTCAGCACGCTCGACGAAACCACCATCTCACAGACGCCGATTCTGGGCCGTAAATTCGAAGACCTGCTGACCCTGACGCCCGGCGTGAGCGTAGTCCAGGGACCCGACGGCGACGAGATTACCTTCGCGGGCCAACGCGGCGTCTTCAACAACATCAGCCTCGACGGCGGCGACTACACGAACGGTTTCTTCGGCGAGCAGGTCGGCGGCCAGCGGGCCGCCATCGACATCACCCTCGAAGCCGTGAAGGAGTTTCAGGTCATCGCGAGCGGCGCGAGCGCGGAGTTCGGGCACACCGCCGGCGGCGTCGTGAACGTCATCACCAAGTCGGGCACGAACGACGTCAGGGGATCGCTCTTCTATTACCAGCGCCTCGAGGGACTCACCGCGGACACATCCGACGGAAAACCGCTCCAGGATTTCCATCGCGAGCAGTTCGGCGGCACGGTCGGCGGCCCGCTGATGAAGGACAAGACGTTCTATTTCCTCGCGCTGGAGGGTGTGCGGGAGAACCTTCTGCGGCCAAACCTGTCCGAGGCGATTGGCACACCGTGCCCGGTGAGCGCGCCGACGCTCGCCGCGAACGCGTCGTTGATTGCCGGGAGCGCGGACTGCCAGCGGCTCGCGCTCCTCAACTTCTTCAAGACGAGCCGCGGACAGGACGAGGGACAGCCCGTTCAGCATCAGATCAACAACAACGCGTTTCTCGGGAAGATCGACGCGATCCTGTCGACAACGAGCAATCTCTCGGCTTCGTACAATTTCGATTTCTCGAAGAATCTGAATCAGACCTTCGACGTGCCCACGTACGGAACGTCGGCGAACGGCACCGAAGGGCCTTCGAAGATCAACGTGGTGAACGTGAACCTGTTCAGCACCCTGACTTCAAGCCGGCTCAACGAGTTCCATGTGACGTACTCACGGGAGGATCGCCCGCGTTCCGCGACGGCGTCGACCATACCAGCCGACACCGGGATTGGCGCCGATCCGTCGTTTCCGACGTTCCGGTTCGGGAACCCGTTCTTCCTCGCGCCGAACGTGGACGAAGTCGTCAAGCGATTCCAGGTGAAGGACAACATCACGCTGGTGAAGGGGCCGCACACGTACAAGGCCGGCGCCGAATGGATTCACACGAACAACGTGCAGGTCTTCCGAGGGTTCTTCGAAGGGCGGTACCTCTTCGACAGCGTGAACGGCTTCCTCCGCTACGCGTCGCCGGCGGCGCCCGGGGGCTTCGGCCCCAACACCATCGGCTGCTCGAACGGCTCGTACGTCACGGCCCCCACGGCGTGCCCGGCCGGCTCGTCCCAAACCGGCGGACCGCTGCTGTTCTATCTGCAATCGAGCAGTCCGGATGGCATCGCGCGCGACGCGGCCGGCGCATCCGACATCAGCAACGACGAGATCGCGCTGTTCGTCCAGGACAAATGGCGCGTACGCAGCGGGCTGACGGTCGACTACGGGCTTCGATGGGACGGGCAGAAGATGCCCGCCACGGTGGATCCGACGACGACCGCCTTTGCGCAGTACCTGAACGATCCTCGATTCCCGTCCGACGGGACCATTCACAGTCAGTGGAAACAGTTTCAGCCGCGCGGCGGCTTTGTGTGGGACGTGAATCAGGACGGCAAGTCGGTCGTTCGCGCCAGCGCCGGCATCTACTACGCGCGCCAGAACATGTTGAGCCAGGTGGGATCGGTAACCACCAACGGGATTCAGCAGAAGAGCGATTTTCGCGCCACCGGCTTTGGAGACATGCCGGTCTGGCCGAACCTGCTCGCGCCCACAGCCGTCCCGGCCGGGACCTTCCCGTTGTTTACCGGCATACGAGTGTTCGATCGCAGCTACAGCAACCCTCGCGTGTACGCGTTCAACACCGGATACGAACGGGAACTGGCTCCGAGCATTGCCGCCTACATCGACTTCACCGTGGCGAAGGGCGTGGACCTCACGCGATTCCTGAACTACAACGTGCACGGCACGGCGGCGGCCGCGGTGCAGCCTCCCACGCGGGATACGACGACGTATACGGGGGCCAATCCGTTCGAGCCGCAGCTGGGTGACGTGTTCGTCACCAACAGCCTGGGCCACAGCCTGTATCGAGGCGCCACGTTCGGCGTTCGCAAGCGTTTCTCGCAGCACTATCAGCTCGAGGCGAACTACGTGCTCTCGAAAGACGAAGACGACGACTCGAACGAGCGGGATCCGTTCACAGACCGGTCGTTCAACTTCTACAACCTGGATCTCGATTATGGTCCGTCGGATCGCGACATCCGACACAAGGTCAATTTCTTCACCTACGCGGAGCTGCCGGAGCGGGTGCTGCTGAACGTTCGGATCCAGGGGCGGACGGCGCAGCCGATCACCACCTCGCCGCGGGTCCTGAACGGCGTCGATCGCGGGCGCAACTGGGATCGGAAAGACAATGCGTACTTCTCACTCGACTGGCGGCTGCAGCGGCCGTTCCGGGTAGGGGCGCACATGGACGTCATTCCGAGCCTCGAGATGTTCAACACGTTCAACAACGCCAACAACATCAATCCGCTCACGACGCCGGCGCTGTTCAATTTCGACGGCTTCTTGCGGGAGGGCGTCGGCGACCCGAGACAGCTCCAGCTCGCCGTGAAAGTGACGTTCTAGCGAGCCGTTCGATGGCCCGCGGCACTTGATCGAGGCCGCCGATTTCGAGGTAGCGGCGCTTGACGCCCCGAGGCACGTCGGCGTGTTCGTGCGACCAGCTCAGCGCCGCGGGGATGTGGAGCGCCCATCCTCCCGCTTCGATGACCGGCAGGATGTCGGAGCGCAGCGAATTGCCGATCATGAGGAAACGATTCGGCGCGATGCCGCGGCCGCTGAGAATCCGCGCGTAGACGTCGGGCGTCTTGTCGCTGACGATCTCGACGAAGCGAAAGCGATCGCGCAGGCCCGAGCGTTCCACCTTCGACGACTGATGCAGCAGATCGCCCTTGGTGATCAGCATCAGCGGGCAGGTCGCCGAGAGACGGGTCAGCGTCTCCTCGGCGGCGGGGAACAGCTCGATGTCTTCGGTGAGCATCTGCTTGGCGAGCTCTATCGCCCGCCGAAGGCCGGCGCCCGCAATCCGGCCATCCGTGACCTCGATCGCCGTCTCGATGAGCGAGAGCACGAAGCTCGAGACGCCGTAGCCGTAGTACGACAGGTTGACGAGCTCGGTCCGATTCACACGCGCTTCGACTTCCTCCGCGCTGAGATCGACGCCCGCGTCCGCCAGCAGCCGCCGGAACTGCTCGCGCCCGTCACGATAGCTGCGCTCGTTGTGCCAGAGCGTATCGTCGCCGTCGAATGCGATCAGGTCGAAGGGGCGCCGTGCCATGAAAGGCGTCTCTAGGGTTCCACTGACGCGGGAGCGATCCCGAGATCGATGGCCAGGCGCACCAGGCCCGCCATCGAGTCGACCTCGAGCTTCTCGAAGATTCGCGCGCGATGCAGCTTGATCGTCCGCTCCGTGATGTTCAGGTCGGCCGCGACCTGCTTGTTGATCTGGCCGCCGATCAGATGGGCGAAGACCTCGCGCTCGCGCGGCGTGAGCCGCTCGTATCGAACCTGCAGCGCCCGCCGGTTCGCGCGCGCGGCACGGTCGGCGCTGTCGCGTGCCAGCGCACGCGAGACGGCATCGATCAGCACGGTTGCGTCGACGGGTTTGATCAGGTAGTCGATCGCGCCGCGCTGGATCGCGCGCACCGAAGCGGGCACTTCCGCATGACCGGTGAGGAAGATGATCGGAATCCGATCGTCGCGCCCGGCCAGTATCGTCTGCAATTCCGTTCCGCTCGGCCCCGGCATGCGGACGTCGAGCACGATGCAGCCGGCGGTATCCGCCTCGAAGGCGGACAGAAACGCATCGGCGCTCCCATGCGTCCGGACCGTGAAGCCCGCCGCACTGAGAAGACGCTCCGTCGCCTTCCTGACGGCCTCATCATCGTCGACGACGTGAACGATGGGTGAGGGTGTCCGCGCTGCGTTCACAGGTGCTCCGGTCATGGTACGGCCACGCGCGGCAGCCGGAAGCGGAAGGTCGCGCCGCCTTCGGCGTTGTTCCACGCGTCGATCGCGCCGTCATGCATGTCGACGATGCTGCGGGTAATCGTCAAGCCTATGCCCATGCCGCCGGATTTCGTGCTCACGAACGGCTCGAACAAACGGCCGTCGAGGTCGGGGGACAGACCCGAGCCGTTGTCCTGTACCGAGATTTCGACGGACTCGGCTGTTATCGCGTTGCGGATCGCCACGCGCCGCGAGGGTGGCGGCGTGGCCGCCATGGCGTCCATGGCGTTGACGACCAGGTTGACCACGACCTGCTGAAGGAGGACCTTGTCGCCGATCACGTAACAGGGATCCGGCGGCAACTTCGCATCCACGTGCACGTGCCGCATCGCGGCGTCGTGGTCGATCAGCGCGAGGCTCTC
>Ga0070665_100003586_pt1 | contig 16447 bp, 12 predicted proteins | sample KBSS13metaG_FD_65862 | JGI IMG/M metagenome (GOLD analysis project Ga0070665, IMG submission 65862) | Switchgrass rhizosphere microbial communities from Kellogg Biological Station, Michigan, USA - KBS S1-3 metaG | ecosystem: Host-associated > Plants > Roots > Rhizosphere > Soil ... | reverse complement strand
GACGCCTGGCCGGCACCGTCGCGCTGCGCCTCGAGCAGCGCGACGCGTCGATCGTCGATCTCACCGTCACGCTTGGGCGCCTCCCCTGGCGCCTGGTGGCGGCCACGCCTCCACCTGTGGTCTCCTGGACCGACGCGCAGGTGACGGTCTCCCCGATCGCGTTTGTGACCGGCAGCAACGACGAGCGCATCGGCGTCGCCGGCACGTGGCGGTCCGACGGCGCCGGCGCCCTGCACGTGACCGCCTCGCACGTGTTCCTCGACACGCTGCAGACTGCTTTTGAACGGCCGACGCGTTACGGCGGCATTGTCGACCTCGACGCCACCATCCGCGGGACGCGCCAACGGCCGGAGGCCTCCGGCACCCTGACCGTCGTCAACGGGCGGGTCGAGCGCGTCAGCTACCAGAAGCTGCAGGCGACATTCGCCTACGCCGGCGAGATGTTCGATCTGGACGCACGGCTCGATCAGGCGCCCGGCGTCTGGATTACGGCGTCCGGCAAGCTGCCGCTCGGCCTGATGACCGCCGGCGGCCCCGAGCAACCGATCGACGTCACCTTCAAGTCGAGCACGATCAGCCTCGGTCTGATCGAAGGCATTACCGACGTCGTGCGCAACGTGAGCGGCGATCTCACGCTCGACGTCAAGGCGGTCGGGACGAACCACGATCCGCACATGGACGGCCGCGTGTCGATCGCCAACGCCTCGTTTCTGGTGGCAGCGACCGGATCGCGGTACAAGAACACGCGCGCCGCGCTGACCCTGGCCAGCGAGCGCATCACCGTGGAGTCGCTCCACGTCGAGGACGCCGACGGGCGGCCGCTCGACGTCCACGGCAGCCTCGGCACGCACGAACTGCGGGTGGGCGATCTGCAGATCGAGGGCACCGCGCACCATTTCGAGGTCATGCACAACGAGCTGGGCACCGTCAACGTGGACGCCACCATCCGGCTGCAGGGACGCTACGAGTCGCCGCGCATTGCCGGCGACATCACCATCGCCAGCGGCACGCTGCGAGTCGACGAGATCCTGTCGCGGGCGTTGTTTCAGCCCTACTCGACCGAGGAGACCGCCATCACGGAAGTGGACGCGGTCGCGGCCCTCAACCCGTGGGACCGTCTCGGCCTCGACCTGTCGCTGCATGTGCCCGCAACCTTGCGGCTGATCGGCGACAGCGTCCAGATCTCGCAAGACACGCCGGTCGGACTGGGCGACATCAATCTTCGCGTCGCCGGCGATCTGTATCTCTACAAAGATCCGGCCGAGCCGATCTCGGTCACCGGGTCGTTCGACCAGATCACCGGGAACTACGCCTTTCAGGGACGCGGCTTCGACGTCCTCCAATCGAGCTCGATCAACTTTCGCGGCGATCTCAACCCAGATGTGTACGTGACGGTCACGCGCGTGATCTCGGGCGTCGAGACGCGCGTCAGCATCTTCGGGCCGCTCAAGCAGCCGGAGCTGCGGCTCGCGAGCACGCCGGCGCTGGATCAATCCGACATCCTGTCGCTGATCGTGTTCAACACGTCAACGAATGAGCTCTCGGCAGCCCAGCAGCAGCAGCTCGTGGCGCGGGCCGGCGTCCTGGCTGCCGGGTTCCTCGCCCAACCGATCGTGGCGGCGATCTCGAACGAGACCGGGATCGATATCCTCGAGCTCGAACCGGGCGACGTTGGAGGCGACATGAAGGTGACCATCGGCCATGAGATCGCCCCGGGCCTGGTCGCGCGGTTCAGCCGGCAGTTCGGCCAGGACGCGTACGACCAGGCGACCATCGAGTACATCCTCTCGCGCCTGTTCAGGCTGCGCGCCACCTTCTCCGACGCGCAGACGCTGACCCCATCAGCGATGTTCCGGCGCGTCGAGCGGGCCGGGATCGACCTGCTTCTCTATTTCAGCTTTTGAGCAACGCTCTTCCACAGACGATCCCCCGGCCGCGCAGCGCGATGCGTTTTTCCGCCTGAAATCAGCGTCGCCGCATTGGCAGGTCCTCTGCAGCTACGTCGGCAGAGGTGCCGCCTGTGTTACACCGAAGTCGACTTGTGCTCATTCTCGCGGTGCTCGCCGTAGCGACCACCGCCGCAGCCACCGCAGCCATTCGATGGGAGGTATGGAGTCCCCCAACCGCCTGCTTGATGTGCGGAGGGCAGAGTTCGGACGCCGCTGCATCGCTGGCGAACGCCGGCAACCTTGGAGGGTCCGGCAACGGTGCCAGCGCGTATGCGCGTAACTCAGCGGGAGCGTTCGTTCCCGGTCCGCTCAGTGCTGCGCCGGCGGGAGCTGACGCGATGGCGGGCTCGTCATCCCGGGCCGCCTCAGTTCCCAGAGGCTGGCAGCCCTGGAGCACTCACTCCGGCTCCTTCCGCGTGTCATCGCCGAACGGCGGAGGGGCGTCGGCGCCGCTTGGCGGTCTGTGGAAGTTGATGAGCCTGTCGCGTCCGGGACACGGCGGCGGCTCCGCGGCGAGCAACGACGTGGCACCGAAGGCGCCGAAGCCGCCCAAGGCCAGCCGTCCGTCGAAGCCCAAACCCGGCGGCGCTCCCCGATCCGGCGCGTCGGCACCTCCGGCGTCGGCCCAGTTCACGGCGGGTTCTCCGACGCTGGTAGCGGTGTCGACGAACGGCGCTGCAGCGACTGATCCATTTCAGGAACATCTGGCGCCAACGCCCGATCCGTTCGTACCGCCATCGGGCAGCGGTGGCGGATTCGATCCCGGCAGACCCGGTGGCATCGGACCCGGCGCCGGCGGCAAAGTGTCGGCGACGCCCGAGCCCGGCTCCATCCTGTTGCTCGCCACTGGGCTGCTCGGCATCTTCGGCGTGATTCGGCAGCGCCGCCTGATCTGATGATCCTGAGCCTGCTCGTCGCGGCGTCAGTGTTCTGGCTGTACGCCGCGACGCTGCGCGGGCTCGTGATCGAGTGGCTGTCGAGCGCCGATGCGTCGTACGGCATCGTGCTCGCGGCGGTCGCGCTCGTCGTGTGGTGGCGTCGGCGCGAGTCATTCCTCGCCGCGAGCCAGCCTTCAGGATCTTCCCTCCCAGGGGGCGCCGTCCTTCTGGGAGGGCTTGCCATTTATCTGGTCGGTCAGCTCGGCGCCGACGTGTTCCTCACACGCGTCTCGTTTGTGATCGTCCTCTGCGGAGCGGTCTGGTGCCTGGCGGGAACGCATGCCGTCCGCACCATCGCCGCCCCTCTCGTGTTTCTTCTGATGGCCATCCCTCTCCCCGCGCTGATCATGAACGCGGTGACGCTCCCGTTGCAGCTCGTGGCCTCGCGGATCGGCGAGGCGACGCTGACCGCCGCGGGCGTCGCGGTCTTCCGGGACGGCAACCTGCTGGAGCTGCCGTCGACGACTCTCGAGGTCGCCGACGCGTGCAGCGGCCTTCGCTCGATCGTGTCGCTGGCGGCAATCGGCGGACTGCTCGCGTGGACGGAGCCTTCGTGGCCGCGCCGTATCGCGCTGGTCGCCGCCACGGTTCCCATCGCGATCGTGATGAACGGCTTGCGCATCGCCGCGACCGGCCTCGCGTGCGAGGCCTGGGGCGCGCGCGCAGCGTCGGACCCCTGGCACACGCTCGGAGGGTGGCTCACCTTCCTCATCTCCGTCTTCGCGCTCATGTCGCTGCAACGGGCGATGACGACGCCCGCTTTGGCCACGTGGGACGAGGATCCGGTGCGCGCATGAACCGCACCCGGGCGCTGGCCGTGATCGCGATGATCGCCGTAACAGGCGGGCTCGCACAGGCCGCACGCACGCGCGGCCCCCAGCTGCACGCGCAGCTGTCCTCGTTGCCGCTCGACCTCGGCGCCTGGACCGGGAGCGACGGAGCACCGTTCGACGATGAGACGGTCCGGATTCTGGGTGCCGATGAGTACCTCAATCGTTCGTACGCCGGTTCCTCGGGCGTTCCCGTCGATCTCTACATCGCCTACTACGGTCGGCAGCAGCCGGGCGCGAGCATTCACTCGCCGCTGCACTGCCTGCCCGGCACCGGGTGGGAGCCGCTCGACATCGCCTCCGTCGCGATCGCTCAGCCGGGCGGCGCTGCCGGCGAGGCCCGGCGCCTTGTCGTCCGCAAGAACGGGGACCGCGCCGTCGTGATCTACTGGTACGCGGTCCATGGCCGGATGATCGCCAACGAGATCGCGAGCAAGGCGTGGCTCCTGCACGACAGCCTGCGGTTTCAGCGCAGCGATGCCGCGCTCGTCCGCATCGTCGTGCCGGTTCAGGGAACCGCGATCGACGCCGCTCAGCGTGAAGGCCTCGCCTTCGCGCACGATGTGCTTCCGTACCTGCCGCACTTGTGGAGTTGAAGATGTCCCCTCGAGTCCTTCTCGTCATCGCGCCGCTGATTCTCGTGGCCGGCGCCTGTTCCGGCACGCGCCAGAGTGCGCAGGCGTTCGTCGAGCGGGGCGACAAGGAGGTTGCCGCCGGACGCTACGGGGCGGCGGCAATTGAATACCGCAACGCGATCAAGAAGGAACCGCGGAAGGCCGAAGCGTATCGCAAGCTGGCCGACACCTACACCGCCCAGGGCAAGCTCGAGGACGCCTTCCGCGCCTACTCGAACGCGATCGATCTCGACGCCGCCGACGTTCACTCACGGGTCGAAGCCGGACGGTTGCTGCTGGGGGCGGGGCGGTTCAGCGAGGCGCTCGTCCGCGCGGAGCAGGCCCTCGAACGCCAGGACAGCGACGTCGATGCGCAGATTCTCGCGGGCCGCGCCCTGACCGGGCTCCGGCGCCCCGACGAGGCCATCGCCCAACTCGACGCGGCGGTCGCGGTCGATCACCGGCCGGCCGCCTATGCGGCGCTGGCCGACGCGAAGCTGAGTGCCGGCGACGTCAGCGGCGCCGAAGCCGCGCTGCGCGCCGGTGTCGCCGCGGCGCCGACATCTGCCGACGCCCACGTTGCGCTCGCCCGCTATCTGGCCGGGAACGCTCGCATGCCGGAGGCCGAACGGGAATTCCTGCAGGCGGTGACCGCCGCTCCGGCCAGCGAGACGGCGAATCGGGCCGCCGCCGGGTTCTATCTCGCGACCGGGCGTGACGCAGCCGCGGAGCCCTTCCTGAAAACCGCCTCGGAACAGCCGAATCAGAAACTGAAATCGACGCTGGCGCTCGCCGACTACTATTCCGCCGCGCGCCGCTATCAGGACGCCCGCGCAGTACTCGAGCCGCTGGCGGGCGGTCCGTCGGCGACTGCCGCTACGGTGCGCCTCGCTGCGATCGAGCTCGAGACCGGTTCACCGGCGACGGCCCGCCGGCTTCTCGACGGCGTCATGAAGAAACGGCCGACCGCAGAGATGCTGGCGCTCAACGCACAACTGCTGATGCGGGAAGGCAAGGGCGACGACGCGCTGGCCGCGGCGCGCGGGGCGCTCGATCTGGATCCGCAGATGGCGTCGGCTCAGTACGTGGTCGGCACCATCGAGCTGGAACGCGGTCACCTCGCTCCCGCGGAGCGCGCCTTCCGGGAAGTGCTGCGTCAGAACCACCTGACGAAGGAAGCGAGCCTGCAGCTGGCCAGAACCATGCTCGCGGCAGGGCGGCCGCGCGACGCGATCGAGCTGGCTGCCGCGGCCGGCTCTTCGCTGGACGCGCGCCTGACGTTCGCGCGCGCGTTGGTCGCCGACAGTCAGGACGCGGCTGCCCGCGAGGAGCTGGTGCGGCTCAGCGCCGCCTATCCCGAGTCCGCCGCGCCGTCGATCGGCCTTGGCTCGCTGGAGCTGGCAGACGGCGAGGTCGCTCAGGCCCGCGCGCATGCGGCGCGTGCGCTCGAGCAGGCACCCGACTCTCACGACGCACTGCTCCTTGCCGCGCGCACCGCGATGGCCTCGAACGATCCGGCTGCGGCCGAACGCGACTTGACCCGCGCGATTGCCGTCGCGCCTTCCGCGTTCGACAGCCACGCGCTGCTGGCGCAAATCTACGGCGCCCGTGGCGACTACGAGCGCGCCCGCGTGACGCTCGAAAAGGCGGCCGCCCAGCTGCCCACGTCCGCGGCGCCACGCACCGCGCTGGGTGTCGTCCTCGAGGCGGCCGGACGTCCCGCAGACGCGCGCAAGCGATACGAGCAGGCGCTCGCCCTGCAACCCGGTGAACCGGTCGCATCGAACAACCTCGCCCGACTCTACGCCTCCGACGAAGCCCAGGTGCTTCCGGCCCTCGAGCTCGCGCGCAACGCGGCCGCCGCGCTGCCGGGCGACGCCGACGTCCACGACACCCTGGGATGGGTCGCCTTCAGAGCGGGACGGCTGACGCTGGCGGCGTCGGAATTGGCGCGCGCGGTCGCGCTGGATGGGAACGAACCGGCCTACCGGAATCACCTGCAGGAAGTGCGGCGAGCGATCGACGAGGAGAAACTGGCGGCGGCCAAGAAACGCAGCGCAGGACTCTAAGAATTACAGCAACAGGGTCTCGACCCTGTGCGCGTGGACCATGCCCTCGCACGGCGACCACGCGAACACGGTGAAGCGCCCATCCTGCGACGCCACCAGCGCCACGCCGCGCTGCTGATCGTGCACGAATTGGGCGGCCGACAGGTGCCGCGTGCCGCCGAGCTGTGTCGGATGGACCGTGATGGCGAGGTTGCCTTCCACCGGCTCGGTCACGGTCACCTGTTCCACCAGCGGCGATCCCTTGCGCCTTGAAATCTTCGCGCCGAACGCCATCAGCTCGTACGTGTTGGTCAGCACCGTGGCCCCGTCGACCGCCGTCAGGCCGGCCACCGCCTCCACCGCGCGATTCACCGCGTCCTGCCACAGGCGGACGTCGGTGCCGGCCGGCGCTTCACGTGTGAGTTCCGCGAGCTCGGCAAACGCCGGGACCACCGCGTATGGAATCGGCCGGACGATGGAATCCTGCCAGGCGGTATCGCCGGCGGGCACCACCAGCAACAGGCCGCCGCGGCCGTGCGCGCGCATCGACACCGCGAGTTGCACCAGCACGTTGACCGAATCGAAGCGCTTGATCCAGGACGCCGGTGAGTCGAACCCGAGCAGCGACGAGAGCAGCGGCGGGCAATCCGGCAGGCTCGACGCGTGTTCGTCCACGACCTTGATCTGATCGCCCTCGAGCACCGCGACGTTCACGAACTTGCCCGACTCGCCGCCGCGATGATGCTTCACCACGAGCAGGCCCGGCGCTGCGACCTCGACGACGAAGGACAAGGCCGGAATGACCCGCACCGTGCCCCAGACGAAGAGCCCGTCGTCGTTGCGCCATACCCCGAGATGGATCCCGGCGCGTTCGACCGCCGGCGCGACCTTCACCAGCTTGTCCGGCTGCAGCAGCAGCGGCTGCTCGAACATCAAGGGGTGATCCGCCGCCTCGGGTGGCAGCAGCACGAGCGAGATCTTGGGCACGTAGCTTTCCTCGCGCCGCAGGCTGGCCCAGAACGCGGCGTCGATGATCGCTTCGATGGTGTCGGCGTCCGGCGGCGCCACCCGGACCTCGCGGCCGCGCCGGCGCGCGTCCTCCGCGTGCTGCGCGAAGTGCGCCTCCACCTTGGGTGCGACGATCCGGGCCGCGGGGTACCCTGGCTCCGTCATGCCCGGCGACGAGGCGCGCCCGACCACCGGCGCTGTTGAGGCCCGCGAGCGGACGGCCCGCCGCCGCCGGGGCCGCGCGATCCGTGACCGTGCGGACGGCTTCGCGGATCGCGCGCCGGGCGCGGCGGCCGCTGATCGAGGTTCTGCTGCGGGCGCGCATTGTAGTCGAAGTCCGGCAGCGTGACCCGCGGCAGCCGCGCCGCAATCGCCTTCTCGATGCCGCGCAGATCGCCTTCCTCTTCCTGCGACACCAGCGTGTAGGCCGAGCCGGTGGTTTCCGCCCGCGCGGTGCGGCCGACGCGGTGGATGTAGTCGTCCGCCACGTGCGGCACGTCGAAATTCACCACGTGGCCGAGCGCGGTGACGTCGATGCCGCGCGCGGCGATGTCGGTCGCGACCAGCACCCGGTACTTGCCGCTCTTGAATCCGGCGAGCGCCTCGGTCCGCTGCGACTGCGAGCGGTTGCCGTGAATCCGCTCGACCTTGACGCCGGCATCGCCGAGAAACTTGGCGAGCCGGTTGGCGCGATGCTTCGTCCGCGTGAAGACGAGCGCGTCGTGCATGTCGGCGCCCTTCAGCAGGTGCAGCAGGAGCGCCGGCTTCAGGTGCTGCGGCACCGGGTAGACCGCGTGCGTGATGCCCACCGCCGGGGACGAGCGACGCTCGATGTTGATCGTCGCCGGCGACTTCAGCATCTCCTTCGACAGCTGCGCGATCGGCGGCGGCATCGTCGCGCTGAAGAACAGCGTCTGCCGCTTGGCGGGCGGCGGGATGTGCTTGAGCACGCGCCGGATATCGGGCAGGAATCCCATGTCGAGCATGCGATCGGCCTCGTCGAGCACGAGGTACTGCAGGCTGCCGAGCTTGGCATACGACGAACGGAAGTGATCGAGCAGACGGCCCGGTGTCGCGACGACGACGTCCACGCCGCTGCGAAAGGCGTGCTCCTGCGGGCCCATGCCGACGCCGCCGAAGACGGCGGCCGCGGTCAGCGGTGTGTGGACGGCGAGGTCGTTGAGATCTTCGACGATCTGCGCCGCCAACTCCCGCGTCGGGGTCAGCACCAGCGCGCGCGTCGTCCCGCGCGGCTTGCCGATGAGGCCGTTGAGGATCGGCAGCAGAAACGCCGCGGTCTTGCCGCTGCCGGTCATGGCGCAGGCGAGCAGGTCCTGGCCGGCCATCGCCAGCGGAATTGCGTCAGCCTGAATGGGTGTCGGTCGAGTGAAGCCGAGGTCCTTGAGCCCCTGGAGGAGGCTTGGATGCAGTCCGAGTTCGGTAAATGGCACGGATCATTATGACAGGACCGCGCGATCGTCGTACAATTGGACCGTGAACAAATCGAGACCCTCGCAACAGAAGCGCCAGCGCGAGCGCCAGCGCCAGGAACGTCAAAAGGAAAAGCAGGCGAAACGGCAGGAGGTGGCCGCTCAGAAAGCGACCAGCCCGGGCCGCGCCGGCGGCGTCGATCCCGATCTCGAAGGCATTCAGGCGGGTCCCCAGCCGCTCCAGGACTGGCAGACCGAAATCGAGACCGAGACCGAAAGCTAGCGAGATCGAAAGCTAGCCAGATCGAAAGCTAGGTTGTGACCAGCTGGACAATCGCCGCCGCGAGCGCGTTGGCGTCGACCGGCTTCGGAATGTGATTCTGATAGCCGGCCACGAGCGCCCTGACCCGATCCTCCGGGTTCGCGTACGCGGTGACGGCGATCGCGGGCAGCGACCGCGCCTTCGGGCGCTCCAGCAGGCGAATCGACCGGATCAGCGCGAACCCGTCGGTGTCGGCCATCCCTACGTCGGACACGAGCACGTCGGGCTCGAACACGCCGCTCCTGAGAATGTCGAGCGCTTCGTCTGCTGAGGCGGCGGCCCGTACGGTCGCGCCGAAATTCTCCAGCATCGCCACCAGCATCTCGCGGGCGTCGTTCTCGTCGTCGACGATGAGGATCGAGGTGCCGTCGAGCGTCACCGGATCGCTCGCGACCGGCTGAGTGGCCGGCCGCCGCTCGAGATCCGGCACCGCGGGCAGACTGAACCAGAACAGCGATCCCTGCTTCACGCCGCCGCTCTGGACGCCTACCGTTCCGCCGTGCAGTTCGATGATTTGCCGGACCAGTGAAAGCCCGAGACCGAGCCCGCCGTGGCGGCGGCTCGCCGACGCGTCCGCCTGGCGAAACCGATCGAACACATACGGCACGAAGTCCGGCGCGATGCCCTGGCCGTTGTCGCGCACCGACAGCCGCACGTTGCCGCCGTCGACCGTCACCTCGAGACGCAGGCGTCCGCCGGCGTCGGTGAACTTCAGCGCATTCGAGAGCAGATTCCACACCACCTGCTGCAGCCGCTCGCTGTCGCCGCTGACGTACGGCAGCGCCGGCGGGAACACCGCGTCGATCGCGATCTGCTTGGCCGCCGCGCCTGGCGCCACCACATCGATCGCGGCCTGCGCGACCTCGGCGAGCGACACCGCGTCGATCTTGAGCCGCAGCTTGCCGCTGATGATGCGCGCCATGTCGAGGAGATCCTCGACCAGCCGCATCTGCGACATCGCGTTGCGCTCGATGACCTCGAGGGCGTGAGCCCGCGACCGGACCGACGGCTGGGTCTGCAGGATCCGCGTCCAGCCGATCACGGCGTTGAGCGGCGTGCGGATCTCGTGCGAGAGGGTCGCGAGGAACTCGTCCTTCAACCGCGACGCCTCCTCCGCCATCTGCCGCGCCTGATCGGACGCGGAAATCTGGTTGCGGAGCTCACGCTCGGAAATGACCCGCTCGGTGACGTCCTCGACCAGGGTGATCGTGCCGATGATCGATCGGTCGTCCCGGAGCGGCTCGATCCGCGCCGACTGCGCCATCTCGGTCAGGCCGGCGCCATGGAAGCTGCGCGTGATCGGGATGAGGTATTTGTGGAAGCGCTGCGACAGGACGCGCACCTCGCCGGCCAGGGCATCACGGTAGGAGGCATCGAGTCCACGCGCGACAATGTCGGGGAACAGCTCGAACAGCGGCCGTCCGACGATGTCCTCGGCGGGCTTGCCGGTCTGAGCGGCGAGCCAGTGGTTCCAGCGACGGACGATGAATCGATCGTCGGTGATGAAGACCCCGCGATCGTCCAGGTCCTCGAACCACTTGGCGGCCGCGCTGCGAAGCGCGTCGGCATTCTGCACTTTGGTCGCCATGTCAGCTTTGCGACCGCTCCCAGTCCTCGACTGCGCGGATGAGACGGTCCAGCGACGCGACACTGAGCACGATCACCATGTAGCCGGTGACCTGGGTGTCGCGAAGGCGGAACCCGGCGTGGACGACCAGGGCGTAGCGAAGGCCTTCGTGCTGAATCTTCAACGACTCCAGAATCGCGCCGACGTGCTCGATGTTCAGGTGCGGGACCGAGAACGACACCTGGACCTTCAACAGATTGCCGAAGGTCCCCAGGCAGGCGTTGAGGAGGATGTTGCCGATCTCGGTGATCACCTCGCGCGCCGACGCGTCGATCGACAGCGGCAGCGCCGGCTCGTTGGTCAGCAGTTCCTTGAGCATCGCGGCGCCCGATTCATCGAGGATCAGCAGCGCGTCCCCAGCGACGGGGCCGTTGAAAATCTGGTGCACGCTGGCGACCTGTCCCTGGACCACGCGCGCCAGCGCCTCGCCCACCTCGTCGACCGCCTGAAGCGTGACCTGAGGCACCTCGAGCAGGACGCGATGGCCGGTGAGCTGCGAGAGCGACGCCGCCGCCCGGCCGAACCCGATGTTCAACAATTCGACGAGCGCGTCCTGCTGGAGCGCGGTCAGCTCCATGCGGTGCCCGTTTCCAGGGTCTTCGACACCGCGCTCAACAGGGTCGCGCGATCGACCGGCTTGGTCAGGAAACCGGCGGCGCCGCCCGATTCGGCAAGCACGCGCGAGGAGTCCTGTACGTCGGCGGACACCACGATCACCCGCGCCTGCCCGTCCATTTCCGTCAGCTTCTTCAGCACATCGAGGCCGTTCATGCCCTTCATCACGAGATCCAGCAAGACCAGATCCGGCTTTTCGAGGAAGTACCGCTCGAGCGCGATCAAGCCGTCTTCGGCTTCCGCCACGGCATAGCCGGCCGACTCCAGGATCTGCCGCACGGCGCGCCGCGCCAAGGCTGAGTCGTCGACCAGGAGAATCTTCTCCCCGCTCATACCCGGGCCAGCAACGCGTCGGCCATGCGATCGAGCGTCACGCTGCCGTCGCTCAGTCCGGCTTCGACGATCGATCGCGGCATCCCATACACCACGCAGCTCGCCTCCGATTCGGTCAGCACGGTGCCGCCCTTGGCCTTGATCCAGGCCGCGCCTTCGCGTCCGTCGGATCCCATCCCTGTCATGACAATCCCGAGGACGCGGGCGCCGTAGGCGTCCGCGGCCGAGTGAAACAACGAATCGACCGACGGCCGATAGAGGGAATCGAGCGGCCTGACGTCGAGGTGGGTGACTACGTCACCCGCGTGATTGCGGCGCAGCGTCAGGTGACGTCCCGCCGGCGCCAGATACACCTGCCCCTTCGTCAGCACCTCGCCACCCTGCGACTCGACCACGTTCAGCGCCGACTGCTCGTTCAGCTTGCGCGCGTACAGCTCAGTGTAGCCAACGGGCATGTGCAGGACAATCGCGATCGGCACCGCCAGCTCGGCGGGCAGACGCGGGATGAGCATCTTCAGCGCCTGCGGCCCGCCGGTCGAAATCCCGATCACGACGACGTCGGCCGATCGCGCTGCGGCCGGCCGGACCAACGCCGGCGGCGGGATCTCGCGCCCCACGGCGGGACGCGCCTGCGCCGCGTTCTTCACCTTTTCGATCAGCTCATCGGCGATCTCCAGCACCCGGTCGGTCGCCAGCGCCGTCGGCTTTTGCACGAAATCGACCGCGCCGGCATCGAGCGCGGCGAGCACCAGCTCCCCCGACTCGCTCGCCACGCTGACGACGACGATCGGGACCGGACGGCGCGCCATCTGGGCCTTGATGAATCCCACGCCGTCGAGCTCCGGCATGATCAGGTCGCAGGTGATGACATCGGGCTTGAGCTCCTCGGCGAGCTCCAGCGCCTCGCGGCCATCGCGAGCCGTCCCGACAATCTCCAGGAACGGACTGCGCGCCAGCATCTGCCGGATCACTTTCCGGACGTACGCGGAATCGTCGACGATCAGGATCCGGGCGACGTCACTCATCCGCACCCCGCTTCACGTAGACGAACGCGCGATCGATCTCCTCGAGCGAGAACGCCGAGGTCACGCTCAGCAGCGACTCCGAGGCTCCGACGCAGAGGTACGCCGGCGTCGGCATCGAGGCGGCCAGCTGCCCCACCACCCGCTTGATCGCCTGCGGCGAGAAATAGATGAACGCGTTCCGGCAAAAGACAATCGGGGCGCGCGCGTGCGGCGCCACCTCTTCGGGGACCATCAAGTTGACCACACTCCATGACGTGATGCGCTGCGCCAGGTCGGCCCGCGGCACATAGGTGCCCTCGGCGGCGGTGAAGTACTTCTCGAGCATCGCGGCCGGCAGCGCCCGCATCGCCCGCTGACGATAGCGTCCCGCCCTCGCTTTCGCGATCGCGGCAGGGCTGCCGTCGCTGCCATGAATCTCGATCGGGATCCGGTCGAACCAGCCGGCCTCGTTGAGCGCCATTGCGATCGTCAGCGGCTCCTCGCCCGAGGCGCACGGAGCGCTCCAGATTCGGATGCCGGCCGCGCTCCGGCGCGCGAGGTCCGGGATCACCCGGCAGACGATCGCCCGGATCTGATCCATCTCGCGCCAGAAGTAGGTTTCCGGAACCGATAGCGCGTCGAGCACCTCTCGCCAGGCCTCCGCCGCCAACACCTCGTCGTACCGGAGCAGGTAGTACAGGTCCAGAAACGATCGGAAGCCGCGCCCGACGACGAGCGGCGCGATCCGTTCGGCCAGAAGCTCCGTGCGATCGTCGTCGAAAAACAGACCCGTCCGCTCGTGGATGAGCTCGCGCAGCACCGGCAGCCCGGTCGGCGGGATTCCCAACGCATCCGAGCGGAACGCGGTCATCGCCCATCCGGCGGCTGGGCAGCATCCAGCCCCTTTCCGATCCGCCGCAAAGCGACCGCGGCGGCGCGGCGCACGCCGTCCGACGGGTCAGACTCCGCAAGCTGGGCAAACGAACGCGCCACGCCGCGGGTCCCCAGCCGGGACAGGACGCTCACCGCGAGCTGCCTGACCGACGCGTCGGCATCGCCCAGGGCCGTGAGCAGATATGCGGATGCGGCGGGATGAGTCTTCCGCGCCAGCGCTTCAATCGCCGCTCGACGCACCGACGGCTCGCGGGACGCCAAGGCGGCGCCGACATGCGGAATGGCGGCTTCCGGCATCCGCGCCAGCACGCCGATCACGTCCGTGCGGCGCGCTGGATCACTCGCCACGGCGGCGATCGCCATCACCGCCGCGGCGGCCTGCGGTGTGGCACCCGCACCGATGCGGCCGAGCCCGGCCAGTGCGGCTCGCGCGACCTCTGGAGCCGCGTCGGCGGCCGCCGTCCACTGCAGCAGCTCGACGGCGCTGGCGCTGCCGTGACGGGCGATAGCCTCGACTGCGGCGGCGCGCCGCTCCGGCTGCCGCGCCGACATCGCGCGCCGAAGGACGTCCGCCGCCGACGCCACCTCCATCACTCCCAGCGCGCGCGCCGCCGCCACGGCCAGCTCGTCATCGGGGCCCTCGATGAAGCCCGCGAGCAGCGGCACCGCCGCATCGTCGCTGCCGATCCCGATCTCGCCGATGGCGCCGACCGCCGCGATGCGCACCTGCGGCGCGATATCCTCTGCGGCGATCCGCTCCAGCAGGCGCAGCGACGCGCGGTCGGCCCGCCGACCGAGGCTGATCACGCTGAAGTAGCGGACCCACTGATCCAGGTCGCCGACGCCGCGCCGCAAGGCCTCGACCGCTTCCGGAGACTCGGCATGCGCGAGCGCCTGCGCCGCCGCCGCGCGAGCGCGGGGCGTGTCGGCCGCCATCGCCGCCACCAGGATCGGCAGGCTGCGCTCGTCGTCGAGATAGGCGACGTGCTCGAGCGCAGCGGCGCGAACGGTCTCGTCGGTGTCGCGGCAACGGTCGAGAATCGCCTCCGCGCAGGCGGCATAGCCGAAGTAACCGGCAATCTTGACCGCCGACTCCCGCACCAGCGGATCGCCGTCGTCGAGCAGCCGCCGGATCCGCGCGCTCATGTCCGGGTGGCCGATCGAGTTCAGCGCGCCGATCGCGCCCTGTCGGACCGAGACGTTGACGTCGCCGATGAGGCCCAGCAGCGCTTCGAAGGCGCGGCCGTCGCCCAGATGGGCCAGCGCGGCGGTGACGGCGACCAGCAGATCGCGATCGTCTTCCGACAGCAGGCGAATCAGCGGTTCGACCGCGCGCGCGTCGCCGATCCGGCCCAGCGCCACGACCGCAGCCCGCCTGGTCTCGGCGTCTTCGCTGACGAGCTGTTCGATCAGCCGATCGACCATCGGCGCCCCGAACCGGACGATGGCCTCGAGCAGCTCCTGCTGCGCGCCGGGCGTGCCGAGCAGCAGCGCGAGCGCGCGCCTGGCCTCGGGGCTGCGCATCCAGCCGAGCACGATCACGAATTGCCGCAGGGACGACCCGGTGGCCCGTCCGGCCGCGTCGATCAGACGTTGCACCCCCGTGGGTGAGATGGCGTCGCGGATCGCTTCTTCGATATGCGCTTCGCCGCCGCTGAACATCTCCGCATACCGGCGGTGAATCGCGACGAGCGCATCGACGATGCTGGCGGGCGACGATTGCGAACGATCGAGCGCCTCGACCAGCGGGGCCACCGCGTCTTCATCGCCCAGTTGACCGAGGGCTTCGGCCGCCTGGGCGCCGACGAGGTCATCGCGCAGCAGCGGAACGAGGCGAGGGGCGACCGCGGCGTCGTTGATCCGCGACAGTGCGTCGAGGGCAGGAAACGCCAGGAAGAAGTCGTGTGACTCGGCGATCGCCGCCAGCCGTTCGACCGCGGCGGCCGGCCCCAGTTTCCCGAGCGCTTCGATCGCATGAAATCGGACGTTCACGTCCTCGTCGTCGAGCGCCAGCATCAGCGCGTTGACGGCGTCGGGGCCCACCTGGCTGCCAAGCGCGAGCGCCACCTGAATCCGGAGATCGGTATCGGGATGGCGCATCAGGTCGACGAGCGACGCGGTCAGGTCGACGCCGGTGAGCGACAGCAGCTGCAGCGCGCTGCTCAGCACGCTGAAGTTGCGATGCCCCTCGCGCAACGCCGACACGAGCGCGTCGACGAGCGCGGGATCGCGGCGGCCCGCCAGCGCGTCCACGGCCGCGCGCCGGACCTGCCAGTCCTCGTCGGCCATCGCCGAAGGCAGGGGCCCGAGGCCCTCGACCGGACTCAGCGCGGCGAGCCGTTCGATCGCGCGCATCCGTTCGCCGGGGTTCCCCTCGCGCAGCTCTCCCGCGAGCCGATGCTCGAGCTCGAGCCGCTCGGTCACGTCCTCGATGGTGATGAGCAGCCCGGTCGCACGCTCCCCTTCGACCAGCGCGCCGATCGCCACACGCTGCTGCATCTGGTCGTAGCGCGAGGACGGCCCGGCGACGGGGGCCGGAATCAGGTATTTGTGGAAGGCGGGCGCGAGCACCGTCGGTGCGCCGGTCACGAGGGTGCTCCTGACGATCCCCAGCAGGCCCCGCGACTCCAGGTCGGGCACGATCTCGGTCAGGGGACGGCCGATTGCGTCGCCGGCGTCGATCGTCGTCATCGAGGCCAACGCGGCGTCCCAGCTGGTGATGACCAGGCGGTCGTCTGTCGTGAGGATGCCGATGCGGCGCGGCTCTCCCTCGGAACCGCGCGCCTCAGCGGGGGACCGATCGGCGCTCATCCGCGGCCGTTCGATCCTTTCCGC
>Ga0070665_100003585_pt1 | contig 16448 bp, 12 predicted proteins | sample KBSS13metaG_FD_65862 | JGI IMG/M metagenome (GOLD analysis project Ga0070665, IMG submission 65862) | Switchgrass rhizosphere microbial communities from Kellogg Biological Station, Michigan, USA - KBS S1-3 metaG | ecosystem: Host-associated > Plants > Roots > Rhizosphere > Soil ... | reverse complement strand
GCGGCGCGCGCTCGCTGTCGACCGGCGAGTGGACCTGCAGCAGGAGCTGCTCGCCGAAGACCGTGTTGGTGTGCAGCACGCCGTCGCCGAGCGGGCCGCGGCCGGTGTAGGGGCCGAAGGCCTGGCCCGAGCGGTTGTAGACGTAGAGCTCGGCGCCGCGCGGCAGGTCGACGCCGGTGAGGTGGAGACGGAGGGCGGTGGCGCCGGGCACCTGCACCGCGGCGGTCCAGACGAAGCCGTCGCTGCCGGTGCCGCGGGCGGCGCCCAGGCTCAAGGGGGAGACGCGCTTGTCGAGCGAGCGGGCGGGCGAGAAGTCGATCACCGTGCCCACCGGCTTGGCCACGCCGACCAGGTACTTGCCCTGGGCGCGGCCGATGTTGACGTCGTCGATCTGATGGCGGTCGGCCGCGGTGAGCTGGATCACGACCGGCCGGCCCAGCGCCTTCTCGACCTGGCCGGCGGTCAGCCGCTGCTGCAGCGCCTTCATCTCGGCGGCGCGCGCGCCCGGATCCCGTGGCGTGCCGACCGTTTCCGGATTGGCCTGCGGCCCCACCGCGAAGAAATCGGGTTGGGCGGCAAACCCTGGAATCGCCGCCAGTGCGATCACGCCAAACAGTACGATCCGCTTCATGCAACCTCCTTGTCTCCCCAAAGTCGAGGATCCATCGGTGTAATCCCGCCCGAAAAACCGGACGAGAGATATAGATCAGTGCGGTGTGAAGCGCGATATCAAAGATGCCCCTTCCGGGGCCCTGCCGCTACAGATGGTAGATACCCATAACCGCCAGGTCAAGCGAGCGGGTCGGCGTGCTTTGCCTCCGGCGGTTCGGCCCCGCCCACCGCAAGCAATCGCAGACCATTGAAGATGACGATCAGCGAGGCTCCCATGTCGGCGGCGATCGCGGCCCAGAGAGAGGCGTGGCCGGCGAAGGTCAGGAACACGAACACGGCCTTGATCAGCAGGGAGAAGACGATGTTCTGCCGGATGACGCCCAGGGTCCGGCGCGAGTGGAGAATCAGCCAGGGGAGCTTCGAGAGGTCGTCGGACATCAGGGCGATGTCGGCGGTCTCGATGGCGGCGTCGCTCCCCGCCGCGCCCATGGCGACGCTCAGGGTGGCCCGGGCCATGGCCGGAGCGTCGTTGACGCCGTCGCCGATCATCGCCACCTGGCCGTAGCGGGCGACGAGCTGGTCGATCGCCTCCACCTTCTCCATCGGCAGCAGCTCGGCCCGGACCTCGTCGACGCCCGTCGCCTTGCCGATCGCCTCGGCGGTCCCCCGGTTGTCGCCGGTCAGCATGACCACCGCCTGGATCCCCGCGTCGCGGAACGCCTGGACGGCGCCTTTCGCCTCCGGCCGCACCCCGTCGGCGACGGCGATCAGGCCGCAGACGTGGTCTTCCGTGCCCACCACCACCGCCGTTCGCCCGGCCTGGGACATCGCCTCCAGCCGCTCGTGGATCTCGGGCGTCTCCTGGTTCCGCTCCTCCAGATAGCGGTGGGAGCCCAGCCAGAACTCCCGTCCCGCGAACTGGCCGGTGGCCCCCTTGCCCTGGAGAATCTTGAAGTCCTCGGCGGGACGGACCTCGATCCCGCGGTCCTTGGCATACGTGAGGATGGCCCGGGCGAGGGGGTGCTCGCTCCTCGCCTCGAGGGCCGCGGCCCGCTCCAGCACCTCCCGCTCGCCGTGGCCCGCCAGGGGGACCAGCTCGATCACCGTCGGCCGCCCCCAGGTGAGGGTGCCCGTCTTGTCGAGGGCCACCGCCTTGATCCGCGCCGGCAACTCGATGAACAGCCCCCCCTTGACCAGCACGCCGTGGCGGGCCGCGGCCGCCAGGGCGGCGACGATGCTGACCGGCGTCGAGATCACCAGGGCGCAGGGGCAGGCGATGACGAGCAGCACCAGCGCCCGGTAGAACCAGTCCCCCCAGGCGCCGCCGAACAGCAGGGGCGGGACCAGCAGGACCACGATGGCGAGCGCCATCACCGCGGGCGTGTAGATCCGGGCGAACTTCTCGACCCATTGCTCGGAGGGCGCCCTGCGGGACTGGGCCTCGCCGACCAGGCGGATGATGTGCGCGAGCGTGGTGTCGCCGGCGCGCCGGGTGGACTCGATCTCCAGCGCGCCGTCGCCGTTGATGGTGCCGGCGAAGACCTCGTCCCCCGCCGTCTTGGGGACGGGGACGCTCTCGCCGGTGATCGGCGCCTGGTTGACCTCGCTCACTCCCGCGGCCACCCGGCCGTCCAGCGGGATGCGCTCGCCGGGCTTGACGATCAGGCGGGCGCCGATCTCGACACCTTCGGCCGGCACCTCCCGCTCGCCGCCGCCGGTGTCGAGGAGGCGGACGGTCGCCGGCGCCAGGTCCATCAGGGCGGCGACGGCCCGCCGGGCGCGCCCCACGCTCCAGGATTCGAGAGCCAGCGAAAGCGCGAAGAGGAAGGCGACCGTCGCCCCCTCGAACCATTCGCCGATCCCGACCGCTCCCGCGACGGCGATGATCATCAGCAGATTCATGTCCGGCCGCAGCCGCTTGAGGGAGAACCACGCCTTGGGCAGGACGTACCAGGAGCCGGCCAGGATCGCGAGGGTGTAGAGCAGCCGCGAGGCGAGCGGCACGCCGTGGGCGAGGCCCAGACCCTCGGAGCCCAGGGCGCGGGAGATCCCCCCCGCCAGCACGGCATGGACGGCGAAGCCGGCGAGAGCCGCGAGGCCGCTCGCCGCCGTCAGCGCCGTGCGCCCGCGCCGCTGCCAGAAGCCTTCCGGCTCCGCGCGCTCGGTGGCCTCCCGCCAGACCTGGGCCCGCATGCCGGTGCGCTCGACGGCCTTCAGGATCTCCCCCTCCGCGACCCGCGGCGCGGCGACCGTCATCCTCGCCTTCAGGATGTCGAAGGAGAGGCGGTCCTCGCCGCCGACGAGAGGACCCACCTCCCGCTTGAGGATCGCCACCTCCTCGGCGCAGTCCATGCCGCGGATCTTGTAGTGTCTCGCGACTTCCTGGGTCATGCTTTCTCCTCCGCGGGCCGAGGCTTCCGCAGCCTTTCCCGCGTCTGATGGACGAGCTGGTAGAACGTCGGCAGCGCCAGCAGCGTGAACAGCGTCGAGGTCACCAGGCCGCCGATCATCACCACCGCCAGCGGGCGCTCGATCTCGGAGCCGTGGAGGCGCAGCACGAGCAGCGGCAGCAGGCCCAGGATAGCGGTTCCCGCCGTCATCAGCTTGGGGCGGACGCGGCCGATCGACGCCTCCCGCAGGGCCTCGGAGAAGGGCTTCCCCTCCGCGATCAGGGAGCGGGTCTGCGAGACCAGCACCAGGCCGTTCTGGACGGCGATGCCGAACAGGCCGATCAGCCCCACCAGCGAGGAGACATTCCAGGTCTCGCCGGCCAGCCAGAGGGCGAGGATGCCGCCGACGAAGGCGTCCGGCAGGGTGGCGAGGATGACCAGGGTCTCGGCGAAGGAGTCGAGGGCCAGGTAGAGGAGCACCAGGACGGCCAGCAGCGCCACGGCGATGGCGAGCGCCAGGGAGCGCAGGGCGCGCGCCTGGTTCTCCACCCGGCCGCCGATGTCGAAGTAGTAGCCGGTGGGCAGCTCGAGCTTCGCCGCCAGCCGCTCGCGCACCGCCGCCGCCGTGCCGCCGAGATCGCGGCCGGCGACGCTCGCCTCGACCGCGATCCGCCGGCTCCCGGCCTCGCGCTGGATGGACGCCGGGCCGAAGACCTGCTCGATGCGGGCGAGCTGGCCGAGGGGGACGCGGGTGCCGTCGCGGCCGTCGATCAGCAGCGCCCCGAGGGTCGAGAGATCGGCCCGCCGCCGGTCCTCCAGCCGCACCACGAGGTCGAACCGGCGCTGCCCCACGAAGACCTGCGACACCTCCTCCCCCGCGAGGCCCACCCGCAGGGCGTCGATGACGTCGGCGGGGGTGAGCCCGACGCGCGCCACCGCCTCGCGGTTCACCGTGACGCGGATCTGCGGCAGCCCGGTGAGCGTCTCGGCCCGCAGGTCGGCGATGCCGGGAACCGGCTCCATCAGCTCGCGGGCCCGCGCCGCCAGCCGGGAGAGGCGGTCGAGGTCCGGGCCGTAGATCCGCACCTGGAGGTCGGCCGGCGTGCCGCCCAGCCCCTCGTCGATCCGCATCCCCAGGGGGGTGGTGAAGAGCACCGCGACCCCCGGCACCTTCTCCAGCCGCTCGCGCATCCTCGCCTCCAGCTCCTCCGGGGAGCCGGAACGGCCGGGCTTCAGGACCACCAGGACGTCGGAGACGGTGTGCGGCATCGGGTCCTCGGTGCGCTCGGCGCGGCCGGTGCGGCGCACCACCTCCCGGACCTCCGGGAAGCCGCGCAGGACGTCCTCCACCCGGTGATTGCGCCGGTCGACCTCGTCCAGGGAGGCCTCGGCCGGCAGCACGGTCTGCAGCAGCAGCGCCCCCTCGTCCAGCTTGGGCATGAAGTCCGAGCCGATGCGCAGGGCGAGCAGCAGGGCCGGCACGGTGACCGCCAGCGACAGCACGCGGACGAGACCGGCGTGGCGCATGCACCAATCGAGCAGCGGCGCGTAGAGGGACTTGATCCCCCGGATCAGCGCCACGTCCTCCTCCCGGCCCGGCCGGTTGGGGCGCAGCAGCCAGGCGGCGAGCACCGGCACCAGGGTAAGGGCGAGCCCCAGCGAGGCGGCCATCGCGGCCACCACCGCCGCCGCCAGCGGCCGGTACATCCGCCCCTCGATGCCGCTCATCGCGAACAATGGAGTGAAGACGGCGATCACGATCAGGGTGGCGAAGGCGATCGGCCGCCCCACCTCGACGGCGGCGGCGAACGCCACCTCCTTCCTGGGACGCGCGCCGCCGGCCACTCCCCCGGTCGGATTGAGCCGGTGGAAGACGTTCTCGGTGAGGATGATGGCGGCGTCCACCAGCAGCCCGACGGCGATGGCGAGCCCGCCGAGGGTCAGGGTGTTGAGGCCGACGCCGGCCGGCTTCAGGATCAGGCCGGCGATGGCGATCGAGAGCGGCAGCGTCAGGGTGACGATCAGCGCCGCCCGCAGGTTGCCCAGCAGCAGGAAGAGGACGGCCACCACCAGCAGGGCGCCGAGCAGCACCGCCCGGCCGACGCCGCCGAGGGCGGAGCCGACCAGCTCCGCCTGATCGTAGAGCACGCGCACCCGCACCCCCTCGGGCAGGCTGCCGGCGAGGTCGGTCACCGCGGCGCGCACGCCGCGCGAGACCGCCACCGTGTCCGCCCCGAACTGCTTGACCACGCGGCAACTGACGATCTCCGAGCCCAGGCCGTGCGCCATGCCGCGGCGCACCGCCGGCGCCTCGCGCACCTCGGCCACCTCCCCCAGCAGCACCGGGGTGTTCTCGCGCACCGCCACCACCGTCGCCCGCAGGTCGCCGACGTTGGCGGCGCGCCCCACGGCGCGCACGGTCCACTCGATGGAGCCTTGAGCCACAAAGCCGGCGGCGGCGTTCTCGTTGGAGCGCCGCGCGGCGGTGAGCACCTCCTCCAGGGTGACGCCGAGCGCCGCCATGCGCTCCGGATCGAGCTGCACCTGGAACTGCCGCAGGTGCCCCCCCATCACCTCCACCGAGGCGACGCCGGGAACCCCGAGCAGCCGGTTGCGCAGCTCGAAGTCCGCCAGCTCGCGCAGCTCCATGAGGCCGGCGGACCCCGCTTTGGCCTCCACCACCAGCTCCATGACCTCGTTGAGCCGGTTGGTGAGGCTCGACACCAGGGGGGCGCCGGTCCCCGGCGGCAGCTCGCGGGCGACCTGGTTGACCCGCTCGCCGACGAGCTGGCGCGCGCGGTAGTAGTCGGCGTCGGGCTCGAACTCGACGCGCACCTGCGCCACGCCGGCCTGGGAGGTGGAGCGGATCCGCCGCACCTCGGGCAGGCCGGCCAGCGCCACCTCCAGGGGGATCGCGACGCCGGTCTCCAGCTCCTCGGCCCCCATCGCCGGGTTCTGGACGAAGACGCTGAACACCGGCGTCGCGAGGTCGGGGAAGACGTCGCGCCGCAGGTCGTTCAGCCAGACCGCGCCGACCGCCGCCGCGGTGAGCGCCAGCAGGAGGGTGAGGACCGGCCTGGCGAAGGAGCCGCGGAGGATGCGCTCGATCATGGCCGCCTCCCGATCATCCGGGCCCTAGTCATGATGATGCTCCCCGCCGCCTTCCTTCTTCTCCGCCTCGGCGCGGAGCACGAAGGCCCCCTCGGCGACGACGGGCTCCCCGGGCTTCAGCCCCGAGACGATGGCCACCTCGTTGCCCAGGTCCCTGCCGCGCTCGACCGGCCGCACCTCGAACCGCCCTTCCCCGCGCGGCAGGAAGACGATCCACTGGTTGTCCATCCTCTGCAGGGAGGTGGCGGGCACGGCCACCACTTCCTCTCCCGCGCCGCTGGTACCGATAAACGCTGTGGCGAACATCCCCGGCTTCAGCCGTCCCCCCGCGTTGGGCAGCTCGATGCGGACGGGCACGGTGCGCGAGTGGGCGTCCACCTCGCCGCCCACCCAGACCACCGTCCCCCGCAGCTTCTGCTCCGGCAGCGCCGCCAGGGAGATCTCGGCGGGCGATCCCACCCGCACCCGGACGGCGTCGCGCTCGGGGGCCTGCAAGACCAGCCAGAGGCGCGACAGGTCGGCGATCCGGAACAGCGGCCGGGAGGGATCGGCCATCTGCCCCTGGACCGCCGCGCGCTCCAGCACCGTTCCGGAGATCGGCGAGAGCAGGGCGAAGCCGGACAGATCCCCCCGTCCCATACCGTTCCCGATGCCCAGAGCGGAGACGCCCGCCGCCGCGGCCTGCGACTCCGCCTCCGCCTCGGCGAGGTCGGCCTCGGCCCGCTGCAGCTCGCCGCGGGAGACGATCCGCTCCGCGGCCAGCCCGCGCTTGCGCTCGGCGGTCTTGCGGGCCAGCTCCAGCCGGGCGCGGGCGGCGGTCTGCCCGGCGCGCGCCTGCCCCAGCTCCACGCTCCGCAGCTCCGCCAGCGCCTGCCCGCGCCGCACGCTCTGGCCCGGCGCGGCCGCCAGCCGGACCACCCGCCCGGCGATCGGTGCTCCCACCTCGGCGTAGGCCTGCTCGTTCACTTTCAGCTCGCCGAGGGCGGTCACCCCTTCTCCGCCGGGGCGCAGCTCGGCCGCGAACGTGGTGAGCTTCAGGTCGCGCAGCACCTCGGCGTCCACCACCAGCAGTCCCTCGCCGGCCTCCTCGTGCTCGCCGGGATGATTCTCCGTGCCGTGCTCCGCGGACTCCGCAGGCTTGGCCTGCCCGGCTTCGCCGGTCATCGCCTCGTCCTTGCCGCAGCCGGCCGGCAACAGAGCCAGGGCCATCCAGATCATCCAGTTTTTTCTTCTCATTGCAGGGCTCCGGCGGCCGTCTCCAGCTCGTAGCGCGTCAGCGACGCTTCGAGCCGGCGGTCCAGGTAGGCGAGGCGGGTTTCCACGATCTCACGGCGGATCAGCAGCAGCTCCCCGAGGCCGATCTCGCCGGCCTCGAAGCTCTTGAGGGCCAGCGATTCGTTGTCCCGCAGCGCCGGAAGGGCCGTCCGTTCCAGCTCCCGCACCGCCGCGAGCCGCCGTTCGAGGGCCGCGGAGGCGCCGCGGATCTCCGCCTCCGCCGCGCCCCGCGCCGCGGCGAGCGCCTGGCGGAGCGCGGCGGCGCGCGCCTGCCCCACCGCCAGCGTCTCCTGGCCGCGGTTGTGGATGGGGAGAGCGATCACCACGCCGGCGGTCACGATGTCCGCGCCCTCCTCCCGCGCCACACGGCCGCGGGCGCCGAGCTCCGGCCGGCCCAGGGCCTGGCCCAGCAGGACCTCGGCCTCGGCCTCGCGCAGCTCGGCGGCGAGCGCGCGGAGGTCGGGCCGCTGGTCGAGACCGGCCAGCAGCGTGTCCAGGGACGGCGGGGAGGTCGAGGGAAGCGGCCCGCGCGGCTCGACGGGCTCGCCGGGTTCCAGGCCGAGCAGCGCCGCGAGCCCGGCCCGCGCCACGTCCGCCTCGGCCTCCGCGGCGCTCTGCCCGGCCCGGGCGATCGCGGCGGCCGTCCGCGCGCGGTTGAGCTCCAGATCGGTGATCTCGCCGGCCTCGTGCCGCCGCTCGGTGGCGGCGAGCAGCTCGTCGGCCGCGCGGCGGCTCTCCGCCATCAGGGCGGTCCGGTCCGCCGCCACCAGACCGCGGACGAAGTCCGTCCAGACCTCTCGCAGCAGCAGGCGCCGGGCTTCCGCCAGCTCCGCCTCGGCGCGGTCCAGCGCGGCCCGCGCCCCCGCCATCCGGGCGGACCGCCGGTCCCGGGCGTACAGGCTCTGCGTCACGGCCGCCTCGAAATCGAAGAAGCCCTCCCCGGCGCGCCGGTAGCCGCCGTCGACCTCCAGCACCGGATTCTCCTGGAACCGCCGGCCGGCCTGGGCCTGCCGCGCCCGGGCCTCCTCGATCCGGCCCCGCGCCAGAAGGACGGTCCCCCCCCGCTCCCGGGCGAGCGCCAGCGCTTCCTCAAGGGTCAGGACCCTCGCCGCCCTCGGCTGGCTCGCCGCGGGAACGGCGAACAGCGACAATGCGGCCCACGGCCACAGCCATCGAAATCTCATCGGTCACCTCTCGCGAACGGGTACGGTCGGCCCCTCGCCCGCATGGCGAGAGCCGGAAGGGGAAGACCCCGGGGTTTTGCTACGCGAGAGAGGGTTTCGGGACGTGGAAGACGTCGCGGGTATCAGCGGAGAGGCGGCGTTCCGCCGGCCGTTCGCCGACGGCCTCGGTCGAGGCGGGCCCCAGGTCCACCCGCACCTGGGCCGTCAACACGGAGGCCGAGGAGAGGCAGCAGGGGCATCCCAGAGCCGGGCAGCAGCCCTGCAGGGGGCCGCAATCCGGGCACGAATCCGCCACGGCCGCCAGCGGCGCGAGGAGCGCCAGGACGGCCAGTGAAAGAGCGACGAGGAGGGCGGAGCGTCGTGCCATGCGGGGGCATCTTACCGCAGGAGCCGGGGGAAGAGGGATGGCCCCCCACTGTAGAGACGCCCCGTGGGGCGTCTCCGGGGCGGCGGACATCGGCCGTGCTCCCCACTGGACACCCCGCGAGTGCACCGTAACAAAGGGATCTTCCTCTCCGCCTCGGAGACGCCCCACGGGGCGTCTCTACAGTGGGGCGCCAAACGGAGCCGACACTTCCGGCGCCACCCCCCTCACAACGCGATCAACTGCAAATCCAGCACATCCGCGTTGCCGCCGCGGATCTCGTCCAATACCGCCGGCGCGGGCAGATGGTCGAGGTTGATGCGGGCCACGGCGGCCTCGGCCCCCTCGAAGACGATGTTCTCCGTCTCCTGGACGTTCACGTTCCCCGCGCGCAGATGCTCGAAGACGTGCGCCAGGACGCCCGGACGGTCGCGGTGGCGGACGACCAGCATGTGCGAGGCGGGGGTCTTGCGGGCCAGGTTCACGACGTTGGGCACCTTGCCCGTCTCCATGTAGGTGCGGACGATGCGGACCGTCTCGGCGGCGATCGCCTCCTGCGCCTGCGCGGTCGAGGCGCCGATGTGGTGCGTGCCGTAGACCCCCGGCAGGCCGAGGAGCGGATCGCTCATCTCGCCGGTGGCCGCCGCCGGCTCGGCGGCGAAGACGTCGAGGCCCACGCGCAGCCCCTTCTCCTGGACGGCGGCGGCCAGCGCCTGGGCATCGACCATCTCGCCGCGGGAGGTGTTGATCACCATGGCGCCCGGTTTCAGCCGCGCGAGCAGCGCGGCGTCGACGATCCCCCGGGTCTCGGGCTTGAGCGCCAGGTGAACGCTGAGGATGTCGCAGCGCGCCGCCACCTCGGCGGGCGATGGCGCCAGGGCGACCCGCGCGGCGTTCCCGGCGAGCCCGAGCTCCCGCGCCTCTTCCTCGGAGAGGGGGCGGTCCTCGCCGTCGAACCGCCGGCTCCAGAGCACCACGTCGAGGCCGAAGGCGGCGGCGCGGCGGATCACCTCGGCGGCGATGTTGCCGGCGCCGAGCAGGCCCAGGGTCTGCCCCTGGAGCCCCCGCGCCTTCGAGTACTCCTTCTTGTTCCAGCGGCCGGCGCGCAGCTCGGCCACGTTGTCCGGCACCCGGCGGTCGAGCGCCAGGATCAGCGCCATCGTCAGCTCGGCCACCGCGATCGCGTTCTTGCCGGGGCAGTTCGACACGTAGATGCCGCGGCGTGAGGCCGCCGCCACGTCGATCGTGTTGTAACCCGCGCCGGCGCGCACCACCAGCGCCAGCCGGCCGGCGGCGAGCATCTCCTCGGTGACCTTGGTGCCGCGCACCACCAGGACCTCGGCCTGCGTCTCCGCGATCGCCCGGGTCAGCGCCTCGTCCTTGAGGTCCGCCTGCTGGACCACCTCGCACCCGGCGGCCCGCAGCCCCTCGATCCCGCTCTGCTCGAAATTGTCGGCGATCAGCACTTTCATCAGTTGATTTCCCTAGATCAGATGCACGAGCAGGCCGTCGCGGAGCTTGGGCTCGAACCAGGTCGACTTGGGCGGCATGATGCCGCCGGTGTCGGAGATCGCCATCAGGTCGTCCATGGTCACCGGGAAGAGCGAGAACGCGACCGCCGCGCGGCCGCCGTCGACCGCCTGCTCGAGCGCCGCCGTGCCGCGCGCGCCACCGACGAAGTCGATGCGCGGATCGGAGCGCACGTCCCCGATCTTCAGCAGATCCGCGAGCACGGCCCGCTGCAGGATCGAGACGTCGAGCTGGTCGATCCGGCCGGCGCCTTCCTGGCGCGCCGCGTCCAGCTCGAGCGTGTACCAGCGGCCGTCGAGATACATCGAGACCTCCCCCTTGCGCGACGGCTCCGGCGTCCCCGGACGGACCGGCAGCTTCGCCCGCACCGCCTCCAGGAAATCCGCCGGCGAGCGGCCCGCCAGATCCTTCACGATCCGGTTGTAGGGGAGGATCCGCACCTGGTCGTCGGGGAAGGCGACGGCGAGCACGGTGTCGAACTCCCCCGTGCCCTCCTTGCCGCGCAGGGCCTCCCGCGTCCGCGCGGCGCTCGCCGCCCGGTGGTGGCCGTCGGCGATGTAGAGCGCGGGGACGCGGGCGAAGGCGGCGGTGAGAGCGTCCGCATCACCGCCGGTGACCCGCCAGACCGTGTGCGCCACCCCGTCCTCGGCCGTGAAGTCGTAGAGCGGGGGCGCCGCGCAGGCTCGCCGCGCGATCCCGTCCACCTCGGCCGAGGCGTGATAGGTGAGGAACACGACCCCCGTCTGAGCCCGCAGATCGATCATGTGACGCGTGCGGTCGTCCTCCTTGTCGCGCCGGGTGAGCTCGTGCTTCTTGATCAGGCCCTGCTCGTACTCGTCGAGCGAGTAGCAGGCCGCGAGCCCGGTCTGCTCGTGATCGCCGGCGCGCAGCCGGTAGAAGTAGTAGCCCGGCTCGGGATCGAGAGTCAGCGGCGCCGCGCGCCGCAGCTCCTCGAAGCTCCGCACCGCCTGGGCATAGACCTCGTCCGCATGGGGATCGGTGCCCGGGGGGAGGTCGATCTCGGGACGGGTGACGCGGAGGAAGCTGAGCGGGTTGCCGCTCGCCTGCGCCCGCGCCTCCTCGGTGCTGACGACGTCGTAAGGAACAGAGGAGACGCGGGCGGCCACCTCGGCCGCGGGACGCAAGGCCTGGAAAGGTCGGATCGATGCCATGCGCGTATCTTATGCGAAGGATCAATCGTCGTCCCTGCCTCCATCCCTGAGGATTTGCCGCGCCTCGGCCACGATCTCCGCGATGATCTCGGCGGCCGGTTGAACGCGCACGACCTCGAGCACGCTTTCCGAGCCCGCGGGCATGTCCATCTGTTCCAGGTCGCCGGTGGTGTCGCGGGTGGGCACGATGGCGCTGTACTTCGGCATGTCGTACGGGACATTGAAGACGCCGGGGAACAGCAGGGTCGAGCCGATGCCCGGAGGTTGGGTGGACGGCGGCTCGGTGGCGGCCTGGTTGGCGAGGACGCGCTGGGTCGCGTTGGGGAACTCCGGACCGAAAGCCGTCGTGAACGTGGTGGCGTGCCGCCCTTTCGCGTTCACCAGACGGGCCTTGTAGCCGGGGTGGGCATACGACTCGGCCGACGCCGCGAAGCGGGTGCCGATCCAGCCGCCGTCGGCCCCGGCCTTCAGCGCGCGCACGAGGCTGCGGCCGTCGGCGATCCCCCCGGCCGCCAGCAGGAGACAGCGCTCGGGCAGGCGCGAGCGGAGCCTGGCGACCAGAGCCAGAGTCGGAATCGTCTGGTTGTGATTGTGGCCGCCGGCCGACTTCCCCTGGGCGATGACCGCATCGCAGCCGAGACGGCCGGCCTGCTCGGCGACGTCCACCGATCCGGCCTGCACCCAGACCCGCGACCCCGCCGCTTGCAGTTGATCGACCCAGGCCTGCGATGGCAGGTCGAAATGGAACACCACGACGGGCACGCGATGAGCGGCGGCGATGTCGATGTGATCCTGCGTCGTGAAATCGCCCATCGGGCCGGAGGCCAGGATGAAGTCCACTCCAAAGGGATGGGCCGTCTGGCTCGCGATCGCGCTCAGGCGCGCGTCGACCACGGGAGGAGGCTCCGGCGCGGCGCCATAGACGCCGAGACCGCCGGCGTTGGAAACCGCCACGGCCAGCTCGGGCAGTCCCACGAACGCCATGCCGGCACTCACGATGGGGTAGCGGATACCGTAGTCACGGACGAGGCGCGTGTCGAGCGACACCTCCTCATCCCGATTCTTTTCTTCATCGCGGGTCCCCTGGCCGGCACGGACGGGATTGGCGCCCAGGAGAGCGAGGACGGAGGCGCTGCCCAGAAGTCCCAGCACCTGGCGGCGGTCGATCGTGAACGGGCTGTCGTCGTCCTGATGGTCGTCGTGAGACATGAGTGAATCCTTTCCAGAGAGATGGACCTTGAACTCCACACTCTGGAAATCGAAATCCGCGGAGAAAAGACGACAGGAAGCCGGCGCCTAGCTGGAAATGAGCGTCCGAAAGGCTGCCAGCAGCTCCGGCAGGCTTGAGGGCTCCAGCTCGATCTCGAAGGCGACATGGCTGGCGATGGGGCGAAGCCGAGGACTCAGAACATGACCCGAGACGTGCCCCATGGCGGCGATATGACCGAGCCGGTCGACGGCCGCGATCCGCAGCTCGAACTCGCCCGGCGACATACCGGCGACAGCCGCCTCGCCCGATCGGGATGCCTCCAGGCGTTCGAAGGCGGCGAGGAACGTATCCCAGTCGGGCCGCCAGACATGTACCGACGGATTTGAGCCCGAGAAGGTACCGGATGTCGCGGAGATCTCGAATTCCGGGTCCGTCGGCACACCCCTCTGATCCTCGCCCAGACGGAGAAGCCGAAGTTGAAGCCTGGCCTGGGGTCCCGAGAGTGTTATGTCTTTCATCAGCTTGTCACCGAAGCGGGAGCATCCTATGCGATGAATCTTTCTCCCATCGCTCGGGATCTTCACGGCACTGGCGGGAGGAATGGAGTGGCTGGGACCGCGGTCCGGAAGACGGAGCAGGAGTTTTCCGCCGTCCGACCCGCGGGTCCGACTCTCCGACCCGCGGATCGCGAGCCCCGCCCCACGGGTCGCGAGCTCCGACCCCTGGATCGCGTGCTCCGACCCGCGGGTCCGGCACTTCGGCCCACGGGTCGCGTACCGTGACCCGCGGGTCCGGCTTCCCAATTCGCGGGTCGCGCGCTTCGACCCACGGGTCCGGCTCTCCAATTCGCGGGTCGCGCGCTCCGACCCACGGGTCCGGAGTTCCAATTCGCGGGTCGCGCACTCCGAACCGCGGGTCCGACTCTTCCATTCACGGGTCGCGGAGCACGGCTCGTGGGTCCGACTCCTCGGCCGGTCTAGTAGACCTGCGGGCAGCCGCCGCCCTTGACCGGGGGAACGCAGCCCCTGCAGCTATTATAAGCCTCCTCATCCGCGGGAGGGTTGCCGCAAAGGAAGCAACAGATCTCGCCCGTCGGGCACTGGTCGTTGCTGGTGCATCCGGTCATGAAAGAGGGAGCGGGCACCAGATCGTTGAGGGGCTGGGTCTGCTCGCCCGCCAGAGTCGCCAGGAACCGTGCCGTCGCCGCGTCAGGAGCCGGGGCCGCCGCGGGCGGCGTCTGGGCCATGGACCGCGCGAACGGAACGAGGGAAAGAAGGGCAAGGAGGACGAGAACGGGCTTTTTCATTTCGTTCATCTCCCAGGTTGGCGAGACCGGCAGGAAACCGGCCGCCTCCAAAGGAAAGGGTGCGCTGGCGCGCCGGGGCCGAGTCACCATCGTCAGTATTGCGATGTTGGCCGCGACCAGCGCCTACCACTCATCAACGATCACCGAGGCCCAATATCGATCGCCCCTCTCCAGCAAGGGGCTCACCGTGACCCAGGCGTGCATGTCTTGGTGGACCACGTAAAAGGAACAGCCATCCTGCTCGCTGCTTCTTTCACCGGTATTTTTTCCCCTTGATTCAAGCACCGTTTTCAGCTCGCCACACAGACGGCTTCCGAAGCCAGGAACCGCATTGGGCTTCAGGCCGATATCGATAGCGTACTCGTCATGGCGGATCATCCGGCCTCCGTCTTTGGAGACGGTAGACATGACCGGTGTCGAAAGATGTCCAATACGCTCAGAAGCCGGGGCAATGCGCCCAACGATTTCCCCCACGGGAAGCTCCTGGAGTACGCTGGTCGCCGGGTCCTTGGTAGTGCGGGCTCCACAACCGAGCGATAGCAGAGACAGAAGAGCCGTGATGCAGACGTATCCTTTTTGGGGCAGCTTCATCGAGCGCTCCTCGTGGGCGGTTGCTACAAAGATAGCAACAGATCTCGCTCGAATCTAGCTGCTGCGGGAAGCGCACGTCGACCGCGCGAGCCTATCCCGCCCGGCGATAAATCGCCGGGCTACGAACAGCGCCCCCTCAAGGGGGCTTGAAGCCGGATTCATCCGGCGCTGCTCCTAGCCCGGACATTCATGCCCGGGCGGAAGGGCGTCGCGGCTATAGGAGTTCTAACAGCAGTAGTCGCAAGCGACGCGAACGGAGTAATCCGTGATCACGCCGTCGCAGTGAGCCCCGCCTGGATAGCAGGCTCCGACGCACCATCCAGAAGGTTGCGTGTGAGCGGCGTCATAGTAGTACTGATAGTCGCAAGCCCTGAAGCAGCCAGCGGCACGGCTGTCCGTGGGCACGGAAGTCATCGCGGCGATGACCAGGGCCGCCAAGAGGAAGGGCAATCTCAAGGGGTACAGGAACTTGGCGAAGCGTTGACGCACGGTTCTCTCCTTTTCGAGCAGCACAACATAAAGATTACTTATGAGTCTCCTATCAACCATGGTGCTGCCCGCCTCGTTTAGCGAGCCGGGGGCGAGACGGTCACCCTCTCATCCCACCGGAATCGACAACGCGTGCCGGAACACATCCCGCGGGTCCCACCGCGCCTTGACTTCCTGCAGGCGCGGATAGTTCTCTTTGTAATACAAGGTGTGCCACGGCACGCCGGAGGTATTCAGGGCCGGGTCCGCGAGGTCGGTGTCGGGATGATTGATGAAGGCCCCATCGTACGCCTCGCCGGGGACCGGGACGCCTCCGGTCTCCGCGAACAGATCCCGGTAGAACGCCCGCACCCAGGCCAGATTCCTCGCCTCTTCCCCCGGGTCCAGCCAGCCCGTGGTGCAGGCGATGTCGAGGATCGAATCGCGCTGGGCGGCGGCGGTCGCGTCGCGTGCGATGGTGTTGATTCGCCCGCCATAGGTCGCGAGCCCCAGCATGCCGCCCATGATGTCGTGATCGGTGCGGGTCAGATAGTCGTACGCGACGCCGATCTGGCGATCCGTGAAGCGTTTCCTGAGCAACGCGTCCTTCACTTTTACGCTCACCCCTCCCGGCGGCGCGGCGAACAGATCGGGCAGCGGGTTCAGGGCGAACTCGAGCCAGGACATCCGCGCGAGCTCCCGGCCCTGCGGGGCGATGCACCCTTCGCTCAGCGCCGCCAGATGATCGTCCACCTGCCGCCCGGCATCGTCGCCGGCCGTGCTCACACCGCGGACGACGATCTTTCCGAACTGCTTGCGATGAATTTCCAACAGGGCCCAGAGGGAGGCGTGCGGAGACTCGGCGCCGCTGTTTCGCTCGCACCAGTCGCCATGGTTCTGGAGGATTCGCAGGAAGGCCGGCTCGTCGATGTCGCTCCAGCTCCATTCCGCCTTGAAGGTCGTGATCGATTCCGGCGCGCGGGGCAGCAGCCGGGTGGGATCCTCGCCGGAGGCGTCCGGCGACCGGAACCAGTAGCGGGTGACGACGCCGAAGTTGCCGCCGCCTCCGCCGGTATGCGCCCACCAGAGGTCGCGATGCGGATCGGAGCTCTCCCGGGTCGCCACCACGGGGCGCGCCTGTCCGCTCTCGTCCACGGTGACCACCTCGACGGCATGGAGATAATCCGCCGCCAGGCCGAGCTGGCGGCAGAGGAAGCCGAAGGCGCCGCCGGCCA
>Ga0070665_100003584_pt1 | contig 16449 bp, 17 predicted proteins | sample KBSS13metaG_FD_65862 | JGI IMG/M metagenome (GOLD analysis project Ga0070665, IMG submission 65862) | Switchgrass rhizosphere microbial communities from Kellogg Biological Station, Michigan, USA - KBS S1-3 metaG | ecosystem: Host-associated > Plants > Roots > Rhizosphere > Soil ... | reverse complement strand
TTGAAGCTCGTACGCCTCGTAGTAGAAAAGCTTCAGCCCTTCAAGGGAGATCGAGGCGGCGTTCGCCAACTCGGTGATCTCGTGCGGCGAATTGAATAGCCAATACCCGTTGTGCTTCCAAATAGTTGATGTAGTCGGCGAAAGGCTTTGAAACGCAACCGCTGAGCGAGTAGACGTCTGCCACATGCGCGGCCGTCAACCATTCAGGACGGTCGGCGACATACTTGTAGAGATATCCCAGCGGGATCATGCGTTGCTCCGGGTCATTGGCGGAGGGAGTGCGGTGCGCCGAATCTTAGCCTACGGCGCCGTCAGCGCAGGATTGAGGATCGTTCGATGGAATGTGTAGGGCAACTTTGAGAATATTCGTATGGTGGACTCAACAGGTCAACGCAACACACCATAGACCTCTTGTGAGAGGAGTGTTGCCATGAAGCGAAGAGCCCGGCGCCGCTACACCGACAGCCAGAAGGCGCTGATATGGGAGCGTTGGCAGCTTGGCGAGTCGCTGGGCCAGATTGCCCGATTGTTCGACCGGCACCTGGCCTCGGTTCATCGGGTTCTGGCTGAAACGGGCGGAATAGCGCCACCGGCGCGCCGTCGAGCCGAACGAGCGCTGACGTTGATGGAGCGCGAAGAGATATCGCGTTCGGCGGTGTTAGGCGTATCGATCCGTTCGGTGGCCCTGCGCCTTCATCGGGCACCCTCCACCATCAGCCGGGAAATCAAACGCTGCGGTGGCTGGGAGGCGTATCGGGCCAGCCACGCCGATCAGCTGGCCTGGGATCGGTCCCGGCGCCCAAAGACCTGCAAGCTGGCCAGGAACAAACCCCTCGCACGCCTGGTGGCCGCCAAGCTCCGGTTACAATGGTCGCCGGAGCAAATCGCCGGGTGGCTTAAGAGCACCTTCCCCGGCCATGAGGACGATCAGGTGTCGCACGAGACCATCTATCGCACCCTTTTCATCCAGGCCCGCGGTGCCTTGAAGCAAGAGCTTCTTGCGCATCTTCGACGTACCCGCGCCATGCGGCGTGCACGACCGCACGCGCTAAAGAATGCCGGTACCGGCCACCTCCGCGACGCTGTCTCGATCAGCGAGCGCCCGGCGACCGTCGAGGACCGAGCCATCCCCGGGCACTGGGAAGGCGACCTGATCATGGGCGGCAGATATACTCAGATAGCGACCCTGGTCGAACGCCAAACCCGCTATGTGGCCTTGTTGAAAGTGGCTGGCAAGGATACGCAATCGGTCGTCGACGCCTTGATCAAGCACGCCCATAAGATGCCGCAGGAGCTTTACAAGACGCTGACCTGGGACCGCGGCAAGGAGATGGCGGACCATAAGCGCTTCACCGTTGCCACCGACATCCAGGTCTACTTCTGCGACCCTCATCACCCTTGGCAGCGCGGTTCGAACGAAAACACCAACGGTCTGGTGAGACAGTATCTTCCCAAAGGAACGGACCTGTCGATGTACTCACAGGCGCAACTCAACGCCATCGCTAGACGGCTAAATGAACGACCGAGAAAGACGCTAAACTTCGATACACCCGCAGAACGATTTCGGCTAACTGTTGCGTTGATCGGTTGAAGTCGAGTATGGAATGGACGCGTGGAAATCGGGATTATGCGCGGGTTGCCGGGAGAGCCTGGCAACCGGGTGTAGAAAACCCGACAGACGCACGGGCCCCGCAGTAGCTTAGCTGCGGGGCCCGTTGGTTCCACGCCATCTTTGGCGGGCGACCAGGCGAGCTTTATGCTCGGCCGTGCGTTTGCGGTTTTTCTACCCTGGCTCGCCCGCCACCCTACCTTTTCAAACAGGACCGGGTGACGAGCCACGGTGGCGAATGAGCGTACTCGGCGACATGAAGCAGCTTGGTTGACCGTTATTCCAGTGGCGGAAGACCAGCTAGGGTGTAAATGCCGGGGCGTTCATTCGCCTGATCCGTTGGGGGGGCGCGAGGTCCGGGGCTGGAAGCTTTCCCCTCATTTGGCGCATTCAACAGTAAAAGTTGCTCGTAAGATTCCCCTGGCTACGGCGGTAGCACTCTATCAACATCACCAGACGCAGCCGATTTGCTAAGGCGAAACGCAACCTTAGCGCGACCCAATGACGAGCGTTGCACCTTCGGCTCGAAAGAACACGATCGCCACCAGCCAAGGAACGATGGAGCAAGCCATGAGCCGCCACGACGCTCTTAATTTTTGAAACTTGTCGTGCAGGATCACCGAGTTTCGCCACACCTGCGCGAGCACTTCTTGCGTCATCGCCTCATCGGAGCCCGCGCGATAACGTTGAATAAAGTCAATCTCGCGCAGGGTCGCGATGGCACGGAAGAATACCAGCGAGTTTGCACCCCCATCCAGGTTAGGGAACGAACCTTGGTAAAGCCTCCACATGCTAAGCGCAGTCAGCAGCACAAAAAGTGCCCCAGCTCCCCAGCCCGGCCAAGTGGCCAATGATGGCGGCGGCGCCCGTGACGCCAGGTAGCCCAGCATCGCTACGTGGATGCCCAAGAGCACCGATTGTTTGCCATCCACGCGCGAGAAGAATCCAAGGACCAGATTGAGCTGATCGCGGGCATCTCCGAGCGCTGGGCTCTCCCGAAGGGCTTTGGGGTCTGTGTTCTTTCCCATCCGGCTATGTCCCCCAATCGTTCTAACGTATGTTTGATCGTCATGTAATAACGGCATCATTGCGGCCACCGGCTCACCTCAGCTTACGGAAAGCCAGGAGGGACTTCTACGTCTTGCTCAACGGACGCTCAGCGGCCTGTTAACATAGATAATGAAACTCTAGTTGGTCAATGAATAGCGCGACCTCCCCGAATGGACTAAGCGTTAGGCTGAGGACGTAGCGAGCCGAAGGTCAGTTCGGAGCAACAGGACTCGACGTTACCGGTGCTGTCGCCTTTGCTGCCAGAGCCAAGCGGAGCAATTCAATAGAGCGTCGGCCCTGTCCTATCGAACGGCGAACCGCAGAGAGCGCTAGGACAGCGAATACAGCGACGATGCCCGCGAACCACCAGACTAATGGGAGCTGGCTTCGAGGAATGGCCGGCGCTCCAATCTTTTCCAGGAGGGCCGGTAGGGCCGCAAGGCCGCCCACGGCGATCGAGAAGCCCTTGAATACCGTCGGGAGGGAGGCATCTGGCGAAAATAGGACCGATGACTGACGGTGCATACGACCCACATACATCTCAAGCCAAATGCGCGCGTAGTCCAGCAGTTCCTTGGAGACGGGCAACAAGGACGCAATTTGTAATTGATCGTGAGCAAGGCTTTCCTGCCGGTCACGCTGGGAGCGATGATCTACACGAAAATGCTTCACCAACATAACGGTGCTGTAGATTATGAAGGCGCCCGAGACCAAGAAGAAGCCAACGATCGTGCTCATCTGCGCCCAACCCAATACAACACCGGGCAAATCGGTCATGAATTTATTCACAAGGGCTACGCCGATACCGCCAAGATAAAGCACGCCGCCGACCTTACTGGCATTCAGCGCGAACCATCGAAATCGCGCCGACACGGTCACATCGATACCCTTGTAGCGATGGCAGATGGCTAGGTAATCGATGATAGATGCAATATCATTCATATGCGGGCTCCATAAGTGCTCGCTATGTCGGCGCTGGCTCGTCATTCTTTAGCCACGAACGCGTCAAGGTTTTTAGATTGCCCCTGACGCGCGTAGTTCGAACCAGCGCATCAACATCGTTTTCCAAGCGGACTCTCGCTGGGTCTCATTGTTCTGGGTTCTCCGATCACGGGCGTTTTTGACGGCTCGCCGAGGGGATTGCTACCGCCATGACATCGCTGGGGCAGTTGTCCGGTGGGTTGGTCCGTTCAGCAAGGTAGAACAGGGTCGATTAAAGTAACCAAAAACCTAAGAAAATAGCGAAGGTGGTCATCTCCCGCCGTCCGTTCTGTCGGATGTCATGCATGACATTGCCAAAGCCCTGAATAAGCAGTTGGCTGATTTGGATATCGCCGCGTGCGATGCGAGCGGCCGTGAGATCTGAATCGGGGTAGTGGCTCATTCCATGCATCCAAGGTGATCAGGGCGCGAACATGGTTCGCGCAACGCGGGACCGTGTTACCCCATCGGCTTACCCGGCCAAAGCTTGAGATCATCCAGCGAAACGCAGAATATTACTGAGACGAGGCCGGCCCACCGTCCGGCTCCCCGTCATCCTGACTTCGTATGGCGGCTATAGCGTAGTGGATGGCGAGATCGGCCTTGGCCTGCTCGGTCACGCGCTCGGCGACGGCCTTGCTGACGTGGTGGGCAAACGCCTGATGCTGGGCCGGAGTCATGTTGTTGACATCACTTACGCCGACCGCCGCGATGCCTTCCGCCACGGCCTCATCGACGACCTGACGGCGGTGCCGTCGCTCATTTCGGTCTAACACGATCGGCAAAACGCCGTTGAGCGCCGCAGTCATATGAGCATACTCCACCGCATCCGGAGTCGGCAGTCCATCGACCTCCGCTGTGGACATCGCAAGGCTGACGGTCAGGCTCAGCTCTTCGCTAGTTTCGGGATCCACGGCGTAAGTGGCGTGGACTGGAGGCCCTTCATAGGAGCGAGTCAGGATGACGACTGCTCGTTGAAACGAGAAATACTCCACATACGCGATGCATACACCCGACACCGGGTCGGCGCGGATACCAAGAATGTGAGTGACGCGGTTTGCCGGGCGGTCCGTCACAAGATCGCTTGCATAATGGAGCCGGAACAGGGATCGATCCTCACTCCCACGCAAGAAGCGTAACGCCATGTCGCATGCTGATGAAGTTACCCCTTGGAGGTGCGCGAAAGCCAGCGCCGTCTTGACGATGGAAGCAGTAGGTGCCGGCTCGCCCAGTCGGATGGGCAGGTGCATGGGTGCTGTGGGGTAATGGCGTTCCGGGGTGGCCGCCGCGAGTGTTTGGGGCACGTCGACCTCGGGGCGCTTTCGCTTCATCCCGGCCAAGATGGCCTTGGCGTCCTCCATCGAACGGGCGGTGATCGAGACGACGGTTCCGTCCTCAGCTCGATGCAGCACGGGATCTTTGGGGACCAGACGGCCCTCGGGTTCCAGCATCAAGCGCTCACCATCGGTGAGGGTTACCAGCATCGCCGGATGCTCACCGCGCTCGCGCCGGACGCCCAAACTTAGGTTGAACCAGGCGAACTGACGCACGAGAGCTGCGTCCCATGCAGTTCCGGTACGGTTGTTGCAGGCCGCGCACAGAAAATCGTCGACTTTCAGGTGCCCACCAATGGCCTGGGGAATGACGTGCTCGACCGATCGGCTTTCGACCGTGAGCGGGGCTACACATAACGCGCACAACTGGATCATAGAATATCCTGCTTACCCTCCGGCGTTTTGCCTGAGAGCGGTTCATTGGGGTGGTAAATTCCAGGCGCGGACCACCGGGCATGGCACAGATGAAATGGTAAACCACGGCTCCCGGCCGCGTGGGCCGGGGAAACTCGAACACGGAGCTCGGATGCTTGCCCACCTGCTCACCCAGGGACTGTCTGTGCCCGCGGGGCGGCGCTCGCCGCGGCGATGATGTGCTCTTCGTTGATAGACTTCGCCCATTCATGGAGGGACAACGATGGCCACGTCCGGCGAAAAACCCATCAACCCTGAACGTCCGCTCGTGAGCGGCGAAGGCGTTCGCTTAACCACGGAAGGGCTGGGTCCCGTCGTTGTTCACGATTTCACGATGCGCGCCGCCGAAGCGCTGAAAACTGCCCTCCCCGGACCTTTGACGGAACGACCTGCTTCTGAGATTTTTGACGAGTATTTGAAGTCGTCGGTGGGATCTGCAACATCAGTAGCCCAGCGTCAGCTCGCTTCGGCGGAACTGGATCGTTTGACCGACCTGGATCGCACCGCCATTGCCCGTGCTGCGTTGACATTGGACGACCCCAGCCATGATGCCTTGAGCCATGCCCTGGCGGACCCGATTAAGGCGCTCACGCAAACCCTGACCGATCAGATCTCGGACATCGACAAGCAGCGGACGCGCGTTCTCAACTCGTTTAAGCGACTTGCGCCCAGCCCCTCGGCGCTGAGTTTGTTGAACGAAGGCTTTGCCCAGAGTCAGATACTCAAGGCCACATTGGATCCCTATGCGACGGTCGCTCAGCAACTTCACCGCGAGGGTGCGGCCGAACGCGCGGCCAACCCTGCGTATGCGCTGGGCGCCACGCAACGAGCGTTTGAGTCCAGTGTCATCTCACGAATGCGCGATCATCTCCAAAGTCCCTACGAGTCCGCCGAGCGCGATCGACAGCTCGAACTGCCGTCCATACCCGATTCTGGTAAGCCACAACGCGAGCACCAAGCCAAGGTTGAAGCCGCTGGTGCACGCGTGGTGGAACTGAGCGAACTTGTGGCGCAGCGTATTAACAACCTGGTGGATTTTGCCCAACTATTTCAGGCGCAAGCCAACGCCAGTGGACGGAAAAGCTTTTTCTGGGCGCTCATCGCATTAAGCATCAGCACAATCCTCACGCTCGCCTCGTTGTCTTACCAAATCTGGAAGGATCACAACGATGCGTCCATGCAACGGGAAGAAATCCAACTTCTGCGGGCTATGGTCGCCGACCATCGGAGCCCGCCGTCGCCATCGCGCCACTCTGTAATGACTGCAGTCACGCCCGCAGTTGCGCCGAACGAAAGCACCGCCGGGCCGCCGTCCCCAGCCCCCATCCCGTCAGGGCGCTGACGAAGAAGCATCCTTGTTGCCCAGGTGCGCCCCCCGCCCGAGGTTCCTTGACGGCTACCAGCGCAGCCCACTGTGACCATGAAAACGTTTACGGCCGACAAACATGTCGTTTACCGGGGGCGGCTACACGGGCAGCCCTTGAAAAGTTCACACGATCGCCCTATGGATGAACCATATAAGGGGGATGGGGCTAAGTCGTAGGACCTTGGGTACCGGTCGCAGAAGCTGCGACGGGTCCCTGGCAGCGTTTGTCCTGGCTTGGGGAAATTCACTCGATCGACCGCACTGATCAACGGAACGATCGCATCGCTAAACCTTAAGGAGAATACAAATGACGGCTCGCACATGGAATAAAAATCGCTCGGACAAGCGTATCCAAGGGAAGATCGACGCCCTCCCCATTGATGACATCACGATCAAACCTTACGTGCGTGACACGGACCTCTCGGCGCTCGGGAGCAAGGAGGCCTATCGTGTTGACGGCGTCCACCTTTACGCGGACATCCTTAACCTGAAGGACATGCTTCATGTCACCCAGGTCGAGGGCGAAACCTGCCATCGCCGCACCCTCCGCTTCCTTAATCTCCATTACCGCGCCGTCCAGCGGATCGTGGCCAACGAATCGGCAATGCTGGTCGATTTTCATAACCAGCGTCTGCATTCCGTGGTGGCCAAGCCCTACGGCGACGAGGCCCAACGGGTGCACCGCGCCATTGCCATCGGGCAAATGGTCATTGATGTCCTCGCTCGGACGGGCGAGGACGCCGACCACCCATCTGCGGACGTCCGAATCGGCATCGACAGCGGGTTGGCGCTGGCTGTGAGTAACGGGCGCCGGGGTCACCGAGAGCCCTTGTTCTTGGGCGAGCCGGCGAACCATGCAGCCAAGCGCTCGGGCGGTGGTGAAGCAACCGGTATCTACCTCACCGACAAGGCACGGAAGGTCATCGGGCTGACCAAGGTGGTCAACGAAGACGCCGCTGCGCTGACCGCCGCGGAGATAGCGACCAGCCAAGGATTGGCCAAGCTTACGAGCACCGTTCATCAGGTGGTCGAGGCGTGGGAGAAAGACCTTGAAGCCAATCCAATGGGCAGTTTTGTGTTCACAGGGCATACGCCACCGTATGCGAACCTTGATTTCGAAGCCTTGTCGGTAGGCAATTCTCGGCGCCAAGATGCAGTCACCGTCTACGGTGATATCGATGGCTTCACTAAGTATGTCAGCGACCATATCGTCGACGACGAACAAGCCAAGCACGTCGTTCGAGCCCTTCATGTTCTGCGCAGCGAGCTCGATGCCGTTCTCCACGAGGACTTCAAGGGCCGCAAGGTTCGTTTCATCGGTGACTGCATCCATGGGCTCCTCGTCGAGGGCACGGCCCAGACCACAGATGTTGAAACCACCATCAGCAACATGACGCTCTGCGCAGGCGGGATGCGTAGCGCTTTCGACTTGGCGTTGGAGAAATTGGACGAAGCAGGCACCGACGCCACCTCGCTAGGCCTTCAAGTGGGGTTCGAATTCGGGCCAATGACCGCCAGCCGCTTGGGCAAGAAGGGAGACCTGATCCGGTGCTCGGTGAGCCGAGGGGTGCTTACCGCCGAGCAAGAGCAAGGCCGCTGTTCGGGAGCACAGACCGCCATTGGTCCGATGGCCTACGCCCAGGGCAGCCAAGCCGTGCGCGACGTGTTCGGTACAGCACGCATCCGCAAAAACCTCACCTATGACGTGGCATTGAGCGAGTTAGCGGCAAAGAACGACAAGGCGGCTAAGGCCAGCAAGGCTGAGCAAACGGGGGCGCCGAGCCTGCTCCATGCAGCCAGTGCGGCGGTGGCTCCCTATGAGTTTCGCAATAGCCCCGCCGGCCCGGCTAAGCCCGATGGCTTCGCTTAATATTTGGTATCTCCATGACCAAGCCCGCTTATTGGCGGAGGAGGCTGCGCTTGCTCAGTTGTCGACCCAGGTCAGCTGGCTAACTATCGGTGCCTTCCGCTTCGATAACTTGGGGCGGTTAGTCGTGGACTGCGACATCGATATCGGCCACCGGGTGCACGAAGCATGCCTTCGTTACCCGGCATTGTTCCCATTGTCCCCTCCGACGATTTACCCCCGCGACGGCACGTCGCGCTGGTCAGCGCATCAGTATGGGGCCGGTGGCGACCTGTGCTTGGAATATCGCGCAGACAATTGGTCGCCTGAGATCACCGGTGCACAGATGGTGGAGAGCGCTTATCACCTATTGCACGGAGAAAACCCCAACGCCCAGGACCGAGTGCGGGTGCTTTCGGCGCACCAAACGACCTTCGGGCAACGATTTCGAGGAACCTACCTGCGCTTGGTGTTGACAAGGTGGAGCCAAGCCCAACTCGCGGCGCTGGTGCCAGATGCGATGGCTACAGCGCACTACCATTACGTGTCAACCAGCCACGACAATATGACGTTCGTACTTAACAAGATCACCGTGGGCACGAACGACCCGGCCATCGATCCGAGTGTGCCCCTGGAGTCACTAGATGGTTATTCGGAGCGACCCGCCATTATCCGTTGTCTGGACGCAACCGAAACGTTGCCCTCGGTGGAATCCCGAGAAGCCTTTTTAGATGATTTGGATGCGTTGGGGTTGCCACACGAAGAAGGACTGTTTGTCTTCGTCCGAGGTGACAGCATTCATGCAGCACGGCTGTTTGATACGGTCCTGTGCAACGTGGCGGTGGTGCCCGCGCCGGCCAGACACGATCGAAGCGGAGCGGATCATGCCGCGCTTGGTCAAAAGAAAGTTGCCATCATCGGCTGCGGTTCATTGGGGTCCAAGGTTGCCACGACACTAGCGCGGTCAGGATGCGGATTATTTGTCTTGGTGGATGATGACCTTCTTCTCCCTGACAACCTCGTGCGCCACGACTTGGACTGGCGCGACGTCGGAATGCACAAGGCGGATGCCCTGGCGCGACGTCTTAAGCTTGTCAGCCCGTTCGTCGATGTGAATACGCGTATTGTTCAGTTGGGCGGTCAAGTGTCGGCCACCACGGCGGAAGGTCTCCTGACTGTTCTGGCCCGATGCGACCTGATTGTGAACGCTACCGCCAACCCAGAGGTGGGATCAATCTTGTCCAGCGTTCCCCAACGGACAGGTGTTCCGGTCGTTTGGGGAGAGGTCTTTTCCGGTGGAGTGGGAGGTCTTATTGCTCGGACCCGAAAGGATAGGGAACCGTCCATCGTGCTCATGCGTCGGGCCATCGAGAATTGGTTTGCAACCTACCATCCCACACACCGCGATGAGGATCGACCGGCCGAGCCCTATGCCGATCAAGGCGAAAATCCGGTCATTGCGGATGATGGCGACGTCTCCTTCATCGCCAGCGCCCTCGCACGCCTGGGCTTGGATACCCTGTTGAACCGAGACCCCTCCGCGTTCCCACACTCGGCCTATGTGATCGGCATGGCGGCCGACGATCTATTCAGCGGCACGTTCGATACCCGTCCCATCGAACTGCCGCCGCCTCCGCTTGAGCCCGAATATGCGGCGCTGAGCCCCGATCAAGGCCGTGAGGCCGTCACCTTCATCATGGAGATCATCTCGAACTCGGCCTCAACCCTATGAAGCTCCTGGTGACCGAGAGCTTTACGGACCTACTTGAACGTGAACTGACCCAGGCCGGCCGCCGCGAGATTGGTGGCGTCTTGTTGGGTGAGCGGGTATCGGCAGGAGTGTTTCGCATCACGGATGCGAGCGTCCAGCGGTCGGGCGGCAGCGCAACCCACTTCGTTCGCGAGCTCGAACCTCACCGTACCTTCGTGGAGGCGTTTCTTGATCGAACCGGGCGAGACTATTCGCGCTTCAACTACATCGGCGAGTGGCACTCTCATCCCACGGTAGCGCCACTGCCTAGCTTCGCCGATATCGTGTCCATGCAGAGCATTGTTGAGGATGAGGCTGTGAACGCCGGCTTCGCGTTGCTGGTCATTGCCCGACGGCACTTCTTAGGTCGTCTGGAACTGTCAGCGTCAGTCTTTCGGCAGGGGGACGAAGCGCGCTTTGTCAACCTTGCGCCCTGCCCGTCCGACAGCACCCCGGCGGCCTTTCGGAGCGCGCCCCTCCGCAAACGTTTTTGGATCTAATACTGACCGCATCGCGGAGGTCAATTCGCACCACCATTCGCATTGAAAGTCGAGCAATTAGATCGCACACACAACCAAAGGGCGAACTATGATCGAACGATTCCAAGGAGAGGCGGGCAAACGTCGACTGCTTGCCGCGTTGGCCGACCAAAAGCTGTTGGCAGGTATCGCTGACGCGCCTGAGCAGCTAGTCGCAGTTGGACGCTTAGTCCAATTTCAAACGGGCGACGATCTCATTACCCAAGGGGCATCGGACTCGGATGTCTTTTTCCTGCTTAGCGGCTCCACTGACATCTTTGTCAATAGCAAACACATTGCCATCCGCCACGCGGGGGAACAAGTAGGCGAGATGGCGGCCATCGAACCCAGCCAGCCGCGATCAGCCACCGTCCGGGCCAGGGATACCCTCGTGGCGTTCCAAGTCCCCGAGCATGAGTTTATAAAGCTCGCACACACCTTCCCGGGAGTCTGGCAGCGCGTGGCCGCAACACTCGCCAGGCGTTTGGCACAGCGAAACGTCCTGATCGCTCAGCCACGCACCCAAGTCCGTGTGTTTGTCATGTCATCAAAGGAATCGCTCCCCATCACGCGCTTGATGGTGCAGCACTTTCAACACGACCCTTTTCTTACGATCGTTTGGGACCATGGCGTCTTTCGTGCCTCGAACTACACCCTCGAAGATCTCGAACGTCAGCTTGAAACTGCCGACTTTGCTATTGCAGTCGCACACGCCGATGACACGATCATTAGCCGCGGCGACGAATGGCCGACCTTGCGCGACAACGTCGTCTTTGAACTCGGCATGTTCATTGGCTTTTTGGGCCGGCGTCGCGCAGTGTTAATGGAGCCGAGGGAAGAGCATCTTCGTTTACCCAGTGATCTTACAGGCTTGGCGACCGTGAACTACCGCTACCGGCCCGGCCCTGATGCCGCCAGTCATCTGGCACCGGCCTGCAACCACTTGCGTGATCTCATCCTCGCCGAAGGCCCACGGAGTTAAGGCATGACTACCCTGAAGGACCTTGAAGTACAAGTAGCAGCTACATTTTCGGCCCAATGGAAAAAACGTGAGGGTCGCTTGGTGCCGAGCACTGAGGATTTGACGCTCGGCAACGACGCGGTCGAGTTTGATCGCGCCACGGTGCTCTATGCAGACCTTCAGGCATCTACGGACATGGTGGACAATGAGCCTTGGACCCGGAGCGCGGAGATATACAAGAACTTTCTCCATTGCGCCGCTTCGATCATCCGCGACGAAGGCGGTGCCATTACCGCTTATGACGGCGATCGAGTCATGGGCATCTGGGTTGGCAATCGTCAAACAACGCCTGCTGCCATCGCTGGTCTAAAAATCAATTATGTGGTCCAAAACGTCATCAACCCAGCGCTTCAACGGCAATATCCGGATAACACTCGCGCTGTAAAGCAAGTCGTTGGGATTGATACGAGCTCCCTTCGAGCCACGCGAACCGGGGTGCGCGGCGACAATGACCTGGTATGGGTCGGCCGAGCAGCCAATTACGCCGCCAAGCTTACGACGCTCAATTTGGCAGAACGCACTTGGCTTACAGCCGATGCATTCGACAGGCTTCGTGATGAGGCGAAATACGGAGGCACGCCACCCCAACTCATGTGGAAGAACTACACTTGGACGGCCCAGAATAACGCGCCCATTTATGGATCGACCTGGACGTGGCGTCCCAATTAGGGCTGGGGCAATCTTACATTGAAAGCCAACCGCGTCCCTTGAAAACCTGACGAGATGGGGGCCGGAAGTCCACCGATTTGCTACGGGCAAAAGTTGACATCAGCCACTAGCCGCTGAAGCAACGCGAGCCTTTCCTACCCGACGACTGACCGCTATTTCTTGAGGTGGCGTTCCACCGCCGCCGCTCCGTGCCCCACAGCAGCCACTGCGGCGCGTAGCCGGGCCTCGGTGCACCCTAACTTCCCGCACCAATAACGCACTTCCCAGGCTTCTGTCAGGCTTATCTTTGATGAGTCTTGCGGGCGCCGTTTGTGCAGATCATCTGACATGTTCAACCCTCCATTGCAGGTCATGCAGACGGCCGTGCCGTCGCACTTGCCGCCCATCGTCCCACCACACCGCCGGCCCCAATGAGCCGAAAACTATGTCAAATCGGCAAATTGTCGAGGGGTCACTGACCCGAGGCACGGTGTAGTCCTTTGGCGCAGTGACCAAACCAAACACCGGTGGCGTCCAAGTTTCGCCCGCTCACTCCCGGCAGGACTCGATGGGGTGAAACTCATAGCCAGCGCGTTCGATGCCATTTTCCGGCTTTGATGCGCCGCGCCACATGGTCGGCGAATGCTGTTGGGTCGAGGGACTTAACCCGCTGGTGCCTTGCCTGATTACAGGCATGGCAGGCAGCCCCAATATTGGCTGAAGTATTTCGGCCGCCGTCTTGCAAGGCCTTTAAATGCTCCGCTGTGGCTTTGCACAGCCCGGCCTGTCTGGCAGTCAGGCTCCAACGTTGCCGGAAGGCTTCAATGTTGTCCTCCCACATCGGAAGCCGGCAATAGAGACAAAGGCCATGCTGAGCCTGAAATGCCTTCCGGCGGTGTTTTTTGATGTTGGTCATGTCCGTCCGCTCAAAGTCAAACCGGCCAACGCCAACGGCGCCAGTCCCGGGACCCCCCAAGCTGAGCGGAGGGGCGATTTCTCTGCCGGCTACTGCCGGTCAGTGGCTAAATCTTAGTCTGGTTAAGGGGCGTCTCGTCAATGGGCAGGCGTCGAGCCGGGAACCAAGTCAGATTCTTTGCGTCTGCGCATTTTATGGATAAGCCCCTGTGTCGCAGTTCACCACGCGTAGACGAACCATCAGCGGTGGTGAAACCGACGCGCGATGATCTCGATGTGCGCGATGCGCCGGTGGATTTCTTGCTCTTGAGCTGCCCAGTCTGCCACCCGCTTTCTGGAAAACAGGCGTTCCAACTCTCTAGCATCCCCGGCCATCTCTGTCCCTGCGCCCAAACGCTGAATACGTCGGGCAATCGCAACGTCGTTCCCCTGAGTGCGCAGATCGCGGCACGCTTCCAGAACTTGCTCGCCCACGGTGCGCTTACGGTCGGCCAAAGTACCCGGATCGGCGAGGAGGCGGTCACGCTCAGCTTGCACACGGTCAAGCCCGATGTTGATATCAGCCGTGATGCATCGCCAGTGGTCGTGGCACCATGCCGGCGGTTTATTCCAATGGCGATCCCCAATAAAACAGTTACCCATCGGGAAGAGATCACCCACTGGCGCCGGTAGCATTCTAACGACCGTAATCACATGCACCAAAAGGTTTTGAAGAGCCTCGTGGTCACCATACGGCTGGGCTGCGACCTGCTGCTCCAGCACCCAAAGGTTATGGGCAGTTGGCTCGTCGAAGCCATCGAAATTTCGCATCGTCCTCTTCCTGGTTATTCGCGGGCGGTCCGCGGTGGCATCCGTAGACCCGGTTCGACGGATAGGCCATTTCCTCCGATCACAGTCTCACCGATCAAGACTGCTACAGCGCCGGTGGCTGGTATTGGTCGTCTAGGCCACCCGGGCCGGGAAATCGCTATCCCTGTGCTAAATCAACGAAACATGGACGAGTTGACAGGATTAATGCTGGTTCGGACGTCGCGCACCCCGCACTATTGGTGACAGCGGGAGCCACTGGGAGCAGGTTGATGGCCAACAATTCAAGCAACGCCACGCGTCGAATGCCGCAAGGGCATGGCCCCCATGCCGCCACCCACCCGCGCTGGGAATTGCGTCGCGACGCGTTGATCCGGGCGGACGGCCAACCGATGGCAGCCAACTTGGTGCCTTTCGCCGACGAAATGCGCAAATTTCTCCAGCAGAAGGGGCATCTTTCTGTCGTCACTGAAACGACACGTCAGCACCCATTGAGCTTTACTAATCCTTATACCTACCATGCAGCGACCATTGAAGCTGGGCTGAGCGCCACCATCAATGCGGCATTTGATTTCTGCGAGAGCATCGAACCGATGGATGTGTCGACACCGGCTCTACTATGGCGGCGGACGCCCCTACGTTGCGTCTCCAATACGGTGCGCGGACGCGTGCAACGTCCGATCGGGATGCCCTACTACCGTGCCGTAGCCGATGAGCCCCTCGTGCGAAATATCCCCCTGGAAATCAAGGTCATATTCATCGATCCCGAAGACATTCGTAGTGACCGTACTCCATTTCGCCACATGTATACGACCTATTGCACGCGACTCAGTTAATTCCAGCTTTCCACTGTACGTGTATGCCGAGTCGCCTCCATTTATCGTTCCATCTTTAATAACAACAATTCCATACCCCAGGTCGAAGTTCTCGCCAGGCGACGTGGAAAAGGAAACCTCGTAGATTCCGTCGTACATCTCTCACTCCATAATGATTGTGGCCGAAGAATGCACTATTACTGGAAAATCTGCATGGTGCCGTACAGAAATTAGCTTGAAGTCTCCGCTAGAGGTACGATCGCGCCACCAGGCGGGGCCTGGATAAAGGGTAATCTATGAAACACCTAGGATTGGCGGCCACGGTCGCCCTGCTGTCGGCGTGTGCCGCCCCATAGTTAAGATCAGCGACGTCACGCCTGCTGGGTCCGGCAACTACCTAATTCGGGGCAAGCCCAATAAGACGATGGACTGGGGTGACATCAAGGCGAAGACATTGGCCGACGCTGACTGCTAATGCAAGCGCCAGGGCAAGCAGATGGAGCAGGTGTCAGCCAACGATAACGGCGTCATTCATTGGGCCAGCAAGAATACGAACTGACGTTCAAGTGTGAATAGCTTTGTAGATTACGACGGCAATTCCATTTGCGATCAGAACGCCGGGGAAGATCCATTTTATCCAGGGCCTTTCGATCCCTTGGGAAACTCCAACGCTTACGGTTTGTAGAACGTAAAGCCCGGAAAACATCCAAAAGACAGGAAGTCCTCCAGTCGGCATCCAAGGCACGGAGCGATAAGGAAAGAGAATGCTTAGGCCGTATGCACTGAGCGCTGCTAGTATCCATAGTAGATGCAAAAACACCGAATAAACGATCGATGTATCGAGTCCTTCCGATAACTTCGAATAGTCTAGACGGGCGACGCCAATCTGAAATGCAATGGTGCCGAGCGCGACCACGGGCACTGTCAGTGATGCGGAAAGCAGGAGCAGCTTGGCAAGGGGAAGAGAGAAGAAAAGGCTTGGAGCCAGTAAGAACAAAACTAGCGCTCCAAGGCATACCGTGTCAGCGGCAACAAATACGACGACCGCTGCTCGATTGAGTGGCAGAGATGAGACCACATCCCACATCGAGCTTCCCTGTTTCGTTTCTGCCACAGCGCGCCTCCCAGTGGAATTCAGAAGTGATCTTAGTGAATGCAGTCGCGTTCGCCAGCCTTCTTGCACATGGGTCAAACTGTGGTAGTAAAAAAGACACCTGCGAAGATGTATTTAAAATCAAGCTACTGCGCAAAAATCTGGCGGAGAGAGTGGGATTCGAACCCACGGTAGGCTTACACCTACGGCAGTTTTCAAGACTGCTGCCTTAAACCACTCGGCCATCTCTCCGTTGTTTTTCCAGCCAGGCGCATTGCACGC
>Ga0070665_100003573_pt1 | contig 16475 bp, 14 predicted proteins | sample KBSS13metaG_FD_65862 | JGI IMG/M metagenome (GOLD analysis project Ga0070665, IMG submission 65862) | Switchgrass rhizosphere microbial communities from Kellogg Biological Station, Michigan, USA - KBS S1-3 metaG | ecosystem: Host-associated > Plants > Roots > Rhizosphere > Soil ... | reverse complement strand
GAAGCCTGCGCCCGCGACGAGCACCATCCCGATGGTCCAGCGCAACTGCGCACCAGCGACGAACAGCAGGCCGAAGCCCGTGGCGAACAGAACGGTGGCGGCCCCGAAGTCCGGTTCCGCAAGCAGCAGCAGGCCGACGAGCGTGAGCAAGCCGAGCGGCTTCACGAGCCCCATGAGCGACGTGCGCAGCTCTTCCGAGCGCCGCACGGCGTAACTCGCGACGTAGATGAGCACGAACACGCGCGTGAGCTCGGAGATCTGGAAGTTCAGGAAGCCCAGCCGGATCCAGCGGCGGCTGCCGTTCACGACGTGCCCAAGGCCGGGGATGAACACCATCAGCAGCAGCACGCAGGCGGTGATGAGCAGCGGTGTGGAGATTTTCTCGAGCAGGCGCGTCGGCAGGCAGAAGACGAACGCCGCCGCTCCGCAGCCCACCAACGAGAGGATGAGCTGGCGTTCGAGATAGAAGAAGACGTCGCCCGTCTCCTTGCTCGCGATCGAGATGGATGCGGACGTCACCATCACGAGCCCGAGCAGCAGGATCGCGAAGACGAGCCCCACCGTGATCCAGTCGATGTGGATCGTCACGCCGCCGCGGCTGCCCGAACGGGCGAACGACATCGGCGTCGCACCAGTGCCTCTCATCACTGCGCTGTTCATGCGGCGAGCTCCTTCACGGCCTGGGCGAACACGGCGCCCCGATGCGTGTAGTCACGGAACATGTCGAGACTGGCGCACGCGGGCGAAAGCAGCACGGTATCGCCGGGTTTTGCCGCGCGAGCGGCGGCGCGCACGGCCTCTTCGAGCGTGGCCGTGCGTTCGAGCGTGCACACGCCGCGAAGCGCGACTTCGATCGCGGGCGCATCGCGGCCGATGAGCACGGTGTGACGCACCTTGCCGCGGAAGGCGTCCGCGAGCGGAGCGAAGTCCTGATTCTTGCCGTCGCCGCCCGCGATCATCACGAGCGGACCCGCCATGCCCGCCACCGCGGCGAGCGTCGCGCCCACGTTCGTACCCTTCGAGTCGTTCACGTAGGTCACGCCGTTCACGTCGGCGACCCACTGCGAGCGATGCGGCAGGCCCGGGAAGGTGCGCAGCTCTTCGAGCATCGTGGCGAGCGGCAGGTTGAGCGCTTCACCCAGCGCGAGCGCGGCGAGCGCGTTCGCCGCGTTGTGAAGGCCGGTGATCTTCATGTCCGACACGGGCATCAGCAGCTCGCCGCGACGGGTCAGCCACCACTTCGAATCGCGCCCGGTCACGACCGCGAACTCCGCGCCAACCGTCGAACGCAGCGAGAAGCCGAGCGTGTGCTGGCCGGGAAGCGGCATCGCGACGACGAGCGGATCGTCGAGATTGATCACGGCCGTGTCGCAGCGGGCGAAAATGCGCGCCTTCGCGACCGCGTAGTCTTCGAGGGTCGCGTAGCGATCCATGTGATCGGGCGTCACGTTCAGGACGACCGCGGCCTTGAGATTGAGTGACACCGTCGGCTCGAGCTGGTAGCTCGACAGCTCCAGCACGTAGAGATCGGTGTTCTTCGCGTCGCTTTCGGCAGCCGACAGCAGATCGAGCGCGGGCTCGCCGAGATTGCCGCCGACGCGCACGTTCAAACCCGCGCGGGCCGCCATGCGCCCGACCAGCGTCGTTACCGTGCTCTTGCCGTTCGTGCCCGTGATGCCGACGACCGGCGCCGCGACGGCGCGTGCGAACAGCTCGATGTCGCCCACGATATCCAGCCCGCGACGCTTCGCTTCGACGAAGAACGGCGCCGTCATCGAAACGCCCGGCGACACGACGACGCACAGCGCCTCGTCGAGCAGCTTCACATCGAGCCCGCCCAGCCGCACCGGCACGGACGGATCGAGCGCGCGCAGCCTCGCCAGCTCCGGCGGATTCTCGCGCGTGTCGGTCACGGCGATCTTCCAGCCGTGGCCGAGCAGATAGCGCGCGCAGGAAAAGCCGGTCTTGCCGAGACCGACGATCACTGCGGAGTTGGCGTGCGTGCTGCTCATCGTAATTTCAGTGTCGCCAGCCCAACGAGCACGAGGATGAGAGAAATGATCCAGAAGCGGACGATGACTTTCGGCTCCGCCCAGCCCTTCAGCTCGAAGTGGTGATGCAGCGGCGCCATGCGGAAGATGCGGCGGCCGGTCAGCTTGAAGGACGCGACCTGCAGGATCACCGACACGGTCTCGAGCACGAAGATGCCGCCCATCACGAGCGTGACAACTTCCTGCCGCACGATCACGGCCATGATGCCGATCGCTGCCCCGAGCGCGAGCGCGCCGATGTCACCCATGAACACCTGCGCGGGATAGGAGTTGAACCACAGGAAGCCGAGGCCCGAGCCCGCGATGGCCGCGCAGAACACGATCAGCTCGCCGCCATGGGGAATCGACGGGATCTGCAGGTAGTCGGAGATCACCGCGTTGCCGCTCGTGAACGCGAACAGACCCAGGGCGGCCGCCACGAGCGTCACCGGCATGATCGCGAGACCGTCGAGCCCGTCGGTGAGATTCACCGCGTTGCTCATGCCGACGATCATGAAATACGTGATCAGGATGAACGCCCAGCTCGGCAGCGGCGCGGCGAACGACTTCGCGAACGGCAGGAACAGAGTCGTTTCGGCGGGCGTCGACGACGTCCAGAACAACACCGCGGCGGCCGCAAGGCCCGCGATGGACTGGTAGAAATATTTCCAGCGCGCGATCAGCCCGCGCGAGTTGCCGACCACGAGCTTCAGGTAGTCGTCGTAGAAACCGATGAGCCCGAACGCGATCGTCACGCCGAGCACCACCCACACGAAGCGGTTGGCAAGATTCGCCCACAGCAGCGTCGCGACCAGGATCGACACCAGGATCAGCGCGCCACCCATGGTCGGCGTGCCGGCCTTCGGCAGATGGCTCTTCGGGCCATCCTTGCGTACCTGCTGACCGATCTGGTAGCGCGACAGCGACTCGATCATCTTCGGGCCGACGAGCAGCGAGAAGCCGAGCGCGGTGAGCGTCGCGAGGATGGCGCGGAACGTCGAGTACGAGAAGACGTTGAAGCCCGAGTACCAGGACGTGAGTTCTTGTGAGAGCCAGTACAGCACGGACTAACCTTCTTTCTTCAGCGGCACGCCGCCCAAGGCGTCGATGACTTTCTCGAGGCGGTTGGAGCGCGAGCCCTTCACGAGCAACCGAACGTCCGGCGCGAGCACAGCATCGACGGCCTGAGACAAGGCCGTTGTGTCGGCAAACCACTCCCCGCCGGCACCAAAACTTTTCACCGTGAGCTGCGCGTCGTTGCCGACCGCGAACAGCCGCTCGACGCCGTGGGCGCGCGCGAAGGTGCCGATCTCGGTATGCGCATCGGCCGAGAAATCGCCGAGCTCACCCATCTGCCCGAACACGAGCCACTTGCGGCCGCCTTCGAGCTGCTGGAGCACTTCGATGCCCGCATGCACGGAGCTCGGGTTGGCGTTGTAGGAATCGTCGATCAGCACTGCGCCGTGCCGGCTCTTCTTGAGCTGCAGGCGGCCCTTCACAGGCTGCACGGCGCCGAGACCTGCGATGATGTGATCGAGCGTCACACCAGCCGCCGACGCGGCCGCGGCGGCGCCCAGCGCGTTGATCACGTTGTGATGGCCTGCGAGTTTTAGCGCGATCTCGGCGCGGCCCAGCGGGCAGCTCAGCGTGAAGCGCGTAATGAAACCGTCGGCGTCGATACCGGTGCGCACGCTCGTCGCGGTGAAATCCGCGCCCGGCTTCAGGCCGAACGAAACGATCTTCGCGCGCGTCATCGCGCGCCACATGCCGGCGAACTCGTCGTCGGCGTTGATGACCGCGGTGGCGGTCGGCGCGAGTCCCGCAACCATCTCGCCTTCGGCGCGCGCGGCGCCTTCGAGGCTGCCGAAGCCCTCGAGGTGCTCGGCACCGGCGTTCGTGATGATGCCGACCGTCGGGCGCCCGATCTCGACTAACAGCGCGACTTCGCCCGGCGCGTTCGCGCCCATCTCGACCACGGCGAACTTCTGATCGCCGTCGAGACGGAACAGCGTGAGCGGCACGCCGATGTGATTGTTCAGATTGCCGCGCGTCGCAAGGCAGGTGCCCGACTGCGCGAGAATCGTCGCGATCATTTCCTTGACGGTGGTCTTGCCGTTGCTGCCGGCGACGCCCACGACGGGAATGCCAAAGCTTTCGCGCCACGCGTGGGAGGCCTGCTCCAGCGCCTTCTGCGTGCTGGGCACGATGATCTGCGAGATGGCGACGGGCACTTCCGTATCGACGACCGCGCCGGCCGCGCCCGCTTTGGCGGCGGCTTCGACGAAGTTGTTGCCGTTGAAGTTCGGGCCGTGAAGCGCAACGAACAGCTCGCCGGCCGCAATCGTACGCGAATCCGTCGACACTCCTGTGTACGTGCGGTCGGCCCCGAAGAGCCGACCGCCGCAGGCATGCGCGAAATCCCCTAGCGTGCGCTTCATGCCTGTTCCCCGAAATACTCGCGGATCACGGCCTGATCGCTGAACGGCCGGTACTCCGTCCCGTAAATCTGATAGTCCTCGTGACCCTTGCCGGCCACGACGACCACGTCGTCGGATGTCGCACTCATCAAAGTGGACAGGATGGCTTCGCGCCGATCGTGCTCGACCCGAACCGAGGTCGCGCGCACGACCATCACCGAGCGCACACCCGCAACAATCTCCGCCACGATCCGGCGCGGATCTTCGGTGCGCGGGTTGTCATCGGTCACGACGACGCTGTCGGCCAGTTCCGCCGCGATCGCGCCCATCATCGGGCGCTTGCCCGGATCACGATCGCCACCGGCGCCGAACACCACGTGAAGCTTGCCGCGACAATGCATGCGCGCCGCGCGCAGCGCCTTGCTCAACGCATCGGGTGTGTGGGCGTAGTCGACAACGGCGAGCGGCCGAATGCCGTGTCCGCCGAACAGCTCGAGCCGCCCGCTCGGCGGGCGGCACTTCGAGAGCGCCACCACGGCGTCGGCCAGCGGAACACCCCACACCAGCAGCGTGGCCAGCACGGTCAGCTCGTTCTCGACGTTGAAGTCGCCGATGAGTGGCACGGCGAGCTCGGTCACGCCCCAGCTCGACTCGATGCCGATCACGAGGCCGCTCGACTCCGCGCGCACGTGCGTCGCACGCACGAACTCCGCCAGCATCGTCGGCTCGCGCCGTGTCGTCACGACCAGTCTCGCATCCGAGGGGCGCGCAGCAAGTTGCGCACCGAACTCGTCATCGACGTTGATCACGCGTGCCACGAGCCCGGGCGCGGCGAATAGCAGCGCCTTGGCGGCGCCATACTTTTCCATGGTGCCGTGATAGTCGAGGTGATCGCGCGTGAGATTCGTGAACACGGCCGTGTGAAAGCGCACGGCGTTCACGCGACCCTGATCGAGCGCGTGGGAAGACACTTCCATCGCCACACATTCGGCACCGAGTCGGCGCAGATGATCCAGCTGACGGTGAACGGTGACAGCGTCGGAAGTCGTGTGCGAAGTCGACGTCAGCGACGACGGCATCCCGAAGCCGATCGTGCCCATGTAGCCGGTGGGCGTGCCGGTATGGGTGAGGGCCTGTGACAGCAGGTACGTGCAGGTGGTCTTGCCGTTCGTTCCCGTGAAGCCGGCAACGTCGAGCACCTGCGACGGAGAGCCGAAGAACCGATCGGCAATCGTGCCAACGTGCTGGCTGAGCTGCGGCACGCTGCCGAAGAAAACGGTGGGCGCTTTCGCCGAAGCGCGAGCCGCCGACTGCTCGACGGCATTACTCGCCGCGCCGCCGGGCACGTGACCCGCGGTTTCGTAGAGCACCGCGCGCGCACCCTGCGCGATCACGGCGTCCGCGAAATCGAGGCCGTGAGCTTTCCGCCCCTGGCACGCCAGGAACAGCGCGCCCGGTTTCACGGCGCGACTGTCGAGCGTGACGTCCGACACCATGAGGCCGGGCGGCACGCTGGCGAGACCTGCGGTCAGCTCTGAGAGGGCTCGTGCCATCAGCGCTTCACCGTCTGCAACGGCTTCGACGCGGTCGGCTTCGTGGGCGCCGGCTTCGCGACGTCGTCCATGTCGCGCACGATCTGATCGGGTGGCACGGCCATGAGGCGCAGCGCGCCGCCGACCACTTCCGAGAACACGGGGGCGGACACTTCGCCGCCCTGATGCTTGCCCTGCGGCGAGTCGAGCACCACGACCGCCGCGAGACGCGGGTTCGTCGCGGGCGCGATGCCGCCGAACACCGCCATGTAGCTGTCTTCCGAGTAGCCGCCGGCGATCGCCTTCTTCGCCGTGCCGGTCTTGCCCGACACGCGATAGCCCGGGATCGCCGCACGAAATCCGGTGGCGCCGTCCTGAATCACGACGGACTCGAGCAGGTGCACCAGCTCCGCGGCCACCTTCGGTTCCATCACCTGTGTGCCGGTCGGCGGCTTGTCGACCATCAGGAAGGACACGGGCTGCATCACGCCCTTCCCGCCAACCGTCGCGTACGCATGCGCGAGCTGCAGCGGCGTGACCGAGAGGCCGTAGCCGAAGCTCATGCGGGAGATCGCGACCTGACGCCAGTTCGCGTAGTTGGTGAGCAGGCCCGAGGATTCGCCAGGGTAGCCGCTGGTCGTCACCTGGCCGAAGCCGAGGCTCGTCAGCGTGCTCCACATCTGTTTCGGCTCGAGCGACAGCGCCAGCATCGTCATGCCGACGTTCGAGCTCTTCGCCAGGATCGTGGCGATGTTGATGCGCCCGAGGCTGCCATGCTCCTCTTCGACGAGCGTGTTGCCGACCTTCACGTAGCCGGGCGACGTATCGATGATGCTGTCTTCGTGATACTTGCCGGAGGCGAGCGCGGCCGCGACGAAGAACGGCTTCATGCTCGAGCCGGGCTCGAAGATGTCGGTGGCCGCGCGGTTGCGATAGGTGCCGGGCTTCAGCTGCGAGCGATCGTTCGGGTTGTACGACGGCTGGTTCACCATCGCCAGCACTTCGCCGGTCTGCACATCCAGCACCACGACGGAGCCGGCGGTCGCACGCGTCTCGCGAATGGCGGACTTCAAGCCGCGATAGGCGAGGTACTGGATGCGCAGGTCGATCGACAGCGTGAGGTTCCGGCCCGGACGCACGGCGCGGATGCTCTCCACGTCCTGCACGATGCGGCCGTAGCGGTCCTGGATGATGCGCTTCTGGCCGTCTTCACCCGCGAGCCAGTGATCGAAGGCGAGCTCGAGGCCTTCCTGGCCGATGTCGTCGACGTTCGTGAAGCCGAGCACGTGGCCCGCCACTTCGCCCGCCGGGTAATAGCGGCGGTACTCGCGCATGACATAGACGCCCGGGATGTCGAGCGCCTTGATCTTCTGCGCATCCGCCGGCTGCAGATGGCGCGCGAGATACAGGAACTCGCGCGACAGGTTGCTCGTGATGCGCCGGGTGAGCTCCTGGCCGCTCATCTTCAGCGCCTTCGCGAGGCGCGGGAACTGATCCGACGCGAGCGCGAGCTCTTTCGGGTTCGCGTAGATCGAATCGACGGGCGTGCTCACGGCGAGCGGCTCGCCGTAGCGATCGACGATCGTGCCGCGATGGGACGCGATCTCGATCACGCGCGAGTAGTTCTGCGTGCCACGCTTCTGCAGAAAGCCCTTGTCGATGAGCTGCAGCTCGACCGCGCGCCACACGAGCGCGACAGCGCTGCAGGCGAGGACGCCCAGAAGCAGATAAGCCCGCCACCGGAAGGAGCGGGCTTGCACTTCGCGTTCGGTACGACCGCTCACGGTGCTGTCCTCATGATGGGGGGTCTCATGGCCAGCTTCTTCATGGAGATACCAGCTCGATGTCTTTGGGCGGCGGCGTCGCCATCTTCAGCTTGGTGCTCGCCACCCGTTCGACGAACGCGTGCGTGGACCACGCGCTCTGCTCGAGCTGCAACTGGCCCCATTCCACTTCCAGATTGTCCCGCTGGTTGTTGAGACGCTCCAGCGTCACGAACAGCTCGCGCGCCCGATGCTTCGAGTAGATCGCACCGGCCGCGGAACCGAGCGCGACGACCCAGAGCACGGTCACGACCATGCCCAGTAATTTGCGGCTGTTCACGATGCGCATGTGCGGCTACCTCACGCGCTCGACGACGCGAAGCATGGCGCTGCGCGCTCGGGGGTTGCGGGCGATCTCTTCGGCGGTGGGACGAGTCTTGCGACCGACGTCCTTGAAGCGGGGTTCCGCGGCGGGGGGAATCACCGGCAGTCGCGCGAGATCCGGGGGGACGCGGGTCTGCGACTGCATGAACTGCTTCACTGCGCGATCTTCCAGGGAATGAAACGTGATCACGGCGAGGCGCCCGCCGATGTCGAGCACGTTGGCCGCGGCGGCGAGCCCACGCTCGAGCTGACCCATCTCGTCGTTGACGAACATGCGCAGCGCCTGGAACGTGCGCGTGGCGGGATGCTTGCCAGGCTCGCGCGTACGAACGGCGCGCGACACGAGCTCCGCAAGCTGGGAGGTGCGGGTGAGCGGGGCACTCACTCGCGTGCTCACGATGGCTTCGGCAATGCGCCGCGCGAAGCGTTCTTCTCCGAGCGTGGCGATCACCTCGCGAATCTCGTCGACGCCCGCGCGAGCGAGCCACGCAGAGACGGGCTCGCCGCGTGTCGCATCCATACGCATGTCGATCGGGCCGTCCGACCGGAAGCTGAAACCGCGAGCGGGGTCGTCGAGCTGCGGAGATGAGACACCGAGGTCGAAGAGCACACCCCGGCACGGGCGGCCGTCCGAGTAGCGGGGCACGAGCGTCGCAAGGTCGGCAAACGGCGCGTGGACGAGCGCAAGCCGCATCTCGTTGGCAAAGCGCGCGCGGCCGGCCGCGATGGCCGCCGCATCCCGGTCGAGCGCGAGCACGCTGCCTTCTCGACCCAGGGCCTGGAGAATGCGTGCCGTGTGCCCGCCGCGCCCGAACGTCGCATCGACATAGTAACCATCCGCTTCGAGTGCGAGCGCGGTGAGCGACTCCTCGACAAGCACTGGCATGTGCTCATCCATGGAAATAGCTCCCGCCGCGAAGCGGTGTAGAACCGCCCCCCGAAGTGCCGCGTTGCCGATCCCAGACGCGGGTCCCCACCCGCGTCCCCCTGAAACCCATCACTGTTCGACCCGCCTTAAATCGACAGCGAATCGAGCTCGGAAGGCAGGTCGGTCGTGTTGTCGTCCGCCGCGAGCCACATTTCGCGCCGGCCGTTCCAGCGCGTCTCGTCCCACAGCTCGAAGCGATTACCCTGACCGATCAGCATCCCGGACTGCCCGAGGCCGGCGAACTCGCGCAGCTCGGGCGGTATCAGCACCCTTCCCACCCCGTCGAGCTCCACATCGGTGGCGTGACCCACCATGAGCCGCTGCAGCTTGCGCGCCTGAGGGTGCAAGCTCGGCAGGCTCATGAGCTTTCGCTCAACGAGCTCCCACTCGGGGAGGGGATACAGCAGGAGGCACTGGTCGCGGTCCACGGTGACGACGAGCTTCCCCTGGGCGCTCTGGACGAGCGAAGGCCGATAGCGGGTGGGAATGACCATCCGCCCCTTCACATCCAGGGAAACTTTCGTTGCACCGCGAAACATGACCTGAGGCGAGGATCTCGCCCATCAACTCCCACCATCTCCCACCGAATGACACGGATCATAGACTCACCCCACGCTATGTCAATTGAGTCAAGTGCGAAATTCGTCGCAGACCCAAAGACTTATGGTCAATCCGTGAAGCTGTGCAGACAGTGCTGACAGGCCGTCGCACTTACCAATCAGGAGGTTGGGAAGGGAACCTCATACAGTGGTGTAGAACCACTGGTGCTGGATCGCGGGAAGAACTCAAACGAAGAGTTCTAGAGAGTGGGGAGTCGGCCTGTAAGCCGGGTTCTGTCGAGGACAATCATTCCTCTGGGATCTGTGTCACCACAGACCTCGAGCGACCTACCCGGAAGCGCGTGCGGATTCCGCTGGAAACACAGCGTGTTACGGCTGCTCTCCGGCTTCCCTATTTGGTCTTGCTCCAGGTGGGGTTTACCGTGCCGCCGAATGTTGCCACCGGCGCGGTGCGCTCTTACCGCACCGTTTCACCCTTGCCGTCACAGCGGTTTCCCACTGCGCTTAGGCGGTTTGCTTTCTGTTGCACTGTCCGTGGGCTCGCACCCCCCAGGCGTTACCTGGCACCTCATCCGCAGGAGCCCGGACTTTCCTCCCCCTCCGCTTGCGCGGAAGCAGCGATTGCCCGGCCGACTCCCCGCGCGCACCTTACGGGGCGTCGTCTGTTTTAGCCAGTTTCATCGCCAAGGCGTAGGCGTCATTGCGGCGGGCACCCGTGAGCTGGGCAGCCAGCGCGGCTGCGCGGCCCGGGGGAAGCTCCTTAACCAGCAAGGCCACTACCTTTTCGAGCTGCAGCGCTTCGCTCCGGGTGCCGCTATCGCGCGCGCCTTCCACGACGATCGTGATCTCGCCGCGCGTGAAGTTCGGCTCCGCTTTCGCCTGCTGCACGAGTTCCGCGAGAGTCGCGCGGTAGATTGTTTCGTGCGCTTTCGTTAATTCGCGGCACACCGCTGCGCGACGACTTGCGCCTAAGACGGCCGCGAGATCCTCCAGACATTCTTCTATGCGATGGGGCGCTTCGAAAAACACTAGCGTTCTCGGATCGGCTGCGACTTCCTCGAGTCGCGTGCGTCTTTCACCAGCGCGCGCCGGCAGAAAACCTTCGAAACAAAATCGATCTGTCGGCAGGCCTGCAACCGCTAGCGCTGCAGTAATTGCAGAAGGTCCCGGCACGACGCGAACGTCGCAACCGGCACGCGTCGCCTCGCGAACGAGCTCATAGCCTGGATCAGACAACAGCGGCGTACCCGCATCGCTCACGAGTGCAATGGTTGCGCCCGCTTCGAGCCGCGCAAGCAACTCCGGCACACGGCTTGACTCATTGTGTGCGTGCAGCGACACCAGTGGACGCGATACGCCGATGGCTTTCAGCAATGCACCGGTGTGACGCGTGTCTTCAGCCGCGATCACGTCGGCGCCTGCCAACACTTCCTGCGCACGCGGGCTGAGATCGCTCAAATTTCCGATGGGTGTCGCAACGACATCCAGCCGGCCCCGCGAATTGGCCACTATAATTCTCACGATGTGTTGCCGCCCGAAGGGCGGCGGGAAGCGGGCATCCTGCCCGCCAGCGAGAGGCGCTTCAACCAATGTCGACTGTGCGATTGGCCGGATTGCAACCCTTCGGCTCGCCGCTGCATCCCGCTCACGCGGCTGGCTCGCCAGCATGGCGCCCATCGCGCGCAGCCGCTGAACGGAACGTCTGGGTGGGGCTTTGTCTTCTGCTCGTTTTCCTGCTCGCGAGCTGCACCTCGCTCGGTCCCACCAGCGAGGCGCCGCCGAGCATCGATCGCGCGCGGGCGCTCGATAGCTCCGGCGACTACGCGGGCGCGGCGCGCGTCTATGAAGCGCTCGCCGCTCAGAACACCGGCACCGAACAGAACGCCCTCCTGCTGCAAGCCGCGCTCGAGCACCTGCGCGCGCGCAAGCCGGATGACGCGCAGCGCGTGCTCGCGTCGATCAATCCGCCGCTCAGCGCCGATCAGACCTTCGAGCGTCAGATGCTCAACGTGGAGCTGGCACTGGCTCGCAATCAGGGCCAGGAGGCGTGGCGACAGATCTCCGCCGTTCCGCAGCCTGGCGGTGGGCCGAACGTCCTGCGCTATCTCGCGCTCCGTCAGCGCGCAGCATTCGCGACGGGTCGTGCTGCCGATGGCGTTCGCGCCGAGATGGCTCGCGAGCGAGTGCTGGCGAATCCCGCCGATCGCACGGCTGCGCGGAGCGAACTGCTCGCTGACCTGCGCACCGCGCAGGAAAGTGGCGTGCGCGTCGAGCCGCGTGCTGTTGCCGATGCCGTTGTGCGTGGCTGGCTGGAGCTCGCACAGATTGCCGCGTCCGTCGCTCGCAGCCCCACTGCCTCGATTCCGGATGTCGAGTCGTGGCGCACGCGCTATCCGAATCATCCTGCCAACGATGTTGTCGCCACCGAGTTGCTCGGCCTCAAGCCGGCAACGCGCGAAGCGGTATCTCACATCGCGTTGTTGCTGCCGCTTTCCGGCCGCAATGGCGCGGTCGGCACGATCGTTCGCGATGGGTTCATGACCGCGCTGTATCAGGTGCCCATCGCGCAGCGTCCGCGCATTCGCGTCTACGACACGGGCGAGATCAGTGCAGCCGAAGCGATTACTCGCGCACGTCAGGAAGGGGCGGAGTTCATCGTCGGGCCGCTGCTGCGAGATGAAGTCGTTGCCGCCGCGGATCTCGGCGAGGCGAAGCCGCCGATGCTGGCGCTGAATTTCATGCCGTCGGATCGGCCGGGGCCCGCGGGCTTCTATCAGTTCGCGCTGTCGCCGGAAGATGAGGCGCGGCAGGTCGCGCGGCGCATCCTCGCGGATCATCGCATGCGCGGCGTGGCGATCGTGCCCGAGGGCGATTGGGGCACGCGCGTGCTCACCGCGTTCCGGCAGGAGCTGGAAGCGGGTGGCGGTGTGCTGATAGACGAGGTGGCGCTCGACTCCACGCGCAACGACTGGGGGCAGGAGATCCGGCAGGTGCTGCGGCTCTCGGACAGCGACGCGCGTCGCAAGCGGCTCGAGTCGGTGCTCGGCACGAAGCTCGAGTTCACGGAGCGGCGCCGTGGCGATCTCGATTTCATTTTCGCGCCCAGCCCGTTCAGCACCGCGCGACTGCTGCGGCCGCAGTTGCGCTACCACTTTGCGGGCGACATCCCGACCTATGCGACGTCGGAAGCGTTCGAGGTGGATCCGACTTCGAATGAGGACATGGAAGGGCTGATCTTTCCCGACATGCCGTGGATGCTCGGCAGCGATCTGGCGGAGAGCGTGCGCGCGGCCGCGCGCGAGGCGTGGCCCACGGGTGGGCCGCGTCGCAATCGTTACTTCGCGTTCGGGTTCGACTCGTTCCGGCTGGCCACCGCGATTCGCGGGGCCGGCAGCAATGGCGCCGTGAATGTGGATGGCCTCACCGGGCGGCTGACGCTCGACAATGAGCGTCGCGTGCAGCGACAGCTGAATTGGGCGCAGCTACACAATGGCCTGACGCGGCCCGCCCCGGTCGCCGAAGCGGCCCCCGCTACACCACCAGCGGCCGCCGTCGCCCAGTAGCCGCCGCAGCACATGGATCGTGCAGCGATCGGCCGGAGCGCCGAGGACATAGCCGCGGATTTCCTCGCCGCACAGGGCCTGACGGTGGTGCTGCGAAATTACCGCCGCCGTGGCGGCGAGCTCGATGTCGTCGCGCGCGAGGGCGACGTGCTCGTGATTGCCGAGGTGCGCACGCGCTCCAGCGACGAATTTGGTGGGGCGGCGGCGAGCGTCGACGGCTGGAAGCAGCACAAGATCATCCGCGCCGCGACGCAGCTGCTTCAGCAGCGGACGGACTTCGCGCAGTTGCGCGTGCGGTTCGACGTGATCGTCGTCCGCGGCGCCGACGGCACGCGCCCGACAGTAGAGTGGCTGAAGCACGCCTTCGAGGCCCGCGAGTGACCTCCTAGCCGCCCGGCGATTGAGGGCTTCTTCGGCGCCCTACTTCACGACCTTCAGCTGCGGCCTCTTCCCACCCTCATCCACCTTCTGCGGCCCGGTCGGCGGCTCCGGCCCGAGGTCCTGCTCCGTGAACACCATCCCCTCCCCAGTCTCCCGGGAGTAGATGCCCAGCACGGCACTGATGGGAAAGGTCACGTGATTCACGACGCCCGCGAACCGCGCATCGAACTCGATCCAGTCGTTCCCGAGCTTCAGGTGCTGGGTAGCCGTGGAACTCAGGTTCAGGACGATCTTGCCGTCCTTTACATAAGCCTTCGGCACTTCCACGCCGCGCGCTTCCGCGTCGACGATCACGTGAGGGGTATGGCCGCAATCCATCATCCATTGATGCATGGCTCGCAGCAGATAGGGTCTTTTGGCCGGGAGTTGTCGCATGGGGCGCACAATGCGCTGAAAGTTGAGTCGACGGTCCTTGAATCGAGCGACTGACTCTACAGCAGCCGCATTTCCTGTTCCGTGTCGGAAAGACTTTCCCTGAACGCCGGCCGCGAAAACAGCAGGCTCGCGTACTTCACGATCGGCTGGGCCTGGGGCGGCAGGTCGATCTCGTAGTGCTGCAGGCGCCAGAGGATCGGCGCAATCGTCGCATCCACCAGCGAGAACTCGTCGGACAGGAAGTAGGGCTTGATCTTGAACAGGTCCGTGCTCTGCAGGATCGTGTCCCGCAGGATCTTCTTGTGCCGCTCGGCCGCCTTCTTGTCCGGATCGCTCTCGATCTGGTGGACCAGCCCGTACCAGTCCCGCTCGATGCGATAGAGCGCGAGCCGGAACTGCGCGCGCGTCACCGGATCCACCGGCATCAGCGGCGGATGCGGGAAGCGCTCGTCCAGGTACTCGATGATGACGCGCGAGTCGTACAGCACGAGGTCCCGGTCCACGAGCGTCGGAACGCTGTGATACGGGTTGAGATCGAGAAGGTCTTCCGGAAACTTGCCCGGCTCGACGCTCACGATGTCGATGCTGATGCCCTTCTCCGCCAGCACGATACGCGTGCGGTGGCTCCACGGGTCGTTGGGAGCCGAGAAGAGCGTCATGATGGATCGTCTGCTCGACAAGTTTCGCTCCCGCAGTAGCAGCGGCGCAGGATACCCCGCGCCGCACGTCCATCAATGGACGTCTTTCCAGTATTCCTTCTTCAGAAGCATCGCGAGCCACGTGAACGCGATCAGGAACAGGACCACGAAGACGCCGAGGTGGCGGCGCTTCGCCTGCGCCGGCTCGCTCGCGTAATCGAGGAAGTTCACGGTATCACGAACGAACGCGTCGTAGTCGGCCTCGGACAGGCGACCCGGCACGATGAGCTCGAATTTCTCGAATACACGCTCGGTGTGAGGCTTTCCGTCCTCGCCCGTCTTCTGCTCTTCCTTGTAGACGGCCTTTTTCACGCCCTCGAGCTCAGAAAGCACGTTGGGCATGGCGGTGCCGTCGAGCGTCAGGTTGTTGCTACCCGTCGGCTTCGACGCATCGGCATAAAACGTCTTCAGGAACTGATAGACGTGATCCGCCCCGCCACGCGCCCGCACCATCAGCGACAGGTCTGGCGGCTGCTTGCCGAACCAGACGGTGGCGTCGGCGGCCGGCATGCTGCTGAGGATGTAGTCCGCCGGCTTGTCACCGGGGAGCATCAGCTCGGCGAGCTGGGTCTCGGGGATATCGAGGTCCTCCGCCATGCGCGAGTAACGCACGTACTTGAGCGAATGGCAGCCCGAGCAGTAGCCGAGGTAGTTGCGCGCACCGCGCTGGAGCGAGGACAGGTTGGTGACCTGGTTCTTCGCCTTCCAGTGCTTGTAGTCGCTGGCGTGTTCCGCCTCTTCCTTGCTGGCCTCCGGCTTGGCACCGGCGGCCGGCGCGGCTTCCTGCGCCCACAGAGGCGCCGCCAAAGCGGCGCCAGCCAGCATCACCGCGATGCCGAGAGCCCGATTAAGCGTGCGCATGGTAGGTCAGTCTTTCCGGAACAGGCTTGGTCTGCTCCATTCGAGTGTAGAACGGCATCAGGATGAAGAACGCGAAGTAGATCACCGAGAACAGCCGGGCCCAGAACACATACACGCCTTCCGCCGGCTGCAGGCCGAGATACCCAAGCGCGACGAACGAGATCGCGAACAGGGTCAGCATCAGCTTCGACATCCAGCCCTTGTAGCGGATCGACTTGACCGGCGACCGGTCGAGCCACGGCAGGAAGATGAACGCGGCCACCGCGAGGAACATCAGGAGCGCGCCGGTACGCTGATCCGGCACGGCGCGCAGGATTGCGTAGAACGGCGTGAAGTACCACACCGGCGCGATGTGCTCGGGCGTCGACAGCGGGTTCGCCGGCTCGAAGTTCGGCGCCTCGAGGAAGAGACCGCCGAGCGTCGGCACGAAGAACACCACGACCGCAAGCAGGATCAGGAAGATGCCGACACCCACCAGGTCCTTCACCGTGTAGTACGGGTGGAACGGGATGCCGTCGACCGGATGGCCGTCCGCACCGAGCTTCTTCTTGATCTCGATGCCGTCCGGGTTGTTCGAGCCCTTGTGGCGCAGGGCCACGAGGTGCAGCACCACCAGCAGGATCAGAGCGAGCGGAATCGCCACGACATGCAGCGAGAAGAAGCGGTTCAGCGTCGCATCGGCGATGCCGTAGTCACCGCGGATCCACTCGACCAGGCCGGGCCCGATCGCGGGGATGGTGCTGAACAGGTTCACGATCACCTGCGCGCCCCAGAACGACATGTTGCCCCAGGGCAGCACGTATCCCATGAACGCTTCGGCCATCAGCGCGAGATACACCGCCATGCCGAACAGCCACAGCATTTCGCGCGGCGCACGGTACGACCCGTACAGCATGGCGCGGAACATGTGGAGGTACACCACG
>Ga0070665_100003570_pt1 | contig 16490 bp, 17 predicted proteins | sample KBSS13metaG_FD_65862 | JGI IMG/M metagenome (GOLD analysis project Ga0070665, IMG submission 65862) | Switchgrass rhizosphere microbial communities from Kellogg Biological Station, Michigan, USA - KBS S1-3 metaG | ecosystem: Host-associated > Plants > Roots > Rhizosphere > Soil ... | reverse complement strand
GGATCTGGAAGTCCTTGTACTTCTCCTTGGTCACCAGATACGAGGGATCCTTGCCCTCGAGCTTGTCGGCGACCAGCGCGCCGCCTTCGATCCGCCAGTTGGCGGCGCCGACCTTGCCGAAGTCGCCCATCGTCTTGCCGTCGACGATGGTGATCCACTTGTCCTGGGCGGACGCGGCGACGCTGAGCGACGCAACGCAGGCAGCAATGGCAATCATACGCTTCATGGCGTTTCTCCCTTTGCCTTGTTATCGGCACAACCATAGCAACCGGAAAAGCCGTCGGCACCTACCACGTGTCGATATTGGGCCGCCGCTTTCGGTCGTGGCCGGGCTTGCGCTCCGCCCCCAGCAGCGCGGTAGCGATCCAGCGCCGCGAATCGGCCGGGTCGATCACCTCGTCGACCTCGAAATAGGTGGCCGTGCTCAGAGCCTTGCCACGCGCATAGGCGTTGGCGACCATCTTGTCGAAGGTGGCGCGACGCTCGACCGGATCGGCGATCGCTTCGAGCTCCTTGCGGTAGCCGAGCTTGACTGCGCCCTCGAGCCCCATCCCGCCGAACTCCCCCGTCGGCCAAGAGATGGCGAAGGTTCCGGCGTGGAAGGAGCCGCCGGCCATCGCCTGGGCGCCTAGTCCATAGGCCTTGCGCAGCACAATGGTGCCGAACGGCACGCCGAGGTTGGCGCCGGTCACGAACAACCGCGAGCAGTGCCGCACCAGCGCGGTCTTCTCGACCTCGGGGCCGACCATCATGCCCGGCGTATCGCACAGGAACAGCACGGGCAGGTCGAAGGCGTCGCAGAGCTGGATGAAGCGCGCCGCCTTGTCCGAGCCGTCCGAGTCGATCGCGCCGGCGAGGTGCATCGGATTGTTGGCGACGATGCCGAACGGCTTGCCCTCGATCCGGGCCAGCGCCGTCACCATGCCGAGCCCGAAGGCGCGGCGGATCTCCAGCACCGAACCCTCGTCGCAGAGCGTGTCGATCACGTCGCGCACGTCGTAGACCCGCAGCCGGTTCTCCGGAATGGCGCGGCGCAGCAGCCGCTGGTCGGCGGCGCGCCACTCCGGCAGCGCGCCCTGGAAGTAGGAGAGATACTTCTTGGCGACGGCGACCGCCTCCGCCTCGTCCTCGACGGCGATGTCGACCGTGCCGTTGGGCACCTGCACGCTCATCGGCCCGACTTCCTCGGGCGCGAACACGCCGAGATTACCGCCTTCGATCATCGCCGGCCCGCCCATGCCGATCGTCGAGTTCTTCGTGGCGATCACCACGTCGCAGCAGCCGAGCAGCGCCGCATTGCCGGCGAAGCAGCGGCCCGAATTGATGCCGACCAGGGGCGACACGCCGCTCAGCCGTCCGAAGATATGGAACGCCATGGTGTTGAGGCCGGCGACCGACTGCACGTCGACGTCGCCCGGCCGCCCGCCGCCGCCCTCGGTGAAGAAGACCAGCGGGATGCGCTGGTCCTCGACGATCTCGAACAGCCGGTCCTTCTTGTGGTGGTTGGTCTTGCCCTGGGTGCCGGCAAGCACCGTGTAATCGTAGTGCGCGACGGCAACCCGCGACTTGTCGGGCCCGAACAGCGAGCCGTTGATCCGGCCGATGCCGGTGATCAGCCCGTCGGCCGGTGTCTTCTCGATCAGGTCGTCGGCCGTCCGGCGCGTGCGCTGGCTGGCGATGGCGAAGGCGCCGTATTCGACGAACGAGTTCGGGTCGACGAGGTCGTCGAGATTCTGCCGCGCCGTGCGCTGGTTGGTCTTGCGCCGCCGCGCGACGGAATCGGGCCGCTTGTCGTCGAGCGTCATCGCGCGTCGCTCGAAATACTCGGCGAGATCGGGCCGGATGTAGTCGAGGTCGATCTTCTCCTCGACGGCCGCGCCCTTCACCTCGACATCGGCCTCCTCGACGAACAGCAGCGCATGGCCTTCGTAGACCGTTTCGCCGGCCTCGACCGCGATGCGCCGGACGTAACCGCGCGCGGGACTCTTGATCTCATGCTGCATCTTCATGGCGTCCATGATCAGCAGCGGCTGACCGGCGGCAACGGCGTCTCCCTCCTTCACCGACAGGCTGACGATCGTGCCCTGCATCGGCGCGGGTACCGGCACCGTGCCTTCCTCTTCCGGACCAGGAGCCTGCGGCTCGCTCATGCCCGGAGTGGATGCCTTGCCGAACGTCAGCACCGCCAGCGGATCGACAGCATCCACGCGCGCGCCAGCCTGCCGTCCGCCGGAGGTCGGCGCGGCAGCCATCGCCGGGAAGTATCGCGCCCCATCCAATTTCGCCGCCGCAGCGATGAGCTTCCCGGCGTGCTCGTCGACGAAGCGCGTATGGACCTTGTCCGCCCGCACGTCCTTGTCGGCCAGCAATGCTCGCAGGAAGCCGATGTTCGACGGCGCGCCTTCCAGCCGGAACGACGCGAGCGCCCGCTCGGCACGCGCGAGAGCGGCGTCGAAGGTCGGCCCCTTGACGATGACCTTGGCGAGCAGCGAGTCGAAATTCGGATTGGTGCGATATCCCGCGTAGCCATAGGTATCGACCCGCACGCCCGGCCCTGACGGCGGCTCGAATGCCGTCAGCGTCCCGCCCCCCGGCTTGGCCGAGCCGTCCTCCATCATCGTCTCCATGTTCACACGGAGCTGAATGGCGGCACCGTGCGGCGTGGCGCCCTTCGGCAGGTCGCCGCGCAACTGCGCCTGCACGAGGTCGACACCCCACACTTCTTCGGTGACGGTATGCTCGACCTGCAGGCGCGGGTTGGCTTCGATGAAGAAGAAATCGTTGCCGTCGACCAGGAACTCGAAGGTGCCGAGGCTGCGGTATTTCACGGCCTTGGCCATCGCCGTCGCCGCGTCGACGATCTTCTTGCGCATCGCTGGCTTCAGGGCCGGACTGGGCGCCAGCTCGACGATCTTCTGGCTGCGCCGCTGCAGGGTGCACTCGCGCTCACCCAAGGCCGCAATGCCGCCCTTGCCGTCACCGACGATCTGCACCTCGATGTGCCGTGCCTGGCGCACCAGCCGTTCCGCATAGAGCGCGCCATTGCCGAATGCCGATTGTGCCTCTGCCGACGCCCGCTCGAAGGCACCCGCGATGTCGCCTTCGTGGGTGATGAGCCGCATGCCCCGGCCACCGCCGCCGGCGATCGCCTTGAGCGCGATGCCCGACTTCGCATGTTCCTTGAAGAAGGCCGTCGCGCCTGCAAGGTCGACGGCGCCGCCGGTGCCGGGAAGCACCGGCACCTTGCTCTTCGCGGCCTGGGCGCGGGCACGGGCCTTGTCACCGAACAGCTCGAGCTGTTCCGGCGTCGGACCGACGAACGCGATCTTTGCGTCGGCGCAGGCGCGGGCCAGGCCAGCATTCTCCGACAGGAAGCCATAGCCCGGATGGATCGCGTCGCACCGAGTGCTCTTCGCGGCCGCGACCACGGCGGCGATGTCGAGATAGGCCGACGCGCCGCGGCCTTCGAGCGCCACCGCCTCGTCGACCCGCTTCACGTGCAGCGACGTGGCGTCGTCCCCGGAAAAGACGCCGACCGTGGCGATGCCCAGCTCCGATGCCGCCTGGGCGATGCGGATGGCGATCTCGCCGCGATTGGCGATCAGAAGTCTCTTGATCATGTTAGAACCCGGTTATGACGAAACGGCTGCTGATCGTGGCACATGCTCCGTCCGAGAACACTCTGGCGTTGCGCGCCGCCGTGGAACGGGGCGCGCGGAGCGAAACCGGCATCGAGGTCGTGGTCGCCGCCCCCCTGCAGGCCGGTCCGGACGACGTGCTGGCCGCGCAGGCCGTCATCCTCGGCACCACCGAGAATCTCGGCTACATGAGCGGCGCGCTGAAGGACTTCTTCGACCGCTCCTACAATCCCCTGCTGGAGCGCACGCAAGGCCTGCCCTGCGCCCTCTATATCCGCGCCGGCAGCGACGGCACCGGCACGCGGCGCGGCGTCGAGACCATCCTGACCGGCCTGCGCTGGCGGGCCGTGCAGGAGCCGTTGCTCTGCAAGGGCCCCTGGCAACCGGCCTTCGTCGAGCAATGCGAGGAGCTCGGTGCCGCGATGGCCACCGGCCTGGCCGCCGGGATCTTCTAGAGCAAGCTGCGGACAGACTCATGGGACCGCGGGCCTCCAGGCCCGCCCATGCTCATATTTCTCCGGGCGCGAGTTCCGACGAGCATGAGCGGGCCTGGAGGCCCGCGGTCCAATGATTTGAGTTACTCCGCCGCCTGCTGTTTCTTCTTCTCGGCCGGGTCGGTCATCATCACCGCGATGTCGGCGTTGACGTGGTGAGTCGGGCCCTCGGTCGCCTGCTCGGCCTGCACGACGCTGCGGCCATAGGCCGAGACGGTCGGGAGTGCCGACGCCGCGACGGGGGCCATCCGCCTCTTGCGCTTCAGCGCCGCCTCGATGAAAGGCGCGAGCTCGGCCTGCTTCTTCGCATCGCGCTCGGCCTGGTCGGCCTTGAGCGCCGGCATCACCTGGGCGGCAAACAGCTCGAGCGCCTCGCAAATGTGCTCGTGCCTGTTCCGCCCGCCCTGCTGGATGAACACGACCTGGTCGACGCCCGCGTCCTGATACTGGCGCAGATGCTGGGTCAGCTCGGCCGGCGTGCCGATGCCGCTGCCGCGCCCCGCCGGCGGCAGCTTGTCCTTGGCCGCCTCGAAACGCTCCCAGATGTCGGTCGTGCCCGGCTGGTGATGGCCGTAGACGTAGTAGTGGCCGAGCGAATAGCCGAAGAACTGGAAGCCCTCCGAGCCGCGCCGCCGTGCCTCGGCCGCGTCCTCGTGCACCGAGAAGCCGGTCACCATGGCGATGTTGGCATTCACCGTATGGCCGATCGGCACGCACTGGTCGCTCTTGATGATGTCGTAATATTCGTGTGCCCACTTGCCCGCTTCGGCCGGATCGACGAAGGCGAAGGTCAGCGCACCGATACCCGCGCGCGCCGCGGCGTGGATCGTCTCACGCTTGGAGCAGGCGACCCAGATCGGCGGATGCGGCTTCTGCAGCGGTTTCGGGACCACGTTGCGCACCGGCATGGAGAAGTATTTGCCCTGGAAGCCGGGATACGGGCTCATCGCCATCATGTTGGCGGTCTGCTCGACCGCCTCCGCCCACATCGCCTTCTTCTGTTCAGGATCGATGCCAAAGCCTTCAAGCTCGACCCGCGACGCCGATTCGCCCGTGCCCCAGTCGACGCGACCGTCAGCAATCAGGTCGAGCGTGGCGATGCGCTCGGCGACCCGCGCCGGATGATTGTAGCCCGGCGGCGCCAGCACCACGCCGTGGCCGATGCGGATATTCTTCGTGCGCGCGGCGCAGGCGGCGAGGAACACCTCGGGCGCCGAGGAGTGCGCGTACTCCTCAAGGAAGTGATGCTCGACCTCCCAGATGTGATCGATGCCGAGCCGGTCGGCGAGCTCGACCTGGGCGAGCGCGTCCTTGAACAATTTGTGCTCGGAGTCGCCGGTCCACGGGCGCGGCAGCTGATGCTCGTACAGAAGTCCGAAACGCATTGTGCGACCTCCCCAGTGAGGCTGATTGTCAATTCAATCCCGGTGTCATCCCGAGCGTAGCGAGGGACCTATGCTGCAGCCCATAGATCCCTCGCTGCGCTCGGGATGACACGAATAGCTCGAAACGACGGGGCTTCAATGAGCCGTCCAGCCGCCGTCGACGACTAGGCCAGCACCGGTCATGAAGCTCGCGTCGTCCGAGGCCAGGAACACGATGCCCTTGGCGATGTCCTCGGCCTCGCCGAGGCGGCCGATCGGATGCAGGGCGAGCGTGGTTTTGCGCGCCTGCTCGGTATCGTTGGTGCCGACCTGCTGGGCGCGCATCACGAAGGTCTTCTCGCCCATGTCGGTCTGGATCAGGCCGGGATGGATCGAGTTGACCCGAATGCCGTAGCCCTTGCGGCCGAACTCCAGCGCCGTCGATTTGGTGAACAGCGTCACGCCGCCCTTGGTGAGCGAATAGAGCGGGTCAAGCTGCGAGCCGACGAGGCCCGCGATCGACGCGAGATTGACGATGTTGCCTTTGGTCTTCTTGAGGTGCGGCAGCGCGGCGCGCGTGCCGAGCACGACGCCGGTCAGATTCACCGCGACGAGCTTGTGCCAGTCGTCGAGCGAGGCATCCTCGATGCCCTTGCCGACGAAGATGCCGGCGTTGTTCACCAGCACGTCGAGCTTGCCATAGTGCTTCACCGTGGCGTCCATCGCCTCGGCCCAGCTCGCCTCCTGGGTCACGTCGAGATGGACGTAGAGGGCGCCGAGCTCCTGGGCGAGCTTGCGGCCGGTCTCGTCGAGCACGTCGCCGATCGCCACCTTGGCGCCGGCCTCGACCATCCGCTTCGCCGTCGCGCCGCCGATGCCGCGTGCGGCACCCGACAGGAACGCGATCTTGCCGTCCAGCCTGTTCATTGTCGTTTCCTCCGTCAGTCGTTGTGCAAACCATCCCAAGCTCGCTATGGTCAGGCAAGACAGAAGAAGATCAAGGAACCACGGGGAGAAACGGCCATGCCATCAGGCGCCCGCCAGGGTTGGCTGATCGCGACCGGCATCATGCTGGCGCTCTGCCTGTTCGCCGTCTGGCAATCGTCCCTGCTTCCGCTGACCGACAAACTCGGGCCGGGTCCGGGCTTCTTTCCCTTCTGGCTGTCGCTGATCGGCGCGGCCTTTTCCGTCGCACTGCTGATCAGCGTCTGGCGCGCTCCCGCCGATCCGCCGGACACCGAGCCGATCCTGCCACGCGGCTACGGCGCACGGCGCATCGGCGCCATCATCGGCACGCTCGCGGTCACCACGCTTCTGATGGAGGTGCTGGGCTTCCAGCTCGCCATGCTCGGCTTCAACATCGTCCTGCTCGTGGCGCTGGGCGAGCGGCGCTGGATCACGATCGGCCTGTTCGCCGTCGCCGGCAGCTTCGGCGTGTACTACGTCTTCACCCGCTGGCTGGACGTGCTCCTGCCGGCCGGCCTGCTGGGGCTCTGACCGATGGATGCTTTCCAGCACCTGATGGCGGGCCTCGGCGCGGCCATGAGCCCCGGCAACCTGATGTTCGCCTTTGCCGGCTGCATGCTCGGCACGCTGATCGGGCTGCTGCCGGGCCTCGGACCGGCGGCGGGCACGGCGATCCTGATCCCGCTCACCTTCAGCCTCGACGCCACCGGCGCCATCATCATGCTCTGCGCCATCTACTACGGCGCGATGTACGGCGGCACGATCACCTCGGTGCTGATCAACGTGCCGGGCGAGGCGGCATCGGTCATCACCTGCATCGACGGCTACGCCATGGCCCGCCAGGGCCGCGCCGGCTCGGCGCTTGCGATCGCCGCGATCGGCTCGTTCGTCGGCGGCACCATCGCCACCCTCGCGCTGGTCGTGGTCGCCATTCCGCTGGCGCAGCTCGCCTTGAAATTCGGGCCTGCCGAGTTCTTCGGCCTGATGGTGGCCGGCCTCTGCCTGGTGATCGGGTTGGCGGGCAAGAACCTGATGGCCGCGCTGCTGATGACCGTGCTCGGCTTGCTGCTTGCGATGATCGGCCTCGACCCAGTGCGCGGCGCGCCGCGTTTCACCTTCGGATTTCCCGAGCTTTACGACGGCGTCGGATTCGTGCCGGTCGTCATGGGCCTGTTCGGCATCGGCGAGCTGCTGTTGGCGGCCGAGCGGCGCGAGGCGCGCATGATCGAGGCCGACCTCAAGAAGTGGAACCCAACCCGCGAGGAATGGCGTGCGTCGGCCGGCGCGATCGGCCGCGGCACGGTCGTCGGCTTCGTGCTGGGGCTCATCCCGGGGGTCGGCTCGATCGTTCCCACCTTCATGGCCTACGTGCTGGAAAAGCGCATGTCCAAGACGCCGGAGCGCTTCGGCAACGGCGCGATCGAGGGCGTCGCCTCGGCCGAGACCGCCAACAACGCCTATGCCAATGCCGCGATGGTGCCGCTGCTGGCGCTCGGCGTGCCGAGCTCGCCGACCATCGCGGTGCTGATGGGTGCCTTCATCGTCAACGGCATCACGCCCGGCCCGTTCCTGTTCACCGAACGGCCCGAGCTGGTGTGGACGGTGATCGCGAGCTTCTTCGTCGGCAACGCGATCCTGCTCGTCCTCAACCTGCCGCTGGTCGGGCTGTGGGCCAAGCTGCTCAAGATCCCGTTCAGCTACATGTGCGCGGGCGTACTGATCTTCTGCGTGATCGGCGCTTACGGGCTGAAGCAGAGCCTGTTCGACGTCTGGATCATGCTGGGCTTCGGTATACTGGGTTACCTGCTGCGCAAGCTCGACCTGCCGCTGGCACCGGCGATCCTGGCGCTGATCCTCGGGCCGATGATGGAACGCTCGCTGCGCACCACGCTCGAGATCTCGGCCGGCAGCTTTGCCATCTTCCTCGACCGGCCGCTGGCGCTCGCGCTGCTCGCCGTTCCCGTGATCGTGCTGGGCTTCATGCTTCTCAAGCCGCGGGCCTTCGCCCCGGTCCGACAAGCCGACGCCGAATGAAATCAGACAGGAGGGAAACATGTTGAATCGCCGTACCCTGATCGCCGCCTCGGGCGCCGCCGCGCTGGCAGGCCCGGCGCTCGCCCAGAACTTCCCGCGCAAGGCGATCCAGATGATCGTCGCCTTCCCGGCCGGCGGCAGCACCGACATCGGCGCACGCATCGTCGCCGCCGCGGCGGAGAAGGAATTCGGCCAGCCGGTCGTGGTCGTGAACAAGGCGGGGGCAGGCGGCCAGCTCGGCTTCACCGAGGCGGCTCGGGCGCGGCCGGACGGCTACACGCTCGCTTTCCTCAACCTGCCCGGCCTCAACACCATCATCCTCGATCCTGAGCGCAAGGCGGTGTTCGGCATCGACTCCTTCGTTCCGGTCATCAACCAGGTGCTCGATCCCGGGCTGGTGTGGGTGAAGGCCGACAGCCCGTACAAGACCTTCGCCGACCTGATCGAGGCGGCGAAGAAGAACCCGGGCAAGATCAGCGCCTGCACGACCGGAATCCTGAGCGACGACCATCTCGCGATCCTGATGACGCACGAGGCGGCCAAGGTCGAGTTCCGCATCGTCCACTTCGACGGCGGCGCGCAGCAGCTCACCGGCGTGATGGGCGGGCACGTCGACGTGGCGTTCGACAATGTCGGCGGCGTCTTCAAGCGCGTGCGCTCGGGCGAGGTGCGCGGGCTGGCGGTGCTCGACACCGAACGTTCCAAGTTCCTGCCTGACGTGCCGACCGCAAAGGAGGCCGGCTACCCAACCATCGTCTCCTCCTCGACGCGCGGCATCGGCGTCCAGAAGGGCACACCGCCGGACGTCATCAAGGCGCTGCAGGCGGGATTGCAGAAGGCCATGCAGAACCCCGACCACGTGCAGAAGCTCGAGGAAGCAGGCCTCGGCTTCAAGCCGATGGTCGGTGAGGAATACGCCAAGTACTACGCCGACCTGCACAAGCAGGCGGCGAAGTACACGGAGTGGGCGCTGAAGATGAGGTGACTCATTGGAGCGCGCCACTCCAGTGGCGCTCATGAGTCCGAGCGCAACTGGAGTTGCGCGCTCCCCCGAGTCTACTTCTTCCCGAGCTGGTTGAACGGAATATCCTTGTCCACCCGCACATCGGCCGGCATCCCGAGCACGCGTTCGGCGACGATATTGCGCAGGATCTCGTCGGTGCCGCCGGCGATGCGGAAGCCGGCGCCGCCGATCCACTGCGCCTGGAAGCCGGCTGCTTGCGGCACGTCCTCCTTCATGATGCCGGCCGGGCCCATCAGCTCCATGGCGAAGGCGCCCATGTCCTGCATCTTGGGTGCGGCGACGATCTTGATGATCGACGATTCCGGGCCCGGCGTCTGGCCCTTGGACAGCGCCGTCAGCGTCCGGTAGCGGGTCAGCTTGAGACCCTGCTGCTGGACGTACCAGTCGGCGATCTTGCTGCGGACCTGCTGGTTGCGGATCGCCGGACCGTCGTCGAGATCGGTGTCGCGCGCCAGCTCCATCAACTCGTCGATGTCGAGGCCGCCCGACGGCAGGCCGACCGCCAGCCGCTCGTTCATCAGGGTGGTGAGCGCCGCCTTCCAGCCCTCGCCCACCTTGCCGAGCCGCTGGGTGTCGGGAATGCGTACGTCGGTGAAGAACACCTCGTTGAAGTTGGCACCGCCCGACATCTGCTTGATCGGCCGCACCTCGACGCCCGGCGTCTTCATCGACAGGAAGAACATCGTCAGGCCCTGGTGCTTGGGCACGTTGGGGTCGGTGCGGGTGATGATGATGCCGTAGTCGGAATAGTGCGCGCCAGAGGTCCAGACCTTCTGGCCGTTGATCACCCAGCCGTCGCCGTCCCGCTCCGCGCGGGTGCGGATACCGGCGACGTCGGAGCCGGCGGCCGGCTCGGAGAAAAGCTGGCACCAGACCTCCTCACCATGCAGCGCGGGCTTCACGTAGCGCTCCAGATGCTCCTTGGAAGCATAGGCCATCATGGTCGGGATGCACATGCCCAGCCCGATATCGAAGAAGCCGAGTGGCACCAGGTAGTTCGATTTCTCCTGCTGGTAGATCACCTGCAGGATCGGCGAGGCGCCGCGGCCGCCGAACTCCTTCGGCCAGGTCATGCGGGCGTAGCCGGCGGCGGCCTCCTTCGCCTGCCATTCCTTCGCCTTCTTGAGCAGCTCCGGATCGTCGTTGCGCGCGCGGAAGCTCTGCTTGTCGTCGCTCTTGCGCGTGGCGTTGGCATCGAGCCAGGTGCGCACTTCCTTGCGGAAAGCGGCTTCTTCGGGGGTGTCGTTGAAGTCCATCGAGAATCCTCCTGCATCAAACGGCAAGGAAAGGTCCCTCGCTACGCTCGGGATGACACCGATTTGTGGCGCACGCTCCGCGCCCAACCAAAATTGTCATCCCGAGCGCAGCGAGGGACCTTTGCTCATGAGCTAAGCCGCGTTCTTCTGCTCCAGCCGGGTGACCAGCTTGTCCTTCCAGGCCATCGGCCCGCCGAGCGACAGCGCCATCACGCGGGCGCGGCGGTAGTGGAACTGCGTGTCCGCCTCCCAGGTGAAGCCGATGCCGCCGTGGGTCTGGATGTTCTCCTTCGAGGCGAAGTCGTAGGCGTCGGTCGCGGCGATGCGCGCCGCCGCCGCCGCCAGCGGCAGGTCGGCGCCGCCGTCGGTCAGCATCATCGCGCCGTAATAGGCATTGGAGCGCGCCAGCTCGAGCTTGACGTAGCAGTCGGCCAGCTTGTGCTTGATCGCCTGGTACGAGCCGATGGCGCGGCCGAAGGCCTGGCGCTGCAGCGCATAGTCGCGCGCCATCCACATCGCCGATTCCGCGCCGCCGATCTGCGCGAAGGCAAAGTAGATCGCCGCCGCATCGTACAGCCGCTCGAGCAGGCTCCAGCCCTCTCCTTCCGCGCCGAGCAGCTCGGCCGACGCGCCGTTGAAGGTGAGCTCGGCGTGCTTGCGCGCCGGATCGATCGTCTCGACCCGCTTCTTCGTGACGGCCTTCTGCGCGAGATCGACCAGCACGAGCGAGTTCTTCGCCACCACGACAGCGAAGGTCGCCGCATCGCCGTCGGCGACCGGCACCTTCCGGCCGTTCAGGAAGCCACCGCCGAACGTGGTCGTGACATTGCGCGGCCGCGGCGGCTGCGGACCCTCGGCGACGGCGAGCGTGCCGATCGCCTTGCCCGATGCGAGCTCGGGCAGCCATTTCTTCTTCTGCGCCTCGGAGCCGGCGAGCTTGATCGCTTCCGTCGCCAGCACGACCGAGGTGTCGAACGGCACCGGCGCGGCGGCCCGGCCGATCTCCTCGGCGACGACGCAGAGCTCGAGCGGCGAGAGGCCCAGGCCGCCATACGCTTCCGGGATGCCTACCCCTGGCACCCCCAGCTCGACGAGGCCGTTCCAGACCTCTTCGGCATACGCTTCATTGCCGTCCAGCACGCGGCGCACGACTTTCGTCGGGCACTTGTCGGCGAGGAATTTGCGGACCTGCTCCTTGAGCAGCTTCTGGTCGTCGGAGAAATCGAAGTTCATGATGCCCAAGCCTAGCAAGCGAGCGCGGTCCGGGGAACGGCTCTGGGTTCCGTCAGGCGGGTTGTGCAGTGTGATAGGGTGAGGCGATGAACACGGCAGAAATCAAGGACTGGCACGCCCACGTCTACTTCGATCCGGCGACGCGCGATCCCGCCTGGGCGCTGCGCGAGCGGATCGAGAAGGAATTCGAGATCCAGATGGGCCGCTTCCACGAGAAGCCGGTCGGCCCGCATCCGATGTTCAGCTACCAGGTCACGGTCCGGAACGATCAGATCGGCGCGATGATCTCGTGGCTGACCCTGAACCACGGCGACCTCATCGTGTTCATCCATCCCAACACCGGCCACGATCTCGAAGACCATCGCGATCGCGCGGTATGGATCGGCCGGTCGGTGCCGCTCTCGCTCGACATCTTCACGAAGAAAAAGGACTGACGCATGGATTCGCTTCTGCCCCTCGCCAAGCAAATCGGCGAGAAACTGAAGGCGCGCAAGGAGACCGTCGGCATTTCGGAGTCCTCGGCCGGCGGCTTGGTCTCGGCCGTGCTGCTCGCCGTGCCGGGCGCCTCGGCCTATTTCATGGGCGGCGCCGTCGTCTACACGCGCCCTGCCGGCGAAGCCTTCCTCACCGCCACGCCCTCGAAGCGTGCCGGCATCCGTTCCTCGTCCGAGCCGTGGGCGACGCTCGCCGCCGAGCTCGTCCGCGAACGGCTCGGCACCACCTGGGGCCTCGCCGAGACCGGCGCCTCGGGCCCGACCGGCAACTCCTACGGCGATCCCGCGGGACACACCTGCGTCGCCGTCGTCGGCCCCAATGGCAAGGTCGCCCGCACGCTGCGCACCGGCTCGAACGACCGGGTCGCCAACATGCGCGCCTTCGCGGCCGAAGCACTCAAGCTCCTCGACGAGCAGCTTTCCTAGCGAACGCGGAACAGCCGGACGGTCCAGCTCTGGCCGGCGCTGGTGCACAGAGCACCGTCGGTGCCGTCGCGGCAGGTGAGCTCGGCCGGTGCGTCGGCCGAACCATCGTCACAGACGGGCTTGGCGGCGCGCATCTCCAGCGCTCCGGCATTCCATGATGCCTGCGCCACGGCATGGCAGAAGAAGACATTCGGCTGGTCGGTGCGGGTGTAGAGATAACGGCCGCTACCCTTGTCGTCGAAGCACCAGGTGATGGTGCCGCGATGCTGGGCATAGGCGAAGTTGTCGGTGCGCCAGCAGCCTTTGACGAAGACCAGGCTGCCGTTCGGCTTCTCGGGCAGCACCAATGGGATGGTCGCCGGCGGCCTGACACTGCTGGTCGGATAGGGCTCGTTCGACTGCCGATAGGCAGATCCTCCGGAGGTGGACGGAGCGGCGACCGACGGCGATGGCATGTAGGTCGAGGACGGTGCGGGACTCGGGTATCCCCCCGGCGGAATCGAGGGGATCGACGGCTGCGGTGCCTGGTTCGTGCCGTTGGGCCAGCTCGGCCCGGTGCCGATGACGCCGCCCAGCCCGCTGCCGATGCCGGTCGATCCACCGATCGGACCGCCCGGCGCGACGCCCTGGGCAAACGCCGGGACCGCCGCCAAAGCCAGGGCAGCCATTGCCGTCACGATGCCGAGCCCGTGCATCCATCGGATATCGACACTGACCGGCAGACCGTCAAGCTCTGCACGAGAAGGTTACCGGCGCCCGTCGTTCCAATTGCACCATGTCGAACCCATGTCAGGAGCCCCAGGGAGACCTGCCATGCTGAAACGACGACACCTGCTGATCGCCGGCGCGGGCGGCGCTGCATCCCTTGCCGCCTGGCGCTTCGGCATGCCGGCGCCACGGGCGGCCGACGCGCCTTTCGAGGTCATGCATACCGACGCCGAATGGCGCGCCCTGCTGACGCCCCAGCAATACAACGTGCTGCGGCAGTCGGGCACCGAGCGGCCCTATTCCAGCCCGCTCGACAAGGAGAAGCGGGCCGGCACCTTCGCCTGCGCCGGGTGCAACTTTGCGCTTTTCTCGTCGGATACCAAATTCGACAGCCGCACCGGCTGGCCGAGCTTCTGGAGACCGCTCGACAATGCCGTCGCCACCGAGGCCGACACCTCGCTGGGCATGAGCCGCGACGCGGTGCATTGCCGCCAGTGCGGTGGCCATCTCGGCCATGTCTTCAGCGACGGCCCGCCGCCGACCGGCTTGCGCTATTGCATGAACGGTGTTGCCATGATCTTCACGCCCCGAGCCACCTGAGGACCCGATCGATGGACAAGGCCTATCCCGTCACGCGCAGCGACGCCGAATGGCGCAAGCTCCTGACACCCGAGCAGTATTACATCATGCGCGAGCACGGGACCGAGCGCCCCGGGAGCTGCGCCCTGCTGGTCGAGAAGCGGCCGGGCAAATTCACCTGCGCGGGCTGCGGCAAGACGCTGTTCGAGACCGGGCGGAAGTTCGAGAGCGGCACCGGCTGGCCGAGCTTCGACGAACCGGTCGCGGGCAGCGTCGAGACCTCGATGGACGACAGCTTCGGCATGGAGCGCACCGAGGTCCATTGCGCGACCTGCGGCAGCCATCTGGGACACGTCTTCGACGACGGTCCGCCGCCGACCCATCGGCGCTATTGCATCAACGGCGTGGCGATGAACTTCAAGCCGGATCGGGACGAGTAACCGGCCCGGAATGTTGAAAATGTTACGGACTAGACTAATATGACTTAGTCCATAGGCGATATATCATGAAATCGGTCAACATCCACGAGGCAAAGACCAATCTTTCCCGGCTGGTGGCGGAAGCCGCCAAAGGGGAAGCGTTCGTGATCGCAAAAGCGGGCAAGCCCATGGTCAAGGTCGTGCCGCTCGACGCACCTTCACCCCGCAAAATGCGCCGCTTTGACTTCTTGGCGGGGCGCATCAAGGTACCGGATGACTTCGATCGAATGGGAGAGGAGGAAATCGCCCGACTTTTCGGCGCCGAGCCGTGAGGTTACTGCTAGACACTCACATCTTGCTTTGGACCACCAGCCAGTCGGACAAGCTGTCGCGCAAGACGCGACAGTTGCTGGGCGATCCGGACAACATCCTTGTCTTCAGCACGGTAAGCCTCTGGGAGATCGTCATCAAACGAAAGCTCGAACGGGACGATTTCGCAGTCGATCCTCGGGAACTGAGACGGGCTTCACTCGACAACGGCTATGAAGAACTCCCCATTACGAGCATGCATGCGTTCGCGGTGGAAGACTTGCCGCCGCTTCACAAGGATCCCTTCGACCGAATGCTGATCGCGCAATCGCGCGTGGAGGGCATTACGCTCTTGACCCGAGACGCACAGCTCCTGCGCTATCAGGGGCTCGTGCAACAGGCCTGACGGCTACGACGTCGGCCGGATCGGCCGGCCGCCGGCGGTCATGCCGCCGTCGATCACCAGCTCCTGGCCGGTCATGTAGTTCGCCGCCTCGGTGCACAGGAACAGCACGCCGTTGGCGATATCCTGCGCCTCGCCGACCCGCGGCAACGGCACCGACATCGCCGCCCGCTCGCGCGGATCGATCGGTGCGTTGCTGCGGTTGCCCTGGGCGCCGGTCGGGATCTTCTCCCAGATCGGCGTGGCGATGATGCCGGGATGAACCGAGTTGCAGCGGATGTTGTCGGCGGCATGCTCGAGCGCCACCGATTTGGCCAGCAGCCGCACGCCGCCCTTGGTCGCCGAATAGGCCGCGAGGCCGGGCGCGCCGCGCAGGCCGGCGACCGAGGACATCAGCACGATCGAGCCGCCGCCCTGTTTCTTGAGTGCCGGGATGGCGTGCTTGATCGACAGGAACACGCCGTCGAGGTTGATCGCCTGCTGCTTCTGCCAGTCGGCGAGCGTCATCGTGGCGATCGGCGCCATGATGCCGATGCCGGCATTGGCGACCATGATATCGAGCCGCCCGAAGCGCTTCTCGGCCTCGGCGATCACGCCCGGCCACGCCGCCTCGTCGCGCACATCGTGATCGAGGTAGTGCGCCGTGCCGCCGGCCTTGGCGATCCGCGCGACGACGTCCTTGCCGCGCAACGGATCGATGTCGGTGATCAGGACGCCGGCGCCTTCGCGCGCCAGCGTCTCCGAGCAGGCCTCGCCGATGCCGGAGGCGCCGCCCGTGACGACGGCGGCCTTGCCCTGTAGTTGTCCCATGTCAGTCGAGCCTCAGCGGAGCGCGCCACTCCAGTGGCGCTCATGAATCGAGAGAAGATGCGCCACTGGAGTGGCGCGCTCCCATGAGCCTAGCGGCCCTTCCAGTTGCCGGGGCGCTTCTCGGCGTAGGACTTGACGCCTTCCTTGAAGTCCTCGGTCTTGCGCGTCCAATCCTGCTCGGTCAGCTCGCGCTCGGTGGCGATCTCCGCACCGTCGGCGAAGCCGCGGCGCATCGTCTCGCGCGTCGACAGGATGGCGAGCGGCGCGGACTCGGCGATCTCGGCGGCGAGCTTCATCGCCTCCTTGCGCACGTCGGCGAGCGGCGCCAGCACG